>OOBV01000110.1_pt1 | contig 81304 bp, 70 predicted proteins | sample 1671731 | NCBI WGS metagenome assembly OOBV01 (sample SAMN06348186, study PRJEB24527) | human gut metagenome | biome: human gut; feature: ankylosing spondylitis patient; material: feces | host: Homo sapiens | place: China | collected 2015-10
TCTTGGAGATCTCTTCAGGTTTCAGTTGCATCTTTGTTTGTTCACCACTCAATTCATAAATTTCATTTCGGGTGGAAATTCGTCCTGTGTCACAGGGTCACTGCGGCAATGTTCCGGCGCAGCGCCGCCAGACGGTTCTGCACGGTGCCGTCCAGCTCGGTGCCGTCGATGTCCAGACGGATGCCGCCCAGCACCGCCGGGTCGACCTTTGTCTGCAGGTCGATGGTCTTGCCGGTGAGGGCTTCCAGCTTCTGGTGCAGGGCAGCCGTCTGCTCTTTGGTCAGGGCAATGGCCGAGGTGGCCGTTGCCTCCAGGATGCCGTGTGCCTCATTGTAGCGGATGCGGTAAGCCCGCGTGCAGCCGCCAAGCTCCCGCAGGGTGCCTTTCTCGCACAGGATCTTTAAAAAGTTGAGCACATAGAGATGGACCTGCCCCCGCAGGGCTTCGTCCAGCAGGCCGCAGCGCTCCTTTTTGGGGATGCTGGGGATGCTGAGCAGATGCAGGTAGTCCGGGTTTGCCTTGAAAAGTGCGTTCACTTCTTCCAGCTCCCCCAGGATGCGGGTCTCAAGCCCTTCCTCCGCTGCCAGATCGTACAGGCTTCCGCCGTACATCCTTGCGATCTCGGTCATGATGCTTCACCCACATTTTTGATAAATTCGTCGATCAGGTCCCTGTGGTCCTCTTCGCGGATCTCGCGCTCCACCACTTTGGAGGCGATCTCCATGGCAATGCCGCCGATCTCGTCCTTGACTTCGTTCACGGCCTTCTTGCGCTCCTGCGCAATGTCGGTCTCGGCCTTCTGCTTGAGGGCAGCAGCCTGGGCGCGGGCCTCACCCACGATCTCTTCGCCGCGGGCAGCGGCGGTCTTTTGGGCACTTGCCACGATCTGGTTGGCCTCGGTGCGGGCGTTCTGCAGGTTCTGCTCATACTCCGCCTTCATGGCCTCAGCTTCCTCCCGCAGCTTCTTGGCGTCTGCGATCTCGCTGTCTGCCTTGGCCTTGCGGTCGGCAATGACTTTCTTGACCGGATTCAGCAGGAACTTTTTAAAGATCAGCATCTGGATCATCAGGTTGCAGATCTGGGCCAGAAAGGTCCAGCCATCCAGAGTGATCAGTGCCTGGTACACTTGTTCCATAAGCGTCTCCTTTCGTTCGGTTTTCAGAGCAAAACGCTTATGCCAGGTACTTCATGAACATACCGGGTGCCAGGAAGATCAGCAGCAGGCCGGTGACAAAGCCGTAAATACCGGTGGTCTCGGAAAGGGCAACGCCCAGGATCAGGGTGCTGGTCACGTCGCTCTTGCACTCGGGCTGACGGCCAACGGCCTCACAGGCAGCAGCAGCAGCGTTGCCTTCGCCAATGCCGGGGCCGATGCCGGCGATCAGAGCACAGCCTGCGCCGATGCCGCAGCCTGCCAGAGCGATACCACGAGCCAGGTACTGGAAGTCAGTCATAAGATTTGTCCTCCTAAAAGAAAGATGTTGTGTTGTGGAGATGCCGGGAGCGTTACTCTTCGCCGGCAGCACGTTTGATGAAGATTGCGGTCAGGGTACAGAAAATGAACGCCTGGATGCAGCCGCCGAACCAGTCAAAGTACAGGCCGGTAAAGGCCGGGATACCGATCTGGAACAGCTGGATCTGGCCCAGCACCCCGGGCAGCCAGCCAAAGAGCACATGGCTCAGGCTTGCCAGGGCCCAGTACAGCAGTGTGGAGATGACCGTACCGGACAGGATGTTGCCAAAGTGACGGAACGCCATGCTGACAGGGGTGGACACCTCCGACAGCACGTTGATGGGTGCCATGATGAAGATGGGGTCCAGCAGACCCTTGAGGTAGCTGAGGATGCCGTTCGTTTTGATCTTGTAATACATGATCAGAACGAACACCACGATGGCCCAGGCCGCCTCGGTGTTCAGGTCCGCCGTGGGGCTCCACAGGCCCACCACACTGATCAGGTTGCACCCGATGCTCAATGCGAAGATCGAGCCGATGAGCGGGATATACTGGTCAAAGTGGAAGCCCATGTTGTCGTGCACGAACTGGTCCAGCCGCGTGACGATGAACTCCGCGGCCGCCTGCCGTTTGGACACGTTTTCCAGCTTGAGGCCATGCCCCAGCCAGATGGCCAGACCCGAAAGCAGCGCCATCACGATCCAGGTACTCACAAGGGTCTGGGTGATCTTGAAGTCGCCCAGCAGCGGGATGTTGGTATGGATGGTGTACAGGATCTTTGCGCCGTTCAGTTCCATTTGTTAGGTTTCACCCCCTTCGTCACGGGTTCCATCCGCCTGCGCCGGGGCAGGGGCGGGGTCGTCCTCCACAGAGACGTCCACCGGCTCCTGCGGGGCCGCAAGCGGCTTGTACTTGCCGGTTATTTGCAGATAGTAAATGGTAACACGCGGAAAAAACAGCGGAAGCACACCGGCAAACGGCTGGAAGCAGGGGGCCGCAATGGCCACCACCACCCACACCGCCTGCAGCAGCATGCGGCTGTTGTAGGATAGCTGTAAGGTCGCTTTGCGCTTTTTTTCGTCCGGCTCGTCAATGATCTTCTGCACCACAAAGCAGATGCCGGCAAAATTGCCGATGGCCACGGCCGCGCCCACAAGGCTGGCCAGCACCACCGTGTAGTCGAACCTGACCCACCCCACCAGATGCAGTGCTGCGAACAGCACCCACATGGCTGCGGTGCAGATGGCTGTGCCTCCGGCGATACGCAGCAGCTGCTTTCTGGATTCCGGCTCCAGTTTCATAAAAAAGCCCTCCATTACTGGTGGGAGTTGAAGCCCACCCGGTGATTTTTTTCCTTTTTGGAGCGGTCCAGGCGCTCTTTGCAGAACACCCAGAAATTTTGCGCTCCCGCCGCCAGCCCCAGCAGCACCGCCGGCAGGAACAGCCATTCCGGCCAGTTCCAGCGTTCCACGGCCCACCAGCACCCCGCCAGGCACAGCACCAGCGGCAGAAGCATGTTCAGGCCCAGCTGGGTCAGCCAGACCAGATCCTCCAGTGCCTTGTACCAGCCTTTCAATGCGGTTTTCCCTCCCAGTGCGGCCTGTGATGCAGCATCCAGTATCTGGATATTCTGCCAGCATCCGGCGGCAGCAAAAATTCTTATGTGCCTAGTATAATTCAATCCGGCTGTTTTTTCAATTGATTTTCCACTGATTTTTGGCAAATCTTCATAGTTCCGCCACAGTCTCTTCACAGTTGTCCGCCTGTGGTGGAGTTTGTGCGCCTGCGGCCCCATCAATACCAAAACTTTGCCCAAAAGTTTGTGCAGGATGCAAAAAAGCCGCCCGGCTCATGAAAGAACCGGGCAGCTTTCAGCTTATTTTATGCGGGCAGCAGGCTCAGTCAGCCTTGCGCTGGATCCAGATCTGGGTGCCAAAGAAGGGGTTGGCGGTACCCAGGCACAGGCCCTGGTCGGTGGTGGCAAACACACGCAGACCATGGTTGTAGGGGTCCCCAAAGCCATCAATGGTAATGGTCTCAAAGTTGACGCCATCCTCGGTAACGTACAGGTCAAAGCCACGCTTTGCCGTCCGCAGATAGTTCAGCAGCTTGATCGCACTGGCCATGTTCCGCACCGTGATGTTCTTGAACACAAAGTTATAAGAGAACTTGATGGTCTGAGCCAGGGTATCGGGGTTGCCGGTGCCGTTGGGGTCCACCGTTGCCAGGGCCTTCATCAGGGCCTTCAGGTAGTTCCACTGGTCCTTCCACTCGGAGGGGGTCCGCTTCAGCAGGTTGCCGTTGACGAACTGACCAAAGCACTCCAGCAGGCTGCTGGCATCGTGGGTGCCCACATACAGCTTGCCGTCGTAGACCTCCATGCGCCAGATGTACTGGTTCTCGTTGCGGCCAAAGCCGGACTTCAGGCCGGAGAGACTGCCGTTGGGGAACATCTTGGTGGAGTTGCCCACCACCAGCTCCATGTTCTCGTTCTTGTCCATGCGGTACAGGTTCACGGACTGGTCCAGGTTGGCGTTGAGGAACCGGCAATCCAGGCCGCCGCCAAACTGGCCGTCGGCGTTTTTACCGGTCTTGGAGAACAGGATCCGCTCCAGCGCGATCTCCTCGTCGTTGTACTCGCCGATGTACAGGTAATCGTTAAACACCATCAGGTTGGCTGCGCCGGAACGGGTGCGCTCCGGGTCGATGCCAAAGGTGTACCGGGCACCGTCCTTTTTCTGGTCACCAGCCACAGGGGTCCAGGTAAAGGTGCCGTCGGCATTCCGGTCGCCACGCACCAGTGCAAAGGACTGCATGGTGTTTTTGTTGGGCATATTGTCCAGGGTGCCGGTGCAGATGGAAACATACAGGCTGTTGTTGTACTCCACCATATCCCAGATGCTGCCGCCGTAGATGCTGTCGGCATAGCGGTAAGCCGGGTAGTTGAACAGGCTCTCGGAATCTGCGATCTGGGTAAAGCCCTTCTCCGGATCGGAGGAGATCAGCAGGGTGGCACTGCTCTTGCCGGTGGTGGCGTCCATGGTCACGTTGCTGATGACCAGCTGGTCCTGATAGACGCACATGCCACGGATGCCGGTGCTGATGCCCTCCTTGTAGGCTGCAGCGTAATCCTGCACACTGTTCAGGCCTGCATACACGACCTTGCATTCGTCCGTCTCCGGGTCCACCTGCCACACGCTGGGCAAAAAGCCAATGCCGCCGCCGCCCACGCTGCCGCAGAAGTACAGCTTGCCGTGGTACTCGATGGCATTGCGGAACAGGGGGGTGTGACCGTTGAGGGTGCCGGACATCAGCACCTTGGTCTCGCCGGTCTTGGTGTTGATCTTGACCAGCACGCCCTTGGGTTTGCCGCCGTCGGCTTCTTCCAGGAAGAAGGTGCCGTTGTAGAGGGCATCAAAGGTGGCCTTCAGGACCCTGTCATCGAACTCGTCCCCCAGGCTGCTCTTCATCAGAGAGAGGGTGTTGCCGATGGCTGCGTAGCAGGTGCCCACATAGATCCAATCGCCGTAGCCCACAGCAGCCCATGCGTAGTTCTGGCCCCGGTCGCCGGCATTGTAGCCCTCAGCCTCCGGGTCGGTCACCACGTCCACTGCCCCATCGCCCAGATAGTCCACAACGCCGTCTGCCGTCTTGACGTCCTTTTCCGGGTGAGAGAGCTTTTCAAACGTATAGCCGTTTTTGTTGTAGTAGAAGGTGTTGCTGTCCTCCAGGGACTCAACCGAGGTCAGATCTTCCCAGGTATTGACCTCTGCAGCAGCCTCTGCACCCTCCGCAGAAGCCAGAAGCTGCACCGGCAGAGCGGACAGCATAGCCGCTGCCAGCACACCGCTGATCACACGTTTCCAGTTCATAATATTCTCCTCTTTATGCCACTGCAATTTCTCCATACCTATTATGAAGAAATTGTTAAAAACTACCTCAGTATAGCACACAATTTCCCAGGGCACAAGGATGTTTTTCAACAAAAGACCGCTTTTTTCGAAAAAATTTGGGCAAAAACGCAAAAAAGCCGCCCAGCTCCGGAGAGTCGGGCGGCAAAAATCAGGGTCAGAACCGTTTTACCAGAGGTTGGCGGTCTCGTTGTACAGGCCCTCGTAGCTCTTGGCGGAGACGTCCCAGCTGAAGTCGCACTCCATGCAGTGATGCACCAGGTTGTGCCAGTTTTCCTTGTTGTTGTAGGCATCCTGTGCGTGGCAGCAGGCCTCGTACAGCTCGTGGGCACTGTAGCCGGCAAAGGTGAAGCCATTGCCGTCGCCCATGGTGCTGTCGTGGATGGAGTCGCGCAGACCGCCAGTCTCACGCACGATGGGAGGCGTGCCATAACGGCAGGCCACCATCTGGGCCAGGCCGCAGGGCTCGCTCTTGGACGGCATAATAAAGGCGTCTGCACCGGCGTAGATCTCCTGCGACAGGGCCGGCTCGAAGCCGATGTAGGTGCCCACACGGCCCGGGTGACGGGCGCACAGTTCGGAGAAGAAGTTCTCGTACTGGCTCTCGCCGCTGCCCAGGATCACCAGCTCGATGCCGCGGTCCACCAGACCGTCGGCGACGCTCTGCACCAGGTCAAAGCCCTTCATGCCGACCATGCGGCTGACCATGCCAAAGACGGGGCTGCCGTCCTTGTTCAGGCCGAACCTGTCCTGCAGGGCCTCCTTGCACTTTGCCTTGCCCTCTTCAAAGTTGTCGATGCTGTAATTGAAGGGGATGTGCTTGTCGGTGGCGGGGTCGTTGGCATCCATGTCGATGCCGTTCAGAATGCCGCACAGCTTATACTGCTTTTCCCGCAGCAGGGCATCCAGACCGTAGCTGAACCAGGGGTCCAGGATCTCCTGTGCGTAGGTGGGGCTGACCGTGGTGATCTTGTCGGCCGTCTCAAAAGCGCCCTTCATGAAGTTGGCGCAGCCATCGTACTCCACGATGTGCTGGTCCCGGCGGCCGATGCCGCAGGTATCTTCCAGAATGTCGGTGCCGTACTTGCCCTGGTAGGCAATGTTGTGGATGGTGAACACCGTCTTGATGCGGTTGAACTTATCCAGATGGCGGTAGTACAGGTTCAGGTACACGGGCACCAGAGCGGTCTGCCAGTCGTTGCAGTTGATGATGTCCGGGGTGAAGTCGATGTAGAACAGGGTCTCCAGCACGGCACGGGAGAAGAAGGCGAAGCGCTCGCCGTCATCGTAAAAGCCGTAGAGACCGCGGCGCTTGAAGTAATACTCGTTGTCGAGGAAGTAGTAGGTCACGCCGTCCACTTCGGCCTTGAACAGGCCGCAGTACTGGCTGCGCCAGCCCACAGGCACCGAGTAGTTGGTAACGTACTCCAGCTTATCCCGGAACTTCAAATCGCCGTACAGCGGCATGATGACGCGGGCGTCCACGCCGTCCTTCACCAGGGCTTTGGGCAGGGCACCGGCCACGTCTGCCAGACCACCGGATTTTGCAAAGGGGTTTGCTTCCGAAGCAGCATACAGGATTCTCATAGGTTCGCTCCTTCCATATTGGGGTCATGATCCGCTCTCCCCTCCCACCGCCAGGCAGCGGAACGGATACACATACAAAAGAGCAGGCGGGGGCACACAAGTGCCCCCGCCCCTCTCAAGAGGGGCTACCGGGGAGGAAGCCGCCCCTATGGATATTGCAAGGATCAGACGGTGTGCTTCTTCTGCACATACACCGGGAAGCTCTCGGTGCCGGACAGCTTTTTGCCGGCCGTGATCTTCACGTTCTTATCGGTGACCACACAATCCAGCTCCACGTTGGGCTCCACCACGGTGTCCTGCATGAGCACGCAGTTCTTGACCACAGCACCCTTCTTGATCTTGACGCCGCGGAACAGCACACAGTTCTCCACGGTGCCCTCAATGAGGCAGCCGTCGGCCAGGATGGAGTTTTCCACCTTGGAGCCGGTGACATAACGGGTGGGGTTGTCGTCACGGATCTTCGTGTAGACCGGGCTGCTCTTCGGGAACAGGGCATCCAGGTTCTTCTCGTCGATGAGCTTCAGGTTCTCGTCGAAGTAGCTCTTCATGTCGCAGACATGAGCCACATAGCCGGTGTACTCCAGCGCATGGATGTTCAGGATGTTGACATTGTGTGCCAGGATATCGCGCTCAAAGTAGATCAGGCCGCGGGAAGTTGCGTCCTTGACCAGCTTGATCAGGGTCTCGCGCTCCAGCACATAGATGTTCAGGTCCAGGTTCTGCACGCCGGGGCGGTAGTCATTGAACAGCAGCTCGGTCACATGGCCGTCGGCATCGACGGTCAGGGTATAGTTGTCGTTCTTGCGGCCCTCGGGGATCTCGGTCTTCTGGTAAGCGACGGTCACATCGGCACCGCTTGCCTGATGGGCAGCCAGCAGAGCGTTGAAGTCGTAGTTGATGGCGATGTTGGCATCGCTCATGACCACATACTTCTCCTTCTGATTCTCCAGGAAGTTCAGGATGGAGCCCAGAGCCTCCACACGGCCGGAGTAAATGCGCACGCCCTTTTCTGCAAAGGGAGGCACGATGTTCAGGCCGCCGTGACGGCGGGCCATATCCCATTCACGGCCGGTGCCCAGGTGATCCATCAGGGAGTGGTAGTTCTTACGCACCACGATGGACACGTTGGAGATGCCGCAGTTGGCCATGCTGGACAGCACAAAGTCCACCATGCGGTAACGGCCTGCAAAGGGGATCGAAGCCATTGCACGCTCGGTCACCAGCTCCGGAACGGTATTGTCATAGCTGTTGGGGAAAATGATGCCCAACGCATTGGTGTTCTGTCTCAGCATACTTCCACGCCCTCCTTGACGGATTCAAACACTTTTGCGCCCTCCTTGACGGTGGCGCCTGCACCGACCGTCAGACCGGTGCCCACATGTGCGATGGGGCCGTCGCCGCCGACCTTTGCACCGGCACCGACCACAACGTCCTCTGCCAGGATGCAGCGCTTGACCACGGCACCTGCCTTGACGACCACGCCGTCCATCAGGACAGCGTCCTCAACGGTAGCGCCCTCTTCCACCACGACGCCTGCGCTCAGCACAGAGTGCTTGACGGTGCCGTAGATCTTGCAGCCCTCGGTGACCAGAGAGTCCTGCACGACGGCGCGGGGGCCGATCTTCTGAGCCGGCAGCACGGGGTTGCGGCTGTAGATCTTCCAGGTCTTGTCGAAGATGTCGATGCCGGAGTTCTCGGGATCCAGCACTTCCATGTTGGCTTCCCACAGGCTGTCGATGGTGCCCACGTCACGCCAGTAACCGGCAAAGCGGTAAGCGTACATCTTGCGGCCGTCGCGCAGCAAGGCGGGGATGATGTTCATGCCGAAGTCGTTCTTGGAGTTGGGGTCTGCCTCGTCCTCTTCCAGATACTTCTTCAGGACATCCCAGTTGAAGATGTAAATGCCCATGGAAGCCAGGTTGGACTTGGGTACCGGAGGCTTCTCCTGGAACTCGGTGATGCGGTCGTTCTCGTCAGCGACCATCAGGCCAAAGCGGGAGGCTTCCTTCCAGTCCACTTCCATGACGGCCACCGAGAACTCTGCGCCCTTTTCTTTGTGGAAGCGCAGGAAGTCTGCGTAGTCCTGCTTGCAGATCTGGTCACCGGACAGGATGATCACATACTCAGGATCATAGCTGTCGATGAAGCCGATGTTCTGATAGATCGCGTTTGCCGTGCCCTTATACCAGTCGGTGCCCTTGGCCTGCTCGTAAGGGGGCAGGGTGTGCACGCCGCCGTGCAGACGGTCCAGATCCCAGGGCTGGCCGTTGCCGATGTATTCGTTCAGCTTCTGGGGCTGATACTGGGTCGCAATGCCAACGGTATCAATGTTGGAGTTCACGCAGTTGGACAGCGGGAAGTCCACGATGCGGTACTTACCGCCGAAGGACACCGCAGGTTTTGCCGTTTTCTGTGTCAGCGCGTACAAGCGCGAGCCACGTCCGCCGGCAAGGATCATTGCCACAATTTCTTTTGCCATAGCTTTATTCTCCCCTTTAACATTAACATTTCCGTTGTTCGGAAATGAGCGTCAACAAATGATCGTGTAGAACGGATGGGTTACTCTTTGGCTGCCTTGGGTTTGCGGCCGCGCTTTTTGGGCGCTTCCTCTGCTGCCGGTTCCGGCTCAGCCTTTGCCTTCCGGGTGGGTTTCTTCACCGGCTTTTCTGCCGGAGCTTCGGCGGCCTTGGGCTTACGGCCGGGCTTTTTTGCATCCTTTTCCGTGGGGGCCTCCGGGGCAGCCTTGGGTTTGCGGCCAGGCTTTTTCACGGCCTTTTCTGCCGGGGCTGCCTTGGTGGTCTTTTTGGCGGCGGTCTTTTTGCCGGGCTTTTTCGCCTTGTCCGCTGCAGTTTTGGCGGTGCGCTTTGTAGGCACCTCAAAGTACAGGGTGCTCATGGGGGGCAGGGTGATGGTGATGCTCTGCTCAAAACCGTGCATGGGCTTTTTGTGGGTCCGCACGGGCTTGTTGTGCACCGCACCGGAGCCGCCAAAGGCAGCGTCGTCGCTGTTCAGCACTTCCTTGTAGGTGCCGGCCACCGGGGCACCCAGGGTGTAGCCCTCCCGGAGCACAGGGTTGAAGTTGCACACCACCAGGATCTGCTTGCCGGCAGTGTCCTTGCGCAGGAAGGCGATGACGCTCTGCTGGGAGTCGTCGGGCACGATCCACTGGAAGCCCTCCCAGCTGTAGTCCACCTGCCAGAAAGCGGGGTGGTCCTTGTAGAAAGCGTTGAGGGTCTTGGCATAGTTCTTCAGCTCAGTGTGCTTGTCGTAGCCCAGCAGCATCCAATCCAGCTGCTTGGCCTCGTTCCACTCGGCAAACTGGCCGAACTCCTGACCCATGAACAGCAGCTTCTTGCCCGGGTGCGCCATCATGTAGCCAAAGAAGGTGCGCAGGTTGGCAAACTTTGCCTCATACTCGCCGGGCATCTTGTTGATCAGGCTGCCCTTGCCGTGCACCACTTCGTCGTGGCTGATGGGCAGCACAAAGTTCTCGCTGAACGCATAGAAGAAGCTGAAGGTAACCTTGTTGTGGTTGCCTGCACGGAAGAGCGGGTCGGTCTTCATGTAGCTGAGCATGTCGTTCATCCAGCCCATGTTCCACTTGAAGTTGAAGCCCAGGCCGCCGTCCGAAGCGGGCTTTGTGACCATAGGCCATGCGGTGGACTCCTCCGCGATCATGTACTTGTGGGGGTGACGGCCCAGCACGGTGTTGTTGAGCTTGCGCAGGAAGGCCACGGCCTCCAGGTTCTCCTTGCCGCCGTCCTTGTTGGGCTCCCACTCGCCCTGCTTGCGGTTGTAATCCAGGTACAGCATCGAGGCCACGGCGTCCACCCGCAGGCCGTCGATGTGGTACTGCTCCAGCCAGTACAGGGCGCTGGAGATCAAAAAGCTCTGCACCTCGTTGCGGCCGAAGTCGAACACCATGGTGCCCCACTCCTTGTGCTCACCGCGCTTGGGATTGGGGTCCTCGTAGCAGGCCTCGCCGTCAAAGTTATACAGGCCGAACTCGTCCTTGGGGAAGTGGGCAGGCACCCAGTCCATGATCACGCCAATGCCGGCTGCATGCAGCTTATCCACAAAGGTCATGAAGTCCTTGGGGGTGCCGTAGCGGCTGGTGGGGGCAAAATAGCCGGTGACCTGATAACCCCAGCTGCCGTCGAAGGGATATTCCATCACGGGCAGCAGCTCCACATGGGTATAACCCATCTCGGTGATGTAGGGGATCAGCTGGTCGGCCAGCTCTGCGTAGTTGTAGGGCTTGTTGCCCTCCTTCATCTTCCAGCTGCCGACGTGCATCTCGTAGATGTTCATGGGGCCGTTGATCACATCGGCCTTCTTCTGGGCGGCCTGCCAGGCCTCATCGTGCCAGGCAAAGCCGGAGATATCATAGACCTTGCTGCCGTTGGACGGCCGGGTCTCGGCGTGGAACGCATAGGGGTCGGCCTTGTAGACAAGGTCGCCTGCACGCGTAGTCACGCAGTATTTGTAAACGTCGAATTCCTTCATGCCAGGAATAAACAATTCCCACACAGAATCCCCATCCACCTTGTGCATGGGGTGGCTGCCGGGCTTCCAGCTGTTGAAGTCGCCTACCACGCTGATGGCCACAGCGTGCGGTGCCCATACGCGGAACACGACGCCGGGCTCGCCTGCGCGTGTTTCCAGATGTGCGCCGAAGTAACGATAGGCCTCGCAGTTGTTGCCCTGCTTGAACAGATACACCGGCAGATCCGATGCATTGCCCTGAATCTTTTCTTCGGTCGGTTTCATAGACTGCTCCTCCCCGTACAGATCCGCATACGCGCACCTGTAGCTTTTTACTCTTTTATATTAAAGAATTCCGACCGGTTTTTCAAGGCCTTTTCTGGAAAAATACCCATAATCTTTTCTTCAATATTTCTCCCTTATATACACACCCGCCAATTTTTTACAAAATTTATCGTGAATCTTACCAATGCAATAAAAAAAGCGGAGCCTCTGCACCTCTCTCTTTTGGGAGAAACGTACAAATGCTCCGCTCTGCGGGGTCCTTTTCTGTTATGGGGTCATGCGGCGGACCGGTCAGCCCACCACATACACATTCACCTGAATGGCACCGTTGATCACGCTCTCGGCGTAGGTCTCATAGAACAGGTCCACCAGGATCTGGCCCTTCTGCACCGCGATGCCGGTGTCGGTGGCCACCGCGTAGCCGTACACGAACTTTCCGTCCGTAGAAGTGATGTACAGCTTAGTGCCGTAGGGGATCACATCCGGGTCCACGGCCACGGTGCCGTAGCCAAGGCCCAGGCCGGAAGAGCCCTTGCCGGTTTTAGAATAATAACCGGTGGCCTTGCCGGTGAGCACCTTGCTGTAGGAAGCAGGGGCATTGGTGGTGCCGTCCGGGCCGGTCAGGGGCGAGACGGGTGCGCCTGCGCCGTAGGTCTTGATGACATGGTTCGTGGGCTGCACGGTGGTGGTGGAATCCACCACGATGCTGTTCTCCAGCTCACCGTCCACATAGCGGTCGCGGGTGGTCACGGTCTGCTGGCCCTCGGCACCGTGCTGCACGGTGGTGGTGCGCCCGGTGTTGCGGAAGTACAGGCTGGTATAGACATACTCGGTATCGTAGGGGATGGCCTGCGTTTCCACGCGGTCCTGATAGTCCACGCGGTGCACCACGATCGGGGTGCCTGCGGTCACCAGGCGGTCCAGGGCAGGCTCGGTGTAGTCATCGCCCTCCAGGGTGATGCCGGCGCGCTGCAAGGCATCGGCCACAGTGCCGTACACCATCTTCACCGGGTAGGTCTGGCCGTCAGCCTGGATGTTCACCGAGAATGCGCGCTCAATGTTCAGGGTGGCAAGGTTGCCGCTGAACGCCGTGTAATAGACCTGGTCGCCCTCTTCGGACTGGATGCCGGAGAGGCTCATGACCTTTGCGGGGTCGGTGGCAGAGGTGAGGATCACCTGCTTGGCCCCATTGGAGTCGGTGACGTAGGTCAGCCGCAGATTCGCAGCGGTCACACCAAGGGTAGCCACAAGGCACACGACCATGACACAAAACGCCAGCACGCGGGAAGAGACTGCAGATCTGCAGCCCGAGGATGCTTTTTTCAAGTTTACGGAAGCGATACGAGACAACTCCTCTCTTCTTGTTTTTGGTGCGGCCGCGGATGCTGCATTGCACCCCGGCCGCCGGGACTGCGGAGCACCAGGGGCTCCACAATCAAATACGATGCTTTTCCGGCTGTGGAAGCCAAGCATCGTATTGCGTCGGAATCCGTTCCAACGGGACATTGCTCCGTCCCCCGGCACAGGCCCCCATTGCCTGCACCGTACCGTCCGCTCAGACGGCATTTCACTTCATCCAGATAAAATTTAAACGCTGCAACGTCCGTTGCTCCGTTGCGCGGTATTATCTTACCAGACCGGAGCCGATTTGTCAAATCGGGCGCCTCTACTTTGTTAGATACTTGACATTCTTTTTTGTGCAATTTTAACAGTGTTTCCTGCAAAATATTGTTTTTTAAGTTATTTCCTCCGGATTTTTCGCTCTTTTTCGTCTACGTTCTGTTCATGAATTTTTAACATTCGCATCCATCCCGGACGCCCCGGAACGACCCGTTTCCGGCCCTCCCGCACGGAAACAAGCGGCCAAATACCGCAGTTTTCTGCACAAAACCAGGCCCGTCGCCGGGCATTTTCCGCACCCGGAATTGCCCCCGAATTACCCCCAAAAACACCCCTCCGGCAAAATGCCGAAGCCCAGAAATCCGCGGAGAAAAAGAACACACTTCTGCTGCCGCGCGCCCCGGCGTACAATCAAATAAAAAACCGGAAAGGAAGGTCAAAACCATGAAGATCCAGATCATTCAACGAGCCTGCGGCGGCACCGAATTCCTGCCGCAGCCCAGCCGCCTGCACCTGGGCGCACAGAACGCGGAAGGCGTGGACCGGCTGCAGTTCCAGCTGCCCGAAAGCTGGGCCGACTGCGCCATTGCCCTGTACCTGCGCCGCAGCGACGGCACCCAGCTGGCCCCGGTGCCGCTGGACGGCGATGCCTGCGTGACGGTGGACCGCCGCCTCACCGGCTGTACCGGTGGGCAGTGGATGCTGGCCGCCGTGAGCGGCTCCGGCTACACCGCCTACACCCGCCCCGGCCGGTACGACACCTATGCCACCCTGCCCACCGACGGCGGCTCCGAGGACCTGCCGCCCACCCTGTACGAGCAGTTCGTGGCCCGCGTGCTGGAAAGTGCCAGCACAGCCGCCACGGCGGCCCAGAGCGCCTCGGCCAGCGCCGAACGCTGCACTTCCAGTGCCGCACAGGCACAGACTGCTGCCCGGCAGGCCAGCACCAGCAGCACTGCGGCGGCCGGGTGTGCATCCCGGGCCGAGGCTGCTGCCGCCCGCGCCGAAGAGCTGGCCCCGGCAGACGGTCAGGTACTGAGCGTGAACGGCAAAAGCGGTGTAGTGGTCCTGCGTGCGCAGGACGTGGGTGCCCTGCCCCGGCCTGCGCAGCCGGCAGCCGGCTCCCTGCTGCGGGTTCTGAGCGTGAACCCCGACACCGGTGCCCTGCTCACCGACACTACGCCCCCGCCCGATCTGACGCCCTATGTGCGCAGCAGCACCCTGCCGGACGCAAAGACCCCCGGCCCGGTGCGCATCGACCCGCAATACGGCGTGGCTGTGCGGGAGGACGCCACCCTGACCCTTGTGCCTGCCTCCGCCGAGCAGCTGGACAGCATGACCGACGGCTTTGCGCCGCTCACCCCGGCCCTGCTGCCCTACGGCGTGAAAAAAGCGCTCACCACCGCCAGCACTGCCGCCGGGTGGACCGGTGCGGAAAAGACGGCCGCCCTGCGCACGCTGGGTGCCGACCTGACCGCCTATTATACCCGGCTGGAGGCCGACGCCAAATTCGGCACGCCTTACACCCTGCCGCCCGCTACGGCAGACCAGCTGGGCGGCGTGAAGGTGGGCGACTATCTGGACATCGCTGCGGACGGCACCCTGAGCGGCAAGACGCTGTATGACACCATCGCGGCCAGTGTGGCGGTCAAGTCGGAGCCCCGGCTGGTGTGGAACTACCACACAAAAAGCCCCACCAAGTGGAAGACCTATGATGTCTCCATCCCCGGCGGGGTGGACTATGTCCACATCAAGACAAAATGCGACACTTATACCGGGACCGAATTTGACTTGGTACGGGGCAGCAACACCAGCCATGTCTTTGATACTACGCCGGCGGAGGTTGTATGCACCATGACCTTCCAGGCAGACGGTACGCTGCATGTGCAAGGCCCTTACAGCAACATGAGCTACAGCTATGCCATCGAGATCTGGCTCTCCGGCTACCACTACCCCACCCTTGCCGACCTGCTGACGCAGGTGACCGCCGTGGAGAGCAGTGTCACCGATCTTCAGGTGGCCCTGTGCGAGCTGTACGAAGAAAAGGAGGAAAATTGATGGCGAAAATTTATGCAGCCCTGATCCGCAAGGGTATCAAGACGCTGGACGAGGTGCCCGCCCGTCTGCGCAGCACCGTGGAAGCCCTGCTGGCGGAGGTGGAAGCCGATGCTTGAAGCCTGGTCCCGCACGCGGGACGGCACCCGGAAGCTGAGCGCAAACTTCACCGTGGCCGAGTTTGCCTGCAAAGATGGCTCGGATCCCGTGTTCGTGGACAGCAGCCTTGCCGCCCTGCTGCAGAAGATCCGCGACCACTTCGGCCGCCCCGTAGTCATCACCAGCGGCTACCGCACCGCCGCTCACAACAAATCCGTGGGCGGGGCCGCCTACAGCCAGCATCTGTATGGGCGCGCTGCCGACATCCGGGTGCAGGGCATCCCGGTGGAGCAGCTGGCCGCCTATGCAGAGACCTGCCTGCCCGGCACCGGCGGCATCGGCCGGTACCCGCCCCGGGCCGGACGGGCTGTGGGCTGGGTCCATGTGGACACCCGCCCCGCCAAAAGCCGCTGGACAGGTTAAGAAGGAGGTGAACCCAATGGAAAGCATCCTGTCCGCCCTGATCGCCGGTGCCGTGACCCTGATCGGGGTGCTGATCGCCAACAGCCGCAGTCAGGCCGTGACCGACACCAAACTGGAAGAACTGACCCGCGAGGTGCGCGAGCACAACAATTTCGCCCGCCGCGTGCCCATTCTGGAAGAGCAGATGAAGGTGGCCAACCACCGCATCGCCGACCTTGAGAACCACGAACGAATGAAAGAGAGGAACTGATTTATGGAACTGAGCAACAAGATCTCCGCCGCTACCCTGGCCCGCACCGCTGTGCTCCTGCTGGCCCTGACCAATCAGGTGCTGAGCGCAATGGGCAAGCCCGTGCTGCCCATCGAGAGCACCACTGTGGAGCAGCTGGTCACCGCCGGCATCACCACCGTGGCCGCATTGATCAACTGGTGGAAGAACAACTCCTTCACCGCTGCCGCCGTGGCCGCCGACAGCTACATGGCCCGGCTGAAGCAGAAGCAGTGATCGCCGACTGCCCTATATAAGGTAAGAGGGCAAGGCCCCCGGAGACGCAGGTTTCCGGGGGCCTTTTTTCGTCTGCAGCAGGGCGGCAGGAGAAATTCCAGCCGGTTCTTTGCCAGAAATCCCGTCCCTCAAAAAGTGGTTTTCCGCAACAATCCGCACACTCTGCACCAGTACCGCAACCGCATCATTTCACGTCCGCAACAGTTTCTCTTTTTTCTGCAACAATTTCTTGTGATTTGTGCAAAATATCCAATTCAGGCTTTGGAATATTTTCACAAATCATGCGTTTCTACACATTTTTTCTTGACAACCTGCACCAGAAAATGGTATAAAGGAAGCAGGATAGCAAGCCTCGAAATATGTCCATTCTATGGGACAGTGGTAATGCGTAAAAGACTTGACACCATTTGAAAGGAGCCATCAATCATGACGAATAAAAAACTGAAACTCGCTGCCATGTCCGTAGCCCTGACCGCCTGTGTCGCTGCACAGCCCATGGCTGCCCATGCTGTGGAAGGCCCCGACTCTGTCGAGGATAACGCTGCCCCGCAGGCCGAACCTGTAGCCGAGAGTTCCACGCCCGCCCCCGTCGCTGAGGAAGGGGAAAAGCAGGAGAAAGTCGGAGAGCAGGAGGAGTTTACCCCCCCCCGGTGAACGAAGAGGCCAAGAAAGATGATCAGGCTCCCGCGTTCGGCCCCGGCACCAAGACCGATGACATCATCATTGACTATAAACCTGCTGAGAAGCCGGAAGAGCCCGGCAAATCCGGTGAGGACGGCGAAGCCGACGGCTCTGAGGGCTCCGGCGAGACGGACGAGACTGAGAACCCCGACGGCACCTATGTGAAGGGTGACGTGATCGACAACAGCAAGAAGGACGAAGCCACCGGCAAGGACGGCAAGATCGGCGAGGCCACCAAGGAAGAGACCCCCGACAGCTCTTCCAGTACCACCGTTGTGGACCCCGACGCCGAGGTGAAGAAGGGCGACCCCGTGGTGGGCAAGGACGAGGACGGCAACACCACCATCACCACCCCCACCGAGACCACCGGCACCGAGACTACGACCACCACCGGCACCGGCAAGGCCGATTCCTCCACCACCATCACCGACACCAAGAAGGGCGAAGAGATCGACCTGAACAAGGAGCTTGGCGAAGTGCGTCCGGACTGGAAAACCGATAAGGACGCCACGCTGGGCGACTACACCGTGAAAGAGGTCGAGCCCTCCGAGGACGGCAACTCCAAGGAGCTGACCCTGAAAAAGACCAGCCCGACCGAAGAAAAGGAGATGGCCGCTGAGGACATCGCCAAGCTGCTGGACGTCCCCGAGGGCGGCGTTGAGAAAAAGACCGACGACGAGGGCAACACCACCTATACCCTGAAAAAGGAAGAGACCTCTACCGACGAGAACGGCAACACCGTCACCCGCACCACCTACTACGAGATCACCGGCACCTCGGTCAAGACCCGCACCGAGACCACGCTGAAGCTCAAGGTGGAAAAGGGCACCGAAACGAAGAAGGATCAGGATCTGAGCACCGAGGCCGAGTTGCCCGATTCCATCACCGTAAAGAACGGTAAGAGCGAGCTCAAAGTTTCTAAGGATATCCTTGAGAAGGCCCTCGATAACGGCGGCACTTATACGGATACTGATAAAAACATCACCTATACGGTTACGAAAAAAGAGGAAAGTTCCACCAAGCTCAGCAACGAGCAGCTGGCAAAGCGTCTGGGCGATGGCTTCACTTATAATGCCGCCGACGACAGCATCTCCTACAAGGGCGAAAAACTGACCATCAGCCAGAATGATGTTTACCGCAAGCTCCTGAGCTACGACGTCACGGTCACCGAAACCATCAAGAATGAGGGTCAGGTCGAAGGCGGTCAGGCCAGCATCGACAAGGCCAACAACGACGCCAAGCTGGAAGCCATCAAGGCCGCTCTGACGGATGCCGCCAAGAAAACCGGCATCAATGTGGACAGCGAGGATTTCAAGAACCAGCTGAATACGATCGATCCCACCGGCAAAGGCCAGCTCAATCTCAGCTATACCGATGCAGACGGCAATGTTCATACTGTCACCCTCCGCTATGACGGTGCAACGGTTTCTGCGCCTCAGCCGGGCAGCTCTGATCCGAGCAAGGACACCGAGACCCGCGAGGACATCAAGGACTACACCGTCACCGGTACCGCTTATGTGACCGGCTCGAATACGTGGACTGAGAGCGGTTCCCTCAACGGCACCTACGTCAAGCCTGGCAGCGGTGAACTTCCCTCTCTCGAAGGTTGGACGTTCGACGGCATAGACACGGAGAAGGGCACCACGACCTACAAAAAAGAAGAAACCGTGACCTCGCCCGACGGCACCAGCACCAAGATCACCCGTACCTGCACGATCACGGAATCGTCCGCTTCCCTCAGCGATGCGGAGAAGGAAGAGATCGCCTGGAAAGAGCTACAGAACAAGACCGGCAAGGACAAAGCTACCCTGCTTCAGGAAGGTTACAGCATTGATATCGGCAGCATGGACTTCTCCGGCATCAAGCGCGTGGAATGGACGATCGACACACTTTCTGAATCCACAAAGACGGACACCAAGGATCTTAACGACAAGCTGGTGATCCCCGGCGGCAAGAACTGGTCGATCGACGAAAACGCCGGCACCATTACGGTGGACGGAAACATCTACCGCAATGTGACCAAAACCGATGACGGCTACACCTGCACGGTCGAGGACAAAAACGGCGTAAAGACCACCTACACCTTCACCAAAAAGGCCGGTGCTCCGCTGACCCCTGAAGAGATCCAGACCGCACTGGCAGGCCAATACAGTGTTTCCGCTGACAGCATCCGACTGAACGCCGACGGCAAGACCGCGACCTTCACGAAGGGTGACGAAACCATCACCGTGGATTACAGCACCCTGAGCGAGACCCTCACCGTCCGGAAGGATGTACACACCTCCTCCAGTGTCACCGGCATCATCAAGGACGATAAGGATCTTGAGAAGGCATACGACGAGCTGTGGAAGCAGATCCAGGAGATCCAGAGCAAACTTCAGCCCGGCGAGGAACTCCGGATCGGTGAAACGAAGATCGATTCCACCACCAAAAAGGAAGATATCATCAAGTATTTCACCAAGGCCATCTCGCCCGATAACATGAGCAAAGATGAGCTGATCAAGGCTCTGCAGGAGCAGGAGCGGATCGCCAAGAACTCCACTTACGTTGCCAACAAGGGTTCTGATTACGAAGAGACCAAGAAGAACTACTACTCCGGTGAAAAGACGGGTGAATTCAAATACTTCAGCAAGGCACCAGATGGTTCCAAAATTGAGGTCTATTGGAAATCGACTTGGGGGTGGAACGGCTATTATTACTATACAGACGCTAACGGCCATGAAGTTCGTGTTGATAGTAACACTGTGCACTCCGAAGAGCAGCGCGACGACATCGGCCACCTCGACCTCGCTTCCGGCTCCAAGCTGGATCTGCTGCCGGATGAGGACGGCAAGGTCAACCAGACCGACTGCGTGCTGGTGAGCAAGAATCTGAAGCTGGAGTGGAACTACGATGCCGGAAAACTGGTCAACGGTAAGGACAACCAGACGGTCGGCCTGGACAGCAAGATCAGCTGGGATGACGAGGGCGGCGAGGGCGACGGCCACTACGAGTATGACCGCGGCAACCCCAATAAAAACCCTGACAAGAGTGCCTACTACAAGCTAACCGGCACTGTCGCCTATGATCCTATCAAAGATAAAGATGGCAGCATCAAGCTGTATCAGGGTCAGTGGGGCGACTATTGGAACCCCGGCATCAGCGCAGAGGATGAGGCCATTAACGCTTACCTGAAGGCAACCGGCAGCAGCAAGACCTATAGGGACTTGACCACGAAAGAGCGCAATGCCATCGTCGGCACCTACGTTGTGAAGATCGGAACCACCGGCACCAACAGCACCGGTGAGAGCGGCTATCAGGTCTATCTCAAGTCCTCTGAGCTGACCGCCTACGGCTATATGTCCCGCGATGCCAACACCTGCATCAACAGCACCTACAAGCGCCAGGACGGCACCTGGGGTTACGTCGGCGGCTATGACCTGATGATCTCCGAGCTGACCCAGGTGCGTGAGGGCAAGGTCGTCGGTCAGACCGAATCCACCATCAAGACCATCACCGCCCCGCTGAGCATCCGCAGCTCGCAGGACTTCGCCAAGCGCCTTCTGGAGCTGAACAAGCAGACCACCACCACCCATAAAACCGGTGAGGGTGCTACGGCTTACGGCGAAAATACTTCCGGCGACTTCGACGGTACCTATACGCAGAAGAAGAGCGAAACGGTCGAAGGATCCGGTACCGGCAAAGGCCACTACACCACCTTTACCGAAGTGCTGAAGAAGATCTTCTCCGGCTCCGGCAGCAAGGAGCACGACGAGGGCAGCGTCTCCTACACCCACCGCACCACGGACAAGGTGAACACCACGCCAGTGTCCAAGGAGACCGTGACCACCACCGACGCCCATGTGGGCTACAACTATACCTCCATCGAGACCCGCACGGTCACCGTGAACGGCGAAGAGACGGTCATCGTCCCGCCCGTCACCCCGCCGGAAACGCCCGTGGAGGACGAGACCCCGGACGAAGTCGTGACCCCGGAGACCCCCGAGCTGCCGCCCGTGCAGGACGCCACCCCGGACGCTCCGGTCCTGCCGTCTGACGCGGTCCTGCCCGCTGTGCAGGATGCACTGCCGCAGACCGGCGTGAACTGGATGGCCGCTCTGGGCATGGCATTCAGCGGCATGCTGCTGACCATCGCAGGCGCATTCGCCAGCCTCAAGTACAAGGAAAAGCATTGATGCTTTTCCCTTCCAACGTGATCCACGTCAAGTCGTAAACGCATAGAAAGGGCCTCCCCATTCCGGGGAGGCCCTTTCGTGTTGTGTTCGGCTTATGCTTCCGCATCCAGGTACGCGTGCTTGTGCACCAGATTCCCCACGCTCATGTACTCCTTGCGGAAGGAGTAATCCTGATAAAACGGCTTGTTGCGGCCATGCTGACCGGCCACATAGGAGCACATGTTGGCACTGCCCGCAGGCCGGAACTTCCGCTGCCTGCAAAAAAGATGTGCCGGGCCTGAAAGATGACCCTGGTCAGCATGTCCAGCTTCTGCTCAAACTCCGCCGAGCAGGTCTTTTTCAAAAAGTCGATGACCTCCGACACATCGTCCTTGACCGGCGGTTGCTTTGCCTGTTCCAGATGCTGGCGCAGCCGGATCTTGAACTCCGCGTAGCCGTCGCAGCCCGCCTTTTTGCAGAACCGGAGGATGGTGGAGGTAGACACATGGGCGGCATCCGCAAACTCCCGGATGCGCATATAGCACACCTTGTCCGCGTTCCGCACAACATACTTATAAACTTCCAGCTCCAGATCATTCAGGCTGCAGATCATCTCTTCGCTGAACATCGGCCGCCCCTCCCTCGTGGTGGCTTTTGTTCCAGTATACTGTATATTTTGCCGCGTTACAATTCCCCTGCTCAGAAAAAAGCCGCCGCACGGTGGCAGGGCCGTGCGGCGGCAGAAACATGCTTTGGGGAACCGATCAGATCAGGCTCAGGGCCTCTTCGTCGCCCACGAGGGTGAAGTCGGGGTGCATCTGCAGGATGCTGGCGGGCACTTCCGGGGTGACCGGGCCGAAGAAGGCTTTCTTCACGATCTCGGCCTTGCCGGTGCCGTTGACCACCATCAGCACCTTACGGGCCTGCATGATGGTCTTGATGCCCATGGTGTAGGCCTGCTTGGGCACCAGGTCTACGTTGCCGTCAAAGAAGCGCTTGTTGGCCTCGATGGTCTCCTGGGTCAGGTCCACACAGTGGGTCTCCAGCTCAAAGGCCTCGCCCGGCTCGTTGAAGCCGATGTGGCCGTCGTGGCCGATGCCCAGCAGCTGCAGGTCGATGCCGCCCACGCTGTGGATGATCTGGTTGTACTGGGCGCAGGCTGCGTCCGCATCGGGGTTGGTGCCGTCCGGCAGGTTGATGCGGGCGGGGTTGATGTTGACGTGGTCGAACAGGTGGCGGTGCATGAAGCTCCAGTAGCTTTCCGGGTGGTCCTTGGGCAGGCCGCGGTACTCGTCCAGGTTCACGGTGGTGACCTCCGAGAAATCAATGTCGCCCTTGTTGTACCACTCCACCAGCTGCTGGTAGGCCCCCACCGGGGTGCCGCCGGTGGCCAGACCCAGCACGCAATTGGGCTTCATGATGACCTGTGCGGAAATAATGTTTGCTGCCTTGCGGGACATGTCTGCGTAATCCTTTGCACGAATAATCTTCATCACAAACGACCTCTTTCATCTTTCATCTTTGCTGCGTTCACCGCGCAGCATCGGTTTTGCGCTTCCACGCATTCTATTGCAATTCTACCACAATTCACAGGATGCTGTCCAGCATTCTAGCGCATTCTGACCGAATTTTGCTGTTTTTCAGCCGATTCGTCCAAAACCTGCCGGGCAGAACGCAAAGGGCCCCGCCGAAGCGGAGCCCTCACGCCGGGAACGCCCGGCAGCGTCTGCAATTTCAGGTTCAGTCCAGATCCTCGCCGTTGGATGCGATGACCTTCTTGTACCATTGGAATTCCTGCACCTCTAGTATAGCGGAAAAGCCACAAAAGGAAAAGAGGATTTCGGGGCTTCTTTGTGCCAAAAAGACAAAACAGCGCCCCCTGCGCCGTCCGAGACGGTTCAGGGGGCGCTGTCATTGCGGTTCAGGGAATGCTGCGGGGATCAGTCTGCAGACAGATAGTGCATGGCCTTGCGCAGGCGTGCCTCATTTTCTGCGGTGGGCTCCATGAAGGGGCTGTGGAACAGATCCTGGAACAGGTTCTCCATCTTGGGGGAGTTCGGGTCGATGCCGATGTCCTCGAGGGTCAGGGGCATGTTCATGCTGCGCATAAAGGCACGGAAGGGTGCCACCTGCTCCGGATGGCCGTTGAAGGCCAGCTGCAGGCAGTCGCCGATGGCCACGATCTCGCCGTGCAGGTAGGGCTTTGCCTCCTGGGTGAAGTGGGTGCGCACCAGCTCGTAGGTCTCGTGGCCCAGAGCGGTCTGGCCAAAGCCCTTGCTCACGCCGCTGACGATGCCAGCCACTGCCACGTTCAGGTAGGCAATATCCTCCACTGCCTTGGTCAGCTTGCCCTCGGCAATGTCATGGCAGGCCTGGTGAGCCTCCTTCTCGTAAACATGGTAAGCCATCTCTGCGATGGTGTAGGCGGTGAACAGGCCGATGCTCACGTCGTCCAGCAGGATCTGGCTGCGGCCGTTCTGGATCTCGATCATCTTGGCCATACCGTCCATGATGCCGCTGGCGGCGTAACGGGGCGGCTCCTTGCAGATGACGTCCATATCCATGACGATGGCGTTCACCTCATGGTCATACCGCAGGCTGCCCAGAGAGGCACCCTCGGCAGTGTACATGACGCTCAGCGGGGCAAATGCCGCGCAGGTGGCAATGGAGGTAGGCACCTCCACGATGGGCAGGTCGCCTGCAAAGTGTGCCGTAGCCTTGGCCTGATCCATGATGCGGCCGCCGCCGATGCCCACGATGACCTGGCAGCCGGTGGTCAGGGCCTGCAGGGCGTGCTCCTTGGCGCGCTCGTAGGTGTTCTGATCCGGGTACAGGGAGAGTTCAAACTCCACACCGGCATCCTTCAGGCTCTTTTCTGCCTTGCCTTCGGTGGCTGCCCAGGCGCGGGGGCCGGCAATGACCAGGGCCTTTTTGCCCAGACGTGCCACCTCGCCGCCCAGCAGGTTCAGGGCGCCTGCTTCCTGCAGGTAACGGCCAGCGCCGAACTTGTAAGCGTTATCCAGTTTGATATCGGCCAGACTTCTTGCTTCTGCCATAGTTTTTACACTCCTTACTCCATGTAAGCACCCTTCATGGCACTGACTGCGTGCTGGCTGTACAGCTTCAGCAGGCCATGGGTGTATTTGCTTGTAAAACCTTTCCAGTTGGCTTTGCGCTCTGCCAGAATGGCGTCCATTTCTTCGGGGGTTTTGTGCTCGCCCTTCACACCGGTGATCTCCAGGCGGCGGGCCTCCACGTCCAGTTCAATGATATCGCCCTCTTCCACCAGTGCGATGGGGCCGCCTGCGGCGGCTTCAGGGCTGACATGGCCGATGACGGGGCCGCGGCTTGCGCCGGAGAAGCGGCCGTCGGTGATCAGGGCCACGCTGGAAGCCAGGGCCGGGTCGGAGCAGATGGCCTCGCCGGTGTAGAACATCTCCGGCATACCGCTGCCGCGGGGGCCTTCGTAGCGGATGAACACGGCATCGCCCGGGTGGATGCGGCCGTGGAGGATGGCGTCGATGGCGTCCTCTTCACAGTCGAAGGGGCGAGCGGTCAGGGTCGCCTTGAACATGGCCTTGGGGCAGGCGGTGTGCTTGATGACACAACCTTCCGGGGCCAGGTTGCCGCGCAGGATGGCGATGGAACCGTTGGTGCCGATGGGCTCGTCGAAGCTGCGGATGATGTCGGTGCGCTTGATCTCGCGGCCGATCTTCTTGCTCTTCTCGGCCAGCAGGGCATCGCAGTGCTCGTAGAAGCCGTTCTTCTTCAGCTCCTCCAGGTTCTCGCCCAGGGTCTTGCCGGTAACGGTCTTGGCATCCAGATGCAGCATGGACTTGATTTCTTCCATGATGCGGGGCACGCCGCCTGCGTAGTAGAAATACTGTGCGGGCCAGTCGCCTGCGGGACGGATGTTCAGCAGGTAGTGTGCGCCGCGGTGCATCCGGTCAAAGGTGTCTGCGTCGATCTCGAAGCCGAACTCGTGGGCAATGGCGGGGATGTGCATCAGGGCATTGGTGGAGCCGGAAATGGCCGCATGGACCATGATGGCGTTCTCAAAGCTGCGCATATCCACGATATCGCCTGCGGTGACACCGGCTTCCACCAGCTTCATCAGCTGTGCACCGGCGTCGTAGGCAGCCTGCTTCAGCTCGGGGGCAGTGGCCGGCATCAAAGCGGTGCCGGGCAACATCAGGCCCAGAGCCTCGGCCATGACCTGCATGGTGGAGGCAGTGCCCATAAAGGAGCAGGCGCCGCAGCTGGGGCAGGCGTGCTGCTTGTAGTAGGTCAGCTGCTCGGCCGGGATCTCGCCGCGCTCGTACTGTGCGCTGAACTTGCCGATCTGCTCCAGGGTGAGCAGCTCGTTGATGGCACAGCCGGGGTCGTTCTCGGTGTACTTGGCGGGCAGGTCGTGCGCCTCCATGACACCGCCGGTGACCACGATGGCTGCCATCATGTCCTTCATACGACCGATGCTCATGAGCATGGCGGGCATGGCCTTGTCGCAGCTGGAAATGAACACACCGCCGTCAAAGGTGGTGGCGTTGGCCTGTGCTTCCACCAGGTTGGTGATGGCTTCGCGGTGGGCCAGCGAGTAGTTGATGCCGTCATGGCCCTGTGCCATGCCGTCGCACATGTCGGTGGCAAAATACCGGGCAGCCTTGCCGCCGTGGTCGTTCACGCCGCGGACAGCCTCTTCCACAAAGATATTCAGGTGGCCGGAGCCCGGATGGCTGTTGCCGTAGGTGCTCTCCACCATGATCTGGGGCTTGCTCAGGTCATCGACCGTCCAGCCCATGCCCATGCGCAGGGGATCCATCTCAGGGGACAGGGAACGGACCTGCTGACTTTTCAGCATTATATTCAACTCCTTATAAAACTCTCAGATACTCTCTCACAGGGTCAGGTGGCGGTCACGCGCAGCGACCTTCCACCAGCCTGTGACCTTGCCGTTTTCCACCACCGGGACCGCCGGGTACAGGGCGCTGGTGGGGCAGACGTGAGTCGGGATGGCAAACAGCTCGGTCCCGATGGGCGGGATGTCGGCGATGTGCTCTTCCGGCACACGCACCACCCAGTGCTCCTCGTTCTGGATCACGGTGCGGGCATACTCCATACCCACGATCTCCGCGCGCTCCGGGGTGGGGTCTGTGGCCACGGCCTTGCAGCCCAGATCCAGTGTGAAGGTGTCGCGGCTGGGGCGGCTCACCACGCGGGTGAGCAGGGCGGCAGCCGGGGTAAACTGCAGGTCCGGGTAGGCCTTGCGATACCCTGCGTCTTGGATCACGCAGGTGCCGGGGCTCAAAAACTCGCCGGTCATCTCTGCGTGCACCGGGAAGGACGGGGTGCCGCCCATGATCAGGATCTCGCAGCAGATGCCGTCCGCCTTCAGGCGGGCCTTGATCTCCTCGATCTGCTTGTCCACAGGGGCGGTAGCCACCTCGCGCTCCTGCACGCTGCTCTCGTGGCGGTGGCCGTCGTAGCAGTGCATGCCGCGCATGACGATGCCGGGCAGGGTGTTCCACTCCCGGTACATCGCTTCCACTTTATCCAGCGGCACACCGGTGCGGTGCTGGCCCATGTCCACATCCATCAGCACATTGGCCTTGCAGGTCTGGCCCAGCTTGCGGATCTGCTCCGTGTCATCGCCGATGGCAAAGAACTCCACCTCCGGGAAGGCGGCCTGCAGCGCGGCAAAGCGCTTGATGTTGGGGCCCACCAGCGGGTACGCCAGAGTCAGGTGCTTCGCACCGGCCTTGGCGGCCATTTCGGCCTCGGCGATGGTGGCGCACTTGAAGCGGTCGATGCCCGCCTCGATCTGCATTTGGACCACCTCGGCCATCTTGTGGGTCTTGATGTGGGGCCACAGGCGGGCAGCGCCGCCTGCAATGTCGATCATCTTGCGGATATTCTCGCGGATGATCGCCGGGTAATAGACCAGCTGCGGGCTTACGATGTCCTGCTGACCCTCAAAGGTATAGAGGTTGTCGTTGATCTTATTCATACTCCACCAGCATCTCGATCTCGACCGCGATGTTGCCCGGGCAGGAATTGGTGCCCATGGCGGTGCGGGCGGGCAGACCCTTCTCCTCGCCGAACAGCTCGAACAGCAGGTTGGAGCCGCCGTTGATGACCTGCGGCTGCTGTGCAAAATCATCGGTGCAGTTGACAAAGCCCAGGACCTTGACGCAGCGCTTGATGCGGTTCAGGTCGCCCAGCTTGGCGTCCAGATTGGCCAGCAGGTTCAGCATGCAGTTGTAAGCAGCCTTCTGGCCCTGCTCCAGGGTCAGGTCTCCGCCGACCTTACCCACGATGTTGTGGCCGTCGCCGATGTCAGGGCCGCAGCCGCTGCAGTACAGCAGATGATCGCCGAACTCCATGACCGGAGTGTAGACGCCGCCCTTCGGCGGGGGTGCGGGCAGAGTGATGTTCATTTCCTTGAGCTTATCGTAGACATTTGCCATAAGAAAAACCTCTCTTCTTTTTCTCTGACGCAGCCGAAACGGGGGCTGCTGCCGTTGGAAGCTGCAGTCCCGCCGGGCGTGTGTCGGCGGAACAACAGCCGTTTTTATATTCCCAACAGCGTACTGCCCAGGCTCAACACCAGCGGCACGCTGATCAGGATACTGAGGGTGGAATGTGCAACGGCCTGGCTTGCCAGTTCCCCTTCGGTGTCGTACTGCTTTGCCAGCACGGCCGTCAGGCTGCCTGCCGGGCAGGATGCCAGAATCAGGATTGCCATGCACAGGGTGCGGTCCAGCGGCAGGAAGTACAGCGCCGCCAGGAAGCCCAGCGGGAACACGACGCACCGCAGGGCCGTGATGAGCCATACCATGGGGTTCGTGACCAGTTTTTTCAGGTCACTGCGGGCCAGCATGCCGCCGGCGATCATGAGGGCCAGCGGCGTGGTGGTGTTGCCCACCGCCTTGCAGAAGCTGTCCAGAATGGCGGGCAGCCGCAGGCCGGTCACCAGCATGACCACCATGATGGCGGTGGTGATGTTGGTGGGGGTAAGGAATGCTTTGATGCTCACCTTGGCTTCCGGGTCGAACAGGTGCTGTACATAAGTAAAGAACAGGATGTTGTAGGCCATGATGCCGGCGGCACCGTACAGGGCACCCGCCTCGCTGCCCAGCAGGGCGCTGATGAGTGGGATGCCGATGAAGGCGCTGTTGGGCATGACGGCGGCACCCACCAGCACGGCCTTCTGGCCGCGGGTCAGGTGCATGGCCCTGCTCAGCACAAGGCAGATGCCGATGGTGAGGATGTAGAAGATCTCCAGCACCAGATAGCCCTTGAGCATGCCGGCCACGGCCTCGCGGCCGCCGTCGATGCTGGCACTGGCCAGCAGGGTGCAGGGCAGGGTGACCGACATGACCAGGTTGGACAGGAACTTGCTGTTCCCGTCGTCCATGATGCCCAGTTTGGTCACGGCTGCACCGGTGCCGATCTCCAGAAAGATGATCAGGATCTGCTGCAGAAGAATCGCGATCGACATGGCAGCTCCTTATACCGTCAGCACCATACCGGCACCGGCCGTGGTGCGCCGGTCGTGGTCAATGGCGACCTGGCCGTTGACGATGCACCAGTCCAGACCGGTGGCCTTCTGGGCAGGATTCGTGAAGGTGGCATGATCCGTGAACTTCTTCGGATCGAATACCAGTATATCAGCATAATTGCCTTTCTGCAAGCTCCCTCGTCCGACCAATCCCATTCTTGCGGCGGGCTGGCTGGTCATCCGGCGGATGGCCTCCTGCATCGTGTAGATGCCGCGCTCGGCCACATACTCCCGCAGCACCTTGGGGAAGGCACCGAACATGCGGGGGTGGGGCGTGTCGGTCTTGGCATAGATGGCATCGGAGATGATATTGGACCAGGGCAGACGCGCCACCGTATCAATATCATCCTGGCTCATGGACATATTGATGATGGCAGTCTTACCGTCCTCGCTGTGCATCAGGTAGGCGGCCAGTGCAGCGGCGTCCTCAAAGCCGAATTTCTCGGCAGCCTCCGTCACCCGCATGCCCAGGAACTTCTCGTTTTCGGGGCAGACCACGCCGCTGATGATGATGCGGTCCCAGCCCAGCGTGATGCAGAAGTTGTCCCAGTCATCGTACAACACGCTGCTGGTACGGCGGAACTCCTCCACACCTTCGGGGGTGCCCAGTTTTTCCAGTGCACGGGTCATGTTGCCGGCCACGAACACCGGGGGCAGCATGGTGGTCAGGGCCGTGCTGCCGCCCTCGTAGGGGTAGAAGTCCACGGTCACGTCCATGCCCTCGGCGCGGGCGGCTTCGATGTCGGCAATGGCAGTGTGGATGTCCTTGCCCCAGTTCTTCATGCCGCAGCTCTTGAAGTGGCTGATCTCCAGGGCACAGCCCACGCGGCGGGCAATCTCGATCACCTCGCGCACGCTCTGCACCATGCTGTCGCCCTCACCGCGGATGTGGGTGGTGATGACCCGGTGGTAGCGGCCCACCGGCTCCAGAATGTAGGCAAATTCATCGGTGGAGGAGTAGCACTCCGGCAGATACATGATGCCCAGCGACACACCGGGAGCACCGGCGGCCATGGCGTCCTCGATCAGAGCACGGGCGTCGTCCAGCTCCTGCTGGGTGTAGGGAGTGTCGGCAAAGCCCTTGACGCAGATCTTGACGGTGCCGGTGCCGATCATGGCGGCAACATTCAGGGGCAGCGCGGTCTTGTGCAGGGCAGCCAGATAATCACGGTAGGTGTGGGGGCCGTCCAGGCCGATGGGGCCCATGACGGCTTCTTCAAAGGAATAATACTCCTTTGCCGCCTCGTCCGATTCCGGCCGGGGGGTCATGCTGATGCCGCAGTTGCCGGCCACCGCCGTGGTAATGCCCTGGGCCAGCTCCACCTCGCCAAAGTGCGGGTCGTTGAGGGGCTTTGCGTCGTGGTGACGGTGGATATCCACAAACCCCGGGGTCACCGCCTTGCCGGTGGCGTCGATGACCTGGTCTGCCGGTTCCGTGATGCCCGGAGCGATCTGAGCAATACGGTCGTCCTGCACCAGCAGGTCTGCCTGGTAGGGCTGGCCCCCCAGGCCGTCGTATATGGTGCCGTTCTGGATCAAAATACGTTTCATGATAGGTTCCCTCTCGCTATGAATTTGCCCTGCGGCAAGGCGACCCTGCCGCAAACGACGAAAGGGGCAAGGGCGTATGCCCTCGCCCCTTTCGGAGAAACAGATTTACAGTTTGCCGGCTAAACAGATCTTACAGATCTTCTTCTTCCTCAGCAGCAGCCTCAGCAGCAGCGACCTTTTCCACGACAGTGCCGCGGCGGTCGTCCATAACGTGCTTCAGGCGCACATCGTCGGGAGTGGTGTCAGCAGGGAACATGAGAGAGACCACAATGCCGAACACCAGAGAAATGATGGTAGCAGGCACAGCCGGACCACCCATGGTGGCGTTGATCCAGTTCTTGAAGGAAGGCAGCACCAGGATCAGCACGCCCAGCAGAGTGCCGGAGCCGATGCAGGCCAGACCGCCCTGCCAGTTGACACGCTTCCAGAAGCGGCCCAGCAGCATTGCGACTGCGACGCCGGGCAGGAAGGCGCCCACGATGGTGGAGATGTAGCCGATAACGTCGTTGACGAACAGGGTGATGAAGAAGGCAGCGCCCAGGGTGCAGATCAGAGCGACACGGCTGACCTTGGCGTAATCCTTTTCCTGGATGGTCTTGCCGGTGATGCTGGGGTACACGTCGGTGAGCAGGATGGTAACGCCGGAGATGGCGTCGGAGTCACCGGAGGACATGGTAGCAGACAGGCCGCAGATCATGAACAGCATGCCGATGACCGGGGGCAGTGCGTTGGTAGCCATGTAAGCAAAGGCGTAGTCGCCGCTGGCCAAGGTGTCACCATTCATGGTGGCGATGGTGAAGCAGCTCATGCCGATGATGGCGGTAACAAAGCTCCAGCCGAACAGCAGGATGCCCTGGCCCAGGAAGGCCTTGCGAGCAGTCTTTTCGTCCTTGGAGGTGTAGATACGGGTACGGTGGGTGGGCGTACCGATAACGCCCATGGCTGTGGACAACACCAGTGCTATGGCAGCCATGACACCGTAGGAGCCCAGGCCGTAGAAGGTCATTGCGCCGGGCTTGCCAGCAGCGGTGAAGGTATCCACCACGTTCTGATAGCCGCCTGCCAGGGGGATGGCACGGAAAGCGATGGTCAGGAAGCCGATGAGGATGGCGATGAACTGGACAGCGTCGGTGGTAACAACGGCCATGTAGCCGCCGATGAACACGTAGATGCCGAAGCCCAGAACGGTGATGATCTTACAGGTAACGTCCGGCAGCTGGGTGACGTAAGCCAGGTACTTGGCACCGCCGTTCAGGTGGTTGCCCAGCCAGATGATCTCGATGACGAACATCATAAAGCCCATGACCTGGCGGATGATCTTTTTGCCGCCGTAGTAATACTGTGCTTCCTCAGACATGGTCAGGAAGCCCTTGTTCTTTGCCTTGGTGAACAGCAGCATGGAAAGGATACCTGCCGATGCGCCCAGGCCGTAAATGGCGCCGCCCCAACCGTGGTTGAAGCCGTTGCCGATGGCGCCCATGGAAGAACCGGTGCCGATCATGGTTGCACCCACGGTGCAGAAGATCAGGAAGAAGCCGAGGTTGCCGCCGCCGGTCAGGAAGCTGCTGCCCTCATTTTTGCCACGGCTGGTGATCCAGCCCACAAAGATCATAAAGCAGATCCATGCAATAAAGCCGCCGATAAACAATGGGATGTATTTGGGATCCAACATAGTTTCATTTCCTCCTTAGAAACATTTTCCTCAGCCCAGCGCAGGGTCCGCTCGGGCCGATGTGGCTGTCAGACATTTCCCCGCTGCGGGCCGGCACCGTGGGGTCGTTGTCCGACAACAACCTTGCTGAAATAAATGTACCAATTTTTGCATCATCCGTCAATAGATTTTTAACATTTTCTTCAAAAAGAACCATTTTTGGCGTATTTTATAGTTTTCCTGTTCATAATTATGTCATTTCCACGAAAAACAAACTGCCCCTTGCAGTCTATTTTCCGGTGTCGTATACTGAAATTGGAGCAAGGATTCGTGTGAGAAATCACGAGGCTTCTTCAAAAATAATGTTGGTTTGTTATTTTTTACTTGTTTTGGCATTATCGAGTTGTCCGACAATACCGTCAGGCACTTCAAAAACCTCTGTAGAACGTGCAAAACGCGGCCATCGGCACCCGATCCGCCGCAGAAAAATCGGCGGGCAGCCCGTGATTCTGCGCTGTCCGCACCCAAAACCGCGCCAGTTTTGTTCGGATATAAGAACATATCGCGTGGTGCAGCCCGATATCCGAACGCACTTGCTCTTCCCGGTGTTCCCCTGTGGAACACATCGGAACTCTTTGCGCCGGTGTGCGGCCTGCCCGGTCAGACACCCCGGACACCCTATATAACCGGACACCCTATATATAAGGAAAGGAAGTGAGACCCATGCCTTCCGGAGATGCCCACCGTTCCCTAGCACGCGCGCTGGATATTCTGGAGCTGTGCAGCCTGAACGGCAGCGGTTACACCCTGACCCAGCTGTCGCAGCAGCTGGGCATTGCCAAAGGCAGCATCTCTCCCCTGCTGCACACCCTGCGGGACCGCGGCTACCTGACCCTGGACGACCAGGATCATCACTACCGCATCGGCCGCATGGCGTTCCGCATTGGAAACACCTATCTGGACGAAGCCAGCGCCCTGCGGGAGATCTACCGCCTGATGCACGACATCGTGTCGGTCTGCCACGAGACATGCCACCTCGGCAGCCTGAAAAACGGGGATGTCTATTACCTCAAAAAGGTGGAGACCCCGCTGCGCAGCCGTACCGTCACGGTGGAGGGCCGCAGCCTGCCGGCCTACGCCACCGGCGTGGGCAAGGCTCTGCTGGCCGACTACCAGCTGCCCCAGCTCAAGGCCCTGTATTACGACGGCCTGTACCCGCTGACCGAGCACACCATCACCGACTTCCGGCTCCTGGCCGACCAGCTGGCCGAGATCCGGGCCAGCGGCTTTGCCTACGAGTGTGAGGAGAGCACCCGGGGCATCCGCTGCATCGGCGTGCCGCTGCGCAAAAGCGGCAAAGTGGTGGCCGCGCTGAGCGTTGCCTTCCCGCTGGAGCGCTACAGCGACGCTGCCGCCGCCAGCGCCCGGCAGGCGCTGGACGAAGCCCGGCGTCAGATCGAACGAATGCTCTGCAGCGTAGAACTGCAGTTCTGAGCCCTATAAGAAAAGGAGTGTTATTTATGCCTCAGTTGATCACCATCGGCGAGACCATGGCCGCCTTCACCCCGGACAGCGTGGGTGCCCTGCGCTATGTGCAGAACTTCGGCATCCGCACCGCCGGTGCCGAGAGCAATGTAGCCGTGGGTCTGGCAAAGCTGGGCCTGGAGGCCGCCTGGGTCAGCCGCCTGGGCACCGACGAGTTTGGCTGCTTCATCCGCAATCAGCTCCGTGCCGAGGGCGTGGACTGTTCCCGCGTCATCTACGACCCCGACCACCGCACCGGCATCATGTTCAAGGAGACCGGCGTGGGCGAGACCAAAGTGTTCTACTACCGTGAGAACAGCGCCGCCAGCCACCTGTGCCCCGAGGACGTGACCCCCGCTCTGCTGGACGGCGTGAAGGTGCTGCACATGAGCGGCATCACCCCCGTGCTGAGCGAGAGCTGCCTGGCCATGACCAAAGCCGCCTTTGCTCTGGCCAAGGAGAAAGGCGTTGCCATCAGCTTTGACCCCAACATCCGCCGCAAGCTGTGGCGTGGGCAGGACTACGCCCCCCTGATCCGGGAGCTGACCCTGCAGAGCGAGATCGTGCTGCTGGGCCTGGACGAGGCCGACGCCCTGTTCGGCCTGCGGGACCCGGATGCCATCTTCGATCTGCTGTTCCGCGACGGCTGCGCACAGTATGTGGCCATCAAGGACGGCGGCAACGGTGCCTGGGTGGCCGACAAGACCACCCGCGAAAAGCTGCCGCCCTACCCCTGTAAGCCCATTGAGCCCATCGGCGCCGGTGACGGCTTCAATGCCGGCTTCCTGGCCGGCATCCTGCAGGGCCGCGATGTGGTCACCGCAGGCCGCATGGGTGCCATCTGCGGCGCCCTGGCCACCCAGACCCCGGGCGACGTGGAGGGCTACCCCGACGCCGCCCAGATGGAAGCTGCCCTCACCGGCGCTGCCATCACCTACCGCTGATCCGCTGAAACCACCGGTTTCATTGTTTGCCGAAAGGAGTTTTTTGTATGGACACTTACGATCTGGTTTCCAAGCATCCGCTGCTGGCCATCCTGCGCAACGTTCCGCTGGAAAAGACCATTGATTACGCCGAGGCCGCCGTGCAGGGCGGTGCCCCCTTCTTTGAGGTGGCACTGAATAGCCCCCACGCCCTGGAGCAGATCACGATGCTGCGCACCCATTTCGGGGACCGCTGCACCGTGGGTGCCGGCACCGCCATCACCGTGGAGCGCTGCAAAGCCGCTCTGGACGCCGGTGCACAGTTCCTTCTGACCCCCGGCACCCCGCTGGATGTGTTCAGCTACTGCGCCGAGAACGACATCGCCCTGCTGCCCGGCGTGCTGACCCCCACCGACGTGGCCACCAGCCTGCAGTTCGGCTACAAGACCATGAAGCTGTTCCCGGCCGGCAGCATGCCCCGCCACTACGTCAAGGACCTGCAGGGCCCCTTTGACGGCACCAACTACATGGCCATCGGCGGCGTGAGCCCCGCCAACATCCGCGAGTTCTTTGACGCCGGCTGCATCAGCGTGGGCCTGGCCTCCAGCCTGATGCCCAAGGAGGCCGTGGCCGCCAACGACTGGGAAGCCTGCGCCGCCTACGTCCGCGGCATGGTGGACCAGATCCGCCGCTGAGTTTTTACAGAACGTCCATATCATAACAGAAAAAACAGAAAGGAATCCATCCCATGAAGATCGTTGAAGTTAACACCTATACCGTCCGTCCCCGCTGGGGCTTTGTTGAGATCGTGACCGACGAGGGCCTGACCGGCTGGGGCGAGCCCGTGCTGGAAGGCCACTGCGCCACCGTTCTGGCCTGTGTCCAGGAGATGAAGCCCTACCTCATCGGCAAGGACCCCATGCGCATTGAGGACTTTTCCGCTGTGCTGTACCGCGCCGGGTTCTACCGCGGCGGCGGCGTGCTGATGAGCGCCATTGCCGGCATTGATCAGGCCCTGTGGGACATCAAGGGCAAGTTCTTCAACGCCCCGGTCTACCAGCTCATGGGCGGTGCCTGCCGCGACAACATGCGCGTGTACAGCTGGATCGGCGGCGACCGCCCCAGCGACGTGGGCGCTGCTGCTCTGGAGCGCAAGAATGCCGGCTTTACCGCCATCAAGATGAACGCCACCGAAGAGCTGCAGATGATTGACACCTACGACAAGGTGGACGCCGTTCTGGAGCGCGTGGCCGCCATCCGGGAAAGCTGCGGCAAGTATTTCGGCATCGCCATCGACTTCCACGGCCGTGTGCACAAGCCCATGGCAAAGGTCCTGGCCAAGAAGCTGGAAGAGTTCGACCCCATGTTCATCGAGGAGCCGGTGCTGTGCGAGAACATGGAGGTGTTCAAGGAGATCGCCGCTGCCTGCAATGTGCCCATTGCCACCGGCGAGCGTCTGTTCACCAAGTATGACTTCAAGCGCCTGCTGCAGGCCGGCGGTGTGGACATCATCCAGCCCGACCTGAGCCACGCCGGCGGCCTGACCGAGGTCAAGAAGATCGCCTCCATGGCCGAAGCCTACGACGTTGCCCTGGCCCCCCACTGCCCCCTGGGCCCCATCGCTCTGGCCAGCTGCCTGAACGTGGACGCCACCTGCTACAACGCCGTGATCCAGGAGCAGAGCATCGGCATCCACTACAACGTGGGCAAGAGCGTGCTGGACTATGTCAAGAACCAGGACGACTTCAAGTTCGTGGACGGCCGCGTGCAGCTGCCCGTCCGTCCCGGTCTGGGCGTGGACGTCAACAAGGAACTGGTGCTGGAGGAGAACAAGACCCCGCACGAGTGGAAGAACCCCGTCTGGCGTCACAAGGACGGCAGCGTTGCCGAGTGGTAATGCATCCCGCCGCCTGAGTTAACACAGAAAAACAGCCCGCATGGCAGGAGCATCGTGCTCCGTCATGCGGGCTGTTTGCGTTCGATTTACTCTTTTTCTTCCGGTTCTTCGGGCTTGGCCAGCTCCTTGAGCTGCAGCACCCATTCCGGCACTTTGGGAGCAAGGGGCGGTTCACCGCTGCGGGCGCGGTGCATCTTCCGGTACAGGTCGCGGTTGTAGGAAAGGTGCAGGGTCATGGCATCCCGTGCCCAGGTGCTGTCGCCGCACTTGATGGCCTCCAGTACAGCCTTGTGGGTGTCCAGGGTCTCCTGCAGCAGAGCGCGGTGGGTACCCTCGGTGAACACCTCCACCGACGCCGTGATGATGGGAGCCAGCTGGGGAGCCACCAGATTGCCGCTGGCGCGGGCAATGGTCCGGTGGAACTTCATATCCTCGTCCAGATAGTCCTGCCCATGCAGGATGTGGTATTCCATGAGGTTGTACAGCGATTCCATCTCGGCGATGTCCTCCGGGGTGGCATGGCGCGCCGCCAGCGCGGCAATGGCCGGCTCGATGATGTTACGCACCTCCAGCAGGTCGAAGGCCAGACGCTCCTTGTCCTCAATGAAATCCAGCCCCAGCGGGTCATCCGCCAGGCCGGGCTGGTCGGTCACAAAAGAGCCCGCGCCGTGGCGCACGGTCAGAATGTTCTGTGACTCCAGCCGCTTGATGGCCTCGCGCACGGTACTGCGTGCCACACCCATCTCGCGGGCAAGCGCTGTTTCAGTGGGCAGCTTGTCGCCGCTCTTCAGTTTTTCTTCCAGAATGTAGTCCTTGATCCGCTGTGCAACCTGTTCGGCCAGCGGCCGGCTGGAATCGTACCCCGCAGTTTCCATAAAAACCTCTTCCTTTGGCGTTTTGCTCTGTTCTACCCTTCATTATACCGGAAATTTCTGGCAGTGTAAAGCAACGCCGTGCAGAAACCTTCACTCCGGCAGCAAAGGTTTTTGTTTTATGCAAAAGCGGCCGGTGTTTCCCGCACCGGCCGCTTTGTGTTATACTGAACAGGTCACAGGGGCAGCTCCAGCTGATGGCAGTAGTCCACGATGTGGTGGAACATCTGCTCCACGGCGGGAGCCATGGAGGCCGGGCGCTGCACGGCCAAGCCCACCACGCGGTACTCCTCCGGCTCGATGGGATACACCTTGACGGCGGCCTTGCAGTCCCGCAGCAGCATCTGCGGCATGATGGAAATGCCCAGTCCGGCCTCCACCATGGCGATGTTGGACTGGTCGTCGATGACGTGGCAGCGGCGCTCGGTGCTGATCTTGTACTTCTTGAGGAACTGCCGCATCTCGGCGTCGGTAGCATCGCACTGCACCACAAAGCTCTGGCCGTTCATCAGAGCAGGGGTCATCACGCCGTCCTGGGGTTCGGGCCAGTCCTGCGGCACGATGCACAGCAGCGGCTCCCGAAACAGCTCGGTGAGGTTGAATTCCTCCTTGCAGGTGGAGGAAAGGAACGCAACGTCCACCTGCCCGGTGCGCAGCCACTCCTTGACATCGTCGTAGGTGCCCTGATACACTTCAATTTCGATCTGAGGGTACTGGGCCGCGAAGCTCTTGAGCAGGCCCGGCAGCAGCGAAGCGCACACCGAGTTGAATGCACCCAGCTTCACCTTGCCTTTTTCCAGGCCGTTCAGGCGGGCAATGCTCTGCTTGAGTGCCTCGTCACTGTTGAGCACCGCACGGATGGACGGGTACAGCGAAGCACCATAACTGGTCATGGATACGCCGTTTTTGCCGCGGTTGAACAGAGCAAAGCCCAGTTCCTCCTCCATCACGGCAATGGCGTGGCTGATGGCCGAAGGGGTCAGATGCAGCTGCTGGGCCGCTTTGTTGAAGCTGCCCTGCCGTGCCACTGCATCGAAGATCTCGTAGGAAAAAAGCGTCATGCCCCAAAGCCTCCTTCCTGATTATTCTGGTTCGGAGACGCCCGATTCTCTGTGAATCTTTTTCATCTTTCGTTTAAGATAGTTTAATTATCTTCTTGATTGTACTATCCCGCGCCTTTTCTGTCAAGCGTTTTTGCCCCGATTTTTGCACGCTCTGTGCAGATTTTGCCGCGATTTCTGCAGGAAACGCCGCCTTTCCTTCGTTATAGTTCCTGTAACGATTTTTTGCAAACTGAACGAGGTGTTCTTTATGACTGCACTTTCCCCGCGCCGCACCTTCAGCGGCACCGCTCTTAAAACCATTGCCTGCATCACCATGCTGGTGGACCACATCGGCGCGTCCTGCATCGAGGCGGGCATCCTTACGCCCGGGCTGGATGCCGGCACCCTCTCCCAAGACACCCTTTCTGCCTACCCGCTGTACCGGCTGGACATGGTGCTGCGCTTCACCGGACGGCTGGCCTTTCCGCTGTTCTGTTTTTTGCTGGTGGAGGGCTTTGTGCACACCCACAACGTCAAGGGCTACCTTGGGCGGCTGGTGCTGTTCGGCCTTTTGAGCGAGGTGCCCTTTGACCTTGCGTTCTTCCGCACCCCCTTTTTCCCGGGCGCGCAGAATGTTTACTGGACGCTGGCGCTGGGCGTGCTGGCCATGGCAGGACTCAAGCACTTTGAAAAGGAAAACGGCCTGCCCGGCTGGCAGGGCATCCTGTGTGCCGGGGGCTGCGCTGCGCTGGCGCTGGCTGCCAATACCGACTACAACGCCATCGGCGTGCTGATCATCTGCGCCTTATACCTCACCCGCGCAAACCGCAAGCGGCAGTGCCTTGCGGGCGCAGCGCTGTTTTTGTTCGAGCTCACCGCTCCGCTGGCCTTTGTGCTGGTCTGGTTCTATAACGGACAGCGCGGCGCGTGCAGTCCGCTGCAAAAAAAGGCCTTTTACTGGTTCTACCCGGTGCATCTGGCCCTGCTGGCCTGCATCACCAACCTGCTGCTGTGAACCGAAAGGGACACCGGACTTTCAAAAGCCGGTGCCCCTTCTTTTTTGCGCACAAAAATGGAAAAAGCCCGGTGATCTCAATGGATCATCGAGCTTTTTCTTGGCGGAGTAGGAGGGATTTGAACCCTCGCGCCGTTGTTTAGACGACCTACGCCCTTAGCAGGGGCGCCTCTTCGGCCTCTTGAGTACTACTCCAGAGCAAAGTGCGTTACACTTATTCAATAAAAAAATGGCGGAGAGAGTGGGATTCGAACCCACGGTACGTTGCCGTACGGCAGTTTTCAAGACTGCTTCCTTAAACCACTCGGACATCTCTCCTTGTGGACACTCGCCTTACGCCGTGTCGAATGCCTATTTACTTTACCAGATTTGCCGCGTGCTGTCAAGCCTTTCTGCAAATTTTTTCAGGATGGTGGGAAAAGCCGCCGTCACCCACAACCTTTTTTTGCTCCGCTTGCAGAAAGCTCTTTACAGAAACACCTTTTTGTTGTATAATAAAACCATCAAAAGAATCCCCCTCTGGATGTAAAGGAGAATTACCATGTCGTTTTCAGAGCTATTGAAGCAGTGCCGCAAAAAACAGGGCGTGAGCCAGGCAGAACTCGCCGCAAAGCTCGGCGTGACCCAGCAGGCCGTCGGCAAGTGGGAAAGCGGCAAGTCCTCTCCCGACCCCTCCACGGTGGCCCGCATCGCGGAGCTGCTGAACACCACGGCAGACTATCTGCTGGGGCTGTACCGCCCGGTGAGCAACGTGTCCGCCCCGGAAGAGCGCTTCTTTGGCAGCTATTCCGAGAGCTTGATCCCGGTGATCGGCACCGTGAAGGCCGGTTACGGTGCTCTGGCCTTTGAGGAAGACTACGGGCAGGAGTATGCCCGCGTGAAGGATCCCTCCAACTATTTCTATCTGGTGGTGCGCGGTGACAGCATGGAGCCCCGCATCCAGGACGGTGACCTGGCCCTGGTGCACAAGCAGGACACGCTGGAAAACGGCGACCTGGGCGTGCTGATCTACGGCGACGAGGGCGAGGGCACCCTGAAGCGCTACATCCAGCGCGGCAACTGCGTGGTGCTGCAGCCCTTCAACCCCGCCTACAACGAACTGGTGATCAAGGGCGAGGACCTGAACCACCTGCACATCGCCGGCCGCGTGGTGGAGACCAAGGCCAAGTGGTAAATCTTCTATTTTAAAATGGCCTCCGTTTCACTCTGGCCATATTCAGCGGAAAATTTGTTTTTTATTTCGTGTTTGTCGTGGCCTGCGGGCCACTCCAAACACATTTTCACGAAAAGCGCGAGCAAACAGGTTTTCTGCATGCCTCTGTTTTTTGAATCAAAAGCCATTTGCAGTTTTGCGTATGGCTTTTTCTTTTATACTCTTTTTTCCGTTCGGGGGGTGCATTTTTATGGAACAGACACTCATGGATAAGCTGACCATTCTGGCCGACAGCGCCAAATACGACGTAGCCTGCACCTCCAGCGGGGCTTCCCGCACGGCGCGGGCCGGAACCGTGGGCAGCTGCTATGCACCGGGGTGCTGCCACGCCTTTACCGCCGACGGCCGCTGTGTGAGCCTGCTCAAGGTGCTGATGACCAACTGCTGCTCCTTCGACTGCGGCTACTGCGTCAACCGCAAGTCCAACGATATCCCCCGCGCCACCTTTGCGCCCCGGGAGCTGGCCGAGCTGACCATGGAGTTCTACCGCCGCAACTACATCGAGGGCTTGTTCCTGTCCAGCGCGGTGCTGGGCACCCCGGACTACACCACCGAGCGGATGCTGGCGGTCCTGCGGCTGCTGCGGGGCGAATACCGCTTTGGCGGCTACATCCACGCCAAGGCCATCCCCGGCACCAGCCCGGAGCTTGTGCAGCAGCTGGGTTACCTCGCCGACCGCCTGAGCGTGAATGTGGAATTGCCCAGCGAACGCAGCCTGAATCTGCTTGCCCCGGACAAGGGGCGGCACTCCATCTTCCGGCCCATGAAGCAGATCGCGGTGTCCGGTGCCGCCAGCCGGGAGGAGCTCACCCTGTACCGCCACGCGCCCAAGTTTGCCCCCGCCGGGCAGAGCACCCAGATGATCGTGGGGGCCTCGCCGGAAACGGACTACCACATTTTAAAGCTCACCGAGGGCATGTACCAGAAGTACAGCCTCAAGCGGGTGTTCTACTCCGCTTACATCCCGGTGGCCGAGGACACCCGCCTGCCCGCGCTGGACACCAAACCGCCCCTGCTGCGGGAACACCGGCTGTATCAGGCCGACTGGCTGCTGCGGTTCTACCAGTTCGAGGCAGACGAAATTTTAGATCAGGATAACCCCAACTTCAATCCCTATCTGGACCCCAAATGCAACTGGGCGGTGCAGCACTACGGGCTGTTCCCGGTGGACGTGAACCGCGCCCCCTTTGAGATGCTGCTGCGGGTGCCGGGCATCGGCCCCAAAAGCGCCCGGCGCATCTGGCGCGCCCGCAAGCAGGCGGCGCTGGGGCTGGACGAGCTCAGGCGCATGGGGGTGGTGCTCAAGCGGGCGCAGTATTTCATCACCTGCCGGGGCTTTGCCGGGGCACACCCGGGGCGCGGCAGCGCCGGGCGGGAGTGCATCACCCGGGCGCTCATCGACCCCAACGTGTTCAGCGGCAGCTGTGAGCAGCTGAGCCTGTTCAGCCCGCCTGCCGTGGACAATCTCATCGGGCAGGGCGTGCCGCCCCGGGCGGCTGTCCGCATGGTACGGGAGGAGGCGGTGCAATGTCTTGCCAAAGCACTGTAAGCCCCAAGGGGGCACGCAAGCTGCACGATGCCGACGTGGTCTACCTGTATGACGGCAGCTTTGAGGGCTTTTTGTGCTGCGTGTACGAGAGCTTTGCCCAGCACGAGCTTCCCTTTGCGGTGTGGACGCCCCAGCGGGAAACGTCCACCCTCTACCCGGTCAAGGAGATCTCCACCGACCCCGCCATTGCCCGCCGGGTATTTGCCAGCTTTGGCAAAAAGCTGGGCGCAGAGACCGAGTACCTCGTCAGCCGGGATTTTCTCTCCGGGCAGGAGGACAAGGAGCTGCTGCTGCTCCGCTTTCTGCATCTGGCTTTTGCGCTTGGCCCGGGCACGGTCAAGCGGGAGGGGCACCCGGTGGTCGCGCCCCTCTACGCCATGAAAAAGAGTCTGGACTGGGAGGTAGACAAGTTTCAGGGCTTCGTGCGGTTCGAGGAGCACGACGGGATGCTGGGCGCGGTCATCCATCCCAAAAATTATATCCTCCCCCTGCTGCGCCCGCACTTCTGCGGACGCTTTCCGGAGGAGGACTTTATGATCTACGATGCCGTCCATCAGGCGGTGCTGCTGCACGAAAAGCACGGCACCCGGCTGCTGGAACTGGCAGCGCCTTTGGAGCTGCCGCCGCCCAGCGCGCGGGAGCAGCAGTTTCAGGCGCTGTGGACGCAGTTCTACAAAACGCTGGAAATCAAAGCGCGCCACAACGAAAAAGGCCGCATGACCCACTGTCCCAAACGGTTCTGGGCGGATATGGTGGAGATGCACAGCGAGTTATGATTTTTTCTGTTCTTCCAGTGCACTCTCCACGCCCCGGAGCAGATCCTCGGCCGGGATGCCGTAGAGCTTTGCCAGCGCCATCAGGTTGGAAGTGTTCGGCTCCGAGGTGCCTTTTTCCCATTTGGACACCGCCTGTCGGCTGACGCCGATGCTCTCCGCCACAAATTCCTGGGTCATCTTGCAGCGGGCACGGTTCTCCCGGAGCATCTCAGACAGCGACTTGCGCACGATTTTGACCTCTTCGGTCAGCTTGGGCGGCTTTTCCAGATTGCGGGCGATGCGGTACAGCAGCCACAGTGCAATGATGACAGCCACCGGAGCCAGGAGCCGCAGGATCGCTGTCATAAAACCAATGCCCTGGATCACTCTGTAAAAAATCAGGCTTTTCGTATCCATACTGTTTCCTCCTTTATCGGAACGGCTTGTGTTTTTGCTGGCACAATCATAGCAAAAAATGCCGGTTGCGTCCACCAACCGGCGTGTAAACTCTGGTTGCATTACGGAACTTTAGCCGATTTTTAACAAAAACGTTGCATCTGCGCCGTTGCAACAGGCAAAAGCTATGGTATACTATAAGAGATATCCGGCAGACATCTCTGCCGCACACACCCCCGCTGCGGGGTCAACACAAAAGGAGTATTGTAGCGTTATGGTTCGCATTACTATGGAAGACGGCGGCATCATCGACATCGAGCTGAACGAGGAAGCTGCCCCCATCACCTGTGAGAATTTCAAGAAGCTGGTCAGCGAGGGCTTTTACAACGGCCTGACCTTCCACCGCGTGATCCCCGGCTTTATGATCCAGGGCGGCTGCCCGCTGGGCAACGGCACCGGCGGCCCGGGCTGGAACATCAAGGGTGAGTTTGCTGCTAACGGCGTGAACAACCCGCTCAAGCACACCCGTGGTGTCATCAGCATGGCCCGCAGCATGAACCCCAACAGCGCAGGCAGCCAGTTCTTCATCATGCACAAGGACGCCCCCCACCTGGACGGCCAGTATGCCGCCTTTGGCAAGGTCGTGGCCGGCATGGATGTCGTGGACAAGATCGCCGCTGTCCGCACCGACTGGAACGACAAGCCCACCACCCCGGTCAAGATGAAGACCGTGGAGCTCATCGAGGGCTGAGCCTTATAAACAGAAAGATCCCGGCACTGTTACGGTGCCGGGATCTTTTTTGTTCTGTGTCAGAGCACGTCCTTATCGTGGGCCATCAGTCCCTCATGACGGCTCACGAAGCCCTTGGCGCCGGGCCGCCCCACCAGCAGGAAATTGTACAGCACCTCAATGATCACAATGGCAGAAATGCGGGAGAGCGCAAAATCCGTCGTGGTGATGAGTTGCTCGCGGTTGGTGGAGATCAGCAGATGATCGGCCAGCTGCGCCAGCGGCGAGCTGCGGTCGCAGGTGATCAGCACCACTGGCACACCGTTGTCCCGCGCTGTCTGGGCCATCTGGTTCAGCCGCCGGGATTTGCCGGAGTTGGAGATCAGCAGCAGCACGTCCTGCGGTGTAAGGGTGAGCGCAAACGCCGAGTTCTTCTCCGAGATCTCACTGGTGATGCACCGCATCCCCAGCTGGTTGAACTTGAAGGCCGCATCCATCGCCACCGGGATGGTGTTGCCCACCGCGGCGATCTGCACCAACTGCGCATTCTGCAGCAGTTCCAGCACACGCTGCAGATTTTCCGGGTTGATGCCGTTGATGGTGGCGCTCATCTCATCGATCTTATTGGAAAGGATATTCTGCAGCGACTGCGGGATATTGTCCAGCTGCACTTCGTTGGAGATCTCCAGCGGCTGGCGTTCCATCACGTCCCGCGCCAGCGCCAACTGGAAAGCACGATAATTCTCAAACCCCAGTTTTTTGCAAAAACGGGTCACAGTGGCTTCCGAGGTGGAGCTGCAATGTGCCAGTTCGGCCGATGTCATTGCCGCCACACCGGCCGTATCTTCCAGCACACAATCCGCGATCCGCTTTTCCGCATTGAAAAAGTGCATCCCGGAGCAAAGCAGCGTGACCACACTGCCCGGCGTTTCGCCCATAATCATCCTCCTGTCCTTTCAGGCCCGATGCCTGCGTTTTGTTCGGAACTAGTGTAGCAGTTTTTATGCCAAAAAGCAATTTGTTCGGCATCATTTCCACTTATTCGTACACATTGAACAAACATTCTGTAAAATTTTTGTTGCGGTGAAAGGAACTTTCTTGCAAAATTATATTTACGAAACAAAACCGTCATGTTATAATGCAGTCAATGAGACCTGCCGCACCGCATGAGCGGCAAGAATGTACCCCAAAAAAGGAGGATAACTTTTATGGCAAAGATCACCAAGGCTGAGATGCCGGCCCTTGCCGAACAGATCGTCAAATGTCTGGGCGGCAAAGAGAACGTAGCCCGCATCAACCACTGCGCCACACGCCTGCGCGTGAACCCGGTGGACATGGAAAAGGTGGACAAGGATGGGCTGAAGAGACTACACGGTGTCATCGGCATCGATTCTTCCAAGGCAGAACTTCAGATCATCGTGGGTGCCATCATTGAGGACCTGTATCTGGAAGTGGAAAAGATCACCGGCAACGGCGGCGGCGCTGTGGCAGATGACGTTCCCTTCTGGAAAAAGCGCCCCTCCGAGATCTTCTCCAGCTTCCTGCTGCTGATGGCTGGCTGCCTGAGCCCGGTCATTCCCGCACTGATCGCATCCGGCCTGCTGGCCACCGTGCTGACCATCATGACGCTGGTGTTGCACGTGGATGCTTCCACCAGCTCCACCTACTCCATCCTGTATAATCTGTCGCAGACCGTGTTCTACTTCATGCCGGTCCTAGTGGCTTACACCTCTGCCAAGAAGTTCGGCACCGAGCCGGTTCTGGCCATGGTTCTGGCCTGCTTCCTGCTGTACCCGGACTGGGTGGCTGGTGCGGACGGCTCCTTCACCCACTACTTCGGCCTGCCGGTCCTGCATACCACTTATAATGGCGCCGTGATCCAGATCATCCTCTCCGTGTTCGTCATGTCCCTGCTGGATAAATGGCTCAAGAAGGTCATCCCGGAAGCTGCACGGCACTTCGTCAAGCCCTTTACTCTGCTGCTGCTCATGTCGGTCATCACCCTGACCGTCACCGGCCCTCTGGGCGGCCTGCTGACCAACTACATCTACGCCTTTGTTGAGGCTGTCCGCTCCGTGGCTCCGTGGGCTGGCGTGCCGGTCATCGTGCTGCTGAGCACCACCATCGGCCTGATCGCTCCGGGCTTCCATCTGGCCCTGATCCCCATTGCGACCGCCAGCCTCGCCGCTGTTGGTTACGATGACCTGATCAACATCTGGTTCTTCTGCTGCACCATCACCCCGGGCTTCATCTCTCTGGCTGTGATGCTGCGCACCAAGAAGTCCCTGCTGCGCCAGACCGCATTCTCCTGCTGCCTGTCCGCTCTGCTGGGCGGTATCTCCGAGCCTACCACCTACGGCATCTGCTACAAGATGGTCCGCCCCTACTACGCATACCTGATCACCGCTCTGTCCACCGCTGTGCTGGCCGGTCTGCTGCACCTGAAGTGCTACGCCTTCGGCGGCTACTCCCTGACCAACATCCTGCTGTACCTCGGACCCAACCTGGACTATGCAAACTTCCGCAATGCTCTGCTGCTGGTCGGCTTTATGCTCATCATGAGCTTCATCACCGTCAACCTGATCGGCTTCGATGATTCCTGCTACGAGGAAACTGCCGTTGCCGCACAGGATGCCGCGGAATAAGTTTACTGCTTCCCGCTTTTCAGAAAGGACGATGCTTCATGCGTTTATACGATAAGGCCCTTGTCGCCAAGATCCATGAGAACCAGTTCACCAAAGAGGTGGACGGGATCCCCGTACTGTTCAAACCGGTGCCGGATGCGGAGCCTGCCCATCTGGATCCCCGCCTGCGGGAGATCATCATCAAAAAGCGCACCATGTTTGCCAACCGCGCCAAGGCAGGCTGGACCCTTTCCAGCGAGCGCTACCGCCCGGACAAGGTGACCTATGACCTGATCGAAACGCCTGTGGACTGCACCGAACAGCTGATCCCCATCGGCGGGCACAAGATTGATATCTACATCTACCGTACTGCCAACATCCAGCCCAACGCACCGGTGCTGGTGTACCTGCACGGCGGTGGATTCACGGCCGGTGACATTCACCTGTTCGGCAAGCAGATGCAGTACATTGCCGAGCAGTCCGGTGCCGTGGTGGTGTTCCCGGAGTACCGTCTGGCCCCCGAGAACCCCTTCCCCGCTCCGGTGGAAGATGCATGGGGCACCGTACAGTGGGTGCACGCACACGCCGCTGAACTGGGTGCCGACCCTGCCAAGCTGATGGTCGCCGGTGACAGCGCCGGCGGCAGCCTGACTAACGCCTGCGTGCTGCAGGACGAAAAGGGCATCATCCGCAAGATCATGGGCATCTATCCTTCGTGGGACGGTTCCGATTACCATGAGCAGACCGCCTACACCTGGAGTTACGATGCTTACGAGGTGGCTGACGAGGACAAGAAACTGGCCTACAGCCGCATCGACCGCATCAAGAGCAGCGTGGATAAGGATCCTGACAGCAGCAACAGCCTGTATCTGCAGGGCCATACCACTTCACACGACCCGCTGGTGTCGGCCGTCTTTGCCACCGATGAGCAGCTGAAGAAGTTCCCGGAAACGGTCATCGTGGCCGCTGAGTACGACTACCTGCGTGTCGGCAGCGACTACGCCGCCAAGCGGCTGGCAAGCCTTGGTGTACCGGTACGCTCCATCCGGTACTGCGGCTGTGACCACGGCTTTTTGGATATGCTGGGCACCATCGTCCAGTCCGAAGAGCTGTGCCTGACTATCGCCGCCGAACTGAAAGCACTGTAAGCTCAAAATCCCCCACTTCATTCACCATATTCCTCCTGTTCCGAAGGAACAAGAAAGCTCCCCGCCGGGTTCCCGGCGGGGAGCTTTCTGTTATATGTTCCGGAATACCGCTCAGCAGCCTTCTTTTTCAGCCAGCTTCCGGCCCATGAGCACACCCATGACGGACGCCATCATCAGGCCGCGGGTCCAGCCGGAGGAGTCGCCCAGGCAGTGCAGGCCCTTGATGTTGGTGTCGAGGTTCTCGTCCATCTTCACCTTGTTGGAGTAGAACTTCAGCTCCGGGCTGTACAGCAACGTCTCGTTGGCGGCAAAGCCGGGCACCACCATATCCAGCATCTTGATGAACTCGATGATGTTGGTCATGGCACGGTAGGGCATGGCGGCGGTGATATCACCGGCCACAGCATCCTTCAGGGTAGGCTTCACGTTGGACTGGGCCAGCTCCTTCTGCCAGGTGCGCTTGCCGTCCAGAATGTCGCCGTAGCGCTGCACCATGATGTGGCCTGCACCCAGCATGTTGGTCAGCTCGCCCACCTTCTGAGCATAGGCGATGGGTTGGTTGAAGGGTTCGGTGAAGTTGTGAGACACCAGAATGGCAAGGTTGGTGTTCGGGCTCTTCTTTTCCTTGAAGCTATGGCCGTTGACCACGGCCAGGTCATTGTCGTAGTTCTCCTGCGCCACAAAGCCGCCGGGGTTCTGGCAGAAGGTGCGCACCTTGTTCTTCCAGGGCTTGGGGTAGCCGATGAGCTTGGACTCATACAGCACCTGGTTCACCTTTTCCATGACCTCGTTGCGGCACTCCACGCGCACGCCGATGTCCACGGTGCCGGGCTTGTGGGCAATGTGGTGCTCGGCGCAGAGCTTTTCCAGCCAGTCTGCGCCGCGCCGACCGGTGCCGATGACCACCTCGTCCGCATACACGGGCAGCAGGTCATCGCCATCCTTCAGCAGCACACCCTTGCAGCCATCCTCTTCCAGAATGATGTTCTCACACTCGGTGTTGAAGCGCATTTCCACACCGTTGTCGGCCAGATAATTCTGGATGGCCAGATACAGCTCCTGTGCCTTCTCGGTGCCCAGATGACGGATGGGGCAGTCCACCAGCTTCAGGCCTGCATGGATGGCGTTTTTGCGGATTTCCTTGATATCCTCGCCGGTGTAGATGCCCTCCACATGGGGGTCTGCGCCGAACTCCAGATAGATCTTATCGGTGTAGTCGATCAGCTCCTGGGCAAACTCCTCCCCGATGAGGGTGGGCAGGTCGCCGCCCACCTCATAGGAAAGGCTCAGCTTGCCGTCCGAGAACGCGCCCGCACCGGAAAAGCCGGTGGTGATGGCGCAGGTGGGGCGGCAGTTGACGCAGTGGCCCACTTCGGCTTTGGGGCAGTGGCGCTTTTCCACGGGTTTGCCCTTTTCCACCAGCAGCATCTTCTTTTTGCTGCCGTGGCGCAGCAGCTCCACAGCGGTAAAGATGCCGGCAGGGCCTGCGCCCACAATGATCAGGTCGTACTTTTCCATAATGTGTTCCTTTTCTTGTTGTATATTTGCTTATGATAGCTTCCGTTCAGTATGCTCACCCTCTCAGTCAACGCCTGACGGCGTTGCCAGATTCCCCCTTTTGTCGCTTATGCGCCATCTTCCCCCGGCACGGGGGAAGTCTTTCCTCAAAGTGGGAGCCCTTGGCAGTCCACGCAAACTTCATCTCTTTGCCAAGGCCTCTCCCCTTGGGAGAGGTGGCACGGCGTAAGCCGTGACGGAGAGGGCGAGGCCGTCATCCTTACTCCCGGTCCTCCTGGTCCACCGTGGCACTTTCGTCCACATGGTCCAACTCCACGGCGGTGGCCTCTGCATCGGTGCGGGTCACCTCCGGGGCAACCACGCCGTCGCCGTTCAGGTCCTCCCCGGTCAGATCCTCCAGCATGGACTGGGTCTCCGGGTGGAGCTTGGCAAAGCGGCGCAGGGCCAGCACCGTATACAGGGCACTGAGCAGGTTGATGGCCCCCTCTACGATCAGGATGACGCCGATGGCCATGACCAGCGTCTCCATGGCACCGAAGGGGTTCACGATCAGCACCACGCCCAGCACCACGCTGAGCACCGGCAGCAGCAGGAAGCCCTTCCAGCTGTCGTAGCCGCAGCGGCGCAGGTCCAGTGCGTTCTGTACCCGGGCAATGGCGTCAAAGATGACGAACAGGCCGAACACCACGGGCAGGATGCTCACCACGATGTCGCTGCGCAGCAGCAGGAAAGCTCCAAGCGCCAGGCAGATGATGCCGGAGATCAGGGTGAGCTGGCTCTGGAACACCCCGCGCTCCACCACAAAGTAGCGGATCAGCTGCACGGCCGCGCAGGCCAGCACCACGCCGCCCAGTGCATAGCATACGATGTTGAGGGCCGTGCCGGGCTTCATGACCAGAAAGATGCCCAGCCCCAGGTACAGCACGCTCATGAGCACCAAGTTCCATTTCAGCTTTTTTACCATAGAGATCACGTTCCTTTCGGTTATAGGCTTTGCACCGGGGTCACGGTTCTTCGGGGCCGTACAGAGGTGCAATGACGGTCTTGTTGATGCGGGCAAAAAATGCAAGGCTCAGCAGCAGGCTGACCACTTCCGCGATCAGGAAGGCCCACCACACGTTGTTCACGCTGCCGGTCCGGGCCAGGAGCCAGGCGGCAGGCAGCAGCACCACCAGCTGGCGGCACATGGAGACGATCAGGCTGAACACGCCGTTGCCCAGTGCCTGGAACACCGACCCCATCACGATGCCGATGCCTGCCAGCAAAAAGTGCGGGCAGATGATGCGCAGCGCCGGGATGCCGATGGCCAGCATGGCATCACTGGCCGCAAAGATGCCCAGCACCTTGTCCGGGAAGAACTGGAAGATGCAGAAACCGATCAGCATGATGCCCTCGGCGTAGCACACGGCCAGCTTGATGGTCTTTTTGACGCGGTCGGGGCGGCGGGCACCGTAGTTGTAGCTGATGATGGGCACCATGCCGTTGTTCAGGCCGAACACCGGCATGAACACGAAGCTCTGCAGCTTGAAGTACACGCCGAACACCGCCACCGCCGTGGCCGAGAAGGTCATCAGGATCAGGTTCATGCCAAAGGTCATCACGCTGCCCACGCACTGCATGGCGATGCTGGGCAGGCCCACCGCGTAGATGCGGCCGATGGCCTTTGCACTGGGCCGGAAGCCCTTGAATCCGATCTGGATGTCCGGGTTCTTGTTCAGGTTGAAGAACAAGGTCATGCCCGCTCCGCAGAACTGGCCGATGACGGTGGCCACGGCGGCACCGGTGGTGCCGCTGAGGGCCTCGCCGCAATAGCCGAAGATGAAGATGGGGTCCAGGATGATGTTCACCACGGCACCCGTCAGCTGGCTGATCATGCTCAGGTAGGTGCGGCCGGTGGCGGCCAGCAGTTTTTCGCCCATGGTCTGAGTGAACAGGCCCAGGCTGAAGATGCAGCACACCGACAGGTACTGGATGCCCTGCCGGGCGATGGCCTCGTCCCCGGTCTGCGCATAGAAGTAGGGCTTCATGCAGGTCAGGCCGATGACCAGGAACACCACGAAGCTGCACAGCGACAGGAAGATGCCGTTTTCGGCGGTGGCATTGGCTCGGCGCTGGTTCTTTTCGCCAAGGCTCTTGCTCAGCATGGCGTTCACGCCCACACCGGTGCCCACGCCTACCGCGATCATCACGTTCTGCAGCGAGAACGCCAGCGATACGGCGGTGAGGGCGCTCTCGCTGACATGGGACACGAACACCGAGTCCACCACGTTGTACAGCGCCTGCACCAGCATGGAGATCATCATGGGCACACTGAGCTTTATCAGCAGGGGGTTGATCTCCATGGTGCCCATGATGTTTTCCCGCGCTTCGGCGGGAGGGGTCTGGGGTTGCTTTGTTTCCACAATTGCTCCTTTTAACAGTAGGTTTTTTACAAAATCGCTGCCGCACACCGGTGCGGCAGCAGGCAATGAGAAATGCGCAGCATTTCTCATTGCCTGAAACGTGGGCAGAACGCTCACGCGCCCTACCCACGATTCATCGTTGTTTTATTTTTGCCCCGGCCGGAAACTCAGCCCAGGGTCTTTTCCTTGGCGGCGGCTGCATCCAGGATCATCTTGACGCAGGTCTCGCGGCCCAGAGCGGCGTTGATGGCCAGATCATAGTTGTGGGCATCGCCCCAGCGGTTCTGGGTGTAGTAGTTGTAGTAGGCCGAGCGGTTGCGGTCGGTCTTTTCCACTTCCTCCTTGATGCCCTTGGCGTCCTTGGCCTTGACCAGGGGGTTGGTCTTGGCGTATTCCAGCCGCCACTCCTTGGGGGCGTACACGAACACGCGCAGCACGTCCGGGCGTTCCCGCAGCACATAGTCACCGCAGCGGCCCAGGATCACGCAGGGGCCTTCCTCGGCCAGCTGCTTGATGATGCGGCTCTGCAGAATGAACACCTGATCGCCCAGCGGCAGCTCGTTGCCCATGGTGTACAGGCTGTACAGCAGGCTGTGCGTGTGCCGTTTTTCGCTGGCGGCAACGGCTTCTTCCGACAAGCCGGAATGCTTTGCTGCCATGGTGATCAGTTCCTTGTCGTAAAGCTTGATGCCCAGTGCATTGGCCACATCCTCAGCGATGTAACGGCCGCCCGTGCAGTACTCACGTCCCAAAGTAATGATCGTCTTTGCCATAATGTGTTCCTCCCATGTCGATTTATTGCCCGAAAGCTCCGGGTGCAGCCGGATCGGTGTCCGGCTTGTCCTGCGCTTGGGTGACTGGTTGTTCCGGTGCGGGGCGCGGCTTTGGCAGCCGTACCTCCGCTACCCGCATCCTGCCGGTCTGGTCCACGGCATACACGCTGAAGCGCCCGCCTGCGGCAAGCACTTCCGGCAGAAAACGCACCCCGCCGTCCTCGGTGCGCTCCATGCGCACAAAGCTGCGGTGTGCGGTGGTGGCGTGCGCCACCCCGTCGTGGGCAGCACACGCGATCCATCCGGCAAAGTTGTCCGGCAGCGCATCCCGCTGCCCGTGCTGGGAAAAATAATAGGTACCCGGCTGCTGCCCCGGCTCCAGCTCACACCGGAGGCGGAGCGGCCGGTTGGCCGCCAGGTCGCGGGGTTTTGCCCGCAGCGCAATGGCGCGGCCGGTAAAGTAGCGCATAAAATCCACCAGTGCCATGGTACAGTTCACGGCACCGTCGGTGTCGGCGGTGGGGTCGTTGAGCAGAACGTAGTCCGCCATCACGGCATCGTCATGGCCGAAGCCCCGCAGCCCCATCCACACCCGGGCCGGGTCGCGCTGGCCGCGGATGCGGCGCTCCACCTGCACGGCCACCGAGCAGCCGTCGTGGATCTGGGCACGCAGGTCGGCAAGGTCCATCCAGGCCTGCCAGCAGGGGTAGCCGCAGCAGCCTGCGGCTGCGGCCGCAAAGGCCGCGTTGGCGGTGCTGCTGGTGGCCATATCCTCCATGATATAGGCCACCTCTTCGGGCAGGATATCCTCGCCCCAGCGGTTCATCAGGGCCGCCATGATCAGCGGCAGGTCCATCTCCCGGCCAAAGCTGGGGTCGTGGGTGTTCAGGCAGTATTCCGGCAGGTAAAGGCGCCGGTTCAGCGGGTGGCCGTTGTGCTTTTCCCAGGTAAGGGGCCGCACCGCCACCGCCAGCAGCCGCACTGCCGGGGTCACTTTATCGTTGTTGGTGGAAAGGTTCACCTGCAGCTGCACACCGGTGCCGCCGCCGGGGGTGGCCACCGTCACGGTGTCCCCCATCAGGAAGATCATGCCGTCCTCGCTCTGGGCGTGGGTGCTGCACCGGGGGTAATCCGGTGCCCACTTGCCAAAGCTCATCCAGCCAGTCCAGGCATTTCCGGCATACACCCGGCACCGCACCTCCACCATGGTGTTGTGGGGGGCGCTGGCGTTCCAGCTCACACTCAGGTTGCAGAACGCCGGCATGGCAAATTCCGGAGTGGTGTAGCTGCCGTATTGCAGGCTGCGTCCGGCCACGCTGTCCAGCACAAGGCTGCCGTTTTCCAGCGCAAGGTTGTCCAGCTGCCCGCGGGAAAAGGTCTCGGTGCCCTGCAGGACCAGATTGTTGCGTTGTTCCATCATCCGGCCAGTCTCCTTTCCGCACGCAGCACAGGCGGGATCATTCCTCGGTATCGTCCTCCGCGGCGGCGTAATCCTCGCGGAGGGCAGCTTCCAGCTCGGCATCCTTCAGCTTGCGGATGCTCTCCTCGATGTGGAACACCCGGTCCAGGTCGCCGTACACGATCTGACAGGACACCTCGGTGACGAACCAGAAGCCGAACACCAGCATGAGCAACAGGCCCAGCGGCATGCACAGGATCACCACGCCCCAGAACAGGATCTGCACGATGGACGCTGCCAGTGCATGGGGCAGGAAGGCGATCATGCAGTTGATGCTGTTCTTCAGCGTCAGGCTCAGGGGCTGGTCCAGCAGGGCGATCTGCGGCCACATGTAGGCAAACAGCATCTGGAAGACGAGCAGATTCAGCACCGTGGCCACCCACAGGGGCACACCCACGTTGGTGCCGTGATACAGCATGTTGAAGCAGAAATAGACCAGGAAGATCTGCAGCGTGACCACCACGCAGTACAGCACACCCGGCAGGATGCTGGCCTTGAAGTTGCGCTTGAAGGCCTTGCGGTAGGTCACCCACCAGTAGCCGGCCTCGTCGCGCAGGGCGCGCAGCACGGTGTCGTACATCCCGGCCAGCACCGGCCCGGCCAGGATGCCGCCCACGGCGGCGCTGATCAGCATGACCGGCAGGTTGTTCATCAGGAAGCCGATATACACCAGACTGATCACCGGCACAAAGCCCAGGCAGGTGAGCAGGTTTGCCAGAAACATGCTGTTCATGTCGCGTCCTACCAGCTCAAAGAAACGGCGGACGCCGGTCTTGCGGGGAGCGTCCTTTTCAACGCCCTTGCCCGCCTTGAAATCGTTTGCAGAAGGAAACAGACCCATAATGCTGTGGTTACCTCGTTCTTTCCTTTCCGTTCCGCAGCAGGCCGCCGCAGCCGGAAAGCGCCATTGTGCTGGCTTTACAGATATAAATATACCCGGATTTTGTCAATTTTGCAAGGGCACAGGCCACCCAATTGTAAAAAAAGTATTTTTTCTCCCTTTTTCTGCAAAAGTATGTTACAATGGCTCTGGCATCCCCATGCCATAAGGAGGAGAATTTATGAGTATTTTTCGCACCATTGCGATGTTTCTGTATCTGTTCGGCTACATGATCGTACACTACGGCACCCTGCGCTGCGGCGAGCGGGCCCTGGCCGCCGGCGACACCGAGACGGTGGAGCGCCTGGTGGACCGTCACATCCCCCGCTGGAGCCGCGGCATCCTGAAGGTGACCGGCGTCACCCTGACCGTGGAAGGGCTGGAGAACATCCCCAAGGAAGGCCCCTGCGTCTTCGTGGGCAACCACCGCAGCTACTACGACATTCCCCTGCTGCTGGCCAGCCTCGACAAGCCCCACGGCATCCTGGCCAAGGAAGAGCTGGGAAAAATTCCCCTGCTGAACCGCTGGATGAAGCTGCTGGGCTGCGTGTTCGTGCAGCGTGACGACCTGCGCGCCTCGGTGCGCGCCCTGAACGACGCCACCGCCATCGTGGAGAGCGGCCGCAGCTTCGTCATCTTCCCGGAGGGCACCCGCTACAAGGGCGAAGAGGGCGGTGTCGGCGAGTTCAAGAACGGCGCATTCCGCATTGCGGTCAAGACCGGTGCCCCGGTGGTTCCGGTGGCCATGACCGGTGCCCGCGCCCTGTTTGAGAACAACGGCAACCGCTGCCACCCGGGCCGGGTGCACATCTGCATCCTGCCGCCCATCCGCACCGCCGGCATGAGCAAGGCTGAGCAGAAGCAGCTGCCGGAAGCCGTGCGCCAGACCATTCTGGCCAAGCTGAAATAAACATTCTGGAGGACACCGTCCCATGGCAAGCTACCGTTACGAACGCGACATCGACCCCAAAGACCTCACCCCGCGCAAAAAGCGCGCCTACACCCGCAAGGAGCGCTGGGCCAACTGGTGGGACTACAACCTGAAATGGGTGATCATCCTCGGCATTGCCGCGGCCTTTGTGGGCTACTGCTTCATCGGGCAGTATTTCCTTACCACCCACGCCGACTACAATGTGGCCGTGGTGGCCCCCCACTACCTGCCGGAGGCCACCCAGACCGCCCTGCAGGACGCCCTTGCCGCCTACGGCGAAGATCGGAACGGCGACGGCAAGGTGGTGGTCAAGCTGAACGTCTACACCATGAACTTCGGCAGCGATGACTCGGACGCCTACCTTGACATGGCCGGCACCACCAAACTGTCCACCGACATTCAGGGGGTCCTGAGCTCCATCTTCATCCTCTACGACCCGGCCGGGTTCCAGAGCACCACCGGCACCCTGCGGTATCTGGACGGCAGCCTGCCCCAGTCCGACGCAGACAACGACTGGTGGAATATGGTATACCACTGGGACGACTGCCCCGTGCTGGCCGGGCTGGACCTGGGCGACTACACCTCCGACGCCGTGCAGAACGACAGCGGCTCCAGTCAGGAACTGCTGAGCCACTACTACATCGGCATCCGGGGCGCTTGGACCAAGGACGCTGCCGACCTGCTGTCCGGCGGCGAAGCGCTCTGGCAGGCCCTGACCGCCGGGGCCGTTTCCACCGTGACCAAGGAGGGCTGAGGCCATGCGCTTCCGCATAAAGAGCGGGCAGAGTGCCCACCGGTTCGTGTTCCACCGCACCCCGGCTCCCGCAAAGCCGCTGCAGCCGTCTGCCCCCCGCGCCGCAGACCTTGATAACCCCTACGGGCGGTACTACGGCACCGCCCGTAGCCGGGAGGACCTCTTAAAAAACAGACCAGACCCTTGACCCAGAGCTGCCGCACAGCATTGTGCGGCAGCTTTTTTTGCAGGGGACGAACCCTCTCCGCACATTTCTGTTTTCTATTTTCGTCTTTTTTCGTAGGACTGATTTGAAATATTCTCCACTCTGAAAGCACAGGCCCTTTGTTGTTTCTTCGTCCCAGTTATGGTATACTTACTGGGTATCGTACCCAAACCAGATATAAAAGGATGTGACCCCCATGGACGCACTGGAACAAGCCCGTGCCGAGATCGACGAAGTGGACGCCCAGCTGGCTGCCCTGTTTGAGCGGCGCATGGCCGCTGTGCTGCAGGTGGCCGAGTACAAGCGTGCCCACGGCCTGCCGATCTTTGATGCCGCGCGGGAAGCCGCCGTGCTGGAAAAGGCCGCCGCCCGCATCCACGCCCCGGCGCTGCGCCCTTATTATAAAGACCACGTCCAGAACATGATGGACGTGGCCAAGCAGTACGAAGCCCTCATTCTGGGCCAGAACCGCGCCGCCTATCAGGGCGTGGAGGGGGCCTTTGCGCACATCGCGCTGCGGGCATTGTTCCCCCACGCCGAGGCCGTGAGCTGCCCCACCTGGGACGAGGTGTTCGCCGCCGTGGAGCGGGGTGACGCTGCCCACGGCGTGGTGCCCTTTGAGAACAGCCACGCGGGCGATGTTTCTGCCGTGCTGGACCTGTGCTACAATCACCCCGACCTGTGGGTGGTGGACGTGTACGACCTGCCCATCTCCCAGAACCTGCTGGTGCTGCCCGGCACCCAGCTTGCCGAGATCCGCAGCGTGTACAGTCATCAGCAGGCCATCGCCCAGAGCGAGACCTTCTTAAAGCAGTTCCATCTGCCGGCCACCGCCATGCTCAACACCGCCATGGCCGCCAAGTTCGTGGCCGAAAGCGGCGACAAGACCAAAGCCGCCATTGCCAGCGCCGAGACCGCTGCCCTGTACGGGCTGGAGGTGCTGGTGCCCCGCATCAACACCGACGGCGACAACACCACCCGCTTTATCGTGATCAGCCGCGAAAAGCCCACGGCGGGCAACCGCTTCTCGCTGCTGTTCACCGTGGACAACAAGCCCGGCAAACTCGCCGAGGTGATCCAGGTCATCGGTGCCAGCGGCTTCAATATGGAATCCATCAAGAGCCGGCCCATGCCTCATGTGCCGTTTGAATATTATTTTTATGTCGAGCTGGTGGGCGACCCCACCGCCGACGAGACCGGTGCCCTGCTGCATGAGCTGGACCGCACCTGCCGCACCGTGCGTTTGTTAGGAGTGTATACAAAATGAGCGAATTTATCGGAACCAAACTCACCATGAATCTGGGCGAGCGCAGCTATGACATCATCATCAAGAGCGGCTCGCTGGAAAACCTGTACCAGTTTGCCCGGCTGGACCGCCGGGTGGCCGTGGTCACCGACAGCGGCGTGCCCGCCCAGTACGCCCAGATGGTGGCCGACCAGTGCAAGGACGCCCGCATCATCACGGTGCCCCAGGGTGAAGCCAGCAAGAGCTTTAAAATTCTGGAAAGCGTACTGCGCCAGATGCTGGACTTCGGCATGGGCCGGGGTGACCTGGTCGTGGCCGTGGGCGGCGGCGTGGTGGGCGACCTGGCCGGTTTTGCAGCTGCCACCTATATGCGCGGCATCGACTTCATCAACTGCCCCACCACCACCCTTTCCATGATCGACTCCTCCATCGGCGGCAAGACCGCCGTGGACCTGGGCGACACCAAGAACATCGTGGGTGCTTTCTGGCAGCCCAAACTGGTCATCGTGGACCCGGACACCCTGTCCACCCTGCCCCGCCGCCACTACATCAACGGCCTGGCCGAAGCCGTCAAGGCCAGTCTGCTGGCCGACCCGGAGCTGTTCGCCATCTTTGAGAAGGGCGACATCGACGCCCAGATCGGCGAGATCATCTGCCGCAGCCTGCGGTTCAAGAAGGGCATCGTGGAGCAGGACGAGACCGAGCACGGCATGCGCAAGGCACTGAACTTCGGCCACACCATCGGCCACGGCATCGAGGCCGTCAAGGGCATCAAGGGACGCCGTACCGTGGGCCTGTTCCACGGCGAGTGCGTGGCGCTGGGCATGCTGCCCATGATCGAGTCCAAGGCCCTGCAGAAGCGGGTCCGGGCGGTGTACCGCCGCCTTGGCCTGCCTGTGCGCACCACCTACAACAAGGAAAAAGTGCTGGCTGAGATGCTGCACGACAAAAAGGCCCAGGGCGGCCAGATCACGGTGATCAAGGTGCCGGGTCTGGGCTGCTGGCGGGCCGAGACCATCCCCGTGGAGGGGCTGCGTCCCCTGCTGGGCATGGAGGACTGACACCATGAAAAACACCTTTGGCAGCGACCTTTCGCTGACCATTTTCGGCGAGAGCCACGGTCAGGCCGTCGGCGCCGTGCTGGACGGCATGGCCGCCGGGGTCCCGGTGGATGAGGCCTTTGTGGCCGCCTGCATGGACAAACGCCGCGCCCGGGGCGACGGCCTGTCCACTCCTCGCACCGAGGCAGACGCCGTGCAGTTTTTGTCCGGCGTGGTGAACGGCTGCACCACCGGCACCGCCATTGCGCTGATGGTGGAAAACCAGAACACCCGCAGCGCCGATTACGCCAAGACCGCCGACCTGCTGCGCCCCGGCCACGCCGATTACACCGCCTATGCCAAGTACCACGGGTTTCAGGATGCGCGGGGCGGCGGGCACTTTTCCGGCCGGGTCACCGCCGCTCTCGTGGCCGGCGGTGCCGTCGTGCTGGGTGCGCTGAGCCGGGCCGGTATCGACATCTCCACCCATATCGCCGCCTGTGCAGGCATCTCCGACACCCGCTTTGCGCTGGACGATGCCGCTGCGCTGGCCGCACAGGTGGAAGCCCTGGCCGACAAACCGGAGGGCTTTGCCGTGCTGGACCCCGCCGTGGAGGAGCCCATGAAGGCTGCCATCCGCGCCGCCGGGGCTGACGGCGACAGTGTGGGCGGCCTGCTGGAGACCGCCATCCTCGGCCTGCCCGCCGGGATCGGTGAGCCGTACTTTGACAGCGTGGAAAGCAAGATCGCCCATCTGGCCTTCTCCATCCCCGCCGTCAAGGGCATCGAGTTCGGCACCGGGTTCGACTTTGCCGGGCTGCGGGGCTCCGAGGCCAACGACGCCTTCCGCATGACGCCGGAGGGGGCCGTGGTCACCGCCAGCAACCACAATGCCGGCATCAACGGCGGCATCGCCAACGGCATGCCCGTGGTGTTCCGCACGGTGGTCAAGCCCACTCCCAGCATCTACAAGCAGCAGGACACCGTGGATTACCTCGCCAAAAAGAACGCCGAGCTGTCCATTCAGGGCCGTCACGACCCCTGCATCGTGCCCCGGGCCGCCATCGTACAGACCTGCTCCGCCGCACTGGCGGTGGCCGACCTGCTCACGGCCCGCTACGGCGAAGCCTGGATGACCCACCCCACCAGCTTCCGCAGGGAGGACGACTGATATGGAATACGGACTTATCGGGGCAAGGCTCGGCCACTCCTACTCCAAGATCATCCACGAGATGCTCTGCGGCTACAAATACGACCTGTGCCCCCTGCCCACCGAGGAAGAGGCCCGTGCCTTTCTGACCAAGCGGCAGTTCCGGGCCATCAACGTGACCATCCCCTACAAGAAACTGGTCATGGAATACTGCTCCTACATCGACCCCCGGGCCAAGGCCATCGGGGCCGTGAACACCGTGGTGAACAAGAACGGCCTGCTGTACGGGTACAACACCGATTACCTCGGCTTTGCCCACCTGTGCGACGCCCACGGCGTGGACTTTGCAGGCCGAACGGTGCTTATCCTTGGCACCGGCGGCACCCACAACACCACCAGCGCCGTGGCGCGGGACAAGGGTGCCGCAAAGGTGCTCACGGTCAGCCGCCATCCGGACCCGGAAACGGGCGAGCTGAGCTATGCGGAAGCCGTGCGCAGCGGTGCACAGATCGTCATCAACACCACCCCCGCCGGCATGTACCCCAATGTGGGGGTGTGCAATCTGGATGTGGCCGCCATGCCCGGGCTGGAAGCCGTAGTGGACGTGGTATACAATCCCGACAAAACGGAACTCATCCTCCGGGCCGAAGAAGCCGGGGTTCCGGTGGCCGTAGGCGGTCTGGAGATGCTGGCAGCACAGGCCGTGTATGCGGCCGAATATTTCCTGGACCGCAAATTCGAGGACGCCCCCGCCGAGATCCGGCGCATCACGGCGGCCCTGCGCCGGGACACGCTGAACATTGCCCTCATCGGCATGCCCTCTTCCGGCAAGACCACGCTGGGCAAACTGCTGGCAAAGCAGCTGGGCCGCACCTTCGTGGATCTGGACGACGCGATCGTCAAGGCCGACGGGCGCAGCATCCCGGACATCTTTGCCGCCGAGGGCGAGAACGGCTTCCGTGCAAAAGAGACCGAGCAGACCGCCCGCTTCGGCAAGGAGAACCGCCAGCTGCTGTCCTGCGGCGGCGGCGTGGTGAAGCGGCCCGAAAATCTGCGGGCCCTGCACCAGAACGGCGTGGTGCTGTTTATCGACCGACCGGTGGAAGCACTGGCCGTGGGCGGCAGCCGCCCGCTCTCCTCCAGCATGGAGGCGCTGCGCACCATGGAGGCCCAGCGCCGCCCGCTGTACCGGGCCGCCGCTGACGCGGTGGTGCCCAATACCGGCACGCTGGAGGATGCTCTGCGGGCCGCCATGGAGGCTTTGGATGAAATTTTTGATTCTTAACGGGCCCAACGTCAACCTGCAGCGCTACTCGGAGCCGGGCATGCCCGGTGAGCTGGACTACAACGGCATGATGGACTATGTACAGTCCGGCTGCGACCAGATGGGCATTGAGACCGACGTGTGCCAGACCAACCACGAGGGCGACCTGATCGACGAGATCCAGGCCGCCGCCGGGCGGGTGGACGGCATCGTGCTCAACCCCGGCGGCTACGCCCACACCAGCGTGGCCATTCTGGACGCGCTGCGGCTGTGCGGTGTGCCTGCCGTGGAAGTGCTGCTCACCGCCCCGGACGAGCGGGAGCCCTTCCGCAAGATAGACGTGGTGTCCTTTGGCTGTCAGGGACATTTCATCGGCCAGGGACCCCAGGGTTACCTGCACGCCTGTGCCTATCTGGCCCAGCTGCTGCGCCTGGACGGCACCCCCCAAGCCCATATCGTGATGTGAAAAACGAACCCTCTCAGTCGCCTGCGGCGACAGCTCCCCCGAGGGGGGAGCTGTTCTGCCCCGGGCACGCTATAAAACCTCCCCCTTCGGGGGAGGTGGCATCGCGCAGCGATGACGGAGAGGGTTTTCTAAAACCAGAAAGGAACTATAAACCATGATCATCTCCACCAAGAAAGGCACCCCGAAGGAAGAACTGGAAAAGATCGTTGACAAGTTCGAGCATCAGGGTCTGGACGTGACCCTGATCACCGGCAAGGACTACAACGTGTTCGGTCTGGTGGGCGACACCACCAAGATCGACGAGCGGGACGTGCTGGCCAACCCCTGGATCGACAACGTCACCCGCGTGTCTGCCCCGTACAAGCGCGCCAACCGCCTGTTCCACCCCGCCGATTCGGTCATTGACTGCGGCGGCGTGAAGATCGGCGGCAAGGAAAAGATCGCCGTCATGGCAGGCCCCTGCAGCATCGAGGGTGCCGAGCAGGCTCTGCGCATCGCACAGAGCGTCAAGGCCGGCGGCGCGGCCCTGTTCCGCGGCGGTGCCTACAAGCCCCGTACCTCTCCCTACTCCTTCCAGGGTCTGGAGACCGAGGGCATCCTGGACATGGTCAAGGCCCGCGAGGCCACCGGCCTGCCCATCGTGTCCGAGCTGATGAGCGAGGACCGCATCCCGGAGTTTGAGGAGTATGTGGACGTGGTGCAGATCGGTGCCCGCAACATGCAGAACTTCCAGCTGCTCAAGGCCGTGGGCAAGATGCACAAGCCCGTGCTGCTCAAGCGCGGCCTGTGCAACACCATCGAGGAGTGGATCATGAGCGCCGAGTACATCATGGCCGGCGGCAACGAGCAGGTCATTCTGTGCGAGCGCGGCATCCGTACCTTTGAAAAGTACACCCGCAACACGCTGGACCTGTCTGCCGTGCCCCTCATCCACGAAAAGACCCACCTGCCCGTCATCGTGGACCCCAGCCACGCCACCGGCAAGGCAAACCTCGTGGAACCCATGATGATCGCCGCTGTGGCCGCCGGTGCCGACGGTCTGGAGGTGGAGGTGCATTATGACCCCCGCCACGCCTGGAGCGACGGTGCCCAGTGCCTGACCCCGGATGCCTTTGCACAGGCCATGGCCAAGTGCCGTCAGGTGGCATGGGCCATCGGCCGCGAGATGTAACGGCCTATGCTGGTAACCATTCATTCTTCCCGTCCCATCGGCGGGAGCATCACAGCCCCGCCCAGCAAGAGCATGGCCCACCGGGCCGTGCTGTGTGCGGCGCTGGCCACAGGCAGCTCCCACATCACGAATCTGGAATTCAGTAAGGACATCTCCGCCACGCTGGCCGCCGCAGGCCAGTTGTGTGCCCGGGTGACCACCGGCCCCGCAGATGCCGTGGTGGAAGGGCTGGGCCGGTTTGCCCCCCTCACTGCCCCGGTGGACTGCTGCGAGAGCGGCAGCACCCTGCGGTTCCTCATCCCCATTGCCAGCCTCACCGGGCAGGAAGTGACCTTTACCGGCCGCGGGCGGCTCATGGAGCGGCCCCAGTCGGTTTACGAAACGTTGTATCGGGAGCAGGATCTACGGTTTGAACAGACCTCTGCCGGTCTGACCGTGGCCGGTGCCCTCACACCGGGGGAATACCGGCTGGCGGGCAACGTGTCCAGCCAGTTCATCAGCGGGCTGCTGTTTGCCCTGCCCCTGCTGGACGGCGACAGCACCCTGCACCTCATCCCGCCGGTGGAGAGCCGCAGCTACATCGACATGACCCGCGCGGTGCAGGCCGCCTTTGGGGTGACCAGCCGCTGGCTGGATGGGAATACGCTGGCCCTGCCGGGCCGCCAGCACTATCACCCCTGCGATCACGCCGTAGAGGGCGACTACAGTCAGGCGGCCTTCCCGGCGGTGCTGGGTGCCGTGTGCGGTGGGGTGACCGTCACCGGCCTGCGCCCGGACACTTTGCAGGGCGACGCGGTCATTCTGGATCTCCTGCGCCGGTGCGGCGCACAGTTCACCCGTGAGGGGGACACCGTCACCTTTGCAAAGGCGCCCCTGCACGGGGTGGACATCGACCTGGCCGACTGCCCGGACCTTGGCCCTGTGCTCATGGTGCTGGGCCTGCTGTGTGAGGGCACCACCGTCATCCGCAACGCCGAGCGCCTGCGCCTGAAGGAGAGTGACCGCATCGCCGCCATGGAAGCCGAGCTGCGGGCCTGCGGCGGCGTGCTGGAAAGCGAGGGCGGCACCATCACGGTGCACGGCTGCGCCGAGCATCTGCACGCGCCGGAAGGCATTCTGCACGGGCACAACGACCACCGGGTGGTCATGAGCCTTGCGGTGCTGAGCGCAGCCGCCGGGCTGCCCCTGACTGTGGATGACGCCGAAGCCATCCAGAAGAGCTGGCCGAATTTCTTTGCAGCCATCCGGCCTTTGGGTGTGGAGGTAGAATATGCTTGACAAAACAAAACGTTATCTCGTGGTGGGTCTTGGTCTGCTGGGCGGCAAGTATGCCCTGGAGCTGACCAAAGCCGGTTTTCATGTGGACGGCATCAACCGCAGCGAGGGGCACCTGCAATATGCCCTCGACCACGGCTACATTGCCAGCGGCAAGACCCATGATTTTGAAGATCTGGTGCAGCAGGCCGACCACATCATCTTCGGCCTGTACCCCACCGCCCTGCTGGAATGGTTCCGCACCTACGGCCGGCTTATCAAACCCGGCTGCATCTTCACGGATGTGTCCGGCGTCAAGACCGGCCTTGTGGAGCCGGTGCAGGCCATGTGCCCGGCAGGGGTGGAGTTCATTGCCAGCCACCCCATGGCAGGCCGTGAGACCTCCAGCGTGGAGCACGCTGCCGAGGTGAACTTTGCCCCGGCCAACTTCATCATCACCCCCACCGACAAGAACACCCCGGAGGCCATCCAGTGGGCAAAGGAGCTGGCCCAGGTGCTGGGCTTCAAGCACATCTGCACCCTGACCGTGCAGGAGCACGACAAAATGATCGGCTACGTCAGCCAGCTGTGCCACGCCATCGCCGTGAGCCTGATGTGCGCCAACGACAACACCTCGCTGTGCGAGTACACCGGTGACTCCTTCCGGGATCTGACCCGCATTGCCCGCATCAACGACAAAATGTGGGCGGAACTGTTCCTATGGAACAAGGAAAACCTGATCAGCGAGATCGACCAGTTCGATGCGGCCCTGTGCGAAATGCGCAACGCCCTCGTGGCCGATGACCGGGACAAGCTGGAAGAGATGTTCCGCCTGTCCACCCAGCGCCGCGCTGCCTTTGACAAAAAGCTGCCGTAAAACAAGGGAGGTACTCCGCCATGCCCAAGCAGGAAGGACAAAAGACCAAGCTCCTGGCATTGCTGCACATCTTTGAGCAGAAAACCGACGAAAACCACCTGCTGAACGTGCCCCAGCTGGTGGAACTGCTGGAACAGCAGGGCATTCTGGCCGAGCGCAAGAGCATCTACAGCGACATCGACACCCTGTGCGCGCTGGGCTACGACATCCAGCTGCGGCGCGGGCGCGGCGGCGGCTACTGGATGGCCAGCCGTGCCTTCGAGCTTTCCGAGCTCAAGCTGCTGGTGGACGCTGTGCAGGCCAGCAAGGTCATCTCGGCACGCACCAGCAAAAAGCTCATCCGCAAGCTGGAAGCCCTGTGCTCCGAGTACGAGGGCACCCAGCTGCAGCGTCAGGTGTATGTGGACGGCCGCCCCAAGGCCGACAGCCGCACCCTGCTGTACAGCATCGACGCGCTGCACACGGCCATCAGCGCCGGGCGGCTGGTGCAGTTCCGCTACAAGAACAACAGCACCTGGACGGTCAGCCCCTGGCAGCTGGCCTGGGAGGGCGGCTGCTACTACCTCATCGCCTACCAGGATGAAAAGGATCCCGCCAACATCCGCAACTACCGGGTGGACCGCATGTCCTACGTCAAGGTGCTGGACCGCCCCCGCCGGGGCAAGGAGGCCTTTGCCGCCTTCGACCTGCCCAGCTATCTGCGCAAGCATTTCAACATGTTCGGCGGGCCGGAATACCGGGTGACCCTGCGCTGCACCGCCGACCTGGAAGCCGCCATGCGGGACCGCTTCGGGCAGAACACTCTCTTTTTGCCGGAAGCAGACGGGTACTTCCACTTTGATGTCCCGGTCTGCGTGAGCGACCAGTTTTACGGCTGGATCTGCGGTTTTGGCGGCAAGGTGGAGATCACCTCCCCCGCCGAAGTACGGCAGGGCCTGCACGACATGGTGCAGGAGCTGGCCGAGCAGCACAACTGATCCAGAATCAACGAACCCCCGGCAGGCCGCAGCCTGCCGGGGGTTCGTTCGTTATAAATAATTCTTTCTCATTCGTCAAATTCCAGGTCGCTGGGCAAGATCAGGTCCAGCGGGGCGTTGGGCTCTGCCACAAGGCGGCGGCTCTGGTTGAAGATGGCCTTTTCCAGCGTGTTGCGGGCAAGGCGACCGTTGCCGGCGGTGCGGCTGTCCAGCGCCTGACGGCGCTTGTAGTAGCCCAGCAGCGGGAAGGTGCAGCTTTCGTCCAGCCGGTAGCCCTTGCCTTTGGCCAGCACGGTGGTAATGTCCAGCAGCTCGTCGGCGGTGTAATCCGGGAATTCCACCTTGTTCGGGAAGCGGCTGGCAAGGCCGCTGTTGGCGGTGAGGAACACTTCCATCTCCTTTGTGTACCCGGCCAGGATCACCACCAGCTCGTCGCGGTGGTCCTCCATGCCCTTCACAAGGGTGTCGATGGCTTCCAGCCCAAAGCTGTCCTGTTCGCCGCGGTACAGGCTGTAGGCCTCGTCGATGAACAGCACGCCGCCCAGTGCACTCTGGATGACGCTGTTGGTCAGCGGGGCGGTGTGGCCGGTGTAGCGGCCCACCAGGTCGCCGCGGCTCACCTCCACCAGTTGGCCGCCCTTGAGCGCCCCGATGGCCTTGAGGTACTTTGCCACCAGCCGGGCGATGGTGGTCTTGCCGGTGCCGGGGTTGCCGGTGAAGATCATATGCATGGACAGGCTGGCCGTCTTGAACCCGGCGGCGGCGCGGCGCTGCTGCACCTGCAGGTTGTCTGCCAGACCGAACACATAGTCCTTGACTGGGGCAAGGCCCACCAGCGCGTCCAGCTCGGCGCGGATCTCGTCCACAGCACCGGTGTACTCCGTCGGCAGCAGGCTGAACAGGTCTGCCGGGGCGGCCCCGTTCAGGGCAAACTGCAGCCCCTCTGGCACGGCAGTCAGGGCCACGGTGCCGGTGAGGGCCGTATCGTTCTGCAGGCAGTATTCACTCAGGGCGCGGAAGATGCGGTCACAGCACAGCTTCAGACCGGCCGCGCCCTTCTCCTTGGAGCACTGGGCGGCCACATAGTCCCGCACGTCTGCCCCGGCAGTAAGGGTGAGCCCCAGCCGGGTGCGCACCTTCTGGGCCAGCGCATTCAGCTCCTGCGCCGCCATAGCGGCCAGATCTTCCCGTGCAAAGGCGATAGTGGTGCACACGTCCCCCACCGCCGAGACAAAGGGCGCACCGAACTTGTCGGCCAGCACCTCCCGGCCCTTGTGGGAGAAGAAGATCAGGTACTTTCCGCAGGGGTCGATGCGGCTCACCGCACCGGGCGCCAGCGCGGTACCGGCATCCACCAGAATGCCCTCCTTGTTGACCAGATACCGGCTGGACAGCGGTGCGCTGCCCCTGGTGGCAAGGTCGGCGATGGTTTTTAAAAAGCCGGGGTAGCAGCTCTCGTAGTGCTCAAAGATCAAAATCTCGCCGGGGGCGTGCAGAGCGGCATACAGGTCCTGCAAAAACAGCTTTTCGGACCCGGCATCCGGGTACAGGGCCAGGTCCAGCACGGCGGTCTTATCGCTCTGCAGCAGGCCGCGGGCCGCCATGATGCGGGCCGTCTCCTCCAGCGCAAAGTGTCGCCCGGTGCCGGGCGCACCGCTCAGCAGGATCACGTTGCGGGCCACCGGGGCCTCGGTGCCCAGCACAAAGGGCCGCCGCATGGCCCGCACCACACCGTCCACAAAGGCGTCCTGCCCCAGCACGGTCTTTTTGACATCGGTCGCCAGCCCTTCAAAGCTGCCCAGATGCTCCGGCTTCGTGTCGGCGGTGCCTTTGGCCAGCAGGCCGTCACTCTCCATGTCCCGCAGCATCTGACGGCTGTTTTCCAGCGCCGTCTGGGTATCGGCATCCTGCTTTTTCAGCTGGGCATTCTGCTTTTTCAGCAGCTCGTCCAGCTGTTTCTGCTGCTCCAGAAGGGCCGCGTTCAGGTCCGGCAGGCCCCCGGTCTTTGCCTTTGTGTCCGGCTGCGCAGCTCCGGAACCAAATTTCACGCGCCCGCCTGCGCCGAATACGCCGTTCATAAGGGATTCCCAATCGTCGGTATATGCCATTGTGCGGCCCTCCCTGCAGTTTTCTTCCAGTATAGTGTACCCCGGCCCGTTTTGCAAGGGATTTTGCCTCTTGCAAAATCCACGCCGGTTGTTTACACTACAGATGTTTGAATATGCGGAAATCTCGCAAGAAGGAATGAAGAAACCATGGGTACTATGACACCGGCACAGCGCCGCGCCCTGTACGAGAGCGCCCGCTTTGCCCGCGAAACCACCTATAACGGCCCGCTTGGGCCGGAGTACACCCCCGCCGGCACCCGGCTGCGGCTCTGGGCCCCCACCGCGGAGCAGGCCGCGGTGAACCTGTACCGCAAGGGGCACGACAGCTCCTGCATCGGCACGCTGCCGCTGCAGCGCGGCCCGCAGGGCGTATGGAGCATCTGGCTGCCCGGCGACCAGCATGGGCATTACTATACCTTTACGGTCACGGTGGACGGCGTTGCACGGGAGACCGGCGACCCCTACGCCCGCGCTGGCGGCCTGAACGGCCTGCGCAGCATGATCGTGGACCTGGCCCGCACCGCCCCTGCCGGGTGGGAGCGGGACGTGCGCCCGGTGATCCCCCCGGCCCGGCGGTCAGTGTGGGAGGTGAGCGTGCGCGACTTTTCGCAGGATGCGGCCAGCGGCGTGCGCCCGGCCTGGCGGGGCAAATTTCTGGCCTTTACCCAGACCGGCACCACCCTGCACGGCGACGGCATCCACCCCACCTGCCTGAACTACCTCAAGCGGCTGGGCGTGGGCTATGTGCAGCTGATGCCCATCTTCGACTTTGGCAACGTGGACGAGGCAAAGCCGCTGCTGCGGCAGTACAACTGGGGCTACGACCCCACCAACTACAATTTCCCGGAGGGCAGCTACTCCACCGACCCCGCCCGGGGCGAAGTGCGGGTGCGGGAGTGCAAAGAGATGATCGCCGCCCTGCACGCGGCAGGCATCGGCGTGATCATGGATGTGGTGTATAACCACATGTACCGCTACGAAAACGTGCTGAACAACACCGTACCGGACTACTTTTTCCGCCAGAATGAGAACGGCAGCCTGTCCAACGGCAGCGGCTGCGGCAACGAGTTTGCCAGCGAGCGCCCCATGGCCCGCAAATATATGATCGACTCGCTGCTCTACTGGGCGCAGGAGTACCACATCGACGGTTTCCGGTTCGACCTGATGGGCCTGTACGACGTGGACACCATGAACGCGGCCCGTGCCGCTTTGGATGCCCTGCCCGGCGGGCGGGATATCCTGATGTACGGCGAGCCGTGGCAGGGCGGCGGCAGCCAGCTGCACCGGTACGAGGCCAACAAGGCGAACCTGGCCATGCTGAACGAGCGCATCGGCATCTTCTGCGACGACACCCGCGACGCCATCAAGGGCGGCTGTTTCAATGCCCGGGAGCCGGGCTATGTGGAGGGCAAACCCGGCAGCTTCTGGGACATCGGCGGCGCGGTGGCCGCCTGGTGCCGCAGCGACCGTCTGCCGCCCCACGCCCCCAGCCAGATCGTAAGCTATGTGTCCGCCCACGACAACTTTACCTTGTGGGACAAACTGCTCTGCGTGCGCTACGAGCGGCCGGAGTTCACCGCATCTGACCCGGTGGCACTGGCCCAGAACCGGCTGGCCGCCGGCATCTACCTCACCAGTTTCGGCCTGCCCTTCCTGCAGGCGGGCGAAGAGTTTGCCCGCACCAAAAAGGGCGTGGGCAACAGCTACCGCTCCTCCCCCGCCCTGAACCGTCTGGACTGGGCCCGCGCCGGGCAGTACCACGCCCTGGTGGACTACTACCGGGGCCTGCTGGCCCTGCGGGCCGCCTTCCCGCGGCTGGGCACCACCGACCGCCACGCCCCGGAGGCGCTGCAGTTCTTCTCGCTGGAGCAGCCGCTGGTGGGCTGGACCCTGCCCGCTGCCCCCGGCGACGGGGCCTGGTGGCGGGCACTGTGTGTGTTCTACAACCCCACCGACACCTCCCGCGTGGTGCCGCTGCCCGCCGGGCAGTGGAAGCTGCTGAGCAACGGCACTTCTTCCAGCTTATGGCGGGGCGAGAGCCGCACCTATGAACGGAAAGCCCTTCTGATGCCGTACAGCGCCACCGTGTTTGGAGCCGTATAAACAACAAAAAACAAGGGCAGACTGCTTTTCGGCAGTCTGCCCTTGTTCTATCGGATTTTTAGCTGTTGGACGCGGTCTTTTCGCCCAGCGTAACATTGACCGTCTGCATCTGGCCGTCGCGGGCCACCGTGATGGCCAGCGTGTCGCCGGCTGCATGCTTCTGCATCAGGGTGCCCAGATCATCCTTGGCGGCGATCTCGGAGCCGTCCACGCTGACAATGCGGTCACCGGCCTTCAGACCGGCCTGATCGGCGGGGCCGCCCTTGGTCACGTCCACGATGTAGACGCCATAGGCGTTCACGCCCAGCTGCTGTGCCGTCTGTGCGTCGGTCACAGCCAGGTAGGTGATGCCCAGATAGGGGCGGCCGGTCACATAGCCGTTCTCCAGCAGCTCCTGTGCCACCTTGATGGCATCATTGATGGGGATGGCAAAGCCCAGGCCCTCGGCGTCGCTGGAAGAGGATTTTGCGTTCACGATGCCGACCAGTTCACCGTTCATGTTGAACAGGCCGCCGCCGGAGTTGCCGGGGCTGACCGAGGCATCCATCTGGATCAGGGACATGGTGTTGGTGGAGTTGGTGCCCTGGATGGTCACGCTGCGGTTCAGTGCGCTGATCATGCCGCCGGTCACGGTGCCGCCCAGCTCACCCAGCGGGTTGCCCACAGCCATCACGCTCTGGCCCACCTTCAGGCCGTCGCTGTCGCCCACGGTGGCAGGCGTCAGGCCGTCGGCGTCGATCTTGATGACCGCGATGTCGCTGGTGGTGTCCTCGCCCACGAGGGTGGCAGTGTAGTCCTTGTCACCGATGGTCACGGTGATAGTCGAAGCACCATCCACAACGTGGGCACAGGTGAGGATATAGCCATCCGAGCTGATGATCACGCCGCTACCGGCACCGCTCTCCACCTGATTCTGGCCGTACCAGGACCACTGGGAGTAGACCACCTGCTCGGTGGTGATGACCACCACGCTGGGGCTGACCAGATCTGCCACCTGTTCGGTGGTCAGGCTGCTGCCCGAGGCCGAAGCCGAGGTGATGGAGCTGTCACTGCCGGAAGAGCTGCTGGAACTGGAGGGGGCCACCTGCTGGATGACCACCTTGCTGCCGTTCATCTGGGAGCCGACATAGCCGCCTGCAAAGCCCATGACTGCGGCCAGCACCAGTGCCACGGCACTGCGTGCCGCCTTGCCGCCATTGACATGGTGCTTTTTCTTTTTGGGCGGTTCCGGCTCCGCCGGCTGCTTGGGCGGCACCTCGGTGGGAGGCACCGTGCTGCCGGCATCCGGGGCAGCAGCCTGCGGCTCCGGCTCGTTGTTGTACTGGTTGGCAGTGTTCATGCCGCTGCTGCCCACATTGGGGTAACCGGTGCCGCCTGCCGTGTTATCGGAAGAGGAATAGTTGTATTCCCATTTGTTCTCATCCATATTGATACTTCCTTCCCTGAAAAGGCTCTGTCTCCGGGGAACTGCGCCCCCTGGAACTGCTCTTATTGTATACACCAATTGTGAAAACCAATCGCATGTGCCGTGAAGAAACTGTGAAATGCGGTCCTGCCGTTTTTTCTTGACAAGAACGCCCGCAGTTGCTATTGTAACAGCAGAAAAACCTGCAGAAAAGAGGAGACTGCCGCATGGAACTGCGCCGCACGGAAACGGGCTTTGCCCTTTATAAGGAAAAGGAGGCCATCGGCCATTGCACCCTGCACCCCGCCGCACAGGGCGCGGCCCTTGCCGCCCTTACCATCGACCCGGCATGGCGGCGCAAGGGCTACGGCTCCTACCTGTTAAAAGAAGTATTGCGCAGCTTTGGCGGTTATGACCGTGAAGCCGCCACCGTGTTTACGGCACCCCTGCCCGCCGACTGCGCCGAGATGGCCTTCTGGGCCAAATTCGGCTTTGCGGCCGAGGGGCCGCAGCTGGTGCGCCGCCGCACCCCGGACCTGACCGCCGTCAAATTCGTGCAGGACTTCCTCGCCGCGCGGCTGGTGCACCCGCGCCTGTGCGTGGACGCCACCTGCGGCAACGGCGGCGACACGGCCTTCCTGTGCCGCCTTACCGCACCGGAGGGCCGTGTGCTGGGCTTTGACATCCAGCCGGAAGCCATCGCCTCCACCCGCGCCCGGCTGGAACAGGCCGGGGTGCCCGCCGGGCAGTATGCCCTGCACTGCGACAGCCACGCCCGTCTGTTACAGTATGTGCAGCCCGGCACAGCGGATGCCGTGATGTTCAACTTCGGCTGGCTGCCGGGGGCCGACCACGCGGTGTTCTCCACCGCCGACAGCAGCATCCCCGCGCTGGAAGCCGCCCTGCAGGCGGTGCGCCCCGGCGGGGTGGTCAGCGCCATCCTGTACAGCGGGGCGGTCATCGGCACAGACGAAAAGCAGGCGGTGCTGGCCTGGCTGCGGGCACTTCCGCTGAAAGATTTCACCGTTCTGGTGTGCGATTTTGCCAATTGGGCCGAAACTGCCCCTCTGCCCTGCTTCATCCTGAAAAAATAACGAAAGCCCTTGCATTATCGCGCGTTTTCGTATAGAATAAAGTGCGTATGTGTAAAAATATGTTTTCTCCGCTCCCGCGCAGCGGGAGCGGAGAAAACTTCACCCCCTTCTAGGAGAATTTCAGATCTATGACAAATCGTGAAGAAATCGAGCGCCGCCGGACGTTTGCGATCATCAGCCATCCCGACGCCGGCAAGACCACGCTGACCGAAAAGCTGCTGCTGTACGGCGGAGCCATCAACCAGGCCGGTTCCGTCAAGGGCAAGCAGAGCGCCAAGCACGCTGTTTCCGACTGGATGGACATCGAGAAGCAGCGCGGTATTTCCGTCACCTCCTCGGTGCTGCAGTTCAACTACGCCGGCAAGTGCGTGAACATTCTGGACACCCCGGGCCATCAGGACTTTTCGGAGGATACCTACCGCACCCTGATGGCGGCAGACTCCGCCGTCATGGTCATCGACGCCGCAAAGGGCGTCGAGGCCCAGACCATCAAGCTGTTCAAGGTGTGCACCCTGCGCCACATCCCCATCTTTACCTTCATCAACAAGATGGACCGCGAAGCCCGCGACCCCTTTGAGCTGATGGAGAACATCGAGGAGATCCTGGGCATCAAGACCTACCCCATGAACTGGCCCATCGGCTGCGGCAAGGAGTTCAAGGGCGTGTTCGACCGCAACACCCGCAAGGTGCTGGCCTTCTCCAGCGACGGCCGCGCCAACGGCGTGAAAAAGGTCAATGAGACCGAGGCCGAACTGGGCGACCCCGCACTGGATGAGCTGCTCACCCCCTACCTGCACCAGCAGCTGGCGGATGAGATCGAGCTGCTGGACGGTGCCGCCGAGGAGTTCGACCTGGACAAGGTGCTGCGCGGCGAGCTGAGCCCCGTGTTCTTCGGTTCGGCCCTGACCAACTTCGGTGTGGAACCCTTCCTGGAGAACTTCCTGCGGCTCACCCCCACCCCGCTGGCCCGCGTGGACAGCCTGACCGGCGAGTCCGTGGATCCCTGCCGTGACGAGTTCTCGGCTTTCATCTTCAAGATCCAGGCCAACATGAACAAGGCCCACCGCGACCGCATCGCTTTCATGCGCATCTGCTCCGGCAAGTTCGAGCGCGGCATGGAAGCCTATCATGTGCAGGAGGGCAAGAACATCAAGCTGGCCACCGGCACCCAGCTGATGGCGCAGGACCGCGCCATCGTGGACGAGGCCTACGCCGGCGACATCATCGGCCTGTTCGACCCGGGCATCTTCTCCATCGGCGACACCTTGTGCACCGGCAAAAAGAAGATCCAGTTCGCAGGCATCCCCACCTTCTCGCCGGAGCACTTTGCCCGCATTGAGCAGAAGGACACCATGAAGCGCAAGCAGTTCGTGAAGGGCATGGAGCAGATCGCGCAGGAGGGTGCCATCCAGATCTTCCGCGAAGTGGGCGGCGGCATGGAAGAAGTGGTGGTCGGCGTGGTCGGCGTGCTGCAGCTGGAAGTGCTGGAGTACCGCCTGAACACCGAGTACAATGTGGAGATCCGCATGCAGCAGCTGCCCTTTGAGCAGCTGCGCTGGGTGAAGAACGACCCCGACACCTACAACCTGCGGGACCTGGACTTGACCAGCGACACCAAGGCTGTGGAGGACATGAAGGGCAACCGTCTGCTGCTGTTCACCTCCGACTGGGCCGTGCGCTGGGCCGAGACCCACAACAAAACGCTGGAACTGAGCGAGTTCGGCAACATTTAACTTGTCGGGGCAAGGCCCCTCCATCTCGCCTGCGCGAGACCGTTCGGTCGCTTAAAAGCCCCACCGGGGCTTTCATTGCTCCACTTCGTTACGCAAACGCGAATCTGTTTCAAGAGAGCTGCTGTGTGGGGCAACCCCCTGCGCTGCGGCTTTTTTTGAATAAACCAAAAAATACATCAAAGGATGCCAGCATTGAAATGAAGGATTCCCATTGCGGGGAACACTGCTGGCAGGAGGGTAAATATATGAAGAACATCAACATTGGCAAGAGCGGCATCTCGGTGCCCTTCCTCGGCATGGGCACCTGGGCCATCGGCGGCGGTGCCTGGTGGGGCGACAACGACGACAGTCTGTCGGTCAAGGCCATCCAGACCGCCGTGGAACAGGGCATCCGGTGGATCGACACCGCGCCCATCTACGGCCTGTACCACAGCGAAGAAGTGGTGGGCGAAGCCATGAAGCACATCGACCGCGACAAGGTGGTGCTGTCCACCAAGTGCGGCCTGGAGTGGCGGCACGAGACCCCCGTACTGCACAAGGTGGTGGACGGCGTGACCGTGTACCGTGACCTGTCGGCCCAGAGCATCATCGAGGATGTGGAGGACAGCCTGCGCCGCCTGCACACCGACCATCTGGACGTGCTGTACACCCACTGGCAGTCCCCTGACTTTGGCCTGTACCCGCTGGAAGCCACGGTGGAAGCCATGATGAAGCTGAAGGACCAGGGCAAGATCCGCGCCATCGGTGCGTCCAACGTCACCGCCGACATCATCCGCGGCTACTGCAAGTACGGCCAGCTGGATGTCATTCAGGAAAAGTACAGCCTGCTGACCCGCCGGGTGGAAAAGCAGCTGCTGCCCACCTGCAAGGAGCTGGGCGTGTCGGTGCAGGCCTACTCCCCGCTGGAGCAGGGCCTGCTGACCGGCAAGGTGACCATGGACACCACCTACCCGGAGGGCAGCACCCGCAACTCCAACCCCAGCTTCCAGCCCGCACGCCGCGCCCAGGCCATCGCCGTACTGAACGGCTGGCAGGATCTGACCGAGAAGTATCACTGCACCATGGCGCAGCTGGTCATTGCCCTGACCGCCCGCATGGTGCCCGGCCTGTTCGTGCTGTGCGGTGCCCGCACTCCGCAGCAGGTGACTGATAACGCCGGTGCGATGCACATCCATCTGGACGGTGCCGACGCCGTGCGCATGAAGTGGGATGTGGATTCCATTTCCTGAGTTTTCCCCGCAAACACCAAGCCCCCTCAGAGCCGCAGCTCCGAGGGGGCTTTTGCTATGATACGGGATCGCTTCAGGTAGTTTGCAGCATCGCCTGCAATTTTGTTTTGGCGCGGTAGTAGGTCACCCGTGCCCAGGCGGCATTGTGGCCAAAAATGGCTCCGATGTCCTCAAAGGACAGCTCCCCGAACACCCGCAGGCTGAACACCTCTTTATAGGGTTCTTCCAGCGTGTGCAGGCACTGGTGCACCGTAAAGGCGGCATCCTTGTCCACCAGCAGCTGGGCAATGTCCGGCGTATCGGCGGCCTTTGTCTCTGCGTCCTCCAGCGGGGCGGCGTGCTTTGCCTTGCGGCAGTGGTCGTAATAGCAGTTGCGGGCCACCGTGAACAGCCACGCCCGCACATCCTGTTTTCCGTCAAAGTTCTTCAGACCGTCCAGCGCCTTGAAGAAGGTCTCCTGGGTCAGCTCTTCGGCCAGTGTCTCCGAGCGGGTCAGGCCCTGCAGAAACAGGTACACGTCCCGGAAATAGAGCCGGTAAATGGTTTCCATGTCCATAATCAGCCCTTCTTAAAGTCGTGCCCATATTGTTCCTCGGTGCCGTACCCGTACCGCACGGTGCCGTCCGGGTTCTCCCCCGCAATGAATCGTTCCACCTGCTGGCTGTCGCTGTAATAGCGCGTTCCGTCGGCGCACTCCACGGCCAGCACCTGGGTGCGGGAGACGGCGATCTCTGTGGACACGATCTCGGAGCCGGTCAGCTTTGTCAGCGCGGCATGGAGGCCGGGGAAGGTATACCGCATGGCCCGGACGGTGATGTATTCCTTGCCCCAGCTGAACCCGCCCTCGGTCTCCAGCCGGACATTCTCGCCCTGCACTTCCAGCACGCAGAGGTTTGCGCCATCCTCCTTTTTGTTGTAGAGCCAGATCCCGGCTTCCTCCGCCGTCACCGGCGTGCTGAGGTTGCCCATCCAGAACACCAGCACCACGGCGCACAGCACCGCCAGCACGGCGGCTGCGGCCGTAAGGATGCGCTTTTTCCGCAAAGCCGTGCGGATGCCTTTCAGCGGTGCATCCGGCTGGGGTTCCGGCTGCACCGGCACCGGCAGCTGCATCTGCTCCAGCTCGGCGCGGCAGGCTTCGCATTCCTGCAAATGCTCTTCCACCAGTGCCGTACTGGCCGGACTTGCCATGTGCTCGGCGTACAGCGGCAGCAGATCCCGGATGACTTCACAATCCAGTTTCATCGTCTTTTCCTCCTTTTCGGGCTGTTTCACCCCAATAACGCACAAAAGGAGAAAACGTTACAGGGTTTTTGATTTTTTCAGCGTCCGACAAACTGGAAGTTACCATTTTCCTTTAACGATTCGTCCACCGACCAAAATAGAAGAAAAAATAGCAGCGAAAATCAAAAGGGTAATCCAAATCGGGCTGAGTACCCATAGCCATGACCACGAAATCAATCCTGTTACTTTTAGTACAGCGAAAATCAAAACTAAAGCAACAATAGGATCCATCCTAGATTGGTGGGATTTCTTCTCCGTGCGCATAACAGAACCTCCTTGAATTCTGATTTATCTTTACCCGTTTTCCTTCCAGAACAGCCCGCCGGAGGTCTGGAACAGCAGCCAGGGGTTCACACTCTTGCTGCCCAGCTTGAAGTCCATGGTCAGCTCTTCGCCCAGGGCACCCACGGCCTGGCCTTTTTCCACCGTCTGTCCCTCGGGCACCGCGAGCGCCTGCAGGCCGTACAGGTAGCTGCGCATCCCGGCCCCGTGGTCAATGACCACCGTGTTGCCGGTGAGGGCAAGGTTCCGGGCCAGCACCACCACGCCGTTGGCCGGGGCGCGGCAGGGCTCGCCGGGGATGGTGTAGAGCTTGGTGGAATTGGAGCGGCTGCCCTGCTGGCCGTTCGTCACCTTTACCTGTCCGTAGTCCACCAGTGTCATGGAGTTTTCCGCCGGGTTCACGAAACCGCCGGCCCACAGCTTTTCCCGCGCGGGGGCCTCGTACAGGCCCCAGACCGCATTGCGAAACTCGGTATTGGCGGCATCGGTGGCTGCCGGTTCCGGGTCCACCTCCACGGTGCCAAAGTCCTTGGGCAGCACGACGAGGGTGTGGGTGAGCGTCTCGCCGTTCACGGTAACGTTCACCGCATGTCCGCCGGAGGACGCATTATAGGCCGCCGGGATGTAGGCGCGCCAGCCGTCGGCGGCGCGCACGCACTGCACGCTGCCAAGGTCGGTCTCCACGGCGGGGGCAGTGTCGCCGGTCATGCCGGAGATGCGCACGCCCACGATGCCGCCCTGCTCCACCCGCTCGGCGGAGAACGCGATGTCCGCGCTGGCCTGCAGGGTGAACCGGAAGGAATACCGGTACCACCCCGTGGGCTTTGCGGGGCGCTCCAGCCCCAGATTTTTGCGCAGGGCACCGGTGCTGCCGCCCTCGAACTGGGTGGCCATGCCGCCCTTGGGCACGCGCCAGAGGGTCATTTCGGCCTTGTATTCGCCGTTGGCCGGGAAGAGGAAGCTCTGGTATTCGCTCACGCTGCCGGCAAACACCACACTGCCGACCGCGGTCTGGATGGTCAGAGTGGTGTAGCTGGCCCAGTCCGGCAGAGTAATGTCCGGGTGCGCCGTGTACAGGGTGCCCAGCTTCTGCACCGTGAGGGTGGCAGGGCTGGCAAACACCTTGTCCAGCCGGCCGCCCAGCAGCGGCACCTGCCAGCAGAAGCCGTTGGTCTCCAGCTCCTGGCCGCCGAACTGCGCGGCAGCATCCGGGCAGCCGCCCTGCGTGGTAAAGGCATAGCTCACCCCCATCACAGCCGCCAGCAGCAGGGCCACGCCCAGTGCAACGCTGATGATCCACAGCAGAAAACGCTTCATGTCCTTCTCCTTTTATGTAGCAAAAAGGCGCACCCGCGCAGCCTGTGGTCAGACTGCCGGTGCGCCTCCTTTGTGTCCGGTGTTTGGTTTATTCTGCAGCATCCTCGGCAGGTGCCTCTTCGGCAGCTTCCGGCTCGACCGTTTCTGCATCGTCCTCGCCAAAGAGCAGACGCTCGTACTCGTCCAGTTCCTTTTCGCGGCGGTGCAGGTAAACAGCCACAGCAGCCAGTGCTCCGGCAACAGCGGCCAGGGCAGTGATCACAGCGATCAGGCAAGATTTCTTCATAGGTTCAGTACACTCCTTTTTTCGGTCGAAACGATGGTGTTTCAGCTTATTTTTCCAGCGGGAGACCCGCAGCAGCACGTCCGCCGCCTTCCAGAGAAACGACAGCATGTGAAGGGAGCATTTTACCAGAAAGAACATCCGCATCCACTCCATTCAGGGGGCTTCGGGCACGGTCCGCTTCCCCGCTATCTTGTGGTTATTATACCCGTTCCTGTCAAAAATTACAACCGTTGCGGGCAACTTTTTCGCTTCCTGTCCATTCTGTACAAAAAGCTTTGGGCAGATTGCCAGAATTTCCAAATCATCCCAGCATCCGGTCCTTGTAGGCGGCAAAGGCACCGGGCAGGGTGTAGGTGGTGCGCAGCTCCTCGCGGCTGGCCCAGACGCAGCCCGCCGGGGCCGCCTGCTCCGGCACCGTGAGGGCCACACCGGACAGCAGCCATTCGATGTGGCTGAAGATGTGCTTGGCCGCCGGCAGGGCTTCCGGCACTGCGGTGCCGGTGTCCACTCCAAGGGCTGCCAGCCTTGCCAGCACTTCGGCCTGCAAAAGGTGTTCGCTCTCCCACAACAGCGGCTGCCACAGCCCGGCCAGCAGTCCCTTTGCGGGCCGCTGCTGTACCAGAAAGCCCGCCGGGCTTTCCACCAGCGCCACCGTCACCGGCAGCACCTTGCGGGGCTTCGGCTTTGCCTTCTGGGGCAGCACGGCGGTGGTGCCCGCCGCGCGGGCCTGACACAGCCCGGCCAGCGGGCAGACATCGCACAGGGGTGCACCGTTGGGCACACAGACCAGCGCCCCCAGCTCCATCAGGGCCTGATTGTAATCCCCGGCCTTTTCCGGCGGCTGATGTTCCATCACCCGGGCAGTAAAGGCTTTTTTCACCTTCGGATCTGTAATGACACCGGGGTCATTATACAGGCGGGAAAACACCCGCAGCACATTGCCGTCCACCGCCGGCACCGGGATGCCAAAGCTGATGGATGCAATGGCCCCGGCGGTGTAGTCCCCGATGCCGGGCAGGGCCCGCAGGGCGGCATAGTCGGCGGGCAGCTGGCCGCCGTACTGTTCGCAGACGATCTTTGCGGCCTTCTGCAGGTTGCGCACCCGGCTGTAGTAGCCAAGACCCTCCCACAGCTTGTGCAGCTTTTCTTCCTCACAGGCGGCCAGCGCCGGGATATCCGGCAGCGCCGCCAGAAAGCGCTCGTAATACGGCAGCGCCGCCGACACCCGTGTCTGCTGCAGCATCACTTCGCTGAGCCAGACGTGGTAGGGCGTGGGGTCCTCCCGGAAGGGCAGGATGCGGTGGTTTTTGTAAAACCAGTCCAGCAGGGCCGGTGCAATGTTTTCCACTTGTTTTTGTCTCCTTGTTGAAAGTTAAGGGCGGGTCACTATTTATAATGCCCTCCGCGATGCTCTGGGCATAAATAGCGGAACTCTATTTTATCGTCGTGTTTGTCGCGGCCTGCGGGCCGCTCCAAACACCTTTTCACAGATGGAGTCTCAACCGGCAGCAACTGCGCTATCGCAAAACCTGCCGCTAGCCGCACCGACCTTTCCCATGAAAATGCAATCCCGGAAAGTCCGCAGACTTTCCGGGATTGCGCTATTTAAAATAATTCTTCCGCTGTCATTGCCAGAGCAACGCGGAGGCAATTCCCAATCGTTCTCAGAATCAGAAACCGTAAGCGGTGCGGGGGAACGGCAGCACGTCACGGATGTTCTGGATGCCCGTGAGGTACATGATCATGCGCTCGAAGCCCAGGCCGTAGCCGGCATGCTCCACGCCGCCGAACTTGCGCAGGTTGAGGTACCAGTCGTAGCTGGACTTGTCCAGACCCAGCTCGTCCATGCGGGCCACCAGCTTGTCGTAGTTCTCTTCACGCTGGCTGCCGCCGATCAGCTCGCCGATGCCGGGCACCAGCATATCTGCGGCTGCCACGGTCTTGCCGTCCGGGTTCTGCTTCATGTAGAAGCTCTTGATCTCCTTCGGGTAGTCGGTGACGAACACGGGCTTCTTGAACACCACCTCGGTCAGGTAGCGCTCGTGCTCGGTCTGGATGTCCACGCCCCACTCCACCGGGAACTGGAACTTCTTGTTGTTCTTCTTCAGCACCTCGATGGCGTCGGTGTAGGTGATGCGGCCGAATTCGCTGTTTGCCACCAGCTCCAGGCGCTCGATGAGACCCTTGTCGATGAACTGGTTGAAGAACGCCATCTCATCCGGGCAGTTGTCCAGCACATAGCGGATAACGTACTTGGTCATCGCCTCGGCGGTGTCCATGTAACCGTTCAGGTCGCAGAAAGCCATCTCCGGCTCGATCATCCAGAACTCGGCTGCGTGGCGGGTGGTAAAGCTCTTCTCCGCGCGGAAGGTGGGGCCAAAGGTGTACA
>OOBV01000160.1_pt1 | contig 68855 bp, 59 predicted proteins | sample 1671731 | NCBI WGS metagenome assembly OOBV01 (sample SAMN06348186, study PRJEB24527) | human gut metagenome | biome: human gut; feature: ankylosing spondylitis patient; material: feces | host: Homo sapiens | place: China | collected 2015-10
GTTCCACCTCCTTGGCTACCTATAACAGCGCACCTTATGATACCATATTTGCCGTTCCAGCGCAAGCATTTTTTCAATTTTTGTTTCAAAAAGTTTTGATTTTCCCATACTTTTTGTGCCGCGAGGCCCCAAAACCGGCTTTTTGGCGGCAAACAGAGCAGAAAAGAGGGAAAATCATGCGCTTGACAGATATGGCGGACGAGCTCTACACGGCCGCGACTGACCTGCCCGGCGGAGTCCGCGCGGCCACGGCAAAGCGGGGCGGCGTGACGGTGACGCGGGTGGAGATCGCCCGGGAGGGTCTCGAGAAGCCCCGGGGGCGGTACGTCACGCTGGAAGTCCCCAGCGTCAGTGTGCTGGACGAGCGGGACGCCGAGGTCATCGAGCAGGCAGCGGACGAGCTGCGGGCGCTTCTGCCGCCGGAGGGGCCGGTGCTGGTGCTGGGCGTGGGCAACCGCCGGGTCACCGCCGACGCCCTCGGCCCCCGCACCGCCCAGAAAATTTTTGTCACGATGGGCGCAGGCCGTCCGCCGGTGAAGGGCATCCGCCCGGTGGCGGCGGTGGCTCCGGGCGTCTCGGCGTCCACCGGTCTGAGCCTGCAGCAGCTGGCCGGTGCGCTGGTGCGGGAAGTGCGGCCCACGGCCCTCATCTGTGTGGACAGCCTCTGCTCGTCGGAACCCCAGCGTCTGGGCCGGACGCTGCAGTTCTCCGACACCGGCCTCTGCCCGGCCCAGCCCGGCAGCAGCAAGCATCTGGACGCGGCCCGTCTGGGCCTGCCGGTCATCGCGGCGGGCATCCCCACCCTGATGATGGCGCAGGAGGGCAAAGACCTCGTGGTGACGCCCCGGGAGCTGGACAGCGTCATCGCCCACGGCGCCGCCCTGCTGGGCGCGGCCATCAACCGCGCCTTGCAGCCGAGGCTCAGCATCGCCCAGCTCTGCTGGCTGGTGGGATAAAACCCCGCCGCTGCTCATATTGTATGGATAAAACAAAAGGGGAGGGGGCAGCTTATGCGCTATGGCGAGGCCGGGCAGAGCCATCTGCTGCCCTTTCTGGGCGCAGCGGCCCTTTTTGCGGCTCTGACCATCACGGCCCACAGCCTTGTGCTGGGGCTGGCGGCAGTCATCGCCGGGCCTGTCCCGGCGGCGCAGACGGCGCTCTCCCTGAGCCGAAAGGCCGTCTCCGGCGCGGCACAGGAGGAGGCCGCATCCATGGCCGAAGCCGCCCCTGAAAGCACCGGGACTGCCGACTCTCTGCCCGAAGCCGCCGCCCCGACAGGCGGCATCGAAAGCTATCTTGTGGAGCTTCTGGGGGACGACGCCCGGCCCGAAGGCGCGGGCGCAGTGATTGAAAAAAATTACCCGCAAGGCAGCGGTGAAAAGTACGTTGCCTGCGGCGCGGGCAGCATCAAGAACAACACCCGACAGACTGCGGCGGACATCGCGGCAGAGATACAGGCCCCACTGCCCTTTGGCGTCGAAAAGGACAGCCCTGACCCGCAGATCCTCATCATGCACACCCACGCCACTGAGGACTACCGCCTCTCGGCGGGGCTGTGGTATTCGCCCGGCGACGGCGCCCGCACCACCGACACAAACCTGAATATGTGTGCCGTGGGCCGGGTGATGGCCGACACCCTCAACGCCGCCGGGCTGAACACTCTCCACGACGAGACCCTGAACGACTACCCCAGCTACACCGGCAGCTACGAGAACAGCCGGGCCGTCGTCCAGCGGTATCTGGCCCAGTATCCCAGCATCAAGGTGGTGCTGGACGTCCACCGGGACGCCATCGAGACAGAGGGAGGTTCCCGGATGGCCCCGGTCTGCACCGTGAACGGGCGGCAGGCCGCGCAGGTCATGATCATCTGCGGGTGTGACAACGGCGGAAGCGTCCGGCTGCCCGGCTGGCGGCAGAACCTCCGTTTCGCCGCCGCATGGGAGCGGAGCATGGAGGGGATGTACCCCGGGTTCACCCGGCCTGTGCTGTTCAGTTACCGCTTTTATAATCAGGACCTCACCACCGGCAGTCTGCTCATCGAGATAGGAGGCCACGGCAATAACCTCAACGAGGCCCTCTACGCCGGGCAGCTGGCGGCCAACGGCCTTGTGCAGGCCCTGCTTGGCCCGGATACTTGACGAAACGGCGGCAAAGTGCTATATTTTACTGGTAAATGCAGTGATTGGGAAAAGTAGCGCATCACAACGCCACAGAGAGCGCGGCAGAGCTGGGAGCCGTGCGCGGACGGTGCGTGAACGAACACCCGGGAGCAGCAAACTGAACAGGGCGCAGTGAGAAAAATGCGCCGCCAGTAGGTGCGCCGCAGGCTCAGCGTTAACGGAGCAGCGCTTTTACTTGAGCGCGTGAGCGACCGGACACTTCCGGTAATTCAGGTGGCACCGCGGACATTACAAGACAGCTTGTTCGCCCTGAACTTTCAGGGAGAACAAAGCTGTCTTTTTTCATTATTTTCGGGAGGAAAAACATTATGGAACGTACCGAGATCGTTTCGCTGTTCAAGAACACCCCCGCCGACGGCACCGAGATCACCGTCTGCGGCTGGGCAAAGAACATCCGCGACTCCAAGAACATCGGCTTCATCGCCCTGTCCGACGGCGGCTGCTTCAAGACCCTGCAGGTCGTGCTGGAAGCCGGCAAGCTGGCAAACTACGATGAGGTCGTCCACACCGGCCTGTACAGCAGCCTGCGTGTCGTGGGCCGCATCGTGCTGACCCCGCAGGCAAAGCAGCCTTTCGAGCTGAACGCTGACAGCGTGGAAATTCTGGGCGACTGCCCCGCCGACGAGTATCCGCTGCAGAAAAAGAAGATGAGCATGGAGTATCTGCGCACCATGCCCACCCTGCGCCCCCGCACCAACACCTTCAACGCCGCTTTCCGCGTCCGCAGCGTGGCCGCTTACGCCATCCACAAGTTCTTCCAGGAGAACGGCTTCGTCTACGCCCACTCTCCGCTGCTGACCGCTTCCGACTGTGAGGGTGCCGGCGAGATGTTCCGCGTCACCACCCTCGACCTCGACAATGTTCCCAAGAACGAGGACGGCACCGTCGATTACACCAAGGACTTCTTCGAGAAGCCCGTCAACCTGACCGTTTCCGGCCAGCTGGAAGCCGAGGCCATGGCAATGGCGTTCGGCAAGGTGTACACCTTTGGCCCCACCTTCCGCGCGGAGAAGAGCTTTACCACCCGCCACGCTGCCGAGTTCTGGATGATCGAGCCGGAGATGGCGTTCTGCGATCTGAACGGCTACATGGACACCGCCGAGGCCATGACCAAGTACGTTATCCGCTACGTTCTGGACAACTGCCCCGATGAGATGGCTTTCTTCAACCAGTTCATCGATAAGGGCCTCATCGAGCGCCTTGAGCTGGTGGCAAACAGCGAGTTTGGCCGCATCAGCTACACCGACGCCATCGAGATCCTGAAGAAGAACAACAAGAAGTTCCAGTTCCCCGTGGAGTGGGGCGTGGACATCCAGACCGAGCACGAGCGCTACCTGACCGAGGTAGTGTTCAAGAAGCCTGTCTTCGTCACCGACTACCCGAAGGAGATCAAGAGCTTCTACATGAAGCAGAACGCCGACGGCAAGACCGTCGCCGCAGCCGATATGCTGGTCCCCGGCATCGGCGAGCTCATCGGCGGCAGCCAGCGTGAGGAGGACTACGACAAGCTCGTGACCCGTATGGACGAGCTGGGTCTGGACAAGTCCAGCTACGACTGGTACCTGAACCTCCGCAAGTTCGGCGGCGTGGAGCACGCAGGCTATGGTCTGGGCTTCGAGCGCATGATCATGTACCTCACGGGCATCCAGAACATCCGTGACGTGCTGCCCTTCCCCCGCACGGCTTACGGCTTCTAAGATAGAGCACACTAAGACCGGACTGCTGCTTTTCGCAGCGGCCCGGTTTTTGGTTAGCGTCCTTGCCCTCTCCGTCACGCCTGCGGCGTGCCACTACCCGGGTTGCGGCACCCAGCATCCGCTTCGTGCTTAAAAAGCACTTGCGTCTTGCTGGCCACTGCCCCAACAATGATTCCCTGTTTCCGCCACTGGCGGCGGTCATCATTGTTGCTCCCAAAGGGAGAGGCAAAAGGCTTCCCGGCAGGCAAAAGGCTCTCCCTTTGGGAGAGCTGGACGCGAAGCGGCCTGAGAGGGCAAGCCGCCTTTACATTTTTCAACAAGGAGAGCAAAACAAGTGGAAAACATCGCCCCGGCATTGCTGGAATGGTTCTGCAAGAACCAGCGCATCCTGCCCTTCCGCACCGACCCCAGCCCCTACCACGTCTGGCTCAGCGAGATCATGCTGCAGCAGACCCGCGTCTCGGCGGCGCTGCCCTATTATGAGCGCTTCCTCGCCGCCCTGCCGGACATTCCCGCGCTGGCGGCGTGCGAAGAAGAAAAGCTCCACAAGCTCTGGGAGGGGCTGGGCTACTACAGCCGGGTGCGCAACCTGCAAAAGGCCGCCCGCATCGTCTGTGAGCAGTACGGCGGGCAGCTGCCAGCCGACTACGACGCCCTCCGCGCTCTGCCCGGTATCGGGGACTACACGGCGGGAGCCATCGCGTCCATCAGCTTCGGGCTGGCTGTCCCGGCGGTGGACGGAAATGTGCTGCGGGTGTTTTCCAGACTGTATAATGACCCCGGCGTTATTACAGAACCGGCGGTAAAACGAGCTTTTACGGCCCGGGTCATGGAGCATCAGCCCCCCGAAAAGGCGGGCGACTACAACCAGGCTCTGATGGAGCTGGGCGCACTGGTCTGTGTACCGAACGGCGCACCGCTCTGTGAGCAGTGTCCGCTGGCCTCTCTGTGTGAAGCCCGCAGGGCCGGTACGGCGCTGGAACTGCCCCATAAGGCTGCGCCCAAAGCCCGGCGCATCGAGCCGGTGACGGTAGTGCTGGCCGAAGACGCCGAAGGGCGCTTCCTGTTGCAGCAGCGGCCCGGAAAAGGTCTGCTGGCCGGTCTGTGGCAGCCGCTTCTGTGGGAGGGCGAAGCCCTCAGCGCCGAAGAAGTCTGCGGCCGGCTGGAAGCGCTGGGCCTTGCCTGTGAGAGCATCGAACCTCTGCCGGCGGCAAAGCATATTTTCAGCCACATCGAGTGGCGGATGAGCGGCTATTCTGTCTGCGTCGGCAGTGCGGAAGCCCCGGCGGGCTGTGTCTGGGCCAGCCGCGAACAGCTGCAGAACGAATACACCCTGCCCGGCGCATTCAAGGCGTATAAGAAAAAGCTGGGACTCTGAAAAAAGCAAAATTTTGCCTTTTTGGTTGTAATTTTCGTGAAGTCCGGGTATAATAGTTTCAGAATAGACCGAGCCTGTGCCGCGGAACGACCGCTGAAAATAGCTGGACCGCTGGTTCGACCAAAAAGGAGTGTGCTGAACCTATGAAGAAATCCTGTCTGATCGCTGTTATCGCAACGCTGGCTGCTGTGGCTGGTGCGCTGGCTGCTGTGGCTGTTTATCTGCGCCGCCGTGAGAAGGAGCTGGACGAGTACGAGCGTCTGCTGTTCGGCGAGGATACCGCCGCCCCCGCTGAGGAAGAGCCTGCTGAGGCTGAAGACGAGGCCGCAGAAGAGGCTGCTCCCGCTGAGGATACTGCCGAATAACGCGGGCCGAAACAGAACAAAATGACGAAGGGCGCACCGGCAGTCTGTAACAGGGCTGTGTCGGTGCGCCTTTTTTATATCTGCAAATATAGGAAAGCGGGCTTGCCCTCTCCGTCACGCCTGCGGCGTGCCACTACCCGGGTTGCGGCACCCAGCATCCGCTTCGTGCTTAAAAAGCACTTGCGTCTTGCTGGCCACTGCCCCAACAATGATTCCCTGTTTCCGCCACTGGCGGCGGTCATCATTGTTGCTCCCAAAGGGAGAGGCTATGGCCTGACGGTCACGTTTTTGGCTCTCCCTTTGAGGAAAGACTTCCCCCGGCCGGGGGAAGATGTCGCGCAAGCGACAAAAAAGGGGAATCTGTCACCGAAGGTGACTGAGAGGGCGAGGCCGCTACAAGAGGAGAGATACATATATGAAGCGGCTTTTGTTATGGCTCATCGGCGTCGCGCTGGGCGTCGTGGTGCTGCTTGCGGCGGTGCTGGGCGTGAGTTATTCGTTCACCTCGGAGGGCGCGAAGCCTGTGTCTGAGGTGCAGTTTGCCGGGCAGGAGTTGGAGCCCAACGGCTGGTGCTGGCAGGTGCCGCTGCTGGGCGGGCAGGTGGATAAAGTCTTCGCCAGCCCCCGCACCCTCACGGTGCAGAAGCTTGGCGTCCTCTACGACGCCCACCCGGCCTTCGCTCTGCCTGAGTGGTACAGCTACGGCCCCCTGACCATCACCGACAGCGCGGGCAATGTGGTCTTCGAGGGGACTGCGGCCACCTACGACGACTTTTTGTTCCCGGCCAACGGGGACTATAAGGCTGAGCTGACCGTCTGGCGTCTGCCGGAAAATATGCTGGCCACCCAGTTCGAGGGCGGCAGCACCGGCCAGCTCCGGCGGAACGCCCGGCTGGAAAAGCCTGCCCGGCCCACCGGCTGGTACTATTACTCTTTCCGGTTCACCCTGCAGGCAAGCGCCGAGGTGGAGCTTTCCGCCGAACGGATGGAGCAGGGCGGCACGGTGGCCGCAGCTTTCACCGGCATGGTGGGTGAGACGGCCCCTACGGTGGAAACAGACCTCGGCAATGTGCAGGCTGTCCGTCTGGGCAGCGGGTGGCGCGCCTATATCCCGGCGGCCTACAATGCCGCTGCCGGTGCGCACGAAGTGACCTTTACCGTGGGCGGCGAGACGGTGGTGAAGAACATCACCGTCATCCCGAAGGACTTCGGCACGGTTGAAATCGAAGCCGAACCGGAAGCCTCCGAAGCTGCCAACACCGAGTTCCGCAACGCCGTCTGGCCCCTCTATGAGCAGCCCGCCCGCGAAAAGCTGTGGAGCGGCGGCTTCGCCTGCCCGGCGGAGAATTACATGACTCTGGTGGACTTCGGCCAGACCAAAGTCACCGGCGGCAGGCAGGGCAGCAGATCGAACTCCACGAAACTCTACACCATCCCGGGCGACCCCTGCCGCGCCCCCGCCAACGGCGTCGTGGTGCTGGCCCGGAACCTTGCCCTCACCGGCAACACCGTCGTCATCGACCACGGCTGCGGGATGCGCAGCTACCTCTACGGGCTGGATGCTCTCTCGGTGAGCGAGGGCCAGAGCGTGGAGCGCGGGCAGGCCGTGGGCGCACTGGGCGAAGACCTGACCATGGACTTCAAGCTCGGCAGTAAGAGCATCAATCCGTGGCTGCTCTTCCAGACCAGCGGCGGGCTGTTCTGGAAAGAAAATGGATAAACAAAAGGGACTGTTGCACTGCAACAGTCCCTTTTGTTATAGAAAGCCTCAGGAAATGGCGTCCACGTCCCACTTCATCTGGACGGCGTCGGCGCCTTCCAGTGCGATGTGGAGCGCACCGGCGTTGTCGATGACCTGCTCCGGCGTCCGTGCGCCGCACAGAACGTGCAGGCCGGGGATCATCCGGGCCGTCAGGGCGATGACCAGCTGCGCCTTGGTGCAGTGGTACTTCTCGCAGAGGTCAGACCAGCTGTCCAGCAGCCGGATGGCCTGCGCCCGGCGGGCGGGCTGGAAGCAGGGGTTTGTGTTCCGGGTGCTGCCCTCGGGGTAGGTGGTGTCCATGGTCACCTTGCCGGTGAGCAGGCCCTGCTCCAAGGGAGAATAAGCCTGAATGGACACGCCCAGCTCCTTGCAGGTGGGCAGCAGCTGCTTTTCGATGCGGCGGGTCAGCAGGCTGTACTTTTCCTGAATGACATCCAGCTGGCCGTATTTGCAGTAGCCGCGGATGAACTCAGCGGTGGTGTTGGACGCGCCGATAGCACGAATTTTTCCCTGCTCCTTGAGCTTCATCATGGCTTCGACGGTCTCTTCCAGCGGGAAGATGGAAAGGTCCGGCGTCTGCCAGTGGGTGTAGAGCACGTCCAGATGGTCGGTGCCGAGACGGCGCAGGCTGTCTTCCACATCCTCGATGATGCTCTTGGCCGACAGGTCGCGGTAGGTCTGCACGCCGTCCACCACCTTGTGGAGAACGGGGCTTTCGTGCCGCCACTCGAGGCCGCACTTGGTGGAGAGGATGACCTTGTCCCGGTCGATGTGGCGCAAAGCTTCGCCCACCACCTCTTCGCTGTGGTAAAGCCCGTAGATGGGGGCGGTGTCTATCCAGGTGATGCCCTGCTCCACGGCAGTCTCGATGGCTTTTACCGACAGGGCGTCGTCGTTGTCGCCCCACCAGCTGCCGCCGCCGATGGCCCAGGTGCCAAGACCCAGAAATGGTGCGGAGAGGCCGCTTTTGCCAATGTTACGTTTTTCCATAGATCGTTACCTTCTTTTCCGGCAGCGCCCCGCGAAGGGGGGTGTTGTCGCTGACTGGTATATATTGTTGCATTTTAGATTTATTCCAAAAAAAGCTGCCATGCAGGTCTTCTGCACAGCAGCTCTTGGGAACCTGTAACTTAAATATTGCCAAATTCGCTCAGCTTTAACGTCTCATTGTGCGTTTCAGCCCAGCGGATAGCCCAATCGGAGGTGAACAGGAGCAGGCGGTTGCCCTTCATGTCCTCGACGGCCTTGGTGTCGCTGGTGAGGTCGAGGTCACGCAGGACGTAAGTGTCGGGGTCGTTCTGGATCCAGCGCAGCTGCTCGAAGGGGAGCTGCTGCATCCGGATCTCGACGTTGTACTCGGTGTTCAGACGGTACTCCAGCACTTCCAGCTGCAGCACGCCGACGACGCCGACCACGACTTCTTCCATACCGCCGCCCACTTCGCGGAAGATCTGGATAGCGCCCTCCTGAGCGATCTGCTCCATGCCTTTCACGAACTGCTTGCGCTTCATGGTGTCCTTCTGCTCGATGCGGGCAAAGTGTTCGGGGGAGAAGGTGGGGATGCCGGCGAACTCGATCTTCTTCTTGCCGGTACACAGGGTGTCGCCGATGGAGAAGATGCCCGGGTCGAACAGGCCGATGATGTCGCCGGCGTAGGCCTCGTCCACGATGGCGCGGTCCTGCGCCATCAGCTGGGTGCCGGTGGCCAGCTTGATGTTCTTGCCCTCCTGCACGTGGTAGGCTTCCATGCCGCGCTCGAACTTGCCTGAGCAGATGCGCATGAAGGCGATACGGTCGCGGTGGGCCTTGTTCATGTTGGCCTGAATTTTGAAGATGAAGGCAGAGAACTCATCGCGGCAGGGGTCAACGGTCTCGCCGGTCAGGCTGTCCACGCGGGCCAGCGGGGTGGGGGTGAGGCGGAGGAAGTTCTCAAGGAAGGGCTCGACGCCGAAGTTGGTCAGCGCAGAGCCGAAGAACACGGGGCTCAGCTCGCCGCGCAGCACGCGGTCGAGGTCAAATTCCTCGGCAGCACCGTCCAGAAGCTCAATTTCGTCCACCAGCTGCTGGTGCAGGTAGGGGGTCAGCAGTTCGTCCAGTGCGGCATCGCCCAGCTCAGCCTCGGTCTCCTCGACCTTCTTGACGCCGTTGGCGCGGCCGTCGCTGGAGAAAGCAAGCACTTTGCGGGTGTTGCGGTCGAACACGCCCTTGAACTCCTTGCCGCAGCCGATGGGCCAGTTCATGGGGTAGGTCTTGATGCCCAGAATCTCCTCGATGTTCTCCATCAGCTCGAAGGGGTCGCGGGCCTCGCGGTCCATCTTGTTGATGAAGGTGAAGATGGGGATATGGCGCAGGGTGCAGACCTTGAACAGCTTGATGGTCTGGGCCTCGACGCCCTTTGCGGCGTCGATGACCATGACAGCCGAGTCGGCTGCCATCAGGGTGCGGTAGGTGTCCTCCGAGAAGTCCTGATGGCCCGGGGTGTCCAGAATGTTCACGCACTTGCCTGCGTAGTTGAACTGCAGCACCGAAGAGGTGACAGAGATGCCGCGCTGCTTCTCGATGTCCATCCAGTCGGACACGGCGTGCTTTGCGCTCTGCTTGCCTTTGACAGAGCCTGCCTGATTGATGGCTCCGCCGTACAGCAGCAGCTTTTCGGTCAGCGTCGTTTTGCCGGCGTCGGGGTGGCTGATGATAGCAAACGTCCGGCGGCGCTCGATTTCTTCACGATTAGTCATAAAAGTTTCGTTCTCCTGAGATGCGGCCCCGCGAAGGGCCGGGTGGATGTATCAGCAAACAATAGGGTCTGTTTACATGGGAAACTCTCCTATAAAATTACATACAACGCTTATTTTAACAGAAAATCCACATGGATGCAAGAGTTTTTGCTATTTTTTCAGAATAAGGCAGGGCAGGGGCGCGGTGTCGGCCCAGTTGGCAAAATCGCACACCAGTACGGTATATTTTTCCAGCGGGAGAGCCCGCAGCCAGCCGAGGATGCTCTGCTTTTCGTCCGTGCCGATGACGCGGCCGCTGTAGAGGATGGCGCTGAGCACGCCGCCGGTGCGCAGCGCCGCGAGGGCGGCTTCCAGCGCAGGGATGCTGCTGTCTGCTGTGGAGAAGACGCTGTGGTCGGCCCCGGGCAGCCAGCCGAAGTTGAACATCACGATGTCCGCCGTGCCGGGCCGGACATACTGTAAGAGGTTCGCGTGGCTGTCGCAGATAAGCTCTGCCGTAAGGCCCTGCTTTTTGAGCCGGGCGCGGGTGGAGGCGATGGCCTCGGGCTGGATGTCGAAGCCCAGCACCCGGCCTTCCGGGCTGGAAAGGCGGCAGAGGAACGCCGTGTCGCCGCCGTTGCCGCAGGTGGCGTCGATGCAGAGCTTCGGGTGGGGGAGATGGGCGGCAAGATAGTCCTGCACGAAGCGCACCGCCGTCAGATCGGGGGTGCGGCGGCGGACGAGCCGCCCATCCTCAGGCGCAAAGCCGAATTTCTGCCAGAACAGCCCTTCGCCCTCGTCGGCGGGCAGGGGCGCGGTGAACACCGTCGCAGCCTCCCGGTCATAACCGCCGAACCGGCGCAATATCTCTTTTAACAGGTAGGAGCCGTAGCCCTTCCGCCGCCACTGGGGCAGGACGGACAGGGCCGTGATGTCCGCGCCTTTTGGGGTGGGCGTGACGCCGCACCGGCCGATGATGTCGGCCTCTTTATAAAGGGCAAAGCCCGTTTGCGTGACGCTGATTTTCATAGAAACTCCTTAGACTTTATTTCACACATTCTTCACTGGGGAAACGATTGATTTTCACAATTAGCAGATAGAATAAAACCGTGCCGGAGAGGAGCGGAAAAGCTCTTCCCCCGGCCGAAGTTGTTTTCATAGCCGGAGAGTGCCGAATGGGCGAGGATTTTTGCCGGCAGGCAAGGCGCTTTCCCGAAGCAATCCTAGGCGGATTGCAAGGGAAAGCAACGCAGTATGCGGGCAAAAAGACCGCTCAGACGGTGCGCAACGGTTATGAAAACAACTTCTAATCCCTTAGAAAGGAAGTAATCACGATGGATGAAAACAAATGGGAATATGACTATTCCTCTTCCAATAATCCTGCCGGTGATACCGGCTACCCCAATGTGGGGTCCAGCGGCATGAACACCGCAAACACTGCTTCTACCTTCAGCGAGAACACCCAGCCTTCCGGCGGCACAACGCCGCCCCCCGCAGGCCCGCAGAACACAGCCCCTGCCGCGCCGAAGAAGCCTGAGAAGTCTAAGAAGAATGCAGGCAAGGCTGTAAAGGGCATCGTCGCTCTGGTGCTGGCCGCAGCCATGGGCTTTATGGGCGGCTTTGTGGGCGCACGCTTCGGCGGAAATAACAAGGTCATCATCCAGCAGGTGGAGCGGTCCGACAGCTCTTCGGCAGACTCTGAGAGCGCGGCCGAAGGCACGACTGTTTCCAGCGGCATGACCACTGCACAGGTGGCCAAGACCGTCAGCCCCAGCGTCGTGGTCATCACCACCGAGCAGGTGGTCTACTCCCAGTGGTCCTGGTACGGCCAGAGCCAGGTGGAGAGCGGCGCCGGCAGCGGCGTCATCATCAGCTCGGATGGCTACATCCTCACCTGTGACCATGTCGTGAGCGGCGCGTCCAACATCACCGTCACCATCGGCGACAAGGACTACCCTGCCACCGTCGTGGGCGAGGATTCCACCAGCGACATCGCCGTCATCAAGATCGATGCCGACGGCCTGACCCCCGCCATCGTGGGCGACAGCGACAAGCTGGCCGTGGGCGACAACGTGCTGGCCGTTGGCAACCCGCTGGGTGAGCTGGGAGGCACCGTCACCAGCGGCATCGTCAGCGCCCTGAACCGCAGCGTCTCCATCCAGAGCTCCAGCTCTGTCAACACCATGTCCCTCATTCAGATGGATGCTTCTGTCAGCCCCGGCAACTCCGGCGGCGGCCTGTTCAACATGAACGGCGAGCTGATCGGCATCGTCAACGCAAAGTCTTCCAGCTCTGACGCCGAAGGTCTGGGCTTCGCCATCCCCATCAACGACGCCATCAAGGTGGCGCAGGACCTGCTGGAGAACGGCTACGTCACGGGCCGTCCCTATATGGGCATCACCTATCTGGCTGTCAACGACGCACAGACGGCGGCACAGCTGGGCGTCAACGCCTACGGCATCTACGTCATGGACGTCGTCTCCGGCGGCCCTGCCGATAAGGCGGGCCTCAAGGCCGGCGACCGCATCGTCAGCATCGACAACACCGAGGTAGCCCAGAAGACCGACCTTGGCACCCTGATGCAGGAGCACTCTGCCGGTGATACCCTGTCCATCACCGTCGCCCGCGACGGTCAGATGCAGACCGTCAGCCTGACGCTGGGCGAAAAGAACGCCTCCAACAGCGGCAATGGCACCAACGGCGCATCCCGTCAGGAGAAGTCTGCCGAGTCTGCACCTCAGCAGGACCCGCAGGGCTAAAAGTTAAGACATCCCTCAGAAGTTCCTTTCTTCTTGTTGGGCGGCTCGCCGCGCAAAGCGGCGGGCCGCTTTTTTATGATACCTGGCCGAAAATCGTTGCACTGTATGGCAGCAGTGTCACTTCGCCGCCGCAGACCCGGCTGGGGCCTTTCCAGAGCGCAGACGATACGCCGTCGCTCAGCAATTTCCACTGGCCGTCGGGCAGGCGGACCCGCTTTTCTTCTTCCGTGGGATTGTAAAAGACGCAGAGCGCCCGCCATGCCGCGCCGTCGCCGGGTGCGGCGGGCAAAGTCCAGCCCACGAGGGGCTGTTCCAGCGAGAAAAATCGGATGGCCGCCGGGCTGGCCGCGTCCGAGGCGCTCAGGCGGGGGAACTGCGCCCGCAGGCCCAGCAGACCCCGGTAATAGTCCACCAGTCCGTGGAACTGCGCGGCCCGCTTCCAGTCCAGACGGTTGAGGGAAGGCGAAGAGCGGTAGGTGTTGCCCTGACCTTTTTTGGTGCGGGCGAACTCCTCGCCGGCCTGCAGGAAGGGCATCCCCATGCAGGTGAGATAGATGCCCGCCGCCAGCCGGTTCTGGGCCAGCGCCGCCGAGTCGGCGGCAGTGTACTCGGGACGGGCGTACCGGACAAGCATGAGTTTATCCCAGAGAGTGAAATTGTCGTGGGCGGACACATAGCTGACGATTTGAGAGGGCGAATGGGCGGGCAGCTTGTCGCTGCGGCACCACGCGGCCACGGCCCCGCCGATGTCCCAGAAGCTGCCCGGCCTGCCCTCGACGTAACCCGGCTCCCGGGCGTCAAAACAGCCGCCCTTGATGACGTCGCGGGTGTTGTCGCAGAAGATGCCGATGCGCTCGGACAGCATGGCGAGGTTCGCCTTGTTGGCCTCGTACCGGTGGAGCTGGCTCCCGCTGCCCTGCCACGGCTCACCGTACATCAGGATGTTTCTGCCGCCCGGCAGAGCGTCCAGCGCGGCCCGCAGTTCGTTCATGGTGTCCACGTCATAGAGGCCCATGAGGTCGAAGCGGAAGCCGTCGATGTGATATTCCTGCGCCCAGTAGAGCACCGAGTCGATGAGGTATTTCCGGGCCATGGGCCGCTCGCTGGCAAACTCGTTGCCGCAGCCGCTGCCGTTGGAGAAGCTGCCGTCCGGGTTCTGCCGGAAAAAATAATAAGGCACCGTGCTGTTCAGCGGGTTCTCGCTGCGGTACATATGATTGTACACCACATCCATGATGACGCCGATGCCCGCCGCGTGGAGGGCGGCTATCATCTCCTTGCACTCCCGCACCCGGACTTCGCCTTTCGCGGGGTCGGTGGAGTAGCTGCCCTCGGGGACGTTGTAGTTGGTGGGGTCGTAGCCCCAGTTGTACTGCCGGGTGAGGGGGCGGCTCTCGTCCACACTGCCGAAGTCGAAGATGGGCATCAGCTGCACATAGCCCACTCCCAGCCGCTTGAGGTAGTCGAGGCAGGTGGGGAAGGTGCCGGCGGAAGAAAGGGTGGTCCCCTTCTGGGTAAAGGCCATGAATTTGCCCCGCCATGCATTCCGAACGCCGCAGGCCGGGTCTTGCGAGAAGTCACGGACGCTGACCTCCCACACCGTCCGGCGGGAGGCCGGGACGATGACCCGGTGGTCGTGGTTCCAGTCGGGCGGGTCGATGCGGGGCGCGTCTAAGATCATGCTCCGCAGGCCGTTGACGCCTGCCGTCCGGGCGTAGGGGTCGCCCGTCTCGTATGCTGTGCCGTCCACCTCGACGGTAAAGGTATAGTAATGTCCGTGCTGGTCGCCGGGCAGATAGACCGACCAGACGCCCTGCCCGTGCTGTTCCAGCGGCAGGGTCCCCATGCAGGCCCCGCCGTCGCCCCGGCGGTAGAGGTTGACCGATACCTTCTGCGCCGTGGGCGCCCAGAGCCGGAGCCGGGTGCCGGAGGGGTTATATTCCGGCCCCAGAGGGCCGCTGTAGCTTGTCTGCCGTGCAAAGGCGCTGCTCTCGAACAGCGTTTTCCACTCTGCGGGCGTTTTCATTTCGTTCCATTCCCTTCGCATATCAAATCAATATAAAATTAGTGTACCCGCCTGCCCGTGGATTTTCAAGACTTTTCTTGCAAAAGGGGGCAAAGTACACTATACTGGGAAAAAACGCAGGACGGAGGCAGGCAGATGGCATACACCGACGATTGGGAGAACTTGATGAACGGAGTGTTCGGCCCGGGAGGAAAACTGCGTTTTGATACGCAGAAAACGCCGCCGGAAAAGTCCGGCCTGCCCGATATGAACGCAGCCCTGCTGGAGCAGCAGAAAAAGCTGGACGAAATGCTGAAAAAACAGAACGCCGAGCTGCGCAGAGACACCACACAGGAGGCGCTGGCCCAGAGCCGGAAGATGCTTGAGGATATGGAGGCCGACGGCCTGCTGGCCAAAGGCACCACCGAAGTCAAACAGGAGCATCTGGGCAGCTTCGAAGGGCTGGCCGCTGAGGTGAAAAAGACGGTGCTGGGGCAGGACGCCTTTGTGGACGGCGTCGTGCGGGCCATGCGCCGGCCCTTCGTGCTGGGGACGGAGGCCCCCACGGCCCGGAACGTCATCCTGCTCTGGGGTGCGCCCGGCACGGGGCGGCATTTCGCTCTGACGGAGACGGCCCGCTGCATGGCCGCCCGGGGCCTTTTGCAGAGCGATAAGCTGGCCGTTATGGATCTGGCGCTTTACCCCGACCCGGGGGCTGAAAAGCTCTTTTTGCAGGATCTGTACGCCGCCCTCCATGCGCCGGGCGAGATCCTGGTCTTTGAGCACTACGAGAGCTGCTACCCGGGCTTTTTGAAGACGCTGGCAGACCTGGCCGTCAAGGGCAGTGCGCCCCTGTCCAGCCGGTATCTTGTCAACAAGGAGAGCATCCTCGTGGACGCCGGGACGGCGCTGGCCCCCGGGGCTGTGAGCCGCATCACCCCCTGCGGCAAGTACCTCGTCTTCTTCTCCCGGAAGGGCCGGGAGGCGCTGGCTGACAAGTTCGGTGCGGCCTTCGTCTCGGCGCTGGGCGATGTCTGCGAGACCAGCGCCTTTGCGCGGGAAGCCCTCGCCGCGCTGGCAGCCCAGCAGCTCAACGCGCTGGCCGCAAAAGTGAAGACCCGCCTCGGCCTGACCCTGTCGGCGGGCGCGGATGTGCGGGACTATGTGGCGGCCCAGTGCAGCCCGAAGCAGGGTGCGGCGGGGCTTTCGGCCTGCTGCGATAAGATATTCCGTGCTCTGAGCGAATACTGTCTGCAAACAGATGCCGCGCTTACCGGAACGATCACACTGACTGCCCGGGAGGACGGCCTGGATTTTGCCCTCAACGACGCCGGACCCCAGAAGCTCTTCGACCTGCTGCCCGCCGCTTATACCGGCGCAGTGGAAGAAATCAGGAAAGAGCTGAACGACCTCGTGGGCCTTGCACCGGTGAAGGAATACGTCTTCGGTCTTGCCGATAACATTCAGGTGCAGCAGCGCCGTGCGGCGGCGGGCCTCAAGACCGCCAGCCTCTCGATGCACATGATCTTCACCGGCAACCCCGGCACCGGCAAGACCACCATCGCCCGGCTCGTGGCAAAGTATCTCAAGGCCATCGGCGCCCTCAAGGGCGGGCAGCTGGTGGAGGTGAGCCGGGGAGACCTGGTGGGCCGCTACACCGGCCACACCGCCCCCCTGACCAACAGCGTCATCCAGAGCGCGCTGGGCGGCGTCCTTTTCATCGACGAGGCCTACAGCCTCTACCGGGGCGAGCAGGACAGCTTCGGCCTCGAGGCCATCGACACGCTGGTGAAGGGGATGGAAGACCACCGCGACGAGCTGGTGGTCATCCTTGCGGGCTACACCAAAGAGATGGAGACGTTCCTGACCGCCAACAGCGGCCTTGCCAGCCGCTTCCCGAACAGGGTAGAGTTCCCGGACTACACCGCCGATGAGCTGCTGGACATCACGAACGTGCTGGCGAGGGGCAAGGGCTACAGGCTGGCCGAGAGCTGCACGGAACCGCTGCGAGGCTACTACGAGCGCCGGCAGGCAGAGGATGCCCGCACGGCGGGCAACGGACGTCTCGCCCGCAATACGCTGGAAAAGGCCATCTTCCACCAGAGCCGCCGCCTCGTGGCAGAGCCTGCGGCGGAGCTGGATGTCATCCTGCCCGGTGATCTGGAGCTCCAATGATGAAACAAACGCCGGCACGAAGGTGCCAGCGTTTGTTTTTTTACAGATTTTCCATCCGCAGCAGGTAGTAAAGCACCTCGATAAGGACGTTCGGCGAGAGCAGCGATGCCGCATGGCTGCCCTCGATGAGCCGCTGTTCGCGGTTGGAAGCCGTCATCACATAGTCGGCCAGCTGGGCCAGCGGGCCGTGGCTGTCACAGGTGATGAGCAGCACCGGTACATCCCGCCCTTTGGCGGCAGCGGACACCTCTTCCAGTCTGGCGCTCTGCCCGGAGGCCGAGAGCACGATGAGGATGTCTTTGGGGGTCAGCGTCTGAGCAAAGGCAAGGTTCTTCTCGTGGACTGCGCTGGAAACGCACCGCTTGCCCAGGTGGCTGAACCGGATGGAGGCATCGAAGGCCACCGGCAGGCCGCCGCCCTCGGAGACCACCTCCATGACCTCGCAGCTGCGCAGCAGAGAGAGGATCTGCCGCAGCTGGCGGGTATCAATGGCCTGAATGGTGGCCCGCAGCTCCTCTTCGCGGTTTGCCAGAATGTTCAGAAGTGCCTGATGCAGCTCGTCCTGCCCTTCGTCCCGCATACGCTGGGCTTCCTGCTGCTCCATGGCGTCCCGTGCCAGTGCCAGCTGGAATTTGCGGTAGTTCTCGAATCCCAGTTTGTGGCACAGCCGGGTGACGGTGGCCTCGGACGAACAGCTCAGCCGGGCCAGTTCTGCTGACGTACACATCGACGCCCGCTTTACATCTGCAAGGATGCAGTCCGCAATGCGCCTCTCGGCGCTGTAAAGCTGGATGCCGGAACATAGCAGCGTTACTACGCTTCCGGGGGCTTCGCACATAAGTGATCCCTCCTCGCATTATGCGCAAGACACGATTTCTTCTTGAGTTCTACTTGAGATTGTAGCAGTTTGAACGAAGAAAATCAATTCAAATTCCCATAAATTTTCGGGGTTGACGGAAATTGACTTTTTCTGCCGATTTTTGTATCCTGCACGGTTTTGCCGCACAAAGCGCAAAAAATGCCCCTCCGCGGAGTGCGGAGAGGCATCGGGAACCAAATATTCAGCGCAGCTTAGTGCAGAAAGGCGTTTCAGCAGCCTTCCTTCTCAGCCAGCTTGCGGCCCATCAGCACGCCCATGACGGAGGCCATCATCAGGCCGCGGGTCCAGCCGGAAGAGTCGCCGAGGCAGTGCAGGCCCTTGATGTTGGTGTCGAGGTTCGAGTCCATCTTGACCTTGTTGGAGTAGAACTTCAGCTCAGGGCTGTACAGCAGGGTCTCGTTGGCGGCGAAGCCGGGGACGACCATGTCCAGCATCTTGATGAACTCGATGATGTTGGTCATGGCGCGATAGGGCATGGCGGCGGTGATGTCGCCGGCCACGGCGTCCTTCAGGGTGGGCTTGACGTTGGACTGGGCCAGCTCCTTCGCCCAGGTGCGCTTGCCGTCGAGGATGTCGCCGTAGCGCTGCACCATGATGTGGCCTGCGCCCAGCATATTGGTCAGCTCGCCCACCTTCTGGGCGTAGGCGATGGGCTGGTTGAAGGGCTCGGTGAAGTTGTGGGAGACGAGGATGGCGAGGTTGGTGTTCTCGCTCTTCTTCTCCTTGAAGCTGTGGCCATTGACCACGGCCAGGTCGTTGTCGTAGTTCTCCTGTGCGACGAAGCCGCCGGGGTTCTGGCAGAAGGTGCGGACCTTGTTCTTCCAGGGCTTCGGGTAGCCGATGAGCTTGGACTCATACAGCACCTTGTTCACCTTTTCCATGACCTCGTTGCGGCACTCGACGCGGACACCGATGTCCACGGTGCCGGGCTTGTGGGCGATATGGTGCTCTGCACAAATTTTCTCAAGCCAGTCTGCGCCGCGGCGGCCGGTGCCGATGACCACGGTGTCGCCGTAGACGGCGCGGGGCTCCCCGTTGCCCTGACGCAGCAGCACGCCCTTGCACTCCTCGTCTTCGAGGATGATGTTCTCGCACTCGGTGGAGAAGAGCATCTCCACGCCGTTGTCAGCCAGATAGTTCTGGATGGCGAGATAGAGCTGCTGTGCCTTCTCGGTGCCGAGGTGGCGGATGGGGCAGTCCACCAGCTTCAGACCGGCGTGGATGGCGTTCTTGCGGATCTCCTTGATGTCCTCGCCGGTGTAGATGCCCTCCACATGGGGGTCAGCGCCGAACTCGAGGTAGATCTTGTCGGTGTAGTCGATGAGCTCCTGTGCAAACTCTTCGCCGATGAGGCTGGGCAGGTCGCCGCCGACCTCATAGGAGAGGCTCAGCTTGCCGTCGGAGAAGGCGCCTGCACCGGAGAAGCCGGTGGTGATGGCGCAGGTGGGGCGGCAGTTGACGCAGTGGCCGATCTCGGCCTTGGGGCAGTGGCGCTTTTCCACCGGCTTGCCTTTTTCCACCAGCAGGATGTGCTTCTTGCTGCCGCGGCGCAGCAGCTCCACAGCGGTGAAGATGCCGGCAGGGCCGGCACCAACGATGATGAGATCGTACTTTTCCATAACTCTTTTTATCCTTTGTGTTGAATTGATTTTGGGTTTCGTTTTTCAGCAGAGGGTCAGTCTGCGGTCAGCGTCCTTGCCTTCTCCGTCTGCTCCCGCTGGTCGCATCCACCTTTCCCAAAGGGAGAGGCAAAAATCTTCCGGCAGGCCAGAGGCTCTCCCTTTGGGAGAGCTGTCACCGAAGGTGACTGAGAGGGCAAGCCCGCTAACGTTATTTGTTCTCCTGCTCCACCTCGGCGCTCTCATCCACATAGTCGAGCTCCACAGCGGTGGACTCCACATCTGCGTGGGAGACATCCGGGGCGATGACGCCGTCGCCGTTCAGATCCTGGCCGGTAATGGCTTCCAGCATGGACTGGGTCTCCGGATGCAGCTTTATAAAGCGCCGGACGGCCAGCATGGTGTACAGGGCGCTCAGCAGGTTCAGCGCACCTTCCAGAATGAGGATGAGGCCGATGGCCATCACCAGCGTCTCCATGGTGCCGAAGGGGTCCACCACCATCACGATGCCCAGCACGACGCTGAGCACGGCCAGCAGCAGAAAGATCTTCCAGCTCGGATACTCGCACCGGCGCAGCTCGAGAGCGTTCTGGATGCGGCCCAGACTGTCAAAGATGACGAACAGGCCGAACACGATGGGCAGCACCCGCACCACCACATCGCTGCGGATGATGAGGAATGCGCCCAGCGCCAGACAGACCAGCCCCGAGATGAGGGTGAGCTGGCTCTGGAACACGCCGCGCTCTACGACAAAATACCGCACCAGCTGCACTGCCGCGCAGGCCAGCACCACGCCGCCCAGCGCGCAGCAGACCACATTGAGGGCCGTGCCGGGCACCATCAGCAGGAAGATGCCCAGCGCCAGATAGAGCAGGCTCATGAGGATAAGGTTCCACTTCAGCTTTTTTGCCATAGAGTTCACGTTCCTTTCAGGTTATACGGCCGCGTCCTGCTTTTCGGAGAGCGGGACGATGACGGTACGGTTGATGCGGGCCATGAAAACGAGGCTCAGCGCAAGGCTGGCCACCTCCGCGATGATGAAGGCCCACCAGACCATGTTCACCTCGCCGGTGCGGCTCAGCAGCCATGCAGCGGGGATGAGCACCACCAGCTGACGGCAGATGGAGACGGTCAGGCTGAACACGCCGTTGCCCAGCGCCTGGAACACCGAGCTCAGCACGATGCCGGCACCCGCCAGCAGGAAGTGGGGGCAGATGATGCGCAGCGCCGGGACGCCGATGGCCAGCATGGCGTCGCTGGCGGCGAAGAGTCCCAGCAGCTTATCCGGCAGGAACTGGAAGATGCAGAAGCCCACCAGCATGATGCACTCGGCGTAGAAGACTGCGAGGCGGATGGTCTTTTTGACCCGCTCCGGCTTCCGTGCGCCGTAGTTGTAGCTGATGATGGGGACCATGCCGTTGTTCATGCCGAAGATGGGCATGAACACGAAGCTCTGCAGCTTGAAGTAGACGCCGAAGACGGCGACAGCCGTGGCCGAGAAGGCCATCAGGATCTGATTCATGAAGAAGGTCATCACGCTGCCCACGCACTGCATGGCGATGCTGGGCAGGCCGACGGTGTAGATGCGGCCGATGGCCTTGGCGCTGGGCCGGAAGCCCCGGAAGCTGATCTGGATGTCGGGGTTCTTATTGAGGTTGAAGTACAGCGTCATGCCCGCGCCGCAGAACTGGCCGATGACGGTGGCCGCGGCAGCGCCGGTGGTGCCGGACAGGGCCTCGCCGCAGTAGCCGAAGATGAAGATGGGGTCGAGAACGATGTTCACGACAGCGCCCACCAGCTGGCTTATCATGCTCAGATGGGTGCGGCCGGTGGCGGCCAGCAGCTTCTCGCCCATGGTCTGGGTAAAGAGGCCGAGGCTGAGCACGCAGCAGAGCTGCAGATACTGGATGCCCTGCCGGGCGATGTCCATGTCCGAAGTCTGTGCGTAGAAGTAGAGTTTCATACAGGTGAGGCCGATGACGAGGAAGACGGCGTAGCTGCACAGGGACAGGAAGATGCCGTTCTCGGCGGTCTGATTGGCCCGTTCCTGGTTCTTTTCGCCGAGGCTCTTGGACAGCAGGGCATTGACGCCCACGCCGGTGCCGACGCCCACGGCGATCATGACGTTCTGCAAAGAGAACGCCAGCGAAACGGCGGTCAGGGCGCTCTCGCTGACGTGGGACACGAAAATCGAGTCCACCACGTTGTAGAGGGCCTGCACCAGCATGGATACCATCATCGGCACGCTGAGCTTGATGAGCAGAGGGTTGATGTCCATGGTACCCATGATGTTTTCCCGCTCACCGGCGGGAGAGGATGAGGGATGCTTGTTTTCCACGATTTCTCCTTTTGATGTTGATGACTTGGGGATGCAGAGTTCTTCTATGCCGCAAACGTGGGCAGAGCGCAAAAGCACCCCACCCACGCAGCATCATTATTTATTTTGCCCCCTCCGGGGCGGCGGGCATCAGCCCTCCATGGCCTTCTCCTTGGCCTCTGCGGCGGCAAGGATCATCTGCACACAGGCGTCATGGCCCAGTGCGGCGTTGATGGCGAGGTCATAGTTGTGGGCATCGCCCCAGCGGTTCTGGGTGTAGTAGTTGTAGTAGGCGGCACGGTTGCGGTCGGTCTTGTCGATCTCGTCCTTGATGCCCTTTTCGTCCTTGGCCTGCAGCATGTTGTTCTCCTTGCCGTAAGCCAGACGCCACTCCTTGGGGGCGTAGACGAAGACGCGCAGCACGTCTTTGCGGTCGCGCAGGACATAGTCGCCGCAGCGGCCCACGATGACGCAGGGGCCTTCGTCGGCCAGCTGCTTGATGATGCGGCTCTGCAGGATGAAGACCTGATCGCCCAGCGGAAGGTCATTGCCCATCGTATACAGGCTGTACAGCAGGCTGTGGGTGTGCCGCTTCTCGCTGGCGGCCACGGCCTCCTCGGACAGTCCGGAATTCTTGGCGGCCATCGTGATCAGTTCCTTGTCGTAGAGCTTGATGCCCAGTGCGCGTGCCACGTCCTTGGCGATGTAGCGTCCGCCGGTGCAGTACTCACGGCCCAAAGTGATGATCGTCTTTGCCATAATATGTTCCTCCCATGTTGATGATTTATCCCAAAAAGCTCTTGGCTGTGCTGCCTCTCAGGAGACAGAAGGCTCGGTGCTCTGGTTTGCTTCCGATAGCGGCAGCGCGGGCGGCGGAGGCGCAGGCAGGCGCACCTCTGCAAACTGCATGGTGCCGGTATGGTCCACGATGTAAACGCTGCACCGCCCGCCTGCGGCGGTCTGCTCGGGCGGGAAGCGGAAGCCGCCGGTCCGTGTCCGCTCCATCCGCCGGAAGGTGCGGTGGGCTGTGGTGGCGTGGGCTACTCCGTCGTGGGGGCTGCAGGCCGCCCAGCCGGAAAATTCGGCCGGGAGCAGCTGCCGCTGACCCTTCTGGGCCAGATACCAGCAGTCATCCTCGGCACTGTACACAAAGTCGCAGGAGACCCGCCGGGGGCGGTTGGCCTCGGTGTCCCGGGGCTTGGGGCGGAGAGCGATGGCCCGCCCGGTGAAGTAGCGGGCAAAATCCGTCACCGCCATCGTGCAGTTCACGGCCCCGTCGCTGTCGGCGGTGGGGTCGTTGAGCAGGACATAATCGGCGAGGACCGCGTCGTCGTGGCCGAAGCCCCGCAGACCCATCCAGACCCCGATGGGGTCCCGCTGGCCCCGGATGCGGCGCTCGATGCGCACGGCCACAGAACAGCCGTCGTGTATCTGCTCCCGCAGATCCTGCAGGTCCATCCACGCCTGCCAGCAGGGAAAACCGCAGCAGCCCGCTGCCGCGGCGGCGAAAGCGCCGTTGCTGGTGCTGCCGGTGGTCTTGTCCTCCATGACGTAGGCCACCTCTTCGGGCAGGATGTCCTCGCCCCAGCGGTTCATCAGGGCCGCCATCACCAGCGGCAGGTCCATGTCCCGGCCAAAGCTGGGGTCATGGGCCGAGAGGCAGTATTCCGGTAAGTACAGGCGGCGGTTGATGGGGTGGCCGCCCTGCTTATCCCATGCAAGGGGGCGGACCGCCGCCGCCAGCAGCCGGAGCGCCGGGGTGACTTTGTCGTCGTTGGTCGAAAGATTGACCTGAAGCTGGACGCCGGTGCCGCCGCCGGGCAGCGCCACCGTCACGGTGTCGCCCATCAGGAAGATGAGGCCGTCATCGCTGTGGGTGCTGATGCTGGCCCGGGGGTAATCCGGCGCCCATTTGCCAAAGCTCATCCAGCCCGTCCAGCTGCCGCCTGCGTAGACGCGGCAGCGCACCTCCACCATCGTGTTCTGGGGCGCGTGGGCGTTCCAGCTGACGTTCAGGTTGCAGAAGGCCGGCATGGCGAACTCGGGCGTCGTGTAGCTGCCGTATTGCAGGTACCGCCCGGCCACGCTGTCCAGCACGACGCTGCCGTTGTCCAGCGCCACATTATCGAGCTGTCCGCGGGAAAATGTCTCCGTGCCCTGCAGCACCAGATTGTTCCGCTGTTCCATTGCACGCATCCCCTTTCCGCGTCGGTGTGTCGTTTATTCCTCGTCGTCACTGCGCTCCTCGGCCATCTCGGCTTCATACTCGGCGTCGTGGAGCCTGCGGATGTTTTCCTCGATGTGGAACACCCGGTCGAGGTCGCCGTAGACGATCTGGCTGGTGATCTCCACCTGGAACCAGAAGCCGAACACCAGCATGAGCAGCAGGCCCAGCGGCATACAGAGGATGACGAGGCCCCAGAACAGTACCGTCACGAGAGACGCAGCCAGTGCGTGGGGCAGGAAAGCGATCATGCAGTTGACGCTGTTCTTGAGCGTCTGGCCGAAAGGCTGGTCCAGCAGGACCACCTGGGGCCACATGTAGGAGAACAGCATGTGGAAGATGACGAGGTTGAGCACCGTGGCCACCCACATCCCCACGCCGACATTGGTGCCGTGGTAGAGCAGGTTGAAGCAGAAATACACGAGGAAGATCTGCACCGTGACCACGACGCAGTAGAGCACGCCCGGCAGGATGCTGGCTTTGAAGTTCTGCTTGAAAGCCTTGCGGTAGGTGGTCCACCAGTAACCGGCCTCATCGCGCAGAGCGCGCAGGACGGTGTCGTACATGCCCGCCAGCACCGGCCCGGCCAGGATGCCGCCCACGGCGGCACTGAGCACCATGACGGGCAGGCTGTTCATCAGAAAGCCGATGTACACCAGACAGATGACGGGCAGAAAGCCCAGACAGGTGAGCAGGTTTGCAAGGAACATCCCGCTCATATCCCGGCCTACCAGCTCGAAGAAGCGGCCTACGCCGGTCTTGCGGGGGGCGTCCTTTTCGACGCCCGGTCCGGACTTGAAATCGTTTGCAGAAGGGAACAGACTCATGTTGTGTGAATATCCTCTCTCGCCGTCCCGAAAGACGGCTTGCATTGCACAGCACGGTTTTGGCAGGAAACGCCATTGTGCTGGCTTTCTGATTATAAATATACCCGGATTTTGTGGATTTTGCAAGCCGCAAAGCCCTCTAAATGTAAAAAAAGTATTTCCTCTCCCTTTTTGGGGCGGAGTGTGATACAATAGGGACGGCTTTTTGAGCCAGAAGGAGGTATCGCTCTGTGAGCATTTTCCGCACCATTGCGTTATTCGTTTATCTGTTCGGGTACATGATCGTCCATTACAGTGTTCTGTGCAAAGCCGAGCGTGCGCTGGCCGCAGGCGACACCGAGACGGTGCGCCAGCTGGTAAAAAAGCACATCCCCCATTGGAGCAAAGGCATCCTGAACGTCACCGGCGTCCGGCTCAGCGTCGAGGGACTGGACAACATCCCGAAGGATGGCCCCTGCGTCTTTGTGGCGAACCACCGCAGCTACTATGACATCCCGCTGCTGCTGGCTGGCCTCAATGAGCCCTATGGCATCCTCGCCAAGGAAGAGCTGGGAAAAATTCCTCTGCTCAACCGCTGGATGAAGCTGCTGGGCTGCGTTTTCGTCCAGCGCGACGATGTCCGCGCCTCGGTGCGCGCGTTGAACGACGCCACCGCCATCGTAGAGAGCGGCAGGAGTTTCATCATCTTCCCCGAAGGCACCCGCTACAAGGGCGAAGAGGGCGGCGCCGGTGAGTTCAAGGCCGGTGCCTTCCGCATTGCGGTCAAGACCGGCGCGCCGGTGGTGCCGGTGGCCATCTCCGGCGCACGGGGCCTGTTCGAGGCCCACGGCAACCGGGCCACCCCCGGCACGGTATACGTCCGGGTGCTGCCGCCCATCCAGACGGCAGGCATGAGCCGGGCCGAGCAGAAGCAGCTGCCCGACGCCGTCCGCCAGACCATTCTGGCAGAGCTTTAAGACTTTGGAGGACACTGCCTCATGGCAAGCTACCGTTACGAGCGCGACATCGACCCGAAAGACATTGCCCCCCGCAAGGAAAGACAGTACACCCGCAAAGAGCGCTGGGCCAACTGGTGGGACTATAACCTGAAATGGGTCATCATCATCGGCGTCGCCGCGGCTTTTGTGGCCTACAACTTCATCGGACAGTATTTCTTCGTCACCAAGCCCGATCATAACGTGGCCGTGGTGGCTCCCTACTATCTGCCCGAGGACACCGTGAACGCTTTGCAGGATGCACTGGCTGCTTACGGCGAAGACCGCAACGGCGACGGCAAGGTGGTCGTGACCCTCAACGTCTACACCCTCGACTACTCCGACACGGAGACCCAGACCGAGAGCGCCGCCTATCTGACCATGGCCGGCACTACCAAGCTGGCCGCCGACGTACAGGGCGGCCTCAGCTCTGTTTTCCTGCTCTGGGACCCGGCGGGCTTTGAGGAGAGCACCGGCTCGCTGCGGTATCTCGACGGCACTCTGCCCGCCGCCGACAGCGACGAGGACTGGTGGAACATGGTGTACAAGTGGGATAACTGCCCGGTCCTGGCCGGCCTCGACCTCGGTGACTACGGCCCCGACACCACCCAGAGCAGGAGTGGTTCCAGTCAGGAGTATATGTCCCGGTTCTATGTGGGAATGCGGGGCGCGTGGAACAGCGGCACTGCGGATAACCTCGCAGGAGGCGAAGAATTCTGGCAGAAGCTGACCGAAGGCGCTGTCTCCACGGCAGCTCCGGAGGGCTGAGCCATGCGGTACCGTGTTCTCTCCAGGGGGAAGGCAAAGCATCTCAGCATCCCTGAAAAGCCTGCCGAAAAAACTGCATCTCTGAAGGCTGCCGACCTCGACAACCCCTATGGCCGGGTGTTCGGCACCCCCCGCAGCAGGGAAGACCTGCGCAAATAAGCAAGAACGCCCCCTCCGGCATTGCCGGAGGGGGCGTTTTGGTTGCAATCTCTTCGCGTTGACGGCCCCGGATTTGAAATATTATCTACCCTCAAAGAGAGCCGGGCTTGTTGTTTCCTCATCCGGGTTATGGTATACTTACTAAGTATCATCACTGTAAGAACTGAAATTTTACCCAAAGGATGTGGAAAGATGGACACACTGGAACAAGCCCGCGCCGAGATCGACGCGGTGGACGCGCAGCTGGCCGCCCTGTTTGAGCGGCGGATGGCCGCTGTGCTCAGCGTCGCCCAATACAAACAGGCCCACGGCCTGCCGATTTTTGACGCCGCGCGGGAGGCGGTGGTGCTGGAAAAGGCTGCGGCCCGCATCCAGAACGCTGCCCTCCGGCCTTACTATAAAGACCATGTCCAGAACATGATGGATGTCGCCAAGCAGTACGAAGCCGAGGTGCTGGGCCGGAACCGCGCCGCCTATCAGGGCGTGGAAGGCGCTTTCGCCCACATCGCGCTGCGGGCGCTCTTCCCCCACGCGGAGGCCGTCAGCTGCCCGACGTGGGACGAGGTGTTCGATGCCGTCAGCCGGGGCGACACCGCCCACGGCGTTGTGCCGTTTGAAAACAGCCACGCAGGCGATGTCTCCGCCGTCCTCGACTTGTGCTACAACCACCCCGAGCTGTGGGTGGTGGACGTCTACGACCTGCCCATCTCCCAGAACCTGCTTGTCCTGCCCGGCACCCAGCTGGCCCAGCTCAAGCACGTTTACAGCCATCAGCAGGCCATCGCCCAGAGTGAGACGTTCTTAAAGCAGTTCCGTCTGCCCGCCACGGCCATGCCCAACACGGCCATGGCCGCAAAGTTCGTGGCCGAGTCGGGCGACCCGTCCAAAGCCGCCATCGCCAGCGCCGAGACAGCCGCCCTCTACGGGCTGGAAGTCCTCGTCCCCAGCATCAACACCGACGGCGACAACACCACCCGCTTCATCGTCCTCAGCCGCGAAAAGCCCACCGTGGGCAACCGCTTCTCGCTGCTGTTCACACTGGACAACAAACCCGGCAAGCTGGCTGAGGTCATCCAGGTCATCGGCCGCTTCGGCTACGATATGGAGTCCATCAAGAGCCGTCCGCTGCCCCATGTCCCCTTTGATTATTATTTTTACGTCGAGCTGGTGGGCGACCCCTCCGCCGACGAGACCGCCGCGCTGCTGCGTGAGCTGGACCATACCTGCCGCACGGTGCGGCTGTTAGGAGTGTATACAAAATGAGTGGATTTATCGGCACCAAGCTCACCATGAATCTGGGTGAGCGCAGCTATGACATCATCCTGAAAAACGGCGCACTGGAAAATCTGTACCAGTTTGCCCGCCTCGACCGCCGGGTGGCTGTGGTGACGGACGCAGGCGTTCCCGCCGAGTACGCACAGCGTGTGGCCGACCAGTGCCGCGACGCAAAAATTATTACTGTCCCGCAGGGCGAGGCCAGCAAGAGCATGAAGATCCTCGAAAGCGTCCTGCGCCAGATGCTGGAGTTCAACATGGGCCGCGGCGACCTCGTCATCGCCGTGGGCGGCGGCGTCGTGGGCGATCTGGCGGGTTTTGCCGCTTCCATCTATATGCGCGGCATCGACTTCATCAACTGCCCCACCACCACCCTCTCGATGATCGATTCCTCCATCGGCGGCAAGACCGCTGTGGATCTGGGGGAGACGAAGAACATCGTCGGTTCCTTCTGGCAGCCCAAGCTGGTCATCGTAGACCCCAGCACCCTCGCCACCCTGCCCCGCCGCCAGTATATCAACGGTCTGGCCGAGTCGGTGAAGGCCAGCCTGCTGGCCGACCCGGAACTGTTCGCCATCTTTGAAAAGGGCGACATCGACGAGCAGATCGGCGAGATCATCTACCGCAGCCTCCGTTTCAAAAAGAGCATCGTCGAGCAGGACGAGACGGAGCATGGGGTGCGCAAGGCCCTCAATTTCGGCCACACCATCGGCCACGGCATCGAGGCCGTCAAGGGTGTCAAGGGGCGCCGCACCGTGGGCCTCTACCACGGCGAGTGCGTGGCTCTGGGGATGCTGCCGATGATCGAGTCCAAGGCACTGCAGAAGCGCGTCCGTGCGGTCTACCGCCGTCTGGGCCTGCCCCTGCGTACCGCCTGCAACAAGGACAAGGTCTACGCCGAGATGCTCCACGACAAAAAGGCACAGGGCGGCCAGATCACCGTCATCAAGGTGCCGGGCCTGGGCTGCTGGCGCGCGGAGACCATCCCGGTGGAGGGTCTGCGCCCCCTGCTGGGCATGGAGGACTAAAGCCATGAAAAACACCTTTGGCAGCGCATTGGCGCTGACCATCTTCGGCGAGAGCCACGGCAGGGCCATCGGCGGTGTGCTGGACGGCATGGCCGCTGGTGTGCCGGTGGATGAGGAATTCATTGCCGCCTGCATGGATAAGCGCCGCGCCCGGGGCGACGGGCTTTCGACGCCCCGCGTGGAGGCCGATAACGTACAGTTGCTCTCCGGCGTCGTGAACGGTCACACCACCGGCACGGCCATCGCGCTGATGATCGAGAACCAGAACACCCGCAGCGGCGACTACGCCAAGACGGCCGACCTTCTCCGCCCCGGCCACGCGGACTATACCGCCTACGCCAAATACCACGGCTTTCAGGACGCCCGGGGCGGTGGACACTTTTCGGGCCGCATCACTGCCGCGCTGGTGGCAGGCGGTGCCATCGTGCTGGGTGCGCTGAACCGCGCCGGCATCGACATCACCACCCACATCGCCCGCTGTGCCGGCATTTCCGATACGCCCTTTGCGCTGGACGATGCCGCCGCACTGGCCGCTCAGGTGAGCGTGCTGGAAAGCAGGGACGAGGGCTTCGCCCTGCTGGATGCTTCCGTCGAAGAGCCGATGAAAACGGCCATCCGTGCCGCCGGTTCAGAGGGCGACAGCGTGGGCGGCATCCTTGAAACAGCCATTCTCGGCCTGCCCGCCGGTGTGGGCGAGCCGTATTTTGACAGCGTGGAGAGCCTTATTTCCCACATGGCGTTTTCGGTGCCTGCCGTGAAGGGCATTGAGTTCGGCACCGGCTTCGGCTTCGCCGACCTGAAAGGCTCTGAGGCCAACGATGCCTTCCGCATGAAGGGCGATTCGGTGGTCACGGCCACCAACCACAACGCGGGCATCAACGGCGGCATCACCAACGGAATGCCTGTCGTCTTCCGCACCGCTGTCAAGCCGACGCCCAGCATCTACAAAGAGCAGGAGACGGTGGATTACATTGCAAAGCAGGATGCGCCCCTCTCCATTCAGGGCCGTCATGACCCCTGCATCGTGCCGAGAGCCGCCATCGTCCAGACCTGCGCTGCCGCGCTGGCTGTGGGCGATTTGATGACCGCCCGCTACGGCACCGCATGGATGGAGCGGCCCACCAGCTACCGCAGGGAGGGACTGTGATGGAATACGGACTCATCGGCTCGAAACTGGGCCATTCCTACTCGAAGATCATCCATGAGATGCTCTGCGGCTATCGCTACGACCTCTGCCCGCTTCCCACCGAAGAGGAAGCCCGGGCTTTCCTCACCAGGCGGCAGTTCAAGGCCATCAATGTCACCATCCCCTATAAGCGGCTGGTGATGGAATACTGCACCTACATCGACCCCCGTGCCAAGGCCATCGGCGCGGTGAACACCGTGGTCAACAAGAACGGCCTGCTCTACGGCTACAACACCGATCATCTCGGCTTTGCCCACCTGTGCGACGCCCACGGCGTCGATTTTGCGGGCAAAACCGTCCTCATCCTCGGCACCGGCGGCACCCACAACACCACCAGCGCCGTCGCCCGCGACAAGGGTGCGGCCAGAGTGCTCACCGTCAGCCGGACGCCCGACGCCGCCAAAGGCCAGCTCTCCTATGAAGAAGCCGTTGCCAGCGGCGCACAGATCGTCATCAACACCACCCCCGCCGGAATGTACCCCAACGTGGGCGTGTGCAGTCTGGACGTGGCAAAAATGCCCGGGCTGGAAGCTGTACTGGACGTGGTGTACAACCCCGATAAGACCGAACTCATCCTCCGGGCCGAAGAGGCCGGGGTCCCGGTGGCTGTGGGCGGCCTCGAGATGCTGGTGGCACAGGCCGTGTACGCTGCCGAATACTTCCTCAGCCGGAAGTTCGACGACGCGGCAGGGGAGATCGGCCGCATCACTGCCGCACTCCGCCGCGATATGCTCAACGTGGCCCTCATCGGAATGCCCTCCAGCGGAAAATCTACCGTGGGCCGTGCATTGGCCGAAAAGCTGGGCAAAAAGTTCATCGACCTCGACGAGGAGATCGTCAAGGTTGACGGCCGCAGTATCCCCGACATTTTCGCAGCCGAGGGCGAGGACGGCTTCCGCGCGAAGGAATCCGCCCAGACCGCCCGCTTTGCCAAAGAGGGACGACAGCTGCTCTCCTGCGGCGGCGGCATCATCAAGCGGGGCGAGAATCTGCGGGCGCTGCATCAGAACGGCGTCGTGCTCTTCCTCGACCGGCCCCTGGATGCGCTGACGGTGGGCGGCGGACGTCCGCTCTCGTCCAGCACCGAGGCGCTGAAAAAGATGGAGGCGGAGCGCCGCCCCCTGTATCTCGCGGCGGCAGACGCCGTTATCCCGAACAGCGGCACGGTGGAAGACGCCGTGACCGCCGCAATGGAGGCACTGGATGAAATTTTTAGTCATTAACGGCCCCAACCTCAACATGATGCACTTCACCGAGCCGGGTGTGGCCGGTCAGCTGGATTACAACGGCCTGCTGGATTACCTCGAGCTGTGCTGCACCCAGATGGGCATGGAAGTGGAATTTTTCCAGTCCAACCACGAGGGCGACCTCATTGACGAGATCCAGTCTGCCGCAGGCCGGGCCGACGGCATCATCCTGAATCCCGGCGGCTACGCCCACTACAGCGTCGCCATCCTCGACGCGCTGCGCCTCTGCGGCGTGCCTGCCGTGGAAGTGCTGCTCAGCGAGCCCGACGAGCACGAGCCCTTCCGCAAGACGGACATCGTCTCGTTCGGCTGTCAGGGCCACTTCATCGGCGAGGGCATCAGCGGCTATCTCCACGCTGCCGCCTATCTGGCCCAGCTGCTGCGGCTGGACGGCAGTGCGCACACCCATTTAGTGATGTAAAAATCGACTCTCTTCCGCTGGAAAGCGGAGCAAAGAGGACGCGGAAAAGAAGGATAGAAAGGAAAAATTTTATGATCATCTCCACCAAAAAGGGTACCCCGAAGGAAGAGCTCGAGAAAATCGTTGACCGCTTCGAAAAGCAGGGCCTCGACGTCACCCTCATCACCGGCAAGGACTACAATGTCTTCGGCCTCGTGGGCGATACCACCAAGATCGACGAGCGCGACGTCCTTGCCAACCCCTGGATCGACAACGTGACCCGTGTTTCCGCCCCCTATAAGCGTGCCAACCGCCTCTTCCACCCGGCAGATTCCGTCATCGACTGCGGCGGCGTCAAGATCGGCGGCAAGGAGAAGATCGCTGTCATGGCCGGCCCCTGCAGCATCGAGAGCGAAGAGCAGGCCCTCCGCATCGCACAGGGCGTCAAGGCCGGCGGCGCGACCCTCTTCCGCGGCGGCGCTTACAAGCCCCGCACCTCTCCCTACTCCTTCCAGGGCCTCGAGACTGAGGGCATCCTCGACATGGTGAAGGCCCGCGAGGCCACCGGTATGCCCATCGTCTCCGAGCTGATGAGCGAGGAGCGCATCCCCGAGTTCGAGGAATATGTGGACGTGGTGCAGATCGGCGCCCGCAATATGCAGAACTTCCAGCTGCTCAAGGCCGTGGGCAAGATGCACAAGCCCGTGCTGCTCAAGCGCGGCCTGTGCAACACCATCGAGGAGTGGATCATGAGCGCCGAGTACATCATGGCCGGCGGCAACGAGCAGGTCATCCTCTGTGAGCGCGGCATCCGCACCTTCGAGAAGTATACCCGCAACACCCTCGACCTCTCCGCTGTGCCTATCATCCACGAGAAGACCCATCTGCCCGTCATCGTGGACCCCAGCCACGCCACCGGCAAGGCAAACCTTGTGGAGCCCATGATGATCGCCGCTGTCGCCGCCGGTGCCGACGGCCTTGAGGTGGAAGTCCACTACGACCCCCGCCACGCATGGAGCGACGGCGCACAGTGTCTGACCCCCGACGCCTTCGCGCAGGCTATGGCAAAGTGCCGTCAGGTCGCATGGGCCATCGGCCGGGATATGTGATATGAATGCTACGATAAAACGCGCCCCCGGCGGCATCGGCGGCACCATCACCGCGCCGCCCAGCAAGAGCATGGCGCACCGCGCGGTGCTCTGCTCGGCGCTGGCCGAGGGGACTTCCCACATCAAAAACCTTGAATTCAGCAAGGATATTTCTGCCACCCTCTCCGCCGCCGGGCAGCTCTGCGCCAAAGTGCGCACCGATGCGGATCGTGCCGTCGTGGAGGGTCTGGGGAGCTTTCTGCCCGTCAGTGCTCCGGTGGACTGCTGTGAGAGCGGAAGCACCCTGCGCTTTCTCATCCCCATTGCCAGCCTCACCGGGCAGAAAGTGACCTTTGTTGGCCGCGGACGGCTGATGGAGCGCCCTCAGACAGTATACGAGAAGTTGTATCAGAAACAGTCTCTCCGATTTGAACAGTCCCCGGCGGGCCTGACCGTCGAAGGAACTCTGAAAAGCGGCGAATACGAGCTGGCGGGCAACGTGTCCAGCCAGTTCATCAGCGGGCTGCTGTTCGCCCTGCCGCTGCTGGCAGGCGACAGCACCCTCCACCTTATCCCGCCGGTGGAGAGCCGCAGCTATATCGAGATGACCCAGGCGGCCCAGCGCCGTTTCGGCGTCGAGAGCCGCTGGCAGGACGAAACCACCCTCTTCATCCCGGGCGGGCAGAAATACCGGCCTTGCGATTACACCGTGGAGGGCGATTACAGCCAGGCGGCCTTCCCGGCGGTGCTGGGAGCGGTGCAGGGGGGCGTGACCCTCAAAGGATTATCCGCCGACACCCTGCAGGGCGATGCCGCGATCCTCGACATTCTGCGCCGCTGTGGCGCAAGCTTCCGCACCACCGATGCAGGCATCGTGTTCGAGAAAGCACCTCTCCACGGTGTGGACATTGACCTTGCCGATTGCCCCGACCTCGGCCCCGTGCTGATGGTCCTGGGCCTGCTCTGCGAGGGGACCACCACCATCCGCAACGCGGAGCGTCTCCGTATCAAGGAGAGCGACCGCATTGCAGCCATGGAAGCCGAACTGCGGGCCTGCGGCGGCGTCCTCGAGAGCGAGGGCGGCACCATCACCATCCACGGCTGTGCAGACAGGCTCCACACCCCCGCCGCGCCGCTCCATGGCCACAACGACCACCGTGTGGTGATGAGCCTTGCGGTGCTGGCGCTGGCCGCCGGGCTGGAACTCTCCATCGACGACGCCGAGGCCGTGCAGAAGAGCTGGCCCCATTTCTTTGAAGCCATCAAGCCGTTAGGCGCGGAGGTAGAATATGCTGGATAAAACAAAGCGTTATCTGATCGTGGGCCTCGGACTGCTGGGCGGCAAATACGCCCTCGAGCTTTCCAAAGCCGGATTCCATGTGGACGGCATCAACCGCAGCGAGGGCCACTTACAGTACGCTCTCGACCACGGCTATATCGCCAGCGGAAAGACCCACGATTTCGAGGACCTCGTCTCGCAGGCCGACCACATCATCTTCGGCCTCTACCCCACGGCCCTCATCGACTGGTTCAAGACCTACGGCCATCTCATCAAGTCCGGCTGCATCTTTACCGATGTCTCCGGCGTCAAGACCGGCCTTGTGGAGCCGGTGCAGGCCATGTGTCCGGAGGGTGTGGAGTTCATCGCCAGCCACCCGATGGCAGGCCGTGAGACCTCCAGCGTCGAGCACGCCGCCGAGGTCAGCTTTGCCCCGGCCAACTTCATCATCACCCCCACCGAGAAGAACACCCCCGAGGCTGTCCAGTGGGCGAAAGAGCTGGCCGAGGTGCTGGGTTTCCGCCACATCTGCACCCTGACGGTGCAGGAGCACGACAAGATGATCGGCTACGTCAGCCAGCTCTGCCACGCCATCGCCGTCAGCCTCATGTGTGCAAACGACAACTCTTCTCTCTGCGAGTACACGGGCGACTCCTTCCGCGATCTGACCCGCATCGCCCGCATCAACGAGAAGATGTGGGCCGAGCTGTTCCTCTGGAACAAGGAAAACCTCATTGCCGAGATCGACCAGTTCGATTCCGCTCTGGACCAGCTGCGGGACGCCCTCGTGGCCGACGACCGGGACAAGCTGGAAGAGATGTTCCGTCTGTCCACCCAGCGCCGCGCCGCATTCGACAAAAAGGACTCGTGACCGTAAAGGAGGCCGCCCATGCCCAAGCAGGAGGGACAAAAATCCAAACTGTTGGCGCTGCTGCATATCTTTGAGCAGCAGACCGACGAGGAGCATCTGCTGAATGTGCCTCAGCTGGTGGAGCTGCTGGCCCGGCAGGGCATCCTCTGCGAGCGAAAGAGCGTCTACAGCGACATCGACGCGCTGAACGCGCTGGGCTATGACATCCGGCTGCGCCGGGGCCGCAGCGGCGGCTATTGGATGGCGACGCGGCCTTTCGAGCTGGCGGAGCTGAAGCTTCTGGTGGACGCTGTCCAGTCCAGCCGGGTCATCTCGAAAGCGTCCAGTGATAAGCTCATCCATAAGCTGGAAGGGCTGGCCTCTCAGTATGAGGGCAGTCAGCTCCAGCGTCAGGTCTATGTCGATGGCCGCCCCAAGAGCGCCAACAAAGACCTGCCCTACAGCGTGGACGCCCTCTTTACGGCCATCAACACCGGCAGGATGGTGCGCTTCCGCTACAAAAAGGCGGGACGCCCCGCGCCTTACACCATCAGCCCCTGGCAGATGGCGTGGGAGAACGGCTGCTACTACCTCATCGCCTATCAGGATGAGAAGGAGCCGGTGGGCATCCGCCATTACCGGGTGGATAAAATGGCCGGCGTCACGGTGCTGGACGAGCCCCGCCGCGGCAAAGAGCAGTTCGCGGATCTCGACCTGCCCGCCTACCTGAAAAAGCACTTCCAGATGTTCGGCGGGCCGGAGTATAGAGTCACCCTGCGGTGCACCTCCGACCTTGAATCAGCCATGCGGGAGCGCTTCGGCGCTTCGCCCATCTTCGTGCCGGAAGGGAAGGAGCATTTCCATTTCGACGTCCCCGTCTGCGTCAGTGACCAGTTCTACGGCTGGGTCTGCGGCTTCGGCGGCAAGATAGAAGTCGTCTCGCCCGCCGAGGTGCGGGACGGCCTGCGGGCGCTGAACGAGCGGCTGGTAAAAATGCATCAATAAAAATAAAGAGGCTGTTGACGCAACCTCTCAGTCTCGCTATCGCTCGACAGCTCCCCTAGTAGGGGAGCCTCTGGCGAAGAGATAAGGCTTTCCGCCATGCCAAAGCCTCCCCTCGATAGGGGAGGTGGCACGGCGCAGCCGTGACGGAGAGGTTAGAACAACAGCCTCTTTTGTTGTATAAATATTATTTGAAATTACTTTGCGTTGAACACATACCGGTCCATCCGGTGGAACGCCTCTTCAATGCGGGCGCGGGGCGAGGCCAGATTGATGCGCAGATGGCAGGGACCGTGGAACATCACACCGTCCTGCACGGCAGCACCGACGGCCCAGCAGGCTTTCTCCACGTCCTGAATGGTCTTGCCGTGGGCGGCGCACCAGTCGGTGCAGTCCACAAAGAGCATATAGGTGCCTTCGGGCTTTGTCACATGGACACCCTCGAAGTGCTTTGCGATGTAGTCGCAGGCGAAATCCACGTTGCCGGTCAGCGTCTCACAGAGCTCGTCGGCCCACTCATAGCCCTCGGGGCGGTAGGCACCGATGAGGGCGTGCATCGAGAGGACGTTCATGGAGTTATAGTGGCAGAGGGAGGATTCCTTCTTGATGCGGTCACGCCACCACGGGTCATAAACGATGTGATAGCTGCCGATGAGACCGGCAAGGTTGAAGGTCTTGGAGGGGGCGTAGAGGGCGGCAGTGCGCATCCGGGCGTCCTCACTGATGGACTGGGTGGGGATGTGCTTGTGGCCGGAGAGGATGATGTCCGACCAGATCTCGTCGGATACGACGTAGACATTATACTTTTTGTACAATTCCATGGCCTTTTCCAGCTCCCGCCGCTCCCAGACGCGGCCGCAGGGGTTGTGGGGGCTGCACAGGATGGCGGCGTGGATGTGCTCTTCGGCGAGGTGCTTTTCCATGTCGGCGTAGTCCATCCGCCAGACGCCATTCTCGTCCTGCACCAGCGGGGAGTGGACGATGTCATAGCCGTTGTCGGTCAGGCAGCGGGTGAAGCCGATGTAGGTGGGGCTGTGGACCAGCACCTTGTCGCCCCGGGAGCAGACGCAGTTCAGTGCGCTGATGACGCCGCCCAGCACGCCGTTCTCGTAACCGATGGCCTCGGCGGTCAGACCCGTGACGTCGTTGCGGGTCTCCTGCCAGCGGATGATGGAGCCGTAGTATTCGGGCGTCGGGTCAAAATAACCGAAAGCCGGGTGCTGGACCCGCTCGATGACGGCCTGCTGGATGGTGGGCAGGCAGACAAAGTTCATGTCCGCCACCCACATGGGGATAGCATCGAAGCCGGGCTGCGGTGCGTCGGGCGCAAAGCCTTTGCCCAGCCCGTCCACGGCGATGGAGTCCCGGCCATGGCGGTCGGGCAGGGTGGTGAAATCGTACTTCATGGAAGTTCCTCCTGTGGATGCAAAAAAGGCTTTCCCCAAAGGGAAAGCCATAGGTGCAGAAAATCAGCCCTCGATGAGCTCGACGGTCTTCATCTTGACGGGGGTCTTGGGCTTGTCGTTCCAGTCGGTGGGGACGGATGCGATCTTGTCCACGACGTCCATGCCGGCGACGACCTTGCCGAAAGCGGCGTACTGGCCGTCCAGATGGGGTGCGTCCTTATGCATGATGAAGAACTGGCTGCCGGCACTGTTGGGGTTCATGCTGCGGGCCATGCTGATGACGCCGCGGACGTGCTTGATGGGGTTGTTGACGCCGTTGGCGGCAAACTCGCCCTTGATGTTCCAGCCGGGGCCGCCGGTGCCGTTGCCCAGCGGGCAGCCGCCCTGGATCATAAAGCCGGGGATCACGCGGTGGAAGGTCAGGCCGTTGTAAAAGCCCTCGCTGACCAGCTTCTTGAAATTCTCACAGGTGATGGGGGCAGCTTCCTCGTTCAGCTCGATGTCGATGATGCCGCCGTCTTCCATAGTAATGCGAACCATAGTTTTAACAATGCTCCTTTTATCATAGCCCGTTTCGGGGTGGGTGCGGCAGATGCTCTGCCGAAGCTCCCCTTTAGTATACCATACCTTTTGCAGAGCGCAACGGCGCAGATGCAACCTTTTTGTAAAGAATCACCGCATTTCTACCATATCCTGCCAGAAACGCTTGGGACAGTGGGTCATCCGGCCCTTTTCGTTGTGGCGGGCCTTGATCTCCAGCGTGTCGTAGAACTGCTTCCAGAGTGCCTGAAACTCCTGTTCCCGGGCGCTGGGCGGGGGCAGCTCCAGCGGCGCAGCCAGCTCCAGAAGCTGAGCCTTGTGCTCCTGATAAAGCAATACCGCCTGATGGACTGCGTCGTATATCATGAAGTTCTCTTCCGGAAAGCGGGAGCAGAAATGCCCCCGCAGCAGAGGCAGGATATAGTTTTTGGGGTGGATGACCGCACCCAGCATCCCGTCGTGCTCCTCGAAGCGGACGAAGCCCTGAAACTTGTCCACCTCCCAGTCGAGACTCTTTTTCATCTCGTAGAGCGGGGCCACATCCGGGTGGCCCATCCGCTTGACCGTGCCGGGGCCGAGGGCGAAGGCCAGATGCAGGAAGCGGATGAGCAGAAGCTCTTTGTCCTCCTGCCCGGAGAGGAAATCCCGGCTGACGAGATATTCCGTCTCCCGGCCCAGTTTCCGGCCAAGGGCCGAAAAGACCCGCTGCGCTCTGGCAGAGTCCGTCCCGATGTCCCGGACGGGGTAAAGGGTGGCCGTCTCCCGCTGGGGCGTCCAGACGGCGAAGGGGATCTCATGCTGGGCGAAACTCTCGAATACACAGCACAGAAAGCCCTCAAAGCTGCCATCGTAGAGGTAGACCACATCGGCGTCGTGGAGCTTCCGGGGCGGCATCACAGTGCTCTCGCCAGACATTGCACCGCCTCCTCCCGCACCATCCGCTGGGCCGCCCGGGGCGGCACGCCCTGCTCCACCAGCCGGTCAACGGCGGGCGGTGCGAACATACTCAGCTGCTCGGCCCCGGCGCTGAAGACGTTGGGGTCGATGAGCGCCCGGGTGATGCGCTCCCGTCCGGCGCTGCCCCGGCCCGGGTGCGCCCCGGAAAAGCCCCGGCAGGTGATGAAATACTGCGCCCGCTTGAGCACGACGCCCATCCGCTTCAGCTCGTCGAGGCCGAGGGCCGACAGCCGCCGGGCGTCCCGGATGCGGCGGGCGCTCTTGGGGCCGATGCCCGGCACCCGCAGCAGCATCTCGAAGGGGGCGCGGTTCACGTCCACCGGGAACAGCCCGTAGTGCTGGACGGCCCAGTTGCATTTCGGGTCGAGATAGGGGTTGAAGCTCTGGTTGTCCTGATCCAGTATCTCGTCGGCCTTGAACTGGTAGAACCGCAGCAGCCAGTCGGCCTGATAGAGCCGGTGTTCCCGCAGGAGCGGCGGCTTCGTATCCAGCGCAGGCAGGCGGGTGTCGTCCGATACCGGGATATAAGCCGAGTAGAACACCCGCTTGAGGCCGTATTTCTGGTACATCCCCTCGGACAGCTGCAAAATGTGGTAGTCCGTCTCGGGCGACGCACCGACGATCATCTGGGTGCTCTGGCCGGCGGGAGCGAACTTGGGCGCGTGGCGGTAGAGGGTCAGCTCCTGCCTGCTCTCTTCACCTGCCACCGAGATCTGCTTCATGGGCCGGAAGATGGAGTGGCGGCCCTTGTCGGGGGCGAGAAGATGGAGGCTCTGCTCGCTGGGCAGCTCGACGTTGACGCTGAGGCGGTCGGCGAGATAGCCCATCTGCTGGATGAGCTCGGGGCTTGTGCCGGGGATGGTCTTGGCATGGATGTAGCCGCCGAAGCGATATTCGTTCCGCAGCAGCCGCAGAACGGTGAGCATCCGTTCGGTGGTGTAGTCGGGGGTCCCCAGCACGGCGCTGGAGAGGAAAAGTCCCTCGATGTAGTTGCGGCGGTAGAACTCAATGGTCAGTTCTGCCAGCTCCCGGGGCGAAAAAGTGGCCCGGGGAACGTCGTTGGACTTCCGATTGACGCAGTAGCTGCAGTCGAAGGCGCAGCAGTTGCTCATCAGGACCTTCAGCAGGCTGACGCAGCGGCCATCAGCGGTAAAGGCGTGGCAGCAGCCCGGCGCATAGCAGCTGCCGATGGTGCCGCGCTTCGCCGGATGGGACACGCCGCTGGACGTACAGGCCACGTCATATTTTGCGCTGTCGGCCAAGATGGTGAGCTTGTCCATCAGGGACTGTTCCATAGAAAGATACCTCCCAGAAGGGTATATCTCCCCCTTACCCCCCACAGCTGCGGATCGGAAGCGCCGTGGGGCAGGGGAGAGACTCACCACTTGGCCTTCGTCTCGACCACGCGGCCCGCGATGTGCAGGCGGTTCAGGTCCTCACCCTTGATGACCAGCTCGTTGTAAGCGGGGTTGAAGGGCTGCAGAACGACGCAGTTGCCCCGCTGGAGATACCGCTTGAGGGTGCCTTCGCCCTCGTCGCCGTAGACCAGCACGCCCAGGTCGCCGTTTTCCAGCGTGTCCTGCTTGTGGACAAGGGCGAGGTCACCGTCCTGGATGCGGGGCTCCATGCTGTCGCCGCGCACGACGAGGTAGAAGTAGTTGGAGGGGTCCTTGACGCGGGCATACTCCTGCCCATAATCCTCCTCAAAGGCCAGTGCGCCGTACCCGGCCTTCACGGTGCCGATGACCGGGATGAGGCTCTCGGCGTAGTTGCCGAAAAAGCGCTCCTCGGGGGTGGTCACGTTGGACACCGGACGGTAGAGCCCCAGCAGGAAATCGGCTGTGGTGCTCAAAATCTCAGCGATGCGGGCCACCGTGGCGGGGTCGGGAGAGGATTTGCCGCTTTCCCACTTGCCGACGGCCTGCTGGGTCACCCCCAGTTTGGATGCCAGCTCAGCCTGACTGATCCCCTTCTGCTTGCGGCACTGCTTCAAAAGCTCTGAAAACGACATGGTCGTACACTCCTTTACTCCGAGGTCAATATTTTATGCTTTTATTGTACAACAAAAAGATGTTTTTGTAAAGAGAAAAGTGAGCGGCCAGCCAAAAAAAGGTTGTCGCGTGAGAGGGATCTGCAAGGCTGGACGAAAAAGTTTCAATTTGGGCTTGACAGAAGGTCGGAAATCTGGTAAATTAAATAGGCATTCGGTACGGCGTGTGCGAGTGTCCACGAGGAGAGATGTCCGAGTGGTTTAAGGAAGCAGTCTTGAAAACTGCCGTACGGCAACGTACCGTGGGTTCGAATCCCACTCTCTCCGCCATTTTTTTATTGAATAAGTGTAACGCACTTTGCTCTGGAGTAGTACTCAAGAGGCCGAAGAGGCGCCCCTGCTAAGGGCGTAGGTCGTCTAAACAACGGCGCGAGGGTTCAAATCCCTCCTACTCCGCCAAGAAAAAGCTCGATGGTTCGTTGAAACCACCGGGCTTTTTCCATTATTGCACGCTTTTGTGAATTTTCGGGGGCGGATGATTTACTTTTGCACCCATAACAAAAACAGCACCCCGTCTGGGGTGCTGTTTTTGTTATGGGCCAGGCAGGACTTGAACCCGCGACCAAGCGGTTATGAGCCGCCAGCTCTGACCAACTGAGCTACTGGCCCACGAAGACGGCGGTCTGCCGCACATGGACTAACTATAAGTATACCAAAAAATCAGAAAAAAGCAAATCCCTTTGCCGGAATTATTTTGTGCGGCGGGCGTCGAACTTGCGCAGCATGAACTCGTCCAGCATCGCGGGCTGGAACAGCGGCTCTTTGTAGCCAAAAGCTTCCCGGATGAAGATGAGGGTCACGATGGTCTGGCGGCCCGGGTCGAACCGGAGGGTGTAGAGGGTGTCCAGCGGCTGCTGGGTGGGCTGATGGAGCGTCAGGTGGAGGGTGAAGCCGCCGTCGTTCTCCCGGCGGCACTCGTAGGCGAAGACATCGTCCGGGCTGTGCTGGTCCAGCCGGTCGAAGCAGTCGTCCAGCGGCAGGTCGGTGCGGAACTCGGACAGGCCGCTGGGGCCGTACTGGCTGCGGCGATTCTGGTCTTTCTTAGACAGCAGAAATACGATAAAGCCCAGAATGGCCGCGAGAAGAAGGATGGAAAAAACAGCGTTCATGTGCGCCTCCCCATGGAATTTGTGTCGAGTTTTCCTTATTGTAACACAACACGCCCCAAAATGTGTTATAATATTTGAAAAATTCCAAAAACTGATGGGGAGCCTGCGCCCTTTCTGCGGGCGGGAGGGACGATATGAAACTCAAATTCACGCGAAAGACCTGGTATTTCCTGCTGCTGGCTTCCGCAGCGGCCTCCATGCTCAACGGCTTTGCCGTCCTGAGCGGCACCAGCTTCAGCCTCATCGAGCAGATCGCATTCGCCGCGGCGGGCATCGCGGCCCTCTTCCTCGCGGCGGAAAAAGGCTCGGCAAGCTGGGAAAAACGCAACTTCACCGGCGTGTTCGTGCTGCTGATGGTGAGCTACATGGTCAACGGCTGGGCGGGCTACCTCTGCTCTGCGCTGGCCTGGCCGCTGCTGCTCAGCACCGAGTATAAGCGCGGCATGGCCATCCAGCGCCAGCTGCAGCTGGTGGGTGCCGCCGAAGCGCTCCACCTGTTCTTCCTGCTGATGGCGAAATACGGCGGCATGGCCGCGCTGGGCTTCTGGACGAACCTGCTCTGGGTGCTGCTGGCCTGCGCCCGGGGCTGGGCAGCGCTGAGCCTCTATAAGATGCAGGAGGACGCATGACCCAGCGGGGGAGAAGACGCCGCGTCCGGCGGGGCCGGTTCGGGCGGCGGGCGTTCCTGGCCGGGGCAGGCTGCGCCGCGCTGGCCGGGGCAGCGGTGCTGCTGGGCCGGGGCCAGACGGCCTCGGCGTCGTCGGTGCCGCCGACGGACGAAGCAGAGCCAAACGCCGCCCTGCCCACGGGTGAATGGCGGGCCGTCTGGGTGAGCTATCTGGAATGGGCCGGGATGGACTTTTCCTCCGAAGAAGCCTTCCGTGCCGGTGCGGCGGCGCTGATGGACAACTGTCTGTCCATCGGGCTGAACACCGTCATCGCGCAGGTGCGGCCTTTCGGGGATGCGCTTTACAGGAGCACCCTCTTCCCGTGGAGCCATCTCTGCACCGGCGTACAGGGGCAGGACCCCGGCTTCGACCCGCTGGACGTCCTCATCACCGAAGCACACAGCCGGGGCCTTTCGCTGGAAGCGTGGGTGAACCCCTACCGTCTCCGCTCCTCGGCGAAGATGCCGCCTGCGCTGGCGGAAAATAACCTTGCCAATGTACATCCCGAGTGGGTCTGCGCCGTGGGCGAGGGGCTGTATCTGAACCCGGCCATCCCGGAAGCCGCAGACTATGTGGTGAAGGGCGTGGCCGAGCTGGTGCAGAACTACGCTGTGGACGGCATCCACTTCGACGACTATTTTTACCCCACGACAGACGCCGCGCTGGACGCGGCCCAGTTCGCCGCCAGCGGCGCGGGGGATCTGGCCGCATGGCGGCGGCAGAACGTCACCGCGCTGGTGAAAGCGGCCCACGACGCCGTCAAAGCCGCCGACGCTACCCTCCGCTTCGGCGTCAGCCCGCAGGGCAACCCCGACAACGACCTCGGCCAGCAGTACAGCGACGTGAAAGCATGGCTGGCCGCCGAGGGTGAAAACGCCGTGGTGGACTACCTCTGCCCGCAGATATACTGGGGCTGCGGCTATACCCTCCAGTCGGGCAGCACCCGCTTCGCCTTCGAGAACATCGTGCCGGAGTGGCTGGCCATGCCCAGGGCGGCATCCACGGCCCTCTACTTCGGGCTGGGGGCTTATCGCATCGGCGAGGGGGACGGCGGTGCCAACGAGGACAGCCGGAGCCAGTGGTGTACGGGCAGCGCTCTTGCCCGGCAGGTGGAACGTCTGCACAGCCTCGGCGCGGGCGGCTGGGCGCTCTACCGGTACGATTCGCTGTTCCGGTCAGCCCAGCCGGAGCTTGCCGATGCCGAACGTGCGGCGCTGGCCGCTCTGACTACAGCCTGAACTCTTGTATGGAAAAGCAAAATGCGGTATACTATTAAAAGCTATTTTCGTAAGCGTTGCACACCGCCTGAGCGGTCTTTTTGCCTGCATACTGCGTTGATTTTCCTTGCGATCCGCCTAGGATCGCTTCGAAAAATCGCCTTGTCTGCCGACAAAAATCCTCGTCATTCGGCGCACCCTGCTTGCGAAAATAACTTTTAAGAATCGTGTAAAACCTCGTGTTAAAACAAAATTTGAGGATAAAAGATCATGAAAAAGATAAAGCGAATCGCCCTGCTCGTCGTGGCGGTGCTGGTGCTGCTTGTGGCTGCGTCCGGCGTCAAGACTGTGCTGGACATGAAGAACAGCGCGGACAACGAGGTGCAGGAAGAGGACAGCACCCGCTGGGCCGAACCGACCAGCGACCCGCTGAACATCGAGGGCATTGCTGACGCCTCGGCCAAGTACGCCTCGGCGGCGGTGAACGGGAGCCTGAACCTCGTGTTCAACGGCATCTGGAGCCGCCAGACCGATTACTTCACCGTCCCGGGCGGCAGCCTGACCATCACCGGCTACGGCACCGCCGAGGGTACCCAGCGATACAAGGTGTCCGTCTGGCAGAAGGTGGCCGGCGGCGCACAGTACGTCAACGGAAGCACCTATTATATCAAGACCGATGGTCAGAACTACCGCTGCGTCATCTCCGGGCTGGACCCGGCGGCCAGCTACCGCCTGACCATCTCCTACGATTCCAGCCGCTACTACCTCTATGGCGGACTCAAGGTGGAGGGCATCGCAGGATGAAGACGCAGACCAGACATTCGCTCATGCTGATGCTCTGCGCCTTTATCTGGGGTACGGCTTTCGTGGCCCAGAGCGCAGGCTCCGGCATGGGGGCCTATTCCTTCCTCGCAGGGCGGAGCTGGCTGGCCGTCCTCGTGCTGATCCCCACCGTGTTCGCTTTCGACGCTGTGCGCAAAAAACAGGGCCAGCCCTACGGCTGGCCGAAGGAGAAGTCGGAGCGAAAGACCCTGCTGGCGGCGGGCCTCGTCTGCGGCACCTTCCTGTTCGCGGCCTCTGCGGCTCAGCAGATCGGCATCACCATCAACCCGTCCACGGCCAAGGCCGCGTTCCTGACGGCCATGTACGTTGTGCTGGTGCCGGTGTTCGGCCTCTTTCTGGGCCGGAAGGGCAGCGCTCAGCTCTGGGTCAGCATGGTCATCGCCGTGGCGGGCCTGTATATGCTCTGCATGAAGAACGGCTTCGGCGGCATTGAGACCAGCGACTGGATCCTTCTCAGCTGCGCCGTGCTGTTCAGCTTCCAGATCATGTCCATCGACCACTTTTCGCCGCTTGTGGACGGTGTGCGGCTGAGCCTCATCCAGTTCATCGTGGTGGCTGTGGAGAGCTCTGCGGCGGCGCTGATCTTCGAGACGCCCACGCTGGCAGAGTACGGCGCAAACTTTCTGCCGGTGGTCTACTGCGGCGTCATGTCCAGCGGCGCGGGCTATACGCTTCAGATCCTGGGCCAGAAAGAGCTGAACCCCGCCATCGCCAGCCTTATCATGTGTTTGGAAAGTGTATTCAGCGCGCTGGGCGGCTGGCTGCTGCTGGGCCAGAACCTTTCGATGCGGGAGAGCGCAGGCTGCGCCCTCATCTTCGCCGCCGTCGTGCTGTCTCAGCTGCCCCTTGCGGAGCTGCGCAGATGCAAAAAGAGCGCGTGATGCTGCGAGTGGCCGGGGGCATCCCCTATGAGCTGACGCGGGGGCGGGTCAAGCGGCTCAACCTCCACGTCCGGCGGGACGGCACCGTGGCCCTCAGCATCCCCCTGCGCACGACGCTGGAAGCCGCTGACGCCTACGTCATTGCCGAGGCGGAGTGGATACGGGCCGCGCAGGCCCGGCAGGCTGCCCGCGAAAAGCGGCAGGAGGAGCTGCCCGACAAGGCGATTGCCCTGGCCCACTTCACGGCCATGAGCGACAAGGTCTACCCGGCCTTTGCCGGGGTGCTGGGCGGGCAGAAGCCCACCATCAAAGTGCGCAGCATGACCAGCCGCTGGGGCGTCTGCCATATGGCGAAGCGCCAGATCACCTTCGCGCTCCAGCTCTACAATATGCCCGAGGCGGCACAGATCTATGTGGTAGTGCATGAGTACTGCCACTTTTTGCAGCCCAACCACAGCCCGGCTTTCTGGGCCGAAGTGGCGAAGCTGATGCCGGACTGGAAAGCCCGAAGAGACTTATTAAAAGGATAACGGCCTTGCCCTCTCCGTCACCTTCGGTGACACCTCTCCCAAAGGGAGAGGCAAAAAGGCTCCCCCTTTGGGGGGAGCTGGCAGACCCGAAAGGGTCTGACTGAGAGGGCAAGCCAGTAAAAAATAGAGGAGAAAATCTTTTGGAAAGCGAAAAGACCTCCGGCGGCGATAAATATTCGAAGCTCGCCGGCAATACCATCATCTTTGCCATCAGCAGCTTTTCGTCCAAGCTGCTGACGCTCATCGTCCAGCCGTTCCTGACCTACGCGATGGCCGAGATCTCCGACCTCGGCCTGTCGAAGATTTTGAGCCAGTACGCCAATCTGCTCATCCCCTTTGTGTCGATGGGCATGTCCAACGCCATCATCCGCTTCGGCCTCGACAAGGGCAACAGCGAAAAGCAGGTGTTCACCAACGGCCTGCTCACCATCCTCGGCGGCTTCGGCATCCTCGTGCTCTGCTGGCCGGTGGCGCAGTTTTTGCCCGATATGGCCCAGTACGGCCTGCTCATTTATATTTACGTCCTGATGAGCTGCCTGCGCACCCTCTGCACCCAGTTCGTGCGCAGCCGCCAGTGGAACAAGCTGGTGGCCGTGGACGGCGTGCTCTGCACCGTGGCGACCATGGCGTTTTATGTGCTCTATCTGGTGGGCTTCAAGTGGGGGGCCAACGGCTATCTGCTGGCCATCATCAGCGGCGACCTCGTGAGTGTGCTCTTCCTGATGTTCACCGGAAAGCTCTGGGATTTCATCGAGCTGAAGGGCATCAACAAGACCCTCTGGAAGCAGATGCTCCGCTTCTCGCTGCCCATGATACCGGCCCAGATAAGCTTCTGGATCATCAACGCCTCCGATCTGTTCTTTGTGCGTGAGATGTGCGACGGCCTCGACGGCCACAGCGGCGACGCATGGAGCGGCCTGCTCTCCACCGGCTACTTCCTGCCCACCATCCTCACGACGCTGGGCCTTATCTTCTACGACGCATGGCAGCTGTCGGCTGTCACCGAGGAAGAGGGGAGAGCCAAGTTCTTTACCCAGATCTTCCGCACCTATTCCAGCGTGCTGTTCTGCTGTGCAGCGGGCATCATCTGGCTCTGCCGCCCGGTCATGCACGTCATGAAGTCCAACTACTATTACGCATGGCACTTCGTGCCGTTCCTCGTGCTGGCGTCCACCTGCAGCTGCTTCAACCAGTTCATGAACAGCGTCTATGTCGTGAATAAGAAGTCCCAGCGCAGCATGGTCACCATGATGGCCGGTGCCATCAGCAACTGCCTCATGAACTACTTCTTCATCAAGTGGTGGGGTCCTGTGGGTGCGACCTATGCGTCCTTCCTCGGCCTCGGTCTGGTGTTCACTCTCCGCGCCATCGACGCCCACGGCATGATCGGGATGCGCGTCCACCCGGGCCGTGTCCTCGTCAACGCCGCCGCGCTGGTGTTCGAGGCTTTCGTGCTGCTGGCCGATACGCCGCTGTACGGCCTCTGGACGGGCATCATCACCGCCCTCATCATCCTGTACAACTTCTCCGGTGTCTGGGCCATGGCCCGCATCCTGCTGCCTAAAATCCTGGGCCGCCGGGGCAAGGCCCTTGTGGCTGTCGTGGATGGCTGGGCAGCCAAAAAGTAAAAATGGATCTATAAGCGCCCCGCCGATGGCTTCTTCAGCCGCCCGGCGGGGCGCTTTTTGCATCAGTGTGTTTTTTCGTGATTCTGTGCAGAAGAAAACGACATTCTTCGTCAAAGCTCCAAGAATTGTGAAAAGAATTGACTTCTGCCAGATGCAAAGGCTACAATAAAATTGCCCGGTGGGTGTCCGGGCACTTGCGGAAAATAAAAAACAGGAGGAATATCAACATGAAAAATCTGAGCAGAAGAGACTTTTTGCGGCTTTCCGGCGCGGCAGTGTTTGCCGTGGGCATGACGGGCGCACTGAGCGGATGCGACAGCGGCCACGTTGTCACAACATCAAAAATCGTTGATTTCAACGAAGAGAGCAGAACGAGCATCGGCACGATCAAATTCACGAAGTGCTACAGAGTCTTCCATGAAGCAGACAGCGTGAATAATAAGCCTGAGCAGTGGTTCGTTGCCTGCTATGCAGAGATAACGGCTGCGAAGGGATACACGCTGGAGCTGGACAAAGACAGTCTCTGGATCGAAGTGGACGGCAAGAAGCCGGAGAAGATGAGCATTTCCCGTGCAGATTCTGTTTTGAGCGGTACTGAGGTCACCGTCGGAGAGGAAAAGGTCACTGTCATCCTCGACACAACAGTGATTGGAGGAAGCGATGCAGCCCCTAAGAAGTTGATGGGTGTACTGAACTATAAGGGTGTCAATGTGAAGACGAAGATCCAGGACCTGAAAAATTTGACTCGTACATAAATAAGACAGAAAAGTGTCCCGCTGGATGGCTCGAAAGCCGCCCGGCGGGGCGCTTTTCCATATTCCAGAAGAAAAAGCCCCCACATCGTCAGTCCGATGAAGGAGCTTTGGATTCAAAGATGCAGTTGTTTTTCGAGCCAGTCCGCGATGTCTGCAAACACCTCGGCTTTGTTCGTCTCCACCAGCAGCTCGTGGCGGGCGCCGGGGTAGAATTTCGACTCGATGTTCCCGACACCGGCGTCCCGGAGGCTCTGGATAGCCCGCCGGACTCCGGCGGTGCGCTCGCCCACAGGGTCGGCGTCACCGGCGAGGAAGAGCAGGGGCAGGTCCTTCGGCACCCCGGCCAGAACGGCGGGGTCGTACAGCCGCAGGATGCCTGTGAACATGCTGTAGTAGGCGTTCAGGGTGAAGGTGAACATGCAGCGCTCGTCGGCGCGGTACTTGTCCACTTCGGCCTGGTCACGGTTGAGCCAGTCCTGAGGCGTGCGGCCCTCGAGACCCCTGTTGTAGCCGAGGAAGGAGAGGTTCGCCACCAGCTTGCTGCGGTGCTCCCAGCCGAAAAAGACGGCCAGCACCCGGCAGAGCGCCCGGGCTGTGGCGACCAGCGCTTTGGGCTGGAAGCCGGTACCCATGATGATGGCTCCGTCAAGCTCACCGCCCCACTCGCAAAGGTACTGCCGGGCGTAGAACGAGCCCATGCTGTGGCCCAGCAGAAAATAGGGGACACCGGGATAGAGCTGCTTCGTCAGCGCAGTGACAGCGTGGAGATCGTCGAGGACGGCGCGGTTGCCGTCGGGCTGGGCGAAATAGCCGTAATCCGCCCTGGTGCGGATGGAGCCGCCGTGGCCCAGATGGTCGTGGCCGGTGACGAGGATGCCCCGGGCGGCCAGATACTCGGCCAGAGGCTTGTACCGGTCGATGAACTCCACCATGCCGTGGGAGAGCTGCAGGATGGCCCGCACCTCACCCTCCGGCACACAGCGGAATGCATGGAGCGTCCGGCCCGGTACGCAGGAGGGCAGGGTGAAGTCGATCATCTGACTCATGGGATTCTCCTTTTCCGTTTACAGCGCAGCGATCTTGGCCCGGCAGGCGGGGCAGATGCAGTAACCCTCATACTGGGCCATGTCAGCCGCCAGCTCGCCGCAGAAATCGCAGCTGCCGGCGGGACGGTGCTTTTTGAGGATGATCTGATCGCCCTCCACGAAGATCTCGAGCTTCGAGTCCTTGTCGATGTGCATAGTGGTGCGCAGCTCCTTGGGGAGGACGATGCGGCCCAGAGAATCGATGCCCCGAACGATGCCAGTTGTTTTCATATTCATTTCTCCTTTTCAGTGTGTCCAGAAAGATGGCAGAATGAGCGTCTTTTACGCCGACACAACGCAAAAAATGTTCCCGTGCAGGAAAAACAGGAAAATTCTGTCAACTTGTTCCTGTTCAGTATACAAAAAGTTGAGTCATTCGTCAATCTAAACGGGCAGATTCGACAAAAACTTCTCAAAGAAGCAAAGAGTGGCGGCCAAGGCCGCTCCTCTTTGCTGTCTCCGTTGACAAACAGGGCCGGAGAGGGTAAACTTAGGCAGAGATATTTGCAATTCATTTGCCTATGATAGATTAAAACCTATGATAGATTAAAAGGAGAAATCATTATGCCGAACAATAATATCCGCACCCGTTTTGCTCCCTCGCCTACGGGTTATATGCACGTTGGCAACCTGCGCACGGCCCTGTACACCTACCTGATGGCCAAGCACGATGACGGCACCTTCATCCTCCGCATCGAGGACACCGACCAGGGCCGCTACGTGGAGGGCGCTGTGGATGTCATCTACAACACCCTGCGGGAGACCGGCCTGCTGTGGGACGAAGGCCCGGACATCGGCGGCCCCGTCGGCCCCTACGTCCAGAGCGAGCGCATGGGGATGTTCAAGCAGTATGCCGAGCAGCTGGTGGCTGAGGGCAAGGCCTATTACTGCTTCTGCACCGAGGAGCGTCTGGAAGCCCTCCACGCCGAGCAGCGCGCCCACGGTGAGATGACCCACTACGATGGCTGCTGCCGCGACCTGCCCAGGGAAGAGGTGGAAAAGCGCCTCGCCGCCGGTGAGCCTTACGTCATCCGCCAGAAGATCCCCCGCGAGGGCGTGACCGGCTTCGACGATATGGTCTACGGCCACATCGAGGTCAACAACAGCGAGATGGACGACCAGATCCTCATCAAGACCGACGGTATGCCCACCTACAACTTCGCAAATGTCGTGGACGACCACCTCATGGGCATCACCCACGTCATCCGCGGCAGCGAGTATCTGTCCTCCACCCCGAAGTATAACCTGCTGTACCAGGCTTTCGGCTGGAACATCCCCAACTACATCCACTGCCCGCCGGTCATGAAGGACGCTCAGAACAAGCTGTCCAAGCGCAACGGCGACGCCAGCTATCAGGATCTCGTTGCAAAGGGCTACCTGACCGAGGCGATCCTGAACTACATCTGCCTGCTGGGCTGGAGCCCCAAGGGCGAGTACGCCGAGCAGGAGATCTTCTCGCTGGCTGATCTGGTCAGGATCTGGACGCCGGACGGCATCTCCAAGTCTCCCGCCATCTTCGACCCTCTCAAGCTGCGGGCCATCAACGCCGAGTATATCCGCCGCCTGTCCCCCGAGGAGTTCCTGGCCAAGGCTGAGCCCTGGATCGACAGCGCTGTCCATACCCCCATCAACAAGAAACTGCTCTGTGCAAACCTGCAGCCCCGCTGCGAGGTCCTGGGCGAGATCCCCGAGCAGCTGGACTTCTTCGACGCCATGCCCGAGTATGACGTGAGCCTCTACACCAACAAGAAGCAGAAGACCACCCCTGAGTCTGCAAAGGAGGCGCTGGAAGCCCTGCTGCCCGTGCTGAGCGACGAGGCACTGGACTTCAATGACCGTGACACCGTCTTCGACGCCTGCAAGGCCAAGGCCGAGGAGCTGGGCAAGAAAAATGGCTGGCTGCTCTACCCGCTGGGCATCGCCCTCTCCGGCAAGCAGCGCACCCCCGGCGGCGGCACCGACCTCGCCTGCATGATGGGCCGTGAAACGACCCTCGAGCGGGTGAAGGCCGCTATCGAGAAGCTGAATGGCTGAAATACCTTATAATAAAAAAGTGAGGAGGCAGTCTGTATGATGTATCCGTTTATGACGCTGGACGATAACACCGAGGTCGTCCATTCGGAGATGCTCCCGGATGGCCGCGTGAAGGTCTATTTTGAAAAGCCGGATGCAAAAGACTGCTTCCATTCTGCTGTCTGCTATCTTCCGGACTACAAATGGGAAGACATCAACGGCTTTACCCCGGAGGAAATGGCACGTTACAAGGAAATCATTAAGAAAAAAGTATGTTGATTTTTGAAAGGAGAATGTATGCCCAAAGTATTGAAAGTTGGAGCATTTAATGTATATTACTAGATGAATGAGGGAACTCCCGTAGAGCCTGTGCATCTGCATGTGGCAGAGGGCACCCCGAGTGAACATGCCACTAAAATTTAGATAACTCGAGAGGGAAAGTGCGTCATAGCGCATAATAATTCCCGGATTCCCCAAAAAGAATTGAAGAAAATTCAAAAAGAAATCGAAAAAAATAGAAGTGATATAATCGACCGGTGGAAAAATGATTTCCACGAGGTGCATTTTTATTGCTGAGCAGCTGATATTCATTATAAAACTTCAAAGTCCTGCGGCGCTTTTGAGTGTTGTAGGACTTTTTTACATTTTTGGGGACATTTACGGCGGTTCCATACCTTGCGCCAAAAACTGCGCGCGCCCTGCGCTACAGTATACGCAGAAGGCGCGGGAAACAGAACAGCACAGCGTGATATTGCAAAAGATCCCCGCCGGAAAGCGGGGATTTTTTCATGCAGGTGTCTTTTCGGACGATACAGCTCACGGACGGGAAAAAGCGGGTGAACGGTGCGCTCCGGGCGCGGGCGGCAGTGCGGCCTGCCCTGCGGCAGGGCAGCGCGTTCCTGCTGGGGCTGGCCGGAGGCTGGGCCGTGCTGTACGGTGCGCTGATGCCTTTCGGGCTGGGGCTGACGCTGGGCTTTGCGGAGGACTGCTTCGCTGTGGGAGCCGCCGGGGCCGCACTGGGGGTGCTGGCCCGGAGTTTCGGCACGCTGACCGTGGAGAGCGTCTGCCTGCTCTGCGCACTGGGTGCGGCGGTAGCGGCACGATGGCTCTGGCCCGGCCGATCCGTCCCGGCGGTGGCAGCGGGCTGCGGCACTCTGGTGGGAAGCGCAGTCTGCTTCGCGGCGGGGGAGGAAAACGGCGTTCAGACCATCCTGTTCTGCGGCGGCGACGCCCTGCTGGCAGCGGCGGCGGGATACGGCCTGCGGCGCTTCCCGCCCGAAAAACCGGGCATGGGCAGCCTGATCTTGTCTGCCGCTGTGGCCGCCGCACTGGGCGGGATGAGCTTTGGCTTCTTCCTGCCCGGGGTGATGGCCTGTGCGGCGGCAGAGCTGGCCCTCTGCTGCAAGGGCCTGCCGCTGGAGGCATTGGCTTTCAGCGGGGTGACGGGTGCGGCTCTGGCCGCGTCAGACCCTGCCCTTGCGCCTGCCGCCGCCGGGCTTGCCTGTGGGTGTGCCGCTGCGGCAGTGCTTGCCCCGGCGCGACGGGTGGAGGGGCTTGCGGCCTATGCGGGCGGCTGTGTGGCGGGGGTGCTCTGCGTCCAGCCGCTGGCGGGGGCGTTCAGCTTTCTGCTCAGTGCCGGGGCGGGTGCGGGGCTCTGCACCCTGCTGCCTGCGGGCTGGCTGCTGCCTGCCCTCAAAGAGAACGACCCGCCCGGCGACGAGCGGCCGCGCCTCTCTGCCGCCGCGACCCGGCTGGAAGCGGTGGCCGAAAGCCTCTCCTCGCTGGCGGAGACGGTGAACGAGGTGTACGACGCTTTTCCGCGCCGGTGCGAGGGGTTCCGATGGGTCATCGACAACATCCACGACGGCCTCTGCGCCAACTGCGGACGGCGGGAAGTCTGCTGGAAGCAGGAGCACGCCTCCACGCTGGAAGGAATGGAAGCCCTGCGCCCCATTCTGGAAGAAAAAGGCCATCTGGAAGCGGCGCTTCTGCCCGGTCAGCTGGCGCGGTGCATCCACCCGGCGGCGCTCTGCGCGGCGGGGGACAAGGCGTTTGCACTCTACCGCAGCCGCCGGGAGGCCCGCGTCCACTCCGAGGCCATGCGGACGGCCCTTACTGAACAGTACAGCTCTGTGGCCGATGCACTGGGCGTTCTCAGCGAACAGCTGGGCCGTCCCGGAAGCCCGGAACCCTACAAGTCTGGCCGGGTGTCGGCGCTGTTCGCTCAGCTGGGGACGCCGCCGCTGGAATGTGCTGTGACGCTGGACGATCTAGGCCGCACCCGGGCGGCAGTGACGCTGCCCCGCACCCGCTTCAACGAAAAAGAGCTGGCCGCTCTGGCCGGGGAGGTGGGGCGCATCTGCCGTCGCAGCCTCGAGCCGCCGCAGGTGCTCTCCTGCAAGGGGATGACCACCCTGCTCTTTGCCGAAAAGCCCCTGCTCCGGGCCGTATTTGGGACGGCGGGCGCGGCGGCGCGGGGCGAAATCTCCGGCGACGCAGTCCAGCAGTTCTGCAGTGCGGCAGCGGCCCAGATGATCCTCTGCGACGGCATGGGGACCGGACGTCCGGCGGCAGTAGACGGCAACCTCGCCGCAGAGCTGACGGCACGCCTGCTCAAAGCGGGCTTTACCGCAGAGCTTGCGGCCCGGCTCGTGAATGTGGCACTGGCCCTCAAGAGCGACGAGGAGAGCGGCGCGACCCTCGACCTCGTGAGCGTAGACCTCTATACCGGCACAGCCCGGCTCTTCAAGGCCGGTGCGGCCCCGGGCTTCCTCGTGCATGGGGGCAAGGCCCGGGCTGTGGGCGAAGCCAGCCTGCCGATGGGCATCCTCGGCGGCGTCAGCGGACAGAGCCGGGTGGTGCATCTGGCGGCGGGGGACTATGTGGTGCTGGTGTCGGACGGCCTCTTAGTGGACGGCCCCGGCTGGGTGATGCAGCAGCTGGAACTCTCCGCTGCCAAGGCAGAACAGCCCGACGTTCTGGCGAAAAAGCTGGTGGAAGCCGCCCGCGCCCGGGCTGTCCAGCGGGGCCGTCCCGACGACATTACCGCCGCTGTTCTCCGGCTCGAAAACAGCTGAGTTGCTTTTTGGGCGGCGAGAGGGTATACTTGTCAGTATCTGGATCGATCATAGGAGAGACATATATGCTGACAGTTACAGTTGCACAGGACGGCAGCGGCGACTTCGCGTCCATCGCGGAGGCGGTGCTGGCTGTACCCTATAAGGAAGAAGCACTGGTGCAGGTCGGCCCCGGCATTTACCGGGAAAAGCTGGTCTGCGAAAAGCGCTGCATCACCCTGCGGGGGGTGGGTGCAGATAAGACAAAACTCGTGTGGGGCGACGGCGGCAAGCTGCCTCACAAGGACGGGCGGCCCACCCATACCTTCCGCAGCTACACCGCCTTTTTCAGCGGCGAAACGCTCTGCGTGGAGGACATGACGATCGAAAACGACGCTGGTCCTGGCGCGAAAGCCGGGCAGGCCGTCGCGGCCTATGTGGACAGCACCCGGGCGGTGTTCCGCCGGGTCAAGCTGCTGGGCAGTCAGGACACGCTCTTCTGCGCCCCGCTGCCCGAAAAGGAGCGGGAGAAGGACGGCTTTCTCGGCCCGCGCGGTCTTGCGCCCCGCAAACCGACCGCCCAGTACTACACCGACTGTGAGATCGCAGGCGACATTGATTTCATCTTCGGCGGCGGCGACGCCCTCTTCGAAAACTGCGTCATCCGCACGGTGGACAACCGCATCCCTCACAGCTATGTCACAGCTCCTTCGGGCAAAGCCGATGGACTGGGCTTTGTGTTCTGGAACTGCGATTTCGTCTCCGACTGCCCGCCGGGCAGCGTCTATCTGGGGCGTCCGTGGCGTCCCGAGGGCAAGACGGCGGTGCTGGACTGCCGTCTCGGCGCCCATATCGCGCCGGAAGGTTTTATCGCATGGAATGACCGCACCGATACCGGCCTTGCCAGCTTTGCGGAAGCTGACAGCACCGGCCCGGGCGCAGCAGAGCGCCCGGCGTGGGTGAAACAGCTTTCCGGGCCGGAGGCGGCGGAACTGCTGGCCCACGCCCGCACCCTCTGCCGACCGAAAACCAACTGAGGATGTAACAAATGAAAAAACTGCCGAATTTTGTAAAGTGGCTCATCATTGCCGTGGTGCTGGCCGCAATGGCCGCGATGATGGTGTCCGTGAACGACCGCGCCTCCCGGGTGGAGATGCCAATGCCGGACAACAGTCTGGGCATCTATCGCCAGACGCCGACGGCGTAAAAAACAGAATATATGGAAAAATCGACCGCTGTACTGCACGAAACGTGTGGAACAGCGGCCTTTTTTGTAAGATGTGACAAAAAATCACCGAAAAGATTGTTGACAAAAACTCTTGTCAAACGGATAGGGGGGAGGGGTAAAATAAAAGAACGAAATACCACGAAAAAATGGGAGGTTGAATTTATGCGAAGAAAACGGATTCTCAGGCGTATCGCAGCTTCTGCGGTCGCCCTGAGTATGATGGCGGCCCTGTCAGCTCCGGCATTTGCGGCGACATTCAATATCTCCAACGGAGGTCTTGTTATTAAAGCAAACGATGACGGCAGCGTTACGGTCTGGCAGGACGGCTGCTCCGGCAGCAGCGGGTCAATGAGCACTGTCAAAAGCGGCGAAGAAATCGAGATAACGGGCAGCATCAACATGGCCGACAGCAAGTATGCGCCTACTTCAGAGTCTTTGGCGAGCAACTCCGAGATCTACTACCCGACGACGGAGAAAGAGGCAGAGGAGCCTGACACTGAGGAGCCGAAGACCCAGGAAAAGGCAGAGGAGCCTGCCGCTGAGGAGCAGCAGACCCAGAAAAAGGCAGAGGGCAAGAAGGAAGCCTCGGCTTCGGCAGAAGCCACTGCCACTGCCTCTGCGGGAGTACACTCCAGCAGAATCCGCACGGGCGTCATTGAGATCATTAACAACACCGTTAATAAGCTCAAGCTGACCTTCAACAATGTTACCGTGCAGCAGGAAAAAGTTGCGGGCAGCGGCGGCGGCGGCGCAGCCGGTGTGGATGTCGCAGGCAACGGTGACGTGGAGATCGAGCTCAAAGGCAAGAACACGATCAAGGGAGCCGTCGGCCACGCCGGCATCGAGAAGGACGTGACCAAGGATGCCAGCGGCAGCACTATCACCAATGGCGGCGGCACCCTGACCATCACGGCCAAAGATACCAACCAGACCCTGTATGCCGAAGGCGGCAGCGGCGGCGCAGGCATCGGCTCCGGCCAGTATCGCGGCAGTGCCGAGGTTAGTAAGGGAGAAAAGGTAAGCCGCGGCACCGGCAAGATCGTGATCAGCGGCGGCAAGATCGAGGCCGTCGGCGGCCCGGGGGGCTACCATGGTGCAGGCATTGGCACCGGAATTACGTTGACCGACACAGACACATCGAACTTTGTGGACACGGACATCACGATCACAGGCGATGCGGAAGTTACGGCCAAAGCGTCTGGAGACAATGCGATCGGCGGCAAATATGCGAATACAGTCATTACGATCTCCGGCAATGCGAAAGTGTCTGCGGAAGGCAGCTGTTATAACCCTCTTTACGACATAGGCTTTGGTATCGGCAGCGGCAATGGAAACCTTAATCTGACGATCAAGGACAATGCGAAGGTGGCTGCAGTTGGCGAACACGGCGGCGTCGGCTCGGGTCAGGAGAATGCCAAGGTCACCGTTTCCGTCTCCGACAACGCCAGCCTGGACGCCAGGTGCGATAAGCTCAGCAGTGACAAGAATTATGTTTACGGCGCTGGCATTGGCGCCAAGGATGCCAAGGACCTGAGCGTCACCGTCTCGGGCTCTGCGCAGGTCACTGCAAAGGGCGGCGCAGGCGGAAGCTCTACTGGAAACTATAAGGACGGTGCGGCGGCCGGCGCAGGCATCGGTACGCCTGGTCAGTACTGGTACGGCAACGGAACGCAGCCTGATCTGGCTGCGGGTACGGAAGCTGCCCCCGACACCTCCAACCTCACGAATGGCAGCGTGGTCATTGAGCCGAGTACGCCTCCGGCCCCTGACCATGTCCACAACTGGAAGACGACTGGGAGCGAGAACGTAGATGAGGGGCTCGTCCGCACGCACTACACCTGCGCCTGCGGTGCCTCCAAGACGGAGCTGGCAGCACCTCGTCCGGCGGCTCCTGCTTCCGGCTCCTCCTCCGCTGTCACCCTGACCGTTACCGGCGCCGAGGCCTACGAGACCTCCATTGTCGATGGCCGGTACACTGTTGCGGTGCCTGCTGAGACGGCTGTCCTTTCCGGCTGCCTGAGCAACCTGAAGGAGCTGAAGGCACAGGGCGCTGACACCATCGTGTTCCGCACCCAGCTCCGTGAGACCGTCCTGAACATCGACAGTATGCTGTCTCTGGGCGTGGACGACACCCTCTTTACGCTCACCCACAACGGTGAGGGCGCAAGCCTGACCATCGGCGGGTTCGAGCACAACGAGCTCATCCACTAAAACGCTATCCCCCCCCTGCCCCCGGCACGTTCCGCATCGTGCCGGGGGCTTTTTGCATGATACCGCCGCCTCCCGCATATATTGTACGGACAAATCTGAATGGGTGGGAGGCAAGGGTATGTTTGTGGTCACACTGAGTAAGGCAAGCGTCAAGAAGCTGGGCGTGGGGGCGATGTGCTGTGCGCTGGTGGTGTTCAGTGCCATGCTGGGGCGGTACATCAGCACCCGCTCGGTGGCTGTCGCGGCGGCAGGTAATAAAATCGAGAGTGCGCAGGACATCCAGACCTGGTTCACGGGCTACGGACTGGACGTGGACGGCGCGTCCATCACCGCCGATAAGGTCAAGATCCCCCGCAAGTGGGACGACAGCTTTTCGGCCTTTAACGGGGTGGTGCAGCAGAGCGGCATGGACCTGACCCGCTACAAGGGCAAGACCGTGGAGAAGTGGACGGCGCTCATCCCGGCGGCCAGCCGGGGCGATGTGAGCAGCTACGGCGTGCTGCTGGTCTACAAGAAAAAGGCCGTGGGTGCGTACCTGTTGGAAAAGCCCTCCGGCACCGTCACCGGGCTGAAAGACGCCCAGACCGCGATGGCCCTGCAGGAGGCCGAACAGGTGTCCGGCGAGGACTTCAGCGGGGACTGGGGCGAACGGCACGAGGATGAACTGACCGACGGGCAGGCCCAGCAGACCTCGGGCGAAGATTTCAGCGGCGACTGGGGAGAGCGCCACGATGGTGAGCTGGGCGCAGAGGGTCAGGCCCAGCAGACTTCCGGCGAGCCGGACGCTGCACAGGAGCAGCCCGTGCAGTATACCGACCTGCCGCTGGACGCCGAGGGGTATCCCGTCGAATAACCGTCATTCTGCACGAAAAAGTGCGGTGAAACAGAATAATTGTGCAGTAGTGGTATTTTTGCAGAAGGATTCTGTTAAATGTTACTAAAATTTTTGATAAAAAATCGGCAATATGAAAGGGTGAAAAAAGAACGACTAAGGTTTATAATAAAAGCAGACATCCAGCAGCCAGAAGGTTCGAGTGCTGCGTCCCGAGGGGCAGGGTGAGCTGCCCAGGAGGACCGGATGAAGTAAGGAGAAAATGATCATGAAGGAATTCCAGTACACCGTTAAGGATGCCTGCGGCATCCACGCCCGTCCCGCCGGTCTGCTCGTCAAGGTGGCCAAGGGCTTTGCCAGCACCGCCACCCTCGAGAAGGGCGGCAAGACCTGCGACCTGCGCAAGTTGATGGCCCTGATGGGCATGGGCGTCAAGCAGGGCGACACCGTTACCATCAAGGTGGAGGGCGATGACGAAGCCGCCTGCGCCGAAGCTATCCAGAAATTCCTGAGCGAGAACGTCTGATCGCCCAGTGTGATGAGAAGCCCTTGCGGGGAATGTCCTGCGGGGGCTTTTTGTTGCAGAACACAAAACAGCAAGAATAAGGAGAAATTGCAATGCAGGTAGGTACCGGTAAAAGCATCCTGAATGGCATTGCCATCGGAAAGCTGAAGATCTATAAGAAAAAAGATACCGTCATCTCTGCCGCCGAAGTGGCCGACACCGCCGCTGAAGAGGCCCGTTTTGAGGACGCCCGCGCCAAGGCCATCGACCAGCAGACCGCTCTGTACGAGAAGGCTCTGGCCGAGGCCGGCGAAGACATCGCCGAGGTGTTCAACATCCACGCCATGATGCTGGATGACGACGACTTCGTGGACGCCATCAAGGAGATCATCAACGGCCAGCGCAAGTGCGCTGAGTACGCCGTCAAGACCGCCGGCGACAATCAGGCCGCCGTTTTTGCCGCCATGGATGACCCCTATTTGCAGGCCCGCAGCGCCGACGTCATCGACATTGCACAGGCCATCCTCGACATCCTGCAGGGCGTGGACAATGCTACTTTGCAGGGTACGGAGCCCAGCATCCTCGTGGCTGAGGACCTGGCCCCGTCCGAGACGGTCCGCATGGACAAGAGCCTGCTGCTGGGCTTCATCACCCGGGAGGGCAGCTCCAACAGCCACACCGCCATCCTCGCCCGCAGCATGAACATCCCCGCCCTCATCCAGTGCAAGGACATCCAGGACGACTGGGACGGCAAGATGGCGGTCGTGGACGGCTACAACGCCTGTGTCTACGTTGACCCCACCCCCGACCTGCTCAAGAGCCTGAAAAAGCGCCAGCAGGAAGACCAGAAAAAGCAGGCACTGCTGCAGGAGCTGAAGGGCAAGCCCAACACCACCCTCGACGGCAGGACCATCAACGTCTTTGCCAACATCGGCGGCATGGGCGATGTGGGCGCTGTGCAGCAGAACGACGCCGGCGGCGTCGGCCTCTTCCGCACCGAGTTCGTCTACCTCAACTGCAAGGACTTCCCGACGGAGGACTACCAGTTCGAGGCATACAAGCAGGTGCTCGAGAGCCTTGCACCCCGCAAGGTGGTCGTCCGCACCTGCGACATCGGTGCAGACAAGACCGTGGACTACATGAAGCTCGACCACGAGGAAAACCCCGCGCTGGGCTACCGCGCCATCCGCATCTGCCTGACCCGGAAGGACTTCTTCAAGACCCAGCTGCGCGCCCTGCTCCGCGCTTCCGCTTACGGCAACATGAGCATCATGTTCCCCATGATCACCAGCCTGCGGGAGCTGCAGGACGCCAAGGCCGTGCTGGACGAGTGCCGCGCGGAACTGCGGGCTGAGGGCAAGAAGTTTGACGAGAAGTTGGAGGTCGGCACCATGATCGAGACGCCCGCCGCTGTCCTCATCGCCGACGAGCTGGCCGAGGAGTGCGACTTCTTCTCCATCGGTACCAACGATCTGACCCAGTACACCTGTGCTCTGGACCGCCAGAACGCAAAGCTGGAGCCCTTCTTCAACCCGCACCACCCCGCTGTGCTCCGGGCCATCAAGATGACCATCGACGCGGGCCACCGCCACGGCATCTGGGTGGGCATCTGCGGCGAGCTGGGCGCAGACACCGCCCTCACCGAGACGTTCCTGCGGATGGGCGTGGACGAGCTGTCCATGAACGCCAAGAGCGTGCTGCCCGTGCGCAAGATCATCCGCAGCATCGACTTGAGCAAGCCTTCCGATAAGTAAGGCCCTTTGCGCTGAAAACGCCGCCCCCGGCAGGGAACTTCCCCGCCGGGGGCTTTGCATACCCGAAAAATTTTACCGAAATACTTCAAAACCATAAAGTGCAGTGCTATACTGGTAGCATCGAAATACCTGCTGAGAGGGAATTTTATGACACAACTGCTCATCCGCCTGTTCGTCCGGCACCCGGACGATACGAAGAACGCCGCCGTCCGCACGGCCTACGGCAATCTGGCCAGCCTCGTGGGCATGGCCTGCAATCTCCTGCTCTGTCTGGGCAAGCTGGCGGCGGGGACGCTGTTCGGCTCTATCGCCATCATGGCCGATGCCCTGAACAACCTTTCGGACGCCTCGTCCAACGTGGTGAGCCTTGTGGGCTTCCGTCTGGCGGCCAAAGGCCCGGACGAAAAGCACCCCTACGGCCACGCCCGGTACGAGTATCTGGCGGGCCTCGTGGTCTGCGTCACCATCCTCGCCATCGGGCTGTCCCTGCTGAAAGAATCCGCGCTCAAAGTGCTGCACCCGACGGCAGTGGTGTTCAGCTGGCTCAGTGTGGGGGTGCTGGCGGCGTCCATCGGCGTCAAGCTCTGGATGAGCCGCTTCAACAAGACCATCGGCCAGCGCATCAACTCCGAGACCCTGATGGCCACCGCCGCCGACAGCCGGAACGATGTGCTGACCACCGGCGCCGTGCTCCTGTCCACCGTTCTCTCCCACCTGACGGGCTGGGACGTGCTGGACGGCCTCATGGGCGTGGCCGTGGCGGCGTTCATCCTCTGGTCGGGCTGGGGGCTTATGATGGACACCCTCAGCCCCCTGCTGGGCGAGAGCCCCTCGCCGGAGCTGGTGGAGCACATCGAGCACACCGTCATGAGCTACCCGGGGGTGCTGGGCGTCCACGATCTGATGGTCCACGACTACGGCCCGGGGCATCAGTTCGCCTCGCTCCACATCGAGTTCCCCGCCGAGGCCGACCCGCTGGAAGCCCACGACATCATCGACAACATCGAGCGGGATTTTCTGAAAAAAGACCACTTACAGGTCACCATCCACTATGACCCCATCGTGACGTCGGACGCCGCCGTAGGCGTCCTGCGGAGCCGCTTGATGGAAAAAGCCCGCCAGATGGACCCTCGTCTGTCCATTCATGACCTGCGCATCGTGCCGGGGGACAGCCACACCAACGTGCTGTTCGACCTCGTGTTCCCGGCGGGCTACACCGGCGACAAGGACGCGCGGCTGGCCGAGATGTGCAATTTCGTCAAGGAGCAGGACCCGGGATACTGCTGTATGGTGAAGGTGGAGCAGAGCTATGCCTCCGCTCTGCCGGAAGAGGATCAATAAAAAAAGAGGGAAAGTATTATGCTGAACGAGACTTACCGCGCCATGCTGGGCCACAAGAGCGTTATCCGCGAGACTTTCATGTACGGCAAACAGCGCGCCGCCGAGATCGGCTATGAGAACGTGTTCGACTACTCGCTGGGCAACCCCAGCGTCCCCTGCCCGGACAAGTTCACCAAAGCCATGCAGACCCTGCTGGCCCAGGAAGAGCCTGTCGCCCTCCACGGCTACTGCCCCAGTCAGGGCGACCCGGGTTTCCGCACCGCCGTGGCGGCCCATCTGGCAAAGACCTTCGGCCTGCCTTATGAGCAGAAGGATATTTTCCCCACCACCGGTGCGGCGGGCGCTATCGCTCACGCCGTCCGCGCTGTGACAAAGCCCGGCGACGAGGTGCTGACCTTCGCCCCCTACTTCCCCGAGTACGGCCCTTATGTGGAGGGGACCGGCGCTGTGCTGAAGGTCGTGCCGCCTCAGGCACCGGCTTTCCAGCCGAATCTCGACGCCTTTGAAGAGATGCTGACCGAGAACGTCACCTGCGTCCTCATCAACACCCCGAATAACCCCACCGGCGTCGTCTACTCCGCCGAGACCCTGAGCCGTCTGGCCGACATCCTGACCGAAAAGAGCAAGGCTTTTGGCCACAACATCTTCCTCGTCAGCGACGAACCCTACCGTGACATCGCCTTCGACGGCAAAAAGGTGCCGTATCCGGCAGCGTTCTACCCCCACACCCTGACCTGCTTCTCCTTCTCCAAGAGCCTGAGCCTGCCCGGCGAACGTCTGGGCTATGTGGCCGTCCGGCCCGGCTGCGAGGGCGAAGACGTGCTGGTGGACATGATGGCCCAGATCTCCCGCTTCACTGGCCACAACTGCCCGCCCAGCATCATCCAGAAAGCCACTGCCGAGTGCCTCGACGTCACCAGCGATCTGTCCGTCTACGAGACGAACATGAACCTGCTGTACGATAAGCTCACCGAGCTGGGCTTTGAGGTGGAGCGCCCCGGCGGCACATTTTATATCTTCCCGAAGGCGCTGGAAGAGGACGCCAACGCCTTCTGCCTCAAGGCCCGGGAGTTCGATCTGCTGCTGGTCCCCAGCGACACCTTCGGCGTCAAGGGCTATGTCCGCTTTGCCTACTGCATCGACACCGAGAAGGTGAAGCGCAGCCTGCCCGCACTGGAAAAGCTGGCCGCAGCCTATAAAAAGTGAATGTGAGGTAGTTCCATGCATCCGCTCCCCGAATATCCCCGCCCGAGTATGCGCCGGGACAGCTACGTCAACCTGAACGGTCCGTGGGACTACGCCATCACCCAGAGCTCGGAGTTCCCGGCAAAGTGGGACGGGCAGATCCTCGTACCCTATTCGCCCGAAGCAAAAGCCTCCGGCGTGGGCCGGACGCTGCAGCCCGGCCAGTGGCTCCACTACCACCGTACCTTCACGCCCCCGGCGGGCGAGGGCGGGCGCGTCCTGCTCCACTTCGGGGCTGTGGACTACGCCTGCGCGGTGGAGGTCAATGGCCGTCTGGCCGGGGGACACCGGGGCGGCTACTGGCCCTTCACGCTGGACATCACCGACCTGCTCCGCCCGCAGGGCCGCAACACCCTCTGGGTGGCCGTGCAGGACCCCACCGGCACCGGCACACAGGCGAGGGGAAAGCAGACCCTCAGGCCCGGCGGGATGTTCTACCCGGCCCAGAGCGGCATCTGGCAGACGGTGTGGCTGGAGCGGGTGCCGGAAAATTACATTGATACGCTGACCGTCACCCCGGACTACGACGCCCGGACCGTGACCGTGAAAGTCCATACCTCGAAGCCCGGCGGCGCGGTGAACCTTTGGGCCGTGGTGCGGGCCGGCGGCGTGACCATCGCCGAGGACTGGGGCGGCGACGAGGCCGACCGGGACGGCGAAGTGACCCTGAACATCGCCGAAGAGCATTTCTTCCCGTGGAGCCCCGACAGCCCCTTCCTCTATGATTTGACCGTCGGCACGACCCAGGGCGAAGAAGAGGACTTCGACACCGTCCACAGCTATTTCGCCCTCCGCAAGTGGGAGTGCAAAGAGGATGCAAAGGGCATCCGGCGGTTTTTCCTCAATGACAAGCCCATCCTGCTCAACGGCCTGCTGGACCAGGGCTATTGGCCCGACGGTCTCTACACCCCGCCCTCCGACGCCGCCGTGGAGCACGAACTGCACACCGTGCGGGAGCTGGGCTTCAACCTGCTGCGCAAGCACGCCAAAATCGAGCCGGAGCGCTGGTACTACCACTGCGATAAACTGGGCATCATCGTCTGGCAGGATATGGTCAACGGCGGCGGGGCCTACCCGATGTGGTACGTCACCTACCTGACCAACGCCTTACAGCCCCTGATGCGCCGCGCCCCGGACGGGAAGCTGCTGTGGGGCTTTCTGGGCCGGGGCAGCACCCGCAGCCGGGAGGAGTACGCCCGGGAGCTGGCCGACACGGTAGCCGCCCTGGGTCGGCACCCCTGCATCGGGTGCTGGGTGCCGTTCAACGAGGGGTGGGGGCAGTTCGATGCGCGGAAAGCCACCGAGACCCTCCGCGCCCTCGACCCCTCCCGTCCGGTGGACGAGGCCAGCGGCTGGTTTGACCGGGGCGGGGGAGATGTGCATTCCATCCACAACTACTTCTATCCGCTCCGCATCCGCCCGAATGTGCGCACGGTGGCCCTCAGCGAGTACGGCGGCATTGCATGGCCCATGCCCGGCCATGAGCCGCCCCGGAAGACCTACGGCTACGGCACGGCCAGAAGCCGGGCAGAGCTGACCGAGCGCTACCGTGATTTGCAGCGCAAGACGATTCTCCCGCAGCTGAAAAAGGGCCTGTCGGCGCTGGTGTACACCCAGCTGACCGACGTGGAGGACGAGGTGAACGGCCTGTTCACCTACGACCGCACGGCCATCAAACCCGATGCCGCCGCCGTCCGCGCCGTCAACGAGGCGCTGGAAGCGGAGTTTGAAAAGGCAGTAAAAGCATGAACGGGCTCTCGGCCATCTGTCCCTGTGCAGGCAGAGCATTTTGCTGTTTTTCACGGCTCCTGATTGGACAAAACGTCGAAAACAATACCATATATTGACAATCCTGTAAAAATGCACTATACTGAACCCATCGAGGCAGACCACGAAGTCCTTGTATATGAAAATGTTCAGGATAACCGCATATTTGCGATATGCAATTCAACGCTGCTGCTGTTGCATTAAAAAGTTGAATTGCTATAAAACAGGTATTACAGGCACACGGCCTGTAATGATAAACATTATATGTTCGCGCATGTAGTGATTTATCTCACATAGTCTGAGGGCGAGGTTCCGCAAGGGACCTCGCCCTTGGGCTTTTTATAGGCGCTGGGCTATTGACATTGGAGAGCGATTCATCTATAATCGAGGTGCAGACCAGTCGAAGAGGTATGGGCTGGAAAATTATGGGAACTCAAAAACGCAAGAACTGCCCATTCTGAGATGCTCTAAAAGGCGGAAATAACGCCAAAATATAAGAAAAATGATGCATCTGCATTGTTTTCGAGAGAATGAATAAAAACGTTGAATTGCATCAGAATGCGTCAGAAAATGTCGGACCGCCCGCCCCAGCCTGAGAAGGCCGAAGCGGGTAGTTCGTTTTTATCTTTTGTATTCTGGAAGTTCTGGCGCTTGACAATCCGCGTACGACTGCCTATAATAAAGATAAGGAAAGGCGCTGGCTGCACAGTGGTCAGCTCCCTCTCTCAGTGTCACATTTTGAGAAACATGACCGCCGGAGTTTGGAAGACTATAGGGGCGGTCATTTTTCTTGCCATTTTATTTTTTGATATAGTGTTTTGCGTGATGCATATCCCGAAAAAAGACTTGGGCAATCGTCCAAGTGATTTTGGCAGTGCCAAGGATGACAGTGGCCAGAAGGCCGAGCAGAGCAATAACAGTATTCAAAATTTCCATAGTGGAATCCTCCCTTAGATTTTCATGTAGAAACATTCGAACCGTCAGGAGGATGACAAAAAATTGAACTTCCTCCTGACGCGGCACAATGTGACGCGAGGGAGGGAGCATGACCGCTGCACTTGCAGGACAGCGCCTTTCTGCTAAGAGGATACCATAAAAACTGACAAAAAGCAACGCCGCACGATGCATATCCGCGCGGCGCTGGAGGCGGGATCTGAAAAGCAGTATGAGTACAGAAAAGCTCCAGGGACCAACAGATCCCCGGAGCTTTTGTATTATTATTAAGGAAAATTACTGCTCGTTCTTGATTTTGGAGGCCGGCATCTTCTTCATGGCGGCGGAGTCCAGAGCGTGGGGCAGCTGGGCGCCATAGGACTGAAGGCTGTCCTGCAGCTCGCCGCTCTTCATGTCGGAGAGGGCCTGTGCGCGGAGGCTGTCCAGCGTGTCAGCGTCCAGCGGGTCGAGACGGACGAGCATCATCAGCGCATAGCTGGAATACTGCACCGCAGCGGCCTCGCCGGGCTTGAGGGCGCGGACAGCGTCGGCGGTGCCTTCCTCGGAGAAGGTGGAATCGATGTTGTCAGAACCCAGCAGGGCAGTGGAGAGGGAAGAAGCGTCGGAAGAGGGCTCACCATCCAGCACTGCGTAGATGTCGGGCAGGGCAGCGGCGACGGCGGCGCTGAAAGCGGAGGTCTGGGCGCTGGCTCCATCGGGGGTGGCAGCGTTGCAGCTCTCGGCGGCGGTCTGAGCCAGCTCGAGCATCTGGGTGCGCTGGTCGTCATCAGCAAAAGCGAAGGTGCTGGTGTTGTAGAGCGGCACGACCACATAGCGGATGTAGACCATCTCGTCCTCGAGGTGGCTGGTCAGCTCTGCGTCGGAGACGGGGGTCTCGCCGTCGGTGCCGTAGCACATCTCGAGCAGGTCGTTGCTCTTGATGAGGATGCGCTCAAACCGCTTGAGGGTGTCGAGGCCGATGCCGTTGGCCTTGTAGAGGTCGCCGTTCTGCTCCATCAGCTGGGAGGCGTAGCTGTCGGCCTGGGTCTCCTCGTCGAGGGTCAGAACGCCGCCCAGCTCATCAAAACGGGTCTCGATGGCGGCGTAGGACTCGAGGTTTTCCAGTGTCTTCTGGGCCACATAGTCGCTGACCACGGCGGTCTCGCCGGTGGCGTCATCGACGGTGATGGTGGCCTTGAGGAAGCTGGACACCTTGGTGGCGTCCTGGTCGTCGGAAGCGAGGTCGGCGGCGGTCTGGTAGGCATCGAACTGGGCCAGCAGATAGAGGCCGGAAGAGATGTCCACGTTACCGATGGTGCCTACAGAATCCGGGGTGGAGAGGCTGCAGCCCACGAGGCCGACGGCCAGGGCGAGGGCGCAGACGAGCGCGATGAGTTTCTTCTTCATAAGTGTACTCCTAGTGAAATTTATTTTTTGCCGGTGTTTTCTTCCGGCGGGGCAGCAAGGATGTCGGCCATCGCCTTGAGGATGCTTTGCAGCAGTTCCAGCGGCTTTTCGTCGGGTTGGAGAGCCACCGAGAGGTAGGGCTTGGTGCCGGCTCCTGCCGTCACCCGGCCATTGAAAGCGATGAGCAGGCCGCGTATCATGGCCACGTCCAGCGTCTCCACCTGTAACAGCAGGGTGTCCTTTTTCTGGGTGACTTCGTAGACGCCCACGGCGGCGGCCTGGACCCGCACCAGCGAGACGTTCACGAGGTCGCTGACGGAGGGCGGCGGGTCGCCGTAGCGGTCGATGAGTTCGTCCAGCACGTCGGCGGCGTCCTCGGGGGTCTGGATGGCGGCAATGCGCTTGTAGGCCTCGATGCGGCCCGGGCCGTCGGCGATATACTTTTCCGGGATGAAGGCGTCCACCCGCAGGTCCACGAGGCATTCGCTCTTGTCCCGCTGGATGGGCTCACCCTTGGCCCGGGCGATGGCCTGACCCAGCATCTTGACATAGAGGTCATAGCCCACGGCCTCCATGTGGCCGTGCTGGCTGTGGCCCAGCAGACTGCCTGCGCCGCGAATTTGTAAGTCGCGCATGGCGATGCGGAAGCCGGAGCCGAAGGCCGTGAACTCCCGGATAGCCGAAAGCCGCTTCTGGGCGATGTCGGTGAGGGTCTTGTCCCGCCGGAAGGTGAAGT
>OOBV01000171.1_pt1 | contig 66030 bp, 48 predicted proteins | sample 1671731 | NCBI WGS metagenome assembly OOBV01 (sample SAMN06348186, study PRJEB24527) | human gut metagenome | biome: human gut; feature: ankylosing spondylitis patient; material: feces | host: Homo sapiens | place: China | collected 2015-10
TCGCTTTGCATAAATTTTCTTTTGAATCTTTGTCTAACTTTTTGGGGTCAGTTCAAATACGAGGCGGATTTTTTTGTTTTGTTTCTGCAAAATTGTCAGCCAAATGCAACAAATTTACAACACAAACCTTTCATGCAACTTATTTTCCTACAAGCAAAAAAATGGGAGTACACGAAGTGTACCCCCACTTTTTATGGATTGTAACGTATCATCTTTCTGCAACTATAACTTTCAGGAACGTACAGAAACTCCAATCAATTCTTTCCACGTAGGTTGCATGCCGCATGCCTTCTGTGCATAGTACGTCAGAATATAAACTGCATCCTGAACGGTAATCATAACATCCTGATCCACATCAGCAAGTGCGAAAATGACTTCGTTTTCTTCCGGTGTTTCACCGAAAATTACTTCTAATCCAGCTGCTCGCTTTGCGTAGTACGTCAGAACTGCAACTGCATCGGAAACATCTACAATGCCATTTCCATCGACATCCCCATATATTCCCATCTCAATTGGTTCTGTTGTTGTAGTATCTGGATTTTCCTCACTGGTTGTTGGAACTGTAGTTGTAGTTTCAGAAGTTGTTGTAGGGAATGTTGTGGTTGTGGTTTCGGTCGTTGTTAATTCTGTGGTAGTTGTGGTAGTCGATTCGGTTGTAGATGTTGTGGTTGCTTCAGTGGTGGTTGTAGTTGTTGGAATTGTGGTAGCTATAGTAGTCGATTCAGTTGTAGATGTTGTGGTTTCTTCGGTAGTCGTTGTAGTTGTTGGAACTGTGGTAGTTGTGGTAGTCGATTCGGTTGTAGATGTTGTGGTTGCTTCAGTGGTGGTTGTAGTTGTTGGAATTGTGGTAGCTATAGTAGTCGATTCAGTTGTAGATGTTGTAGTTTTTTCAGTAGTGATTGTAGTTGTTGGAACTGTGGTAGTTGTAGTGGTCCATTCGGTTGTAGATGTTGTAGTTTTTTCAGTAGTGGTTGTAGTTGTTGGAACTGTGGTAGTTGTAGTGGTCCATTCGGTTGTAGATGTTGTGGTTTCTTCGGTAGTTGTTGTGGTTGCTGGAACTGTTGTAATTGTGGTAGTCGATTCGGTTGTAGATGTTGTGGTTTCTTCGGTAGTTGTTGTGGTTGCTGGAACTGTTGTAATTGTGGTAGTCGATTCGGTTGTAGATGTTGTGGTTTCTTCGGTAGTCGTTGTGGTTGCTGGAACTGTTGTAATTGTGGTAGTTGATTCAGTTGTAGATGTTGTAGTTTTTTCAGTAGTCGTTGTGGTTGCTGGAACTGTGGTAGTTGTGGTAGTTGATTCAGTTGTAGATGTTGTTGTACTATTTATAATAGATCCTGTGGTTGTTGGTTCGGTTGTAAATGATGTTGTTGTAACTGCGGTAGTAGTTTCTGTTGTAGATGTTGCCGTAACAATAGTTGTCATACTATTTATAATGCTAGTGCTTGTTGTAGTTGATTTTGCTGTGTTTGTTGTGGTAATAGTAGTAGACTTTGTAGTTGCCTGTGTTGTTGTAATCGGCTTCGTTGTCAACTTCGTCGTTGCAGTTGTCTGCTTGGTTACAGATGTTGTTGTCATTGGCTTTGTTGTCAACTTCGTCGTTGCAGTTGTCTGTTCGGTTGTAGATGTTGTTGTTACTGGCTTCGTTGTCAACTTCGTCGTTGCGGTTGTCTGCTTGGTTGCAGATGTTGTCGTCATTGGCTTCGTTGTCAACTTCGTCGTTGCAGTTGTCTGTTCGGTTGCAGATGTTGTCGTCATTGGCTTTGTTGTCAACTTCGTCGTTGTGATTGTCTGTTTGGTTGCAGATGTTGTTGTTACTGGATTTGTTGTCAACTTCGTTGTTGTAGTTGTTTGCTTGGTTGCAGATGTTGTAGTCATCGGCTTTGTTGTCAACTTCGTCGTTGTAGTTGTTTGTTTGGTTGCAGATGTTGTAGTCATCGGCTTTGTTGTCAACTTCGTCGTTGTGATTGTCTGTTTGGTTGCAGATGTTGTAGTCATCGGCTTTGTTGTCAACTTCGTCGTTGTGGTGGTCTGTTTGATTGTAGATGTTGTAGTCATCGGCTTTGTTGTCAACTTCGTCGTTGTAGTTGTCTGTTTGGTTGTAGATGTTGTAGTCATTGGTTTCGTTGTTGTCAACTTGGTCGTTGTTACAGTTGTAGTAGTGGTTGTAATCATCGTAGTGGTAGTTGTTGTTACCTGTTCATTAAAATACTTATTTCCAGAATGATAAACTTTCTTCCCATGAATCTTCGGATACGGATCCACACCAATTTCCTGTCCCCAAACTTCCGCTTCCTGTCCATCCTGCAGCAAATATGCAACAGAACCGGACTGGAATTGTTTGGTTGTCTTTGCTGTAACACCAGATAGGAGTTCTGTTTGTCCTGGGAATTGATTCTTGTCATAATAGCAGTTAGAAATCGTTTCACAAGCTGCAATTGGAATTGCTCTTCCCTGCAACGAAGTTGTTACTGCTCCGGCATAGAAACAATTCTTGATCGTACTTTCCATTGCAATTGAAGCAATGCCGCCTGCTCTCGTAAACGAATCAATCGTTCCAACACTCGAACAGTTGACAATTTCTGAACCGTGCGCTTCTGCGGTAATACCACCAGATACCATTGCATAGACATTGACTCTGGTTTCACAACAAGAAATCGTACTATTCCCTGCTTGTGCAGCAATTCCGCCAGCATAGGAATAATCAGCACCGGCATTGAAATAAGAATCTGCTACCGTTACATTCTCAACCGTTGCATTTTCCAACAGTCCAAACAGTCCCAAATACAACTTTCCTTGTAATGGTTGTGTTCGGTCTTGACAAGAATAAAGCCCGTTGATTGAATGTCCTCTGCCGTCGAATGTTCCAGAATATGGCGTTGTATGGGAAGATCCAATCGGTGTCCATGTGATAAATGCACCATCTGAAAGGTCGCCGCTTGCATCCAATACACCCTGATTGACTGTAATATCACAGCCCAGCACTGCATTTGCATCGGTCTGTCCCTCGTTGACCAGCTTTGCAAATCCATACAATTCCGCAGTGTTGGTAATTACATAGTTGCCGTCTTCATCGGTTTGCGGTGTGACACATCCATATCCGCAGACGCTGCAAACCTGATTTTCATCCCAAGTGTGTGTTGTCTTTTCAGCATCAATTCCTGTACAGCCTTCATTCAGACAAACCAACCAATGGGAATCCTCATCAAAACCATAACGATAATGATGCTTCTGCTCGGTCGTTTGCCAGATTGCATATACACTGCAACAAGAATTGTCTACCGTGTAAGTATCTCCAGCCTTGCAAATCGTTTCCTGATAATCGTCATTCGTTACAACTTTCCATCCGGCAAAGTCATAGGTTTCATAAGCGGTGTTTTCTCGCTCCGGAATCGCCCAATCATCAACTTGACTTTCTCCGACAGGAAGTTTTTTCGTGTACTGTGTTCCGCCATCACTGAATGTTCCGCCGTTTGCATCAAAGTCAAAGGTACACTCTGAAATCTCTGTAACAGCCGTCAATTCTAAATAACCAGTATCTTCTGTCAGGGTAATCGCTGCATTCGGGTCATCCAATCTGTATACCGTTCCATTCGAGTCTTTCCACCCGACTGTCTGATAGGTAAAGATTCCGCCTAAATCATAGGGAACTGGGAAACCGCTAATCGGATACGTTCCGAAGGCCAAAAGAACCTGATTGTTTTCATTAAAGTCATGTTCCGGTGCAACTGCATTTCCTGTTCCGTTTTGGAAGTTTTTATCTGCATGAAGAATCACAGCAACGCCCTTTTGTTTCCAAACAGCAGTAAAGACGGTATCCTGTTCTTCATCCGAAAGCGTAAATTCTTCCTCTAAGCCATGAATGATGTCCGTTTTATCCCGACTATCCTTCCAGCCAACGACTTCAAATAAATACTTCTCTGGAAAATACGTTTGAACGGGCTGATTCAATTCGGAGAATTTATGTGTTCCCTCTGCAAGCAGCATATTGGAAGTGTTCATACCGCTATAGGTATAGCTGCCAATTTGACCGATTGGTTCTAATCGTTCACTATCCAGCCGAATTTGCATATTGCATATCCAGTGTGCTGTCAATGTCTTGTTTTGTTTGTCAACCGTAAATTGGTCGTTCTCCAATCGGTTTCCGTCTTCATCTGTCCAATAATCTATTGTATAGTCGGAAGACAAGTCCGAACTGTCACGGTTCGGGCGGGTATTTGCCCAGCAGGTATAATCTGCAATGTTATACGTGCCATTGTCCAATTTCTTTGTGAACGTCTGATGCTTCTTGACGTCTGCACTTCCATAACTCATAAAGTAACCATCTTCGCCCGCATCAAATGTAATCGTATGTCCGGTGTGTCCTTCCCGAATTTCCACTTTTTTGAATACATTGACTGCAGTTGATTTTCCATTCGGATAATAGAAATGCGTCTGCAAGGAGGTCATTGAAGCATAATCATACACTTCATATCCCGTTTCACTGTCGATGTGCTTCGTCGTTTCATACAAGTTTTTGATGTAGGTTTCCAGCGGTAAATATGGGGTATATGGCCCTTCATATACATAAGTCTGAACAGAATCGCCTTCTTTGGTTTCATTGGTCAAATAAGGCTTTGCGGAAGCTGGAAATTCCGGTTCAAACTGCAATGGCAGTTCGATTTCTGTCTGGAAGGTAAGCGGTTCTTTTTTGTAAATTGCGGTCAGCGTCAGGCTCTTTTCTGCGGTGAATAAACTCCTCTGCCGATAGTCAATTTCACCATCGCCATCTGCATCCCAGCCCTCCAGCAACCGCAATGTTTCACCATCTTCTGTTGGATAAGCAAGATCAATCATCAGTTCATGTGGTGTAACGAGGTTTCCAGCAAGTACACGATGTGTGAGTTGTGTCTGCTCCGTCATCGTTCCATCGTCATTCTTAACACGGAACTGTCCCACTTCTCCCGGCAGAAATTCAATCTTGTAATAAACCTCAAAAGCAGGACGGAAGAAAATATCACTGGTGTAATAAGTTGTCTTGTATGCTTCATCTGCCTTTTTCCATTCGTCTATTGAAACAGGACGATATTCCCAATAACGGAACTTACTGAAATTGGAAGAAGCTGCAATGGTCTGCGTGAAGACATCTTCTGTTGCTCCACTTGCATAGACTTTTTCTCCACCAAATGTCACTTCTTTTCCGTCAAAATTGATTTCCAACCCATTTTTCAATGTGACTTCGGTAAAGTCCTCATATTGCTGTTTGTCGCCATTATAGGTTTGAAAATGCAGCGTGATTTCTGGAATTTCATAAACTCCTCTTAAAATCATGCCATCCTCCGTGGCTACCGGTAAAATGGCTTTTCCTTCGTCATCCAATTCATAATCGTTGACGCCATCGCCATCTTTATCCCATCCCTGTACCAAACCATAGCCTTCCATATAGGTGGAATCATACGGGGCTTTTATGGTGTCGCCGATTTTGAACGCACGCGTTTGGCTCTTTACATCTTCTGCTTCGTTGCCTGTTTTGTCATAGGCATCTTCGTTGCCGTACAAGAATGTAATGTTGCAATCTCGATAGTTGGCACGGTATACTTGTGCAAATCCGTTTTCTGGTGCATGATATGCAAATGTGTGATCTAAAAATCCAACCGCATTCCATTCATAACGCCATTCATTTTTATATGTACTTGCATCATAGGTTGCTAGCACTTCATCAGCACTTTTTCCGGATGTTACTAAGCCTCTGTTTGTTAAACTATAGTAGCGAGAATCACTCGCATACCTTGATGGATTCCAATTTGTTCCATAATCCAAACTGGTAATTTCATCAAGATTGTTTCCATTCGTATAATCATGACCTTCCCATCCAGTAAACATTGCATTTTCTGCTTCCTTTGGCGGAACAGGTGTTTCCCCAACAGTACAAGCCCGAACTTCTGCTTTCCACTGTTTCGCATCTATATCATAATAGGAAAACGTCACATAATACTGTTTTGGGGTCACATCCACATAAAAAGAAGTATCTTTTGCAATGTAAACACTGCTCATACTATATTCACTGTTTGGATTATGTTCAAAAGGTTCGTCATTGCTCCAGCTGTATCCATCCACCTGAAATATAACATTATTCAAAGCCTTGCGTACTCCAAAATAACCAACTGGTTCTATTGCAAGCACTTCTTTTGTTTCAATTATCTTAGTCGAACCATCTGGGAACTTATATCCAAAGCTTGCCGTATAGGTCTTACTAAAATCATCAATCGATGTAATATCGGTAGATGGGTCTGACCAATATAGTTTCGTGGAAACAAAGGATTCTCCATCTGCGGTCTGTGTCGAAGAGAGCGAGAACATCGGAATATCAAAATAAATATCCACATTTGCGATGAACGCCTTTGCATTCGTCTTGTTCGTATCAACAGAAACCATTCGATTGGAATCATTGTAACGCAAAGCCTTGTTGGAAAATTGCGGATAGAAATTGCCGTTTAATTCTTGGTCAACCGCTGTTGTAAGTTTTCCTGTCGTCAAGTCCACATATTCTGGTTTCAGTCCACAGATTTCAATCATATTTGCCTGATTCTGGTGCATGAAATAGCGGTTGTTTCCGTCTTCATCCTGACTGAATCCAACGCCATTCCCCGTAGACTTTTTGCTGTCCAATCCATATACAACATACCGGCTGCCCCAGCTGAACAGCTTCCACTTATCTTTGAACAATCTTGCATCTTTTTCCACATCGAATGCCTCTGCTCTCGCAAACGCCTTGATTTCCAGATAGATGCCCACTTCCAAGTAGTAAGCACCGTTGAATTTCTTCTCTACTAAGGAGGAATGCTGCCGTTCTTTTTTCAGGCTGAAATTGACATATCCATACAAATCCGTATAAACGCCTACTTCAATCGAAATTCCGATTTCTCCATATTTTTCAAGTCCTGTAAAGGAAAGGGTCAGCTCGCCTTTCAAACCTGTTTCCACACCAATTCGTCCGCAGGCATTGAAATTGTAGGCGTAACGGTTTGCACCACTCAATTCATTTTTATATCCCTCTACTTTTCCGCTGGAAATGCCTCTCATACCAACCTGTGTGGCATCCAGCTGTGTAAAGTTACTGGAAATGCCAGCTGCCAAATCCAGCCGCAAGGTATAATTCAAATTCAGACTAACTGTGAAAATTGGAATAAACGGAATGACACGGAATTTTCCGCTGACAATCGTTTCATCGCAGATGTCAATAAATCCAGTGTCCGCATTAATAATATCGCTGTATCGCTGGAGCATTTCTTCCGAAGTCATCTTACTGGTGACACTTTCGGAAACGTCCAGCCATTCGCCGCCCTCTTCCCGAATGGCAACATTGAAATCAAATGTCACCTGCGAATAGATATTTGCAGCATAGTCAAATTTTAAATTGATACCCTGCCATTCTTTGCAGCCCTGCATGTTAATTTTCAGGTATTCGGTAATATCGGTTGCGGCTTTGATTTCCACGCCGTTGACCACCTTGTCAAATTCTACCATAACCTGCATCGCTGACCACTCTTTATTTTCCGGGTCGTTATAATCAACACCGGGGAAATTCGGGTTTCTTGCACTATCTCTGCTCCACGAAACACTGACAGTAATATCACCCTTTTTTGCAACGGGAATCCTTACGGTTTCTCCCATGCTCAGACCATCCCGGAAGGGGATGTTATCCATCTCCGCTGCGGAGGCGACAATGTTGTTGAACAGAAACACATTGTCGTTGGATTTCTCATCGGAAAGATTCTGGAATGTTTGATCATCCAAAATTGCACACGTCAGCAAATCTTCCAGCTGATTGATGCCGTCACCCGCTAAAATATTCTGTTCGATCTGTTCGGTGTCAATCAAATCTTCTGCTTCCACGTTCTCTTCCATGTAGACATCCACATCGTCAATGATGTCTGCAAGGTCGGCATTTTCTACGGTGACAAAATACCAGTCCTTTCCGCTCAAAGTGCCTTTATCGCTCTCTTTTACAAGGAACTGGTCATTCACCATGCTGACGGAAACGAACAATGTATCATCATCGTACAAATCTCCCAAGGTATTCGGATTTTTTCCGGCTGCAACCCATTCATTATAGCCATTCAAGAAACAAATCGGTGTTTTTTCCGTGATGACAAATTCTGCACGCTTCGGAATATAGAACTGATACGTTTCTCCTTCTCGTACCACATCATCCCAGTCCAGATAGACAATTTCTTTCTTGAGGACAACTTCTTCCACATTGTCCTTGTGAATCCGCTGGGTAACCGTATTCAAGTCTTCACTTTCGCCGGAAATCAGAGTTGCTCCGTTTTTTGCATGAAAATCATATGTAAATCCTGCCTGATAATCCTGCTCCGGCGTTACTTCATATTGATTGTCTTCTAGTGCGGTTACATGAAAGGCCGTTGGCAAATCGCCCAATGCGGAATCAATTTCCAAGTAATCCATCCAGTTTTCATCTGTAATTTCCTCCTCGGAACGAATCACAATGGGTTCTTTTGCATCGCAGTCGGCCACATATGCCGTATCCTGTTTGGTAACCCCCTGTTCCGGCTCTTCATAAGCTGCATATAGAACCGTGTTTTCCTCGAACGGGTCTTCTGAATGAAACGGTTCGGTACAATCCCCATCATAAAACCAGCCCGTAAAGTTTTGGTCTTGCTTGCTGGCACAGGGAACAGCAGTCAACACAGAACCTTTTTCCAATGTCACTGCTTCGACGGTTTCACCGCCGTTCGTGTTGAACGATACGGTGACTCGATTTTGTACGTCCCGATACCACTTCACGCCAATGCCTGCTGCAATTGCAAGAATGAGCATTGCTGCTGTGATGAAAATAACGGTTTTCTTCTTGTTCTGCCGGACTTTTACCGGTGTTGGATCTGCTGCCATAAGATACCCTCCTTCATATGTTGTCAGATCGTTGGCGGATGACGGATGAAATATGTTTCATTCCCGTTTTCCCTTAATATTCAATCGCAGGGTCAACGGTAAAATGAGATCTTAATTTTGCGGTGAGCGACTGAATCGCCCCTTCTGCAATGGTTCTCAAATCCATTTGCAGGACAATGCCAATTGCTTTCTTTTGTTCTTCCAGCGGTACACGATAAGACGTGAGCGACATCTCTAAGAACCGCTGAATTTTCTTTTCCAGTGTAAAATACAAATCACAGGGAACCACCATATAGCCCCGCATCATACCGCTGCTGCCAATCACTCGTTCGTAAAAATCCGATTCAGAATTAGATTCCGGAAAATACTGTCCAAATAATTTCTGAACTTCCATTGCTGTATGATGAATGATATAATTTAACGATCCCTCTGCACTGTATGCCTCTACATAAATACTGCGGAGTGTTTCTTTCATTTCTATCACTGCCAGCTGAATAGATGTTTCCACTGCATAAATCAATGCTGGAAACGCCTTATCTCCTAAAAATTGATTTGCCATATCGAACTGATTTTGAAACATATATTTGACATATTCCAACAACAATGCATCTTTGGTCGGAAAAATATTAAAAAAAGAACTATGAGCAACATTTGCCGCTGTTAAAATGTCTTTGATGGTCGTGTCATAATATCCCTTCTCCAGAAACAAGGGCACGCACGCTTCCATGATTTTCATCTTTGCTGCCCGGCTATCATATCGCTTTGCCAAAAAGCATCCTTCTTTCTTAGATTGAAATTTAAACCGTAAATTGTATCTTGGTACAATCTTATCATATTTTCAAATGATTGTCAATCATTTCTCACAGTTTCATCATTTTAAACAGAACAATCGCCAGCAATCTGGTCATTATCACAATTTTTATCATAAAAAAACAATTTAACTGCCACGAAAGCATCATTTATCCTTTTCATCTCGACAGAGATTCTGATGATGTTGACAATGGCATCCATTCTTGCAGTCGGTTTCTCTCTTTTGAAATTATGTATACTGTTTCTCAACTATTTTTATTTCCAATTCTAAAAAACAGAAAAATAGAAGAAATCATACAAATTTTTTCGGCTTTTTCCAGTTAATTTCTCGTCTGAATTCAATTTTTCATCATGTTTTTACCAAAGCATCCCTGTTTTTACATATTAAATTGCTTATTTTTACTTAGCAATTCTTAATTTATTCATAAAAATCAAAATCGTGAGAAAATTATATTCCTTTTCGTTTCTGTTTTGCCTAAAAAACCGTCCTATTCCACTTTTGAATTTTGTACCATATTTACGAAAAATAGATTGACGGACTGGATATTGTTGACATCTTTTTCCCAACATGATATAATAAAGATAATCAAAAGCGGTATGAGAGTTGAGATATTTTCATTCCATCAGAACCAAAAGGGTTCTTTTTTCATTTCTCCCAGTTCTCGCCCTTCTTTGAATGTTCATGCAAAAAATTGCACGGTTTGTGCGTTTTTCCGGCAAATTGCTGAATTGCAAGGAATATTTGCAATATGATTGACAATCATTGCAAAGCATGGTATCATAAGATTGCCTTAAAAAACGCTTTGCTTTTTATACACGATTCAATCTTCTTTTGACGAGTCTAAAAGGCAAGCCAAAACGAGAAAGGAATATGGTACAGTGGGGACTCTCAATCAAAAAAACAAAAACAAACAAGATGATGAAACCGAAATCGACTTGGGAAAATTGTTCAAAGCATTGGTGCGACGTCTGCCAATTATTTTGCTGGTAACACTCTGCTTCAGTGCCATTGGATTTTCCTACGGCAAGTATTACCTCCCGTTGGAGTACACCTCCAGCACCTACATGTATGTAAAAAATGGGGATGCTTCCGAAGAAAAAACTGCCATCAACCAACAAGACTTAATGGCTTCTAAGTCACTGGTAGAAACCTATATTGTCATTTTAAAAAATGACACCGTTGTAAAACAGGTTGGCATGAGTTTGGTCAGCAAGTTCGGGGTATCCGAAATTTCAAAATGCTTTACGGTCAAAAATGGGGTCATTTCTACCTCTGAACTCAAAGATGCAATTTCCATGTCGGCGGACGGCGACACAGAAGTACTGAAAATTTCTGCACAAACCAAAGATCCACATGTGTCCGCTGAAATCTGCGACATTTACGCAGAAGTTGCACCGACATTTCTCATCCGCATCATTGGTGCAGGGTCTGTTGAAGTCATCGGCGATGCCGAAGTACCGCAATCGCCCTCCGCTCCAGATGTGAAAAAAATTACTATGATGGCAGCCGCAGCAGGATTTGTTCTCTCTGCCGGTGTTGCAGTCTTAATTTACATGTTGGATCGCACCATCAAGGGCGAAGATGACATTCAGTCTTTCTCCATCTCTTATCTGGGCGAAGTGCCGGAAATGGTGGAGGCTCGCAGCGGAAAACGGAAACGCCGCAAGAAAAAGAACAGCCCTTCCGCATTGCGGAATATGCTGCTCTGTGCAAAAGATATTCCGTTCCCGTGCTCAGAAGCTTACCGCTCCATCCGCACCAATTTGATGTTTGCACTGGCTCCACAGGAACATAAAATTGTTGCAGTAACCAGTCCAAATGCTGCGGACGGAAAGAGTTTGACGGCTGCAAATATTGCAATGGCAATGGCGATGATGAACAAAAAAGTGTTGTTCATTGATGCAGACTTGAGAAAACCGGTTCAGCACCAGCGGTTAAAGCTGGAAAACAAGGTTGGTTTATCCGAAGTTCTGGGGCATATGACAACTTGGCAAGTGGCTCGCCATCTTGCACCGCTGCCGAACATGGATGTACTGACAGCTGGTACTTGTCCGCCAAATCCATCTGAACTGCTGGCATCTCCGGCAATGAAAAAGTTGCTTGAAGAAGCCGAACAGCAGTATGATTATATCATCATCGACACACCGCCAGTGAATGTTGTCAGCGATGCGTTGGGGCTTTCCGATTGCATCGGCGGTATCTTAATGGTAGCACGTTACTATGTTACCACGACCAAGGAATTAGAAACCGCTTTGCAGGCAATTTCTGTAACAGGTGCAACTGTATTGGGTCTGGTTCTGACAGAAGTGGACTTCAAGCAAGGCGGCTATTACAAGAAATATTATAAAAAAGGCTCTTATTATACCTACGGAAACGAAAATGGAAACGGAAGCAAAAAGAAATCTCATTCTCATTCCACACAGCAATCTGAACCCGTTTCTACAACAACAGATACAGATTCTGATAAACAGCCTGTTTCCTAAGAAGGAGGCAGTCCAATGATGATTGATTTTCACTGCCACATCCTCCCCAAGATGGATGATGGTTCTGATTCTATCAATACTTCCCTCGCAATGCTGCGGGAGGAACACACACAAGGGGTAAATCGTGTGGTTCTGACACCGCATTTCTACTGCGAAGAGGAATCGATAGAAGCGTTCTTACAGCGACGCAAAAAGGCTTTTTCTGCCTTACAAACCGCTATTTCCGACCAACCGCATGCAGACGATATTCCAGAGCTTTGCTTAGGGGCAGAAGTTGCTATGTCCAGTGCATTGGCACAGATGGACTTACAACCGCTCTGCATTACTGGAACAAATGTCTTGCTGTTGGAGTTACCATATTATCGCCGATTTCGGCTGAAAGATGTTGAAACCATCATCAACCGAAACGATATTCAAGTTGTATTTGCCCATATTGAGCGGTTTTCCCGTTTATGGAATAAAGAGACCTTTGCAGCAGTCATGGAACTGCCCGTCTACAAACAAATTAACTGTAGCTCTCTTTATCATGCTCGCTGGCGACAGCGGCGGCAGTTGCTCCGCTGGCTTTCAGACGGAGAAGTGCACCTGCTGGGTACAGACGCACACAACCTCACCACTCGCCCTGTAAACTTTCAGGCAGCTGCACAGCTGTTGCAGCGAAAGCAGCGAACGGCTGAGTTAGAAACCTGCATGGAACTCGCAGAGCAGTTGACAGAAGACGGCGTACAGTAAACAGGGTGTATCGTTTCACTGCTTGAATATGGGGATTTATTTTTCAAGAGGAGGATGGTACAATGCAAACAGAATGGATTTGGGAGGCAAAAGCCAACCAAGCAATTTTAACCGAAAAACGCAGTCAGAAAGTCTGGTTGAAACAAGACCTGCTCAATCGCAAGCATGTCTATGCACTTTTACAACGCTCAAGAGATATTTTCTTTTCGCTCCTTGCAATTATCGTTCTTTCTCCGCTGATGTTGTTAACGGCTCTGCTGATTGTGCTGGATGACCCACACGGTGGCCCGATTTTCTCACAATATCGTGTAGGAAAGAATGGTCGGAAATTTAAACTCTATAAGTTTCGTTCTATGGTCGTTCATGCAGAAGACAATTTGGAAAGCTTGATGCAACAGAACGAAATGGATGGACCAGTGTTCAAAATCAAAAAAGACCCTCGCATTACCCGAATTGGTCACTTTATTCGCAAAACCAGTATTGACGAGCTTCCACAGCTTTTCAACATTCTGAAAGGCGAAATGAGCATTGTAGGGCCAAGACCGTCTTTACCAAGAGAGGTTGAGAAGTACACGCCATACCAGATGCAGCGATTGCTCGTCACACCAGGTTTGACCTGCTACTGGCAGATTCAGCCACAGCGAAACAGCCTTTCGTTTGAGGAATGGGTGGCACTGGATATTCAGTACATTCAAGACCGCAGCTATTGGCTGGACTGGAAAATCATTTTCAAAACCGTTGGTGCGGTTCTGACATGTCAGGGAGAATGATGCGAACACTTACAAACAAATACAAAATCCCACAGGGAATGCGTTCCTTGTGGGATTTTTTTATACAGTTCTATTCGGTTTTATTTTTTAGGGCAACTCTGCAATCATGATTCAAAGGGGGCTGTAACTGCTTTTCCGGCTGCAACACTTGCCTTTGCATCTAAATAGCGTTGGTTCGTACTGCCCCGAAAACGGCATTCGTAGCTTTTCTTATCCGCTTCAAAGCGTCCATCAATTAAAATATCGGTTTCGTTCAGCAATGCCATCCAATCTTCCCGACCGTCTGTCAGCAACTGCTCCAGTGTATATCCGGTATATGTCACCAGATTCAACCCCAAATCATGCACCTGTTTCCCCAGTTCCGCCAGTGCTGCCGCCTGACAAAACGGCTCTCCACCGCTGAATGTAACACCGTCCAGTAATGGGTCACTTGCAATCTCTTTCAGCAACACTGCTGCATCTATTAGCTTTCCGCCCTGAAAATCATGGGTCTGCGGATTGTGACAGCCCGGACATCCATGGGGACATCCCTGCACAAAAATGGTATAGCGAATCCCCTCCCCATCAACAATCGAATTTTCTACCGTTCCTGCAATTCGCAGCTGCATCATAAGCCCCTGCCTTTCTCGTTTTTATCCGCAAAAATTCCTGTAAGCAGAACTACTTCCACTTACAGGAATTTTCAATCATACATACTATTTCTATATTCAGCCATTATAAAGCGTGTTTCACACGGTCATGTTCTTCTGCTCGCTTTGCATCGTTAAACCGATCGAGTGTACCAACCAGATAGCCGGTGATTCTCCGAATCCGTTCAAAGCCAACATCACCGCTGTGTTCTGTTCTGCCGCACTGCGGGCAGCTATCACCAATAATGCCTGTAAAGCCACAGCAAGGGTCACGGTCAACCGGATGGTTCACAGAGCCATAACCAATCCCTGCTTCTTTCATGCAGCGAATGACCTTCTCAAACGCTGCTACGTTCTGGACTGGGTCGCCGTCCATTTCTACATAGCTGATATGTCCGCCGTTTGTAAGGGCGTGATACGGAGCTTCCAGACGAATCTTGTCCACTGCCCGAATCGGATAGTAAACCGGAACATGGAATGAGTTGGTGTAATAATCCCGATCCGTTACGCCCGGGATCACACCATACCGTTCCCGATCCATCCGAACGAATCGACCAGATAACCCTTCTGCTGGCGTTGCCAGAACAGAGAAATTCAAGCCTGTTTTCTTCGATTCCAAATCGGTACGATCCCGCATCGTCTGAATAATCTTCAAGCCCAGTTCCTGTGCTTCTGCACTCTCGCCGTGATGCTTGCCAATCAATGCCTTCAAGGTTTCTGCCAAGCCGATGAAGCCTACAGAAAGCGTTCCGTGCTTCAAAACTTCTGCAACGGAATCATCTGGGCCAAGCCCCTCAGAATCCAACCAAACGCCCTGTCCCATCAGGAATGGGTAGTTCCGTACTTTCTTCTGGCACTGGATTGCAAACCGATCTGTCAGCTGTTCAATGGTCAAATCCATCATGTTGTTCAGCAGCGTGAAGAATTTATCAATATCCCCATTTGCTTTGATTGCCAGCCGTGGGAGGTTGATTGATGTAAAGCTCAGGTTGCCTCTGCCCGTTACAATTTCACGGGTCGGGTCATATTCGTTGCCGATCACTCTGGTACGGCAGCCCATATAGGCAATTTCCGTCCGGTAGTCGCCCGGCTTGTAATACTGGAGGTTATACGGTGCATCCAAGAATGCAAAGTTCGGGAATAACCGCTTTGCAGAAACCCGACATGCCAGCTTAAACATATCATAGTTCGGGTCTTCCTTGTTATAGTTCACGCCTTCTTTTACCTTGAAAATGTGAATCGGGAAAATCGGTGTTTCGCCGTTGCCCAAGCCAGCTTCTTCCGCCAGCAGCACATTTTCAATGACCATTCTGCCTTCCGGTGTGGTATCTGTTCCGTAGTTGATGGAACTAAATGGTGTCTGTGCCCCTGCACGGCTGTTCATGGTGTTCAGGTTGTGAATCAGGGCTTCCATTGCCTGATAGGTTGCACGGTTGGTTTCCCGATAAGCATTCTTCTTTGCAAACGCCTGTATGGTTGCAATCTGGTCGGCTGTCAGCCGTTCAGAGAGCTTCTGTGCTTCTGCTTCCTGATAGCCGTTGTTATTTGCCAGACAAGGAATCAGACCTGTTTCCTGCTGAATAGCAGCCGCATAGGACTTTACAAATGCCTGTGGTTCTTCGATGTCGGTCAAGAGTTCCAGTGCTCTTGCAACATTCTGCAAGTACCGTTTCCGATAAGTTTTCTTAACGCCGCCAGCCATTGCATAATCAAAGTTCGGGACACTCTGTCCGCCGTGCTGGTCGTTCTGGTTGGACTGAATTGCGATACAAGCCAAAGCGGAATAACTGGAAATATCGTTTGGTTCTCTCAGGAAGCCATGGCCAGTCGAAAAGCCATGCTGAAACAGCTGAATCAAGTCAATCTGGCAGCAGGTTGTTGTCAGCGTCAGGAAATCCAAGTCATGAATGTGAATGTCGCCGTTCCGGTGAGCCTTAGCGTGTTCCGGCTTCAGAACTCGCATCTCATAGAATTCCTTCGCAGCGGAAGAACCATACTTCAGCATCGTGCCCATTGCGGTATCGCCGTCGATGTTGGCATTTTCCCGCTTGATGTCGCTGTCCTTTGCAGAATCAAATGTCAGCTCGTTCATAATCTTCATGAGATTGGATTTGACTTCCCGATCTCTGGTACGCTCATAGCGATATAAAATATATGCCTTTGCAGTTTGGGCATGTCCGCACTCAATCAGTTCTTTTTCTACCAAGTCCTGAATTTCTTCTACGGTCGGTTCTTGACTGCCGTGCAGCTGTTCATACAACGCACAGGTTTTTTCGGCAACATCTCTCGCCATGGCTGCATCTGTTCCGCCAACAGACTGGGCTGCACGAAATACCGCATTTGCAATCTTGTCTAAATCAAACGACTCTCTTCTGCCGTCACGTTTAATAATATAAGAAATCATAAGTGCGAACGCTCCCCTTTACATATACAAAATATAGTAGAGCAGCCGGTAAAGTAACCATGTATCTAGTACTTTACGGCTGCCTATCCAGTATAACGCATTTTTTCGGAATTGTCAATAGGAAAACGAAAAAAGCATTGCTTCTTCGGAATTTAATAGGAAAACAAATCAAAATTTACACCAAGCAGATAGAAAACAAGTCCTATCAGCAAACAAGATAAAAAAATGAAGAAAACAACCCGCAGGCGAAATCGCAGCTTCGGTTTTGGGTAACGTCCTGTATATTCCGGAAGTCCTTGAGCGGACGATTTTTTCTTTTTCATAGTAATGCCTGCCCTCCTTGTCGATGTTGGATCGAAACACGTTCCTTTCTATTATACGACAAGCCAGCCAAAAAATCAAGGGATTTCTCCAAAGAATCGGAAGAAATTTATTTTTAAACAATGAATGAACTTTTTCAGTTTCCAAATTATTTGGAAAAATACAACAAAAAAGACGCCTCTTCTTCCGAAGAAACGTCTTTCTCTATCGTACACAACTTGTACTGCTTAGTCGCTTACATACGGCAGCAGTGCAACGTGTCTTGCTCTCTTGATTGCTGTGGTCAGCTTCCGCTGATGATATGCACAAGTGCCAGTAACTCTTCTCGGCAAAATCTTTGCCCGTTCTGTCATGCACTTTCTCAGCTTTGCGATGTCCTTGTAATCAATGACATCTACTCTGTCTACGCAGAACATGCAGACCTTTTTTCTCGGTCTTTTTCCGCCCATTCTTGGTGCTCTTTCCATGGTCAAATCCTCCTAACTGCATTTCGCAAGTTTCGTTTTTGTTTTCTGCAATTTTGATTAGAACGGTACTTCTCCATCGCTGAGGATTTCTTCAAAATCGCTCAGGTCGCCCAATTGGATCGGAACAGAATTGTTCTGCTGCTGCGGAGCCGGAGCTGCTGCTGGCTGCTGTGGAGCTGCCTGCGGTGCAGATGGCTGCTGCTGGTACTGCGGCTGATACTGATAGCCACTCTGATTCGATGGTGCAGTATAGTTTCCATTTGCCTGTGCAGCGGCTCTGGTTTCCCCGAAGGTCACATTGTCCGCCTGAACTTCCATCGAATAGTGCTTCACACCATTTCCATCGGTATAATCCGAATTTTGCAGTCTGCCTTCCACAATGATCATTGAACCCTTATGGAAATACCGACTTACAAATTCCGCCTGTTGCCGCCAGCAAACAACATTGATAAAATCAGCCTGTCGTTCTCCGGTGGACTTTGACGTATATGGTCGGTCGATGGCAACTCGAATTCTGCATACAGCAATGCCGCTTTGTGTCTGCCGGAAATCCGGATCCGCACACAATCTACCCATCAGAATCACTTTATTCAGCATCACATTCCATTCCTTTCCTCATATTTTCAAAAAAACCGTTCCTTGTAAAGACGTCTTATTCTGCAACAGTTACCAAGAACCGCAGAACGCCGTCTGTGATGTTCAGGACACGTTCCAGTTCAGCCGGAAAATCCGGTGTTGCTGTGAAGCTATACAGTGCGTAATAGCCGTCCGGTTCATCGTTGATCGGGTATGCGAGCTTCCGCTTGCCCCACTCGTTCACTTCGTCCAGTGTGGCTGCTGCTTCGATCTTGCTCTTGAACTTTTCAACCAGTTCCTTTGCAACTTCTTCACCCTTTGCCAGGCTGTAAACAGCCATCAGCTCATACTTTGCATTCAACTTTGCCACGTTAAAAACACCTCCTTCTGGATTTCGCCTGCAATTGTGCAAGCAAGGATAACATATCTATTATAGCAAACTCTGCTCGACTTGTCAAGCATTTTTCTGGTTTTTTCGGAATTTTTTTTACAAAATTCCCGACCTTAAAACGCCATGCTGATGCCCAGCAGGAACAGAGCCGTTACAAGAACGGTCACCGCATACTGTGCCAAAATGGCAATCAGAACGAACCAGTAATTTGTTCCGCCTGCCATTCGCAGCCGGTCTTTGGTCATGCCTTCGGGCAGCCCCTCCGCTCGGATTCTGTGCACTTTTCGCAAAACAAACCGATAATAAATATAATTAGAAAAGGCAAACAACAATACCCGTACTGCAAAACTCAGATACATACAAATAACATACATCGTATGTAAAGCAGTTTCATATGGCAGCAATGCCGTACAGAATGATTGAATCTGTTCTGTCATCACTTGCAGGAAATTGTTGTACATGCCGCCCATACCGCCCATGCTGTCCATGCTCTGCTGCATGCTGTGCAGCTGGCTCAAAATCGAATCATTGTTGGTGACAAACGAATACAGTTCTGACGGCAAATCTAACAACAGCAACACACTGATAATCAGAAATGTCATGCCCCACATTTTCCGGCTGGCAAAATACAGTTGCGGAAACACCGCACTGACTAAATTCATGGTGAGTTTCGAGCCAGTTTCTCGGAACTTCTTAAACGCCGGAACATAATAAATGGTATTTGTCCGCACGAAATTTGCAAGGTCTTCCAGCCGTTCCCCTTCATAGTCCTCATTCGGGTCTAATCCACAGCAAATATCCTGTGCACTTTGCTGCCAAGTCTGCTGGTTTTGCTGTGCTGTTTGCTGCTGTCCGTTCTCCTCTAAAATCATGCCGCAATGTCCGCAGAACGCCTGATGCACAGGATTTTCCGTTCCGCAGCGAGGGCAGCGGCGTGTTTCTGATGCTGTTTCCGATTCTGGTAATGGAATTTCGACCGGCTTCCAGCTTCCGCCGTTTTCGTGCAGATGCACATTGATGCAGTGCCCGTAATGCTGCCAGCACGCCCGATGATAAGGCGTTCCGCATTCTGGGCAAACAACAACATCATCCTCCGGTTCGAATGGCTTTTGGCATACAAAACAGGATTGTCCGGTATAATCTGCCATAAAGCAATGCACTTCCTTTCCAATTCTGTTTCCACAGAATTTGATGGTGATTCCCCGTTTCTTATTTCTGGCTGGAGGATTTCAGCTTTTTCCACCGGAACACAAATACACCCGTTGCTGTTCCAGCGGTTACAAGCGTGAATACAATCACAGCAGTTACCAAATCTTTTGTGCTGAACTTAGAAGATTCCGTTTCTGTTTCTGCTTCTGTTATCACCTGTGTGGTCGGTTCGGTGGTGTCGTCTGCTGCTGCCGCTGGCAGTCCCCAGCAGCCCAGCCCGAGGATACCAGCACAAAGCCACGCTAACATTCGTTGTTTCATTGTTATTCCTCCGCTTCTCTTTTCCAGCCCTTGTAAGGATAGTATAAAGAATACCGCACCAGATAAAACGTCCAGTGCGGTATCCTGTTTTCGCTTGCGTCTAATTACTTCTCTGCATTCGGGGTGGTATATGGTGCAATATGATGTGCCAGATATTCCGAATGAGTTTCATTCTTCTGAATCCGAACATTGTTATAAACATCCATACCTGTTCCGGCAGGAATCAGCTTACCAATGATAACATTTTCCTTCAAGCCATACAGCATATCGCTCTTGCCACGGATTGCCGCATCGGTCAAAGCCTTTGTGGTTTCCTGGAAGGATGCTGCCGACAGGAAGCTGTCGGAGCTGGAGGATGCCTTGGTAATACCCTGCAGCACCGGTGCAGTGGTAACCAGTTCTACATCTGGTTCACCATTTGCCATCCGTTCCCGCAGTTCTTCGTTAATGGTTTCTACCTTCCGCTTATCAATCAGCGTACCCGGCAGTAAGTAGCTGCTGCCAGATTCTTCAATCTTGACCTTCCGCAGCATCTGGCGTACGATAACTTCGATGTGCTTATCGTTGATATCAACACCTTGCAGACGGTAAACCTTCTGCACTTCGCTGATGATGTAGTCCTGTACTGCATGAACGCCCAGAACTGCCAGAATATCGCCCGGGAAGATGTTCCCTTCGGTCAGACGAGTACCCTTTTCAATTTCTTCGCCTTCCTTTACCCGAATCTTCAGGTTATAGTGAATCGGATAAGATTCCGATTCGCCAGTAGTCTGGTTGGTAACGAAAATGGTTCTTGCAGTCTTGATTTCTTCAATGTGTACCTTACCGGACAGACGAGCCAAAATGGCTGCATTCTTCGGATGACGGCTTTCAAACAATTCTTCGACACGCGGCAAACCTTGTGTGATGTCTTCTGCCGATGCGATACCACCAGTATGGAATGTACGCATGGTCAGCTGTGTACCCGGTTCACCGATGGACTGGGCAGCGATAACGCCGACCGATTCACCCACGCAAACCAGATTGCCGTTTGCCAAGTTTGCACCGTAGCACTTTGCACAAACACCCTGCTTTGCATGGCAAGTCAGGACGGAACGAATCGAAATCCGTTCAATGCCAGCTTCGGTAATCTTCTTTGCATCACTTTCTGTGAGCATTTTATTCTTAGAAATCAGCAGTTCGCCGGTTTCCGGATCTCTCAGGTCTTCTACCAGATAACGACCTGCCAGACGTTCGCCGAGCGGTTCAATCATTTCATTGCCGTTGCTGATTTCGTAAACTTCCAGACCTTCATTTGTGCCGCAATCCTGTTCCCGGATGATGACATCCTGCGAAACGTCTACCAGACGACGAGTCAGGTAACCAGAGTCAGCGGTACGCAATGCGGTATCTGCCAAGCCCTTTCTTGCACCTCGAGAGGAGATGAAGTATTCCAAGATGTTCAGACCTTCTCGGTAGTTGGAACGAATCGGCATTTCGATGGTCGCACCGGATGTATTGGCAATCAAGCCACGCATGCCGGCAAGCTGACGAATCTGGCTGATACTACCACGGGCACCGGAGTCCGCCATCATGAAGATTGGGTTGTAACGATCCAAACCGTTTTGCAGAGCGGTGGTAACGTCATTGGTTGCACCGTTCCAGATTTCGATAAACCGCTTGGACTTTTCTGCTGCGGAGATATAACCGTATGCATATTCGTTGTTGATTTCTGCAACTTCTGCATCGGCTGCTGCAATGATGTCCTTCTTTTCCTTTGGAATGATGGCATCGCAAACCGCAACGGTAATGGCAGCCTTTGTAGAATATTTAAAGCCTGTTGCCTTGATCTTATCCAGCACTTCGGAAGTGGTCGTTGTGCCATGAATCTTAATGCAACGGTCGATAATCTGACCCAGCTGCTTCTTGCCAACCAGGAACGCAATTTCCAGATCAAACTGATGCTTGGAATCTGTACGGTCTACATAGCCCAGATTCTGCGGAATGTTTTCGTTAAAGATCAGACGGCCAACGGTACAATCAATAATCTGAGAAACCCGCTTATCACCAATATCTCTGGTAATCCGTACTTTAATCTTTGCGTGAATGGAAACATCGCCTTCATTGTAAGCCATGAGGGCTTCGTTGACATCCCGGAAAATCTTGCCTTCGCCCTTTTCGCCGTCCTTTTCCATGGTCAGGTAATACGAACCCAAAACCATATCCTGTGTCGGAACAGCAACTGGACGACCGTCAGACGGCTTCAACAAGTTGTTCGCAGCCAGCATCAGGAATCTTGCTTCTGCCTGTGCTTCTGCGGACAGCGGCAGGTGCACTGCCATTTGGTCGCCGTCAAAGTCTGCGTTAAATGCAGAGCATACCAACGGGTGCAGCTTCAGGGCACGGCCTTCTACCAGTACCGGTTCAAATGCCTGGATACCCAGACGGTGCAGCGTAGGAGCACGGTTCAGCAGAACCGGATGTCCCTTGATGACATTTTCCAGTGCATCCCAAACTTCCGGAGAAGTTCGGTCTACCATCTTTCTGGCACTCTTAATATTTGCAATGACCTTGGTATCTACCAACCGCTTCAAAACGAACGGCTTAAACAGTTCCAATGCCATTTCCTTCGGCAAACCGCACTGATACATCCGCAGTTCCGGACCAACGACGATAACAGAACGACCGGAGTAGTCAACACGCTTGCCGAGCAAGTTCTGACGGAATCGACCCTGCTTGCCCTTCAGCATATCAGACAGGGATTTCAGTGCACGGTTATTCGGACCCGTAACAGGTCTGCCGTGTCTGCCGTTGTCAATCAAAGCATCGACTGCTTCTTGCAGCATCCGCTTTTCGTTCCGGACAATGATGTCCGGTGCATCCAGTTCCAGCATCCGCTGCAACCGGTTGTTCCGGTTGATGACACGGCGGTACAAATCATTCAGGTCAGAGGTTGCGTACCGTCCGCCGTCCAGCATAACCATCGGACGAATGTCCGGCGGAATAACCGGAACAACGTCCAGAATCATCCATTCCGGACGGTTGCCGGACTGCCGGAAGGCTTCCACGATTTCCAGCCGCTTCAGCAGCTTCAACCGCTTCTGACCGGAATTCAGTCCAACCAGTTCTTCTTTTAATTCTTTGGAAAGTTCTTCCAAATCAATTTCACAGAGCAGCTTCTTAATGGCTTCTGCACCCATTGCTGCTTCAAATTCATCGCCGTACTTTTCCCGATAATTCAGATATTCCTTTTCGGTCAGGAGCTGCTTCTTAAACAGCTCCGTATTGCCCGGGTTCAGTACGATATATTTTGTGAAGTAGAGCACTTCTTCCAGTCTTTTCTGGGAGATTTCCAGCATCTGACCGATTCTGGACGGTGTTCCCTTGAAATACCAGATATGAGAAACCGGAGCAGCCAGTTCAATATGACCCATCCGTTCCCGGCGAACCTTTGCACGGGTTACTTCTACGCCGCAGCGGTCGCAGACTTTGCCCTTAAAACGAATCTTCTTGAACTTTCCGCAGTGACATTCCCAGTCCTTGGTTGGTCCAAAAATCCGTTCGCAGAACAAACCATCCCGTTCCGGCTTCTGTGTCCGGTAATTGATGGTTTCCGGGCGTGTTACCGCACCATAAGACCATTCCCGAATCCGTTCCGGTGAAGCAAGTCCAATTTTTATGGATTCAAATGTATTAAATTCCAAATTCGTACCCTCCTGTATTCTATCACGAGATTTTCATACATGGTAACTTGTTACATTTCGTCATCGTCAAACGGATAATCATCTACATCATCCGGATAATCGTCTTCGTCTGTATCGTCAATATCCTCAAATGGAACATCCTCTGCATCCGGATCTCCATTTGCAATGGTCTTATCATCATCATAACCCATGCCGACATCTTCCATATCCTTGGACATGCCTTCATAGTTTGCAGTATCGGTGATGTCGTCATCACTTTCATACGAAACAACCTGTGCGGTGACATCGTCATCGAAGTTCGACCGCAGGTCAATTTCATTCTGTTCGCCATCCAATACCTTGACATCCAGACCCAGTGACTGCAATTCCTTAATCAGAACCTTAAAAGATTCCGGAATGCCCGGCTTCGGTACATTCTGACCCTTGACAATTGCTTCATAGGTTTCTACACGTCCAACGGTATCGTCAGATTTTACGGTCAGGATTTCTTGCAGGGTGTAAGCTGCACCGTATGCTTCCAGTGCCCAAACTTCCATTTCCCCGAATCTCTGACCGCCGAACTGTGCCTTACCACCCAACGGCTGCTGCGTAACCAGAGAGTACGGACCAACAGAACGAGCGTGAATCTTTTCGTCTACCAAGTGGTGGAGTTTCAGGTAGTGCATATAACCAACGGTTACACGGTTATCAAACTTTTCACCAGTTCTGCCATCATACAGTGTGAACTTACCGTCTTCGCAGAATTCCAGTGCCTTCGGGTTGATGACCTTCTGCATTGGCTTCAAGTCGAACGGATCATTCCGATGCGGTTCGTTCCGGCGATTTGCTTCCCGGAAGCATTCTCGAATGTCATCTTCGTGTGCACCGTCAAAGACTGGTGTCATCACGTGCCAGCCCAGAGCCTTGGCAGCCATACCCAAATGCACTTCCAATACCTGACCGATGTTCATACGAGAAGGTACGCCCAACGGATTCAGAACGATATCCAGCGGTGTGCCATCCGGCAGGAACGGCATATCTTCTTCCGGCAAAATGCGGGAAACGACACCCTTGTTACCGTGACGGCCTGCCATCTTATCGCCGACGGAGATTTTCCGCTTTTGAGCGATATAGCAGCGAACCAATTTATTGACACCAGCTGACAATTCATCACAATTCTCTCTGGTGAAGATTTTTACATCAATGATGATACCAGCTTCGCCGTGTGGTACTTTCAAAGAGTTATCCCGCACTTCCCGTGCCTTTTCGCCGAAGATCGCACGCAGCAGGCGTTCTTCTGCGGTCAGTTCGGTTTCGCCCTTCGGGGTAACCTTACCAACCAAAATATCACCAGCGTGTACTTCTGCACCAATCCGAATGATACCATTTTCATCCAAATCCTTCAGTGCATCGTCACCGACGTTCGGAATATCTCTGGTAATTTCTTCTGGGCCTAACTTCGTATCTCTGCATTCGATTTCATATTCTTCAATGTGAACGGAAGTGAAGATATCTTCCCGTACCAACCGTTCATTCAGCAGAACCGCATCTTCGTAGTTGTAACCTTCCCAAGTCATGAAGCCGATGAGGGCATTCTTACCCAGAGAGATTTCACCGTCAGAAGTAGACGGACCATCTGCCAGAACCTGTCCCTTTGTAACGTGTTCGCCAGCGTCTACAATCGGTCTTTGGTTGATGCAAGTACCCTGGTTGGAACGCTTGAACTTTTCGAGCTTAAAGGTCTGTTCCTTGTGGGTTTCATCCGACAGCAAGGTAATGGTGTCTGCGGAAACTGCCGTAATCACACCATCGCACGGTGCAAGCACACAAACGCCAGAGTCTACAGCTGCCTTGTATTCCATACCTGTTCCGACAAACGGCCGTTCGGTCTTGAGCAGCGGCACTGCCTGTCTTTGCATGTTAGAGCCCATCAACGCACGGTTTGCGTCATCGTTTTCCAAGAACGGAATCATAGAAGTTGCGACAGAAACTACCATCTTCGGGGAAACATCCATGAAGTCAATGCGGTCTTGCTCCACTTCCAGAATCTGTTCCCGATAACGAGCCGCAACCTTATGATTTGCAAAGTGTCCGTCTTCGGTCAGCGGTTCGTTTGCCTGTGCAACAATGTAATTATCTTCTACGTCCGCAGTCATATAGACAACTTCGTCTGTTACAACGCCAGTTGCCTTATCTACTCGCCGATACGGAGCTTCAATAAAGCCATATTCGTTGATTCTTGCGAATGTTGCCAGATAAGAAATCAAACCGATGTTCGGACCTTCTGGCGTTTCAATCGGGCACATTCTTCCGTAATGGCTATAATGTACGTCACGAACTTCAAATCCTGCACGATCTCTGGACAAACCGCCCGGACCCAATGCAGACAGACGACGCTTATGGGTCAATTCTGCCAGCGGGTTGTTCTGATCCATGAACTGCGACAGCGGAGAAGAACCAAAGAATTCTTTAATTGCAGCCGTAATTGGACGGATATTGACCAAACTCTGCGGTGTGATCACGTCCATATCCTGTGCCTGAATGTTCATCCGTTCCCGAATGACCCGTTCCATTCTGGTGAAACCAATCCGGAACTGGTTCTGCAACAGTTCGCCAACAGAACGGATTCGACGGTTGCCCAAGTGGTCGATGTCGTCCACAGTACCAACGCCTTCGCAGAGGTTCAGGAAATAGCTGATGGTTGCATAGATGTCGTCCAGAATAATATGCTTCGGAACGAGTTCATCCAACCGCTTCTTCACCTGTTCTTCCACTTCTTCCGGTGTGGAGGAACTTTCGAGAATTTCTCTCAGAACAGAGAACGAAACCTTTTCGTTGATTTCATATTTGCTGATGTCAAACTGTACATACGGCTGCAGGTCAACCATGCCGTTACCGATGACCTTAACTTCCCGCTGTACAAACCGGATGGCATTTTCTCCGGCTTCGGTGACATAATATTCTTTACATTCTACTGTCAGGAATGCAGCCTTTACGCCGGCTTCCTGAATCTGTTCTGCCTGTTCGTAAGTCAGGGTCGTTCCTGCATCAAACAGCAGTTCGCCTGTCATTTCATTGATGACCGGACGGGACAGGGTATGTCCAGCCAGACGGCTTGCAATGCCCAGCTTCTTATTATACTTATACCGACCGAACCGGCACAAATCATACCGCTTTGCATCAAAGAACAGATTGTTCAAGTGGGTCAGGGAGCTTTCCACCGTCGGCGGTTCGCCCGGACGCAGCTTCTTATAAACATCCAGCAATGCATCTTCGGTATTCTTGGTGCTGTCCTTTTGCAGAATGGTCTGCCGCAGACGTTCATCATCCCCGAACATCTCATAGATTTCTTCATCTGTTCCAATGCCGATTGCACGGATAAAGGTTGTCAGTGCAATCTTCCGGTTCTTATCTATCCGGACATAGATAACATCGTTGGAATCCATTTCATATTCCAGCCATGCGCCACGGTTCGGAATGACAGTGGTCTTAAACAAATCCTTACCGGTGCGGTCTTTTTCAGAAGCGTAATAAACGCCCGGAGAACGAACCAACTGCGAAACGATGACACGTTCTGCACCATTGATGACGAACGTACCGCTTTCGGTCATGAGCGGGAAGTCGCCCATATAGATTTCGCTTTCCTTGACCTCGCCGGTTTCCTTATTCCAGAGGGTCGCCGTCACACGCAGTGCGGCAGCATAGGTTGCATCCTGCTCCTTGCATTCTGCAATGGTATACTTCGGCTTTTCATCAATCCGGTAATCAATAAAGTTCAGAACCAGATTGCCGTTGTAGTCTGTGATAGAAGAAACGTCCCGGAAGACTTCCTTTAAGCCTTCCTCCCGAAACCAGCGGTACGAATTTTTCTGTACTTCGATCAGGTTCGGCATTTCCAGCACTTCGTTGATTTTCCCGAAGTTCATTCTGACATTTTTTCCACACTGCTTTGGCGTCACATTCACCATAGGCGAAAAAACCTCCTTCGTTATAATCGAAAAAATTAGCACCTGTAAGCAGAAATGAAAAATTTTTCGTATTTTTCGATTTTCTCTTGACAGGCGGGAAAGGATATGGTATACTATTAATTTTTGCGTGTGTCACCCTTGTGGCACTACGATACATTTTATTATTTTATAATATTCCCAGATGTTTGTCAAGTAGTTTTTTTAAATTTTACAGATTCTTAAAAATATTTTGAGGATTTCCCGTATCCATCCCGAAAATCTCGTGCACATTTCGGTTTTTTGGTGGCTGAATGAGAGAATTTTTGCAGAATGCCCAAAAAGCACCCTCACAAGCAATTTCAAAAAATTTTAAGAAACCCCTTGACAAATCGATAAAAATAGTGTACTATGTTGATAGTGCACTAATTCACACAACTACAAAAAGTCGTGTATTCTTCTGAAAGGGGGTATTTTGGATGGAGTTTCAAAACAACTACCCCATCTACCTGCAAATTGCAGATGACATCAAACGGCGGATTGTCATCGGTGAGCTGCATCCCGGTGACAAGCTGCCCTCCAACACCGATTTGGCGGTTTCTTATACCGTCAACCCCAATACGGTACAGCGAATTTACCGACAACTGGAAGTGGAAGGCATCACTTTCACTCGCCGAGGCGTGGGGACGTTCCTGAGCGAAGACCCCGAACTTGCGGAACGGTTACGCAGTACCATCTTGGAACAGGAAGTGACTGCTTTCCTGAAAAAAATGCAGCAATATCATTTTTCAAAGGCTGCACTCTTTACAGCCATGGAACAGCAGTTGGAACAAGCGGAAAAAAAGGAAGAAACAGAAACAACAGACAAAAACTAAACCAAAAGGAGCAAAGGGATTATGTTAACATTTGAACATGTCAGAAAAAATTATGACAGCAAACGGGTGCTGGATGATTGCAGCATTTCGTTTGCACCAGGGAAAGTGTATGCCCTCGTGGGGCCAAACGGCACTGGCAAAAGCACCTTGATGAAAGCAGCTGCCGGACTGGTAAAACTCAACGGCGGCACACTCACCTACAAGGGGCAGCCAATCGGAACAGAGAGCAAAAAACACATTGCTTATATGTCCACCGAACCATTCTATTATGACTATATGCGGATTCGGGATGTCAAGGCATTTCACAAGGATTTCTTTGCCGACTTTGACGCAGACTTATTCGACCGCCTGCTCACATTTATGGAGCTAACACCGGATTTGAAGATACGGGCGTTGTCCTCCGGTATGGCTGCAAAACTGAAAATTGCAGTGACACTCTCCAGACGAGCAGAAGTCATCATGCTGGATGAACCGCTGAATGGCATCGACCTCATCGGACGGGATCAAATCATCCACACCATCATTCAGGCAACCGGAAGCGGTGCAACTTTCATCATCTCCAGCCACTTGTTCGATGAATTAGAGCCAATTGTGGACAATGTTGTCATGATGAAAGGCGGCAAGGTCATCTTGGAAGGCGAACTGGAAGCCATCCGTGCGGAACACGGCAAATCCATCTCAGACTTGTATCGGGAAATTTATGCGGACACTGCCGTTCCACAGTTTTAAACAAAAAAATAGAACCATCATTCCACAACGCTTACAAAAATAAGGAGGATTTTCCATTATGGGAAACGTATTGAAATATGAAATCAAAAAATCCAGATTTATGATGCTGATTGTTGGCATCATCATCGGCGGTCTGGAACTGGCGTACTTAATCGGCTTTTTTGGTGTTACAACAGCACAAAATGAAAAAATTCAAGATATCTTCAGCAGTATCTGGGTTTTCTCTATTGTTCTGCTCGTGATTGCTGCCTGCTGTTCCATGCTGGTCGGTGTATTATACAGTGTCTTACTTTACAACAATGACATCCGGAAGAAATCCGGTTACATGTTATTTTTAACCCCAACCCCTACTTGGCAGTGGATTCTTGCAAAAATCCTGATGGGTGTCCTTGCAACGGCTGCTCTGGTAATTGCCTTTGCCATTTTAGGGATTGCAGATATTCTGCTGTTCATTCCAGAATTGGATGACACTTCTTTCATCGGGCAACTTCTGATTCCACTGCGGGATATGATTTTCGACAATGTTGGTTCTGTTTCCTTATTCCTGTTGAACCTGATTTTACAGATTGTTGTCATGATTACCACCATTTATCTGGCGATTGCCATGTCTAAAACCTTATTGGGCAACAAGAAAATCGGCAGCTTTGTAGCATTCGTTTTCTGGATTGCATTGGAAATTTTACAGTCTGCCATCAGCAGTTTGTTTGCATTGTTATCCAATGGGTTGTTCTCTATCAGCATTAACATGAGCGAAAACGGTTTGGTCTATGATTTAGACACGGCGATTCCGTATCTGCTGGCAGCAATGGCATTGAATCTTATCTTTGCTGGCGTTTGCTATGGTGTGACCACTTACCTGACCGATAAGAAAATGAGCGTTTAAAATATCTCGTTTTCTGCAAATTCATACAGAAATGGAAAAAATCCCCCTGCTTTTGGAGAGCAGGGGGATTTTTGTATTTCTTTTTGAGTTCGTATTCTTAGGGATATCAATTGCATCCGGTTCGGCAAAATCGCTTCGCTCTTTGCCTTTGTGCTGTTCGCCGGTAGTTGCGTTGTCCGAATTGCCTATGAATCTTTTTTAGATTCCAGTTTACAGGAATTTTTTATGTTTCTAGAATGGCGAACAGCATTTGTTTACTTCTCTTAGATTTCAATTTCATCTCATCAATACCTCTGTTAAGGGGGACAGCTTGTCCTCCATTTTTAAAGGATGCCTTGCCCTTTTGTCCCTTCGGGACATTTCCCCACACTGTGGGGAATCATCCCCCTCGCCGAGCTGAGCCAGCTCGACCGCAGTTCGCCTGCGGTGGCAGAGTTAATTGCTTTCTTCTGCAGCTTTTCGCAGCAGTGCAATTTCTGCTGCATATCCAGCATCATCATTCGGTGTTTCTAGAATAAACGGCAACTGTTTCAAAACTGGATGTCGGACAACGGCTTTCAAGGCTTCCAGTCCAATATAGCCTTGTCCAATCTTCTGATGGCGGTCTTTATGTGCTCCCAATGGGTTCATACTGTCGTTTAAGTGTACTGCATACAGACGATGCAAGCCGATTGTCTTGTCGAACTCTTCCAATACGGCTTCCAGATTTCCGGCAATATCATAACCGCCATCCCAGATATGGCAGGTATCCAGACACACGCCCATTTTCTCTTGCAAGTGTACGCTGTCTAAAATTGCCCGCAGTTCTGAAAAGTTTCTGCCGACTTCACTGCCCTTTCCTGCCATTGTTTCCAGCAAAACGGTCGTGGTCTGCTCCGGAAATAGCATTTCGTTCAGCGTTTCTGCAATCTGTGCAATTCCCACTTCTGCACCCTGTTTCACATGGCTGCCGGGATGAAAATTATAATACTGATTTGGCGTGTATTCCATCCGCTGCAAGTCATCTGCCAGCATATCTTTCCCAAACTGCCGAATGCTGGGGTCAGCGGAACACAAATTCATGGTATACGGTGCGTGTGCAACGAGATGTTGCAGGTCATGTTCTGCTGCATACGCTAAAAATGCAGCAACATCTTCTTTCTGAATCGGCTTTGCTTTTCCGCCCCGTGGATTTCGTGTAAAGAAAGCAAATGTCGTTGCTCCCAAAGCAACTGCGTGTTTTCCCATCTCCAGATAGCCCTTTGATGATGGCAAGTGGCATCCAATTCGCAGCATATTTATTCCCCCTGTTCAGTCGTTTGTTCTGTGGTTTCCGGTGTTTCAGATACGGGCTTGTCTGCTGGCGGTTCAGTGTTGTCCAAGTCCGTCATAATCTCTTCCAGCACCTTTTTTGCATATTCATAATATTCCTGCATCACGGCTTCACTCTTGTAACCCTCTGTTGGTTTCCGCAGACTCAAGCATAAATCTCTGTCCAGCCGTCCTTCCGAATAGCCGATTTTCTGTGCAAAATCTGTATACCGCAGATAATACCCATATTCTCGCACATGAGAATCCTCCGGATACAGCTGCTCTAAATTCACCAGCGTATCTTCTGCGGAAATATAGTCATTCGCCTTTGCATCCGTCAGGAGCATGACACCTTCCGGCATCTGCATTTGTGTCGAAAGTTTTGTGGCGTTGGCAGTATAATAGTCCATATCGTCAATTTCATCCGATACGGGAATGCAATAAATGCTAACAGTGACTTTTCCATCTCCGTTTTCATCATCTACGAACTGCTCTAGATAGGTTTGCAGTTCTGCGGATTTCTTTTGCAATTCCTCGTTATCGGTCAAGACCATTAAAACGAAATCCGGCTTGACTTTGGTCAGCTGGTCATATGCCAGATAGCCGAAAATCAATACCAATACAATTGTAATTCCCAGCCACCATTTATTATGGTAAAAAAAGTTGGAAATTCGCTTGCCGAGCGGCATTTTTTTCTTTTCAGGATGTTCTTCTGCAATCCGATCGCTTTCGGTAATCACACCCTGTTTCAGGCGAATCAGTTCAATGCGGTCTTGCTGAATTTTTTTCTCATAGGCTTCTTTTTCTCGTTTTTCCTGCTCTGCAAGCTGTGCCTGCATCGCAGCTTCACGGGCTTCTTCCTGCTGCTGTTCTTTCGCATCAATCTCCCGCATGGTTTCGAGAAAACTTTTGCCTTTTTCTTTTTTCTTCTTTCCAGTAGGAGCAGTGGTTTCCTGCTCTGGCGTTGTTTGTTTCGGGATTTCTTCTGCCATAAAAGACTCCTTTTTTCTTGTAATGATTCATTCTCATCTCATATAAGCACAAAGGGGTGTCCCGTTTTCCGATGACACCCCTTCTGTTTTTCTGCATCTTTCTTTTTTTGCAGCTTATGCTTCGGTCGTTTCCGCTGCTTCGTCTGCATCTTCTTCCGATTCCTGTCCATTCTTCGGCAGTGGCCGCATGGTTGGGAACAGCAGAACGTCCCGAATGGAAGCACTGTCGGTCAACAGCATTACCAGACGGTCTAAACCTAAGCCCAGACCACCCGTTGGCGGCAGACCATATTCCAATGCATTGACGAAATCTTCGTCTACTTCCCCAGTCATATCGCCCAGTTCCCGTCTTGCAGCAACCTGTGCTTCAAACCGCTGCTTCTGGTCAATCGGGTCATTCAATTCAGAGAATGCATTGCCCATTTCTCTTGCATAGATGAAGTATTCAAACCGTTCTGTAAATGCCGGTTCGCTTGGCTTCCGCTTTGCCAGCGGTGAATTTTCAACCGGATAATCATAAATAATAGTCGGCTGAATCAGGTTTTCTTCTACGAATGCATCAAAGAATGCAATCAAGACATGACCCTTGGTAGCGTGTTCGCCTTCTTCGACTTCCACGCCCTTTTCCTTGGCACAAGCTCTTGCAGCTTCGTCGCTATCCCATTCGTAGTAATCGACACCAGCATACTTCTTGACTGCTTCAACCATGGTCAACCGTTCCCACGGTTCGCCCAGTGCGATTTCAACGCCTTGATACAGAATATGGTCACTGCCGCAAATGGTCTTTGCCAGTGTCCGGTACATATCTTCGATCAAGTCCATCATACCCTTATAATCGGTATATGCCTGATACATTTCAATGGATGTAAATTCCGGATTGTGGGATGGATCCATGCCCTCGTTCCGGAAGATTCTGCCGACTTCATAAACCCGTTCAAATCCGCCAACAATCAGCTTCTTCAAGTTCAGTTCGGTTTCAATCCGCAGGAACATATCCATATCCAGTGTATTGTGATGGGTCACAAACGGTCTTGCTGCAGCGGCAATTTGCAACGGCAGCAGAACTGGTGTTTCTACTTCTACATAGCCGATACCATCCAAATAATTCCGGATTTCCCGCAGAATCTTGCTTCTGGTCACAAAGGTGTTCTTCACCTCTGGATTGACAATCAAATCCAGATACCGCTTCCGGTAACGGGTATCCTGGTCTTTCAGACCGTGCCACTTTTCCGGCAACTGCAACAGTGCCTTGGAAAGCAGGGTAATTTCCTGTGCATGAATGGAAATTTCGCCCTTCTTCGTCCGGAATACAAAGCCCTTGACGCCGACAATATCGCCGATGTCCCACTTCTTAAATTCCTTGAATGCTTCCTTACCGCCGATGTCGTTCATCCGAACATAGACCTGAATTCGGTCAGAGCCGTCCCGTACATCAATGAAGTTTGCACGTCCCATATCTCTCCAGCTCATGATTCTGCCGGCAATGGAAACGATTTGTTCCTTGAGCGGTTCTAAGCTTGCCTGAAAAGCTTCTTCGTCCCCGTTTGCAGCTTCCTTCAGGCGAGCTTCAGTTGCTTCATAGTCTGCCTTGAGGTCTGCTGCGTGTGCAGTGACATCATACTTTGTAATGGTGAATGGGTCGTTGCCAGCTGCCTGTAATTCTGCCAGCTTGTCCATCCGAATCTTCTTTAAAATGTTAATATCCTGTTCGGTTTCCGCTGCTGCGTTCTGCTGCGGATTCTGCTGTTGTGCCATGTAAGATCCTCCACTTTTAAATTACCGACAACTTACTTGCCGATTTCCAGCACCTCAAAGAGCAATGTGCCAACTGGTGCAAATACCTGAAATGTTTCGCCGACCTTCTTTTTGAGGGCAGCTTTTCCGATCGGAGAGTCGTCCGAAATCTTATGTTCTGCAAAATTTGCTTCGTTGCTGCTGACAATCTGCCAGGTTTCTACTTTTCCGCTCTGGAAGTTTTTCAGCTTGATGGTAGAACCCAGACCAACTTCATCCAAGGAAATGCTGTCATCGTCTACGACTTCGCAGTTATCCAAGGTATACTGGATTTCCTTGATCTGTGCTTCGAGAATTGCCTGTTCGTTCTTCGCTTCATCATATTCTGCGTTTTCAGAAAGGTCGCCCTGTGCACGAGCTTCTTTCAGTTTCTGTGCCATTTCCGCACGTTTTACGCCAACCAGATAATCCAGTTCTTCTTTCAGTTTGTCATAACCGCTTTTTGAAATCTGTTTCATTGCCATACTGCATGACTCCTTTTATTCCTGATAATGGTTCTCATTCCCATTCGCCGATTCCTACGGGAATCTGCGAAAAATACAACCTTTATTATACTGTATTTCCGTCGAATTGTCAAGGGCTGGTGTGGACGTTTGAAAAAGCACAATTACAGAATCGTCAACAAAAACATTGTGATCATTTTGTTTGATTCTTGGGAAAATTGTCTGCATCCGGTTCGGCAAGGCTGGGGCACATCCCCAGCTTGCCTTTGGAACCGCAATTGCCCCTGAAACCTTGTTTTATCATTACAACCCTATAATCTTGAAAGCAATTGCGGTTCTTCTGATTTCTTCTTAGATTTTTGTTACAATTCATCATGCACTTCTATGCAGGGGGCAGCTTGCCCCCTGCACCCCTCGCCAAGCTGAGCCAGCTTGACCGCAGTTCGCCTGCGGCGATATTCAAATGGTTTCATTGCTTGACAAGACATCCGATTTGTGCTATATTTTTCATGATTTCCAATCCAATTCTGATGAAAGGAGCGTTCTTCATGCATTTCTTTTCCCACAAAAAGCCCATCCTACCGCTGCCGGACGGCTGCACACCGGAACAAATCCAAATCGAATCCAGCATTTGCACCGGCGAAACCACCATTGGTTTTTACGATGCTGCCGAAAAGAAATTACGATATGCGGAACTGGTAAAAACACCAGCAGACATTGCCGCTTTCTATGCACGATATGGGCTCACACCGCCTGACCACTCGTAAGAAAAAGACTGCCGCTTTTCATTCTCTGCGACAGTCTTTTTCTATTTCGATGTTTCTGTATGTTCAGAATTTACTTCTGTAATGTTCCGCTGGACAGGGCTTTCAGATAAGCATTGATAAAGCCATCCAAATCGCCATCCATAACCGCTTGAATGTTTCCGTTTTCAAAGCTGGTGCGGTGGTCTTTTGCCAGTGTATATGGCATGAATACATAAGACCGAATCTGTGCACCCCATGCAATTTCTTTCTGCACGCCCTTAATGTCGGCGATTTTATCGAGGTGTTCCCGCTCCTTGATTTCCACCAACTTGGACTTCAACATCTTCATTGCATATTCCTTGTTCTGGAACTGGCTTCTCTGTGTCTGGCAGGAAACAACAATCCCCGTTGGCAAGTGGGTCAACCGAACCGCAGAACTGGTCTTGTTGATGTGCTGACCGCCTGCACCACTGGAACGGAATACGTCCATCTTAATATCTTCCGGACGAATGTCTACTTCCATGTTGTCATCAATTTCCGGCATGACTTCCACTGCGGAGAACGAAGTGTGCCGTCTGCCGGAGGCATCGAACGGAGATACCCGAACCAAACGATGCACGCCCGATTCTGACTTCAGGAATCCATAGGCATTTTCGCCCTCAATCAAAATGGAAGCACTCTTCAAGCCGGCTTCATCGCCATCCAGATAATCCAGTGTCGTTACCTTGAAATGATGCCGTTCTGCCCAGCGGTTATACATCCGGTAGAGCATTTCTGCCCAGTCCTGTGCTTCTGTTCCGCCTGCTCCGGCGTGGAACGTCAAAATCGCATTGGAGTGGTCATATTCTCCGGTGAGCAGAGATGCCAATTTCATTTCTTCCAGCTTCTTAATAAAAGCGTCGCATTCTGCATTCATATCCGGTGTGCTTTCTGTTTCGCCCTCTTCGATGGAAAGTTCAATCAGCGTAATAATATCTTCCAGTTCCGATTGCATTTTCTTATAGGAATTGATGCGGTTTTCCAGTGTCTTGGATTCCTGCAACACTTTCTGAGAATGTTCCAGATCATCCCAGAATCCTTCTTTTGCAATTTCTTCCTGTAATACATTGTAGCGTTCTGTTGCAGCCGCAACGCCCAATACTTCGTACAACTCATCCATATCTTTCTGATAGTCGGACATGGTTACACGCAATTCATCTAATAAAACCATAGTGTCAACCTCTCTTTTCAAATCACTCAATAAACCGTTTGTGCTTACACATACAATTTTTATTATACTATAAATTCGTTTCAATTGCAATGGTTTTCGGAAAATATTCAGAAATTTCGCTGTTTTTCACAGATTTCACCCCTTGTTTTCCCCTGTAAAAAAATTTTTCTGCACAATGGGATTTTTTATAGGGTTGAATTGTTATTAGGGTGAAGTACTTCTGAATCCCACAAAAGGAGATGAACAACATGGACAAATCTACATTTCAACAAAAGCTCCAACAATACAAAGACATGGTTTACCGCATTGCCTATACCTATCTCCGCAACACCGCTGATGCAGAAGATGTATCACAAGAAACGTTCCTGAAATTCTACCAACTATCCAAGCCCTTCACAGATACTGGTCTGGAAAAAGCGTGGCTGATTCGAGTGACCCTCAACGCCTGCCATAACCTCCGGAAATCCGTCTGGTACAACCGGAGAGCAGACTATAAAGAAATTCCGGAGCTGTTCTCCGACCCGACCGACAACCTGCTCTATGAAGAAGTGTTTGCACTGCCGGAACGATACCGCATTGTCATCTTGCTCTATTATTACGAGGAATATTCCATTCAAGAGATTGCCGACCTGACTGGCCGTAAAATCTCAACTATTCAAACGCAGCTTGCCCGTGCCAGAAAGAAATTAAAATTGGCACTCACGGAACAAGGGAGGGATTTTTATGAACAAGAATCGTTATCAGCAAATTATGAATCGCATTCAAATGCCGGAACGCTGTGAACAGGCGATTCTAGAACAAATTGCACACAACGCCAGCCCCGTTCCAACTCGCAGAACTTGGAAACGTAACATGATTGCTGGTGTTGCGATTGCCGCTTGCATAAGCATCATCGGTATGGTTTCCGTTTCTGCCATTCAGGGCACAAACTGGATTCATCAGCTGTTCCCGAACAGCAGCGATGATGCAGCAACGGCACAATATGCATCGCAACAAGCCGGAAATGTTTCTGCTTTTTCCGCTGATTTGGACGATTTGGATGCAGAACTGATTGCCGCCTTTGCAGATGAATCCAACTTATATTACGCCGTTCATCTGACCCCCAAAACAGAGAACCCAGAAAAATATACCGACCGATTCACCATTTCCCAAACCGGAACATTCTGGTTCAATGGCGAAACAAACACAAATTATATGCAAGGCGGTGCTTCGGAAACCAGACCGGACGGAGATGGCTATTTATTTACCAACAAGATTCATCTGGACAGCGGCACATGGGAAAACCACATGACCTATCAGGCAGAAATGCAGGCAATCTTGTATGAGGGCGAACAATACGAAACGCTCAAACAAAACTTTGGTACGATTGGCACGATTTCCATCACCATCGACTTACAGAACAAACCACAGACCAGTGTTTACACTGCTTCCGGAACGTGGAACAATGCAAATGGTTTTCTCAATGTAGAACAAGTTGTCTTACAACCGCTGACACTGACCATTGACGGCACAGCAGACAATCAAACCAATTCCGCAAAACAAGTATCTGTCATCTTGAAAGACGGCAGCACCGTTGCCGGAGAATACATGACAAGCGGTTACCGCAATCATGGCATCGTCACTGAAGACCTGACACAGGTAGAACAATTCCTCTATCTAGAAAAGCCCATTGACCCAACCGCAGCCACTGCCATTCAAATGGACGATGTCACCATTCCACTGACTGCCAAAGCAGACAATACCATTCTTGACCCTGCTTCTATGGTGGCGACTATTTCCAATTTCAAGACGACAGGCATGGATGACTTTACCGTCACACCGCTTGGTGTGCTCAGCGATGGAACAAATCTTGCAATGGTGCTGAATCTTGCTCCAAATCAGCCGGATATGTTGCCGGAAGAAACAATGTTTATCATTGATGTATGCAGCTTGAGCATCGACAACAAGCCTCTTTCTGAATTGCTAAGCTCTGAATCGCTGAACACGGTGTATGCCTATTCCGAACAGCAAGCAGATGGTACTTATACTTTCACCTGCAAAATACAGATGGATGCATTTTTGAACAAGCAAGCAGATGTAGCATTTGCCCTGAAAACGTCTGACGACAGCACGCTTGGCACAGTTGCATTCCACTTGGACAACATCCAGACCATTCCGAGTGTAACTTATACTGCGGATGGCATTTGGAAACACTATGTTGAAATTCAAAAGACTTATCAAGTTTTCTATATTCAGCAAGTCACCTGCTATCCTTCTCATATCAAACTGGCTGGAAAAATGGATAGAGATCTTGTAACACAGCCAGAATCCGTTTCTGTGATTTTAGCAGACGGTACAATCGTATCCGCCGTTGATTTACAGGACGGAAAAGGCGGATTATCTGCCGGATACGGCGTTTCTCACAACTTGGATGGCACAGGATGGTTGGAATTTGACCTCCCCCAGCCGATTGACCCGAACGCCGTTACTTATCTCAAAGTTGACCAAACGATTATCCCATTGACAGCAGCAGAATAACCGCTGTTTTACTTTCTCATCTTTCTCCATTTATTTTTCATTCGCAGCCCTGCAATTATTTGTGGGGCTGTGTTTTTTTCAGCTGCAAACTTACTTTCGACAGCATTTTCCCCTGCTCTGTGCTATAATCAAAAGACAGGCGGTGATTGCAATGCAAGTCATTTATGTCGACGTTTTGCTCTTCTTCAACTTCTGTGTCAACTATTTTCTTCTGCGGGGAACGGCATTTCTCACGCACACGCCTTGCCGGATTCCACGCTGCCTGCTCAGTGCTCTGCTGGGCAGTTTCTCTGCACTGGTCATCCTCCTACCGCCCCTGCCCTTGGCAGTCAACCTGTTGATTCGGCTGGGAACAGCTGCTGGCATGAACGGGGTGCTTTGTTTCGGACTTTCTCGCCGAACCATGCTGCGGCAAACCATTTGGTTTTTCTGTTGCAGTATGCTCTTTGCAGGCTTCCTGATGTTTCTTCAGCAGAGCACCAACAGCCGCCGGATTTTTCTGGGCAATCAATGCTTTTACTTGCAGCTTTCTCTTCCGGTTTGCATTTTCTGCACGCTATTGGCATATGGAGTTCTACGACTCTGGCATGCTGTCCGGATGCGATGCCGACATACCGATGTTCCCTATCGGGTCTATATTCGCATCGGCTCAGAAACTCGGATACAAACAGGGTTAGCAGACACCGGAAACAATTTGGTTGACCCATACAGCGGCTTGCCCATCATTGTTTGCAGCCGACAGGCATTTTCTGACCTGCTGCCGCAATGCCAGAAAAAGCAGCGGCACTACCACTATGTTCCCTATGGGACAGTATCCGGCACAAGTTTGATGCCAGTTTTTCAGGCGGATGAAGTGCTGCTGCAAAACGAAACAACGGGAGCAAGACAGCAGGTTGCTGCACGCATTGGGTTGGCAGATGCACAGGAGCAGGCAATTTTTCACCCCAACCTCCTGCAAACGATTTAACGGTCTATGTGCGTAGAAAGGAGTTTGCCTTATGAAATCTTTGCTGCAATTTTTGCGGCAGCTGCAATTCTGGCTTTGTTCGGGACAGATGCACTACATTCACGGAGCGGATACGTTACCGCCGCCGCTCTCTGCTCCGGAGGAACGGGCGATGCTGGAGGCACTGGCAAACGGCAACACGGATGCCCGAGAACAGCTCATTGTCCACAATCTCCGGTTGGTGGTCTACATTGCAAAGAAATTTGAATCTACTGGCATTGGTCTGGAAGACCTGATTTCCATTGGTACTATCGGGCTGATTAAAGCGGTGAACACCTTCTGCCCCACGAAGAAAATCAAACTTGCAACCTATGCTTCCCGCTGCATTGAAAATGAAATCCTGATGTTCCTGCGAAAGGCAACACAATACCGAGGAGAAGTTTCCATTGATGAACCCTTGAACATTGACTGGGACGGAAACGAACTGCTGCTCTCGGATATTCTGGGAACAGATGCCGATGTAGTCAGTCGAAACATCGAACAGGAATCAGAACGGGAACTGCTCCGCTCAGCGGTTTCAGAACTGGGCACACGGGAACGGGAAATCATGGAGTTACGGTTCGGGCTGGTGGATGGAAAAGAAAAGACACAGAAAGAAGTCGCTCAGGCAATTGGAATTTCGCAATCTTATATCTCCCGTCTGGAAAAGAAAATTATCCGAAAACTCAGAGGCACATTACAACAATTCAACCAATAACCAAAAAAACCGCTGCACATCGTTTTGATGTACAGCGGTCGTTTTTATGTGTTTTGTTTTATTTCCTTTTTAAAGAAGGGAAACCAGTGATGCATCTCATCATTGCTGCATCAGACAGAGTTACCGGATTCGTCAAATCCTTGTTTAGTTTGCTGAATCTGGTGTGCCAGGACCCAAATCTGTTACGAGGAACAGCACGAATCTCATCAGCTTTGTAGCATCCTTATCATCTACAGCACCGGATGTTTCGGTTACATCTGCATTAATCATTGCTGCATCAGACAGTGTTACCTGACCAGCCAGATACTTGTTCAGCTTAATGGTATCACGCAGGTCTACGACACCATCCAAGTTGACATCGCCATAGTATGGCTTGAATGCCTTTGTGGTAGTGGTTGTAGTTGTAGTGGTTGCTTGTGTTGTAGTTGTAGTTGCCTTAGTAGTTGTTGTGGTGGTAGTAGTGGTAGTAGTGGTTGTAGTCGTAGTTGCAGTTGTGTCTGCCGGATTTACAGTTACTGTAACGGTATCCTTCTGACCCTTCGGTGTTTCAACATTGATGACAACTGTTCCTGCACCAACGCCGACAACATTACCATTTTCATCAACGGTTGCAATGGTCGGATCTTCAGAAGTAAAGGTGCAGCCGTCAACATTTGTAGAAATCTTCTTGGTTTCGCCAACCTTCATTGTAATGTTCTTCGGGCTAACGCTCAGATCCTTTTCAAACAGATCAGCCTTTGCAGTGTTCTTTCTGTTGTCCGTATCGTAGTAAGCGGAAACGCTCTTGAGGTTGACAGAAGTAACTTCCTTGCCATCGTTGTTATCTGCATAATACAGAGCCAATGAGAAGTGGTCGCCTTCCTTTTCGGTGCTAACCTTGTTCAAGAGGGACATAATTGTACCATCTTCGCCAAGGGTAACATTTGCAACGTCCGCCGGCATAATCCACATATAAGTGTATTCATGATTCTTATCATCGGATTTTACCAATGCGATAGAACCAGCCTGATACCAATAATCGCTTGCCTTGTCAACAACAGTAGTACCATTGCCTAATACGAGCTGTCTTGCATCGACCTTGCTGTCCAGTGTAAATTCAATTGCATAAACATCGGCAGTCGTTTCATAAGTCATACCGAGGTCAGAATACAGGATTTCCAACGGGTCATCACCGGTCTTCAGTTCCTTGTTAATGGTGAGTTCCTTTGTCTGGCTCTTATACGGGAAGGTCAATTCTTCGGTATAAGTCAGCATTGCACTGTCGATATCCAGAGATTCCAGCGGAGTGTATTCTTCTGCTTCGATTTCGCCGTACCACAGCTGGAACGAAATGGTCTTGCCAGAAGCAGCATCTGCATACTGTTTCACATCTTCCGGAACGTCCCAAGTTACCTGTACATAGTCGCCAAAGCTCTGTTCTTTCAGGTCTTTTCCGTTCTGAATCTGTACCAAACCATTTTCTGTATCTGGAGAACCAACCTTGTAACCAACATTTTCGAGGTTCTTTGCAACATCGTCATAGCTGTCTGCACCGATATCATTATACCAGTAACCAGCATTTCCATCTTTCTTGAAACCTGCCAGAGAATCATCGGTTACGTTGCCGGCTTCATCTCTACCAATCTTTGCCTTTGCCTTTTCGGTATCTGCCGGAGTGCCTGCTTCAACATTCAGACCGCCGCCGTACATAATCCGAGTTACATTCTGGTTATCCTTTGCACGCATTACAACGGTCAAAGCTTCCGGTGTAATCTTTGTGGTTTCATCACCAGAACCAATTCCGAAATCATCATAAGAGAACTTATGGCTGTTCAGCGGGTCGCCGTTCTTCCGAATGGTTGCTTCGGAATTTTCATCGCCATACTTATCAGCATAACCATCTTCGCTGTAGTCCGCACCCTTCGGGCTTGGTGTCAGGGTAATGGTATCTGTTCCATATTCTTTCTGTGCCAGCTTCTTCAGGTCGTCAGCGTTCAGCTTCTTGGTGATGGTGGATTTTACAGTTGCTGTACCATCCTTATTATCAACGAACGAATAGTTACTGCTCTGTTCATTCTTACTGCTATAGAAGCCGCCTTCACCGGTGTTCGGGAACTGTGCTTCCTTGTCCTCACCGCCTGGATTATCCGGATTACTCGGGTCAATCGGCTTTGTGCCATTGCTGGTGTCAGAAGTGCCGTTTACCGTAATGGAAGTCAAGGTAACCGGAATCTTTGTTTCACCGTTTGCCGCATAACAATTCTGGAATTCGAGGTGACGGTCAGAATGCCACTTTTCATCGATGCAGTAGCCAATGTTCTGTCCCTTCAAATCCAAATCCTTGACATTGACAACAACGGAGAATTCCGATGCATACGGCGTGCATTCCTTACTCAAATCTGTCCACCATGGAGCAGCATCCAAGTTAATGCCGAAATAATACGAGAAGTTTGTAACTTCTTCGTCAGCCTTGAAGTTAAACTGCAACGTAGTAAACGTCGTGTGGTTTTCACCAGAACCAAAAACATCGGACATCAGACCCGAATAGGTACAAGCATCCTTGTTAAGCGGAGTATTCGGATCTTTCGGATTTGCAATTGCAACTTCCAGTGTTTTGTTTACCGAGATTTCGTTTCCAGCAGCCCAAACGATCGGGGTTGCAGCCATTGAAGTTCCGAGCATTGCCACACTCATCACAGCAGCAATTGCACGCTTTTTCCATACAGTATGTACCATTATTGATATCATCCTTTCTCTACTCTTTTTTTTGCTTCTCATTGAATCATAACAGGTTTATGCCTATGTTATAAACGTTTCATTTCGAACTGTTCTTATTATAACACGATATTCCGCTCTAATTGTGGATTTTTTATTAACATTGGAGGAGAACGGGGCATTTCAGCGTAGAAATTTCTATTCTGTTTTTTGTGCAATCTGCACAAATTTCGAACAAATTATTGAAAGATGTAGAAAAACGCATACAAGTTTCAGCACAGAATCCACAAAACCGGACAACAACTGCTGCCCGGTTTTGTTTCATTTTCTAGTCGTTGTGGTTGTTTCAGTTGTATGAACAGTCACACGCTCCGGTGTTGTAACGGTTGTGGTCACAACGGGCGTATCGACTTTCACGCCTTTCACATAGACTTTGTTGGTGTAGTCCCCGACTGCCCAGACCCGATCCCATTTTTCACAAGAAATGGTCGGTGTATAACTGAACGAAACCGATTCGCCTTCCATCTGCGGTGCACCCAGCAGATTGACGGTTACCGTCAAATCCGCAGCAGACAGATGTTCAATCTGGTTCTTTGGTCCAATCATTTTTACCGTGAGCTGACTGGTGTCTACGGTCATATTATATGTGGTTGGTGCGTTCATAATGCTGATGTCTGTCACAACAAATTCTTTTTCTACCAAATTCGAAGCATCCAACGCCAGATTTACAGAAGTAACGCCCGAAAGATTCTCATAGTTCTCCGGAATTTCCAGTGGGAAGTCCTTAGAATAGCCAATTCCAATATCCGAAAGTGAAATCTGTCCAATGCTGAACGCTGTTTCCGCATCCAAATTGGCATCAGAAGTTGCCAGCGTAATATGGTCTTCCGACTGTTTCAGCAAACTCCGCAGGTATGCTTCATCAAAGTTTGTTGGCACATTTCGCAGCTGGTATGTAATATCCAAGGTCTGTGTATACTGCACCGGAATTTCTACCGCATAATTTGAAAGTGTATATTCCAAATAGGTGCTTTCTACTGGTGTATCGTTTTCATCTCGGAATTCCAGCTGGTCGGTCGTCAAAATCGTTGTTGCGGAAAGTTCCCGTTCTTTCGGAATCACCGCTGCTGCATAGCTGATTCGATTCATAATGGTTTCCGGCCCTGTCACTTCCACTTCGTTCGGTGTCACCTTGACATCTTCTGTATTGATAACACAGGTGCTGGAACTGGTGATTTTTCCGATGTCGCCTTGAATCGGATACTTTTTCGTGACCATCTTATCAAACCGCACATTGACGGATTTCGGAGAAATGGACTTCACAGTAAACTGTGTGCCGTCTTTGCTGGAAACGCTGATGTCCAATGTTTTCACGCCCGAAGAAGTGACATTTTCTACGACTGGCGTTGCAATCATATCATTGGCATCTAAGTTTCCGACTTGTGAACGGTTGCCCTCGATTTGCACGGTAACTTCTTTCACGCTGTAATCAATCACACTGTATCCATTGAGTTCCGCTGCCGTTCCCGCAATATCCACCGTCAAGGGAATGTGAGAGATGGTACGGGGTGTGGTCGGATACAAGTTGATGGAAATCGCAAACCAAAGAAAAATTGCCGTGATAATCGAAAAAATCATCGTTCCCATACGGGTATTGAACAGATAGGAAAATAAGCGAAACCGTTTTTTTTCTGGATTCTTTGCTGTCTTCATGGCTGCTCTTTCTCCTTTTTCGATTTAATAAACGGAATTTTCCGAGCAGCTTTCCGAATGGCAGAATCCGTATCCGTCTGAATCAGGCGGTCTGTCAGCAATTGTTTCAGCTGTTCCCGTGTAAATCCGCTTTTCAGCAGCCCGTTTTCTGCAACAGAAATCGAACCGGTTTCCTCCGATACCACGATGACAATCGCATCTGAATTTTCACTCATGCCGATGGCTGCCCGATGGCGAGAACCCAACTTTTTATTGACAAGTTCTTCTTTCTGCGGCTTCGGCAGGAAGCAGGCAGCTGCTAGAATCATGCCATCTCGCATAATAACTGCCCCGTCATGCAGCGGCGTTTTCGGGTAAAAAATATTCCCGAATAATTCCTTGCTGGGCGTTGCATTCAAAATTGTTCCGTTGTCAATCTGTTCGCCTAGACGTGTCTGCCGTTCGACAACAATCAATGCACCGGTGGACGTTGCAGACAGTTCCACGCAGGCATCACAAATGGCTTCAATCGCCGTCCCCCAGACGGCTGCATCTCCTGTGGGCGTAGAGAGTCCAAAGGACAGCCCCCACTTACTATTCCCCACTTTTTCCAATGCTCGCCGCAGTTCCGGCTGGAACATAATCATCAGGGCAATCACGCCGATACTGAACGCCTGCTCCATCAGGTAGGAAACGACTTTCATCTGTAAAAACTTTGCAATGATGTATGCAATAAATAATAGCACAATCCCTTTCATCAACTGTCCGGCACGGGTTTCCCGTACCAATTTAATCACCCAGTAGACCAAATAGGAAAGCACCAAAATATCAAATACATCCACCAATTCTGTGGTTTTCAGGATACTGAACAAACTGTTGATTGCATCCCGACACCACGTCATCAACTCTGTCCATCTCACTGGTTTGTTGTCACACCCTTCTTCATTCTGCAAGCCTTGCAGAATCCTCCAATTTCCGCCAACGGTAACCAAATTTTCGTTTCCATTTGATTAGTTTCGGATTCTTTTTTCTCTTTTTTTCTATTTCTATTGTAACAAGCTTCCGCCAGAATTGCAAGGGATTTCACAAAATTTTCATGGAAATTCCCGTCCGCACGTTTCTGCAATCTCCGCATAAAATAGTAGTATCCGAAAAGAAGAAAGGGGGAGAGAATGATGTTGGAATGTCAAGTCGGCATGCAGTCCGATACCCAAGCCCGAAAGGCACAAGCCATTTTGCAGCGATACGGTTATTCCTGCCGGATTCAGCGGCAAGTACACGCCACACCGGAGGGGTGCAGCTATTTATTGCAGACAAAAGGGGCTTGCAAACCCATTGCAGACCTGCTGAAGGAAAACGACATTCCCTTTTTATCTCTGCGGAATGTGCGTGATGCACAGTGATTAATTTTGACAACGCTGCAACGACGTTTCCAAAGCCACGCTCTGTTCGGCAGGCAATGGAAATGGCGATGCTGAAATACGGCGGAAACGCTGGTCGGGGCGGTCATCAGCTCACGGAACGCACATCAGAACAGGTTTTTGCTGCAAGAGAAGAAGCTGCTGCCTTTTTCGGCGGAAAGCCAGAAAATACCATCTTTTGTCTAAACTGTACGCACGCTTTAAACCTCGCCATTCAGGGTATCGTACAGCCAAACGACCATGTGATTATCAGCAATCTGGAACACAATGCCGTATTGCGTCCAGTGGCAGCAATGGTACGAGAACGAGGGGTGCAGTGCAGTATTGCTCCGGTTTCAGTCGATGACAAGGAAACCATTGCTGCATTTCGGGCACGCATTCGCCCCAATACCAGAGCCATGATCTGTACACTTGCCAGCAATGTTACAGGACAGATTCTTCCCTATCGGGAACTGGCTGCCCTCTGTAACGAGCATGATATTTGCATGATTGCCGATGGTGCACAGGCTTGCGGAACGCTGCCGGTACAGATGTCGGATGGAATCAATATCCTCTGTACCGCCGGACACAAGGGACTATATGGTGCAACCGGAACAGGCTTGCTGATTACTGACACCAAATTTCCCATTAAACCGTTGTTATATGGCGGAACAGGCAGCCTTTCTGCAAAACTGGAAATGCCGGATTTTCTGCCCGACCGTTTGGAATGCGGAACGCTGAATATTGCTGGAATTCTGTCTTTGCGAGCAGGAATTGCCTTCGTCAAAAAAACCGGAACTGCTGCGATTTTCCAGCATGAAACGACCTGCTGCAACAAGTTATTATCCATGCTGCAAACCATGCCGCAGGTGACTGTCTACCGACAGCCAGGAGCTGCTTATGCACCCATTGTTTCGTTTAATATACAGAATTTATCTTCTGAAGAAACAGCAGAATTACTCGACCAAAAGGGCTTTTGTCTACGGGCAGGGCTGCACTGTGCACCGCTGGCACATCGTGCAATCGGAACGATAGACGGCGGAACGGTGCGGTTTGCACCCTCTATTTTTAATACGCTGCCGGAGGTTGTTGCACTGGGCAATGCTATTCGGAATTTGTGAAAATCTAGGGAAAGATGCAGGGGGAACGCTTCTCTGCATCTTTTTTATAACAAAAGGCTTTTGTCTACGGGCAAGGCTGCACGGTACACTCTCCATTTTTCATACGCTGCCAGAGGTTATTGTACTGGGCAATGCTATCCGGAATTTGTGAGAATCTAGGGAAAGATGCAGGAAAAATGATTCTCTGCATCTTTTTTATAACCACAAAGTTTAGACTACAGGGTACACCGCTGGCACATCGTGCAATCGGAACGATAGACGGCGGAACGGTGCGGTTTGCACCCTCTATTTTTAATACGCTGCCGGAGGTTGTTGCACTGGGCAATGCTATTCGGAATTTGTGAAAATCTAGGGAAAGATGCAGGGGGAACGCTTCTCTGCATCTTTTTTATAAACAAAAGGCTTTTGTCTACGAACAATGCTGCACTGTACACCGCTGGCACATCATGCAATTGGGACGATAGACGACGGAACGGTGCGGTTTGCACCCTCTATTTTCAATACGCTGCCGGAGGTTGTCGCACTGGGCAATGCTATCCGGAATTTGTGAGAATCTAGGGAAAGATGCAGGGGGAACGCTTCTCTGCATCTTTTTTATAGCAACCAAAACAACCTTTGATTTTTACTTGACCGAACCCCCTTTTTCGTGCTATACTGATTTTATCTATGATAGAAAGGACGGAGTTTTCATGACTTCTTCACCAGATACGTCCGGGATTCTCGTTTGTGCCGGAAATGCCACCCGTATGCAGGGACAAAATAAAATTCTCCTGCCGCTCGGACAAACCAACGTCATTGGCATGTCCATGCTGGCAATGGAACACTGCGATCGCATTGCAGAATTCATTGTGGTTGCTCGCCCCAGTGACCACGCTGCCATTCAAAAAACCATTGCAGACCTACAGCTGAAAAAATGCTCTGCAATCGTTCCCGGCGGTGCAACTCGACAGGAAAGTGTCCTGAACGGTGTTCGGGCTGCCTCAAAAGAAACAAAACTGTTTGCCATTCACGATGGTGCAAGACCGCTTGTAAAGCCGGAACACATTGCCGCTGTCATTCATGATGCGGAAGTGTTCGGCGGTGCAACGCTCGGCGTTCCGGTAAAAGATACCATTAAAGTCGTCAATGATGGGCTGATTGTCGATACGCCCTATCGTCCAAACCTCTATAGTACGCAGACACCGCAGGTTTTCCAGAAGCGAATCTACTTTGAAGCTGTAGATTTTGCACTGGAACATCACCTTGATTTTACAGATGACTGCCAACTTGCAGAAGCCATTAACTGCAAGGTTTACATGACTGTTGGCGACTACACCAACTTGAAAATCACCACACCCGAAGATATTTTCATTGCTCGGATGCTGCTGGAAAAACGAATGGAGGAATCAACATGCACAAAATAAGAATTGGTCACGGATATGATGTACACCGCTTAGTCGAAAATCGAAAGCTGATTTTAGGCGGCGTGGAAATCCCCTTTGAACGGGGACTGCTCGGACATTCTGATGCAGATGTCCTGCTGCATGCCATTTCTGATGCACTGTTAGGAGCGGTTGCACTGGGCGACATCGGAAAGCATTTCCCAGACACTGACCCTCGCTATGCTGGAGCAGATAGTATGCTGCTTTTAAAAGAAGTTGTTCGGCTGGTTCGGAATGAGGGCTATCAGGTCGGCAATCTGGATGCAACGATCTTATGCCAACGTCCGAAGTTAGCCGGATTCATCGCTGCGATGCGGGAAAACATTGCTGCCTGCTGTGAGATTCCCGTTTCAGATGTCAGCGTCAAGGCTACAACAGAAGAAAAGTTGGGCTTTACTGGCTCGGGAGCGGGCATTGCCGTTCATGCAGTGGCATTGCTGGAACACATCGACTAAATCAAAGCGATAAAACACAAAACCGCCGCAGGAAATCGTCCATTCTGCGGCGGTTTTGTGTTTTGATATAAGTTCCAGAACGGAACAAACACCATGATTTTACTTATACTTTCGATTCAGGAATGCAACAACACCGGCAGCCGTCAAAGTCAAGCCGATTGCAACCGCTGGAGCAGTCGCCGTGTCACCTGTTTTTGGTGTGCTACTTGTTGATTTCTGTACGGCAGCAGTCGGGCGTGCCGAATCATTCGGCTTTTTGGAATCGTCATCAAATTCAAAGGTCGGAATCTTGTCAACCTGCTGGATTCCATCCTGAGAAATTGCATAGAATACCAGATTTCCATCTGTCATTTCTACAACGACATACATGGTTGGATTGACCCCTGCATCAGTTGCACAATAAAGAACATAGTAGTCACTTGTATTCTCCAAGGTTTTGTAGAATGTTGTGAACTGCACATAAAATTCATCATAAAACGGATTGTCCGAGCAAACCAATGCATCATTGTGATCAAAATCGTCATAGTAGGTCACGTAGAAAATATCTTTTGTTCCATCCGTCTTTACATAATAAACGACTTGATAAGTATAGCCCTCTTCGTCAACATAGTATGTATGATACGTGCCGATCCATGTTCCATCCTCCAGCTGAAGAATGTTATCGCTCGAATAGTCCGGAAGCATCTCTACATTTTCTTCATCCGGAAGCAAGTCAGGATTAGAGCCGGACTGAATCTCATCGATCAAATTATCGATCTGCTTTTGCAGTTCTTCCATAATTTTTGAAGTTTCTTCTGCGGAATACGTGGTCGTCGTCGTAACAGAAGCAGATTCTGTTCCAGTTACTGCTACTGTTGTTTCAACACCATCTGCATCACTTTTTACCGCAGTCGTCGTGGAGGTGGGTTCTTCGGATTGTACAATTGTCGTGGTGATTGCTGTTTCTTCTGTTACCGTAGTTTCGTTGACTTCCATTTTTGCTTCATCCACAGCAGTGGTTTCTGTTCTTGTTTCTGCAATTTCCGAAACGGCTGTTTCTGCTTCGGCTTCCGTTGTAACGACTGTTTCCACTGCTGGTTCTGTTGCAGCAATGTCTTCTGCTCCAACGGTCAAACCTGTTGTACCCAGCATGCTCAGAGCTGCCAGAATCGCTAACATTTTCTTAGTATTCATTCTGAATCCCTCCTGTTTTCATATTCAGATGTAAAAAAAGTCATTTTATCATTAGCCACAACTATTTTTTCATCTATCCAATTTTATTATAACATGTTTTATTAAAAAAATCAACTGTTTTTTCTTTTTTAAAAAATTTCCTGTAAATTGAAAAGAGCAGTCGGCTTTTCTCTGCATCTCTGATGCTGCTGCCCTAAAAAAACAACTCTGCGACTCTAAAAACCTTACTTTCTGAAATGCATTTTTGTGCATTTTTTATAGAATTTCATTAGATTTGTCATTTTCTTCGCACAGCTGTCTTGACAGGTATTTCAAAAAATGTTAAACTGTTTTTGTAAAGTAATTTCTGAAATTTCTGTTTCAAAAGGAGAATTGCCATGCAATGGAGTCCTGTTTCCAAGGCGGAACTGCCTGCCTATCTGAAAAAAGCAGCTGCCCTGCTCGCTGTCGCAACTGTACTCGGCGGATGCAGCGGACAGCCGTCTGATGCTGAACCAACACAAACAGCACTTGCCGGAGAAGTCGAAACAACTACCCCGACCACAACAACGACCACTTCAACTACAACTACAACAGAACTGCTGCAATTGGCTGGGGAAATTGACGTTTCTGAATCGGATATTGCGGTAACAAGTTCGGATTCCTGATATTTTGGAAATGCTTTATGAAAAAAGAAAGAAAGGATGTTGCATTATGCAATGGAAACCAATGAAGGAGTATCAAGCTCCTGCCTATCTGGCAAAAGCAGCAACGCTGCTTGCTGCAACGACACTCTTAAACGGATGCGGAAACTTACCCGTCACGCCAGTTGACCCACCGCAGTCCAGTACAACTACACAGACTACAATTCAACAAACCACAACCGCAATGAGCGGAGCGGCAGCAATTCCACAGGAAACAACGATTTCCACACCACCTGTTACAACCACCACAACAGAAGCCATGTTTGAGGGCGCTCTCACAACACCGCAACCTACGACATTAGACGGAGACATTATCATACCACAGGAAACGACAACCATACTGGAAGGAACTTTCCCTGTATCACAATCCACTACAACTACGACAACTGAACCAATGCTTGCAGGGGCTCTCACGACACCACAACCCACTACAACCATGACAACAGAACCCATGTTTGAAGGGGCTCTTACCACACCACAACCGACTACAACCACCACAACTGCTGCCCCAGAACAGCCATAAGGGAGGCGTTTTCTTGCACGTTACACTCCACCTCACTGACCAATGCAATCTAGATTGCAGCTACTGCGTTCACGAAAAACGAAATTGTGTCATGTCCGAAACCGTCTTAAATGCTGCCTGCGACTATATCTTTCAGAGCGGAACAACTGCTGGCATCTGTTTTTTCGGCGGAGAACCACTGCTGGAAAAAGGTTTGCTACAAAAAGCAGTTACTCGCTGTCAACAGCATGCCAAAGAAACTGGTATCCCGTTTCAATGCAAGATGACCACCAACGGCACCCTGTTGGACAAGGAGTTTATCCAGTATGCAAAATCCATCGGGATGCACATTGGTTTATCGTTTGACGGCACAGGACAAGACCGCTGCCGGCGGTATCTGGACGGCAAAGGAACATTCTCCGACTTGGAACGCAATGCAAAATTGCTGCTGGAACAACTCCCGAACAGTTATGCGATGATGACGATTGCTCCGGAGGCAGTCGACACCTACACCGACTCTGTCAAATATCTGTATCGGCTTGGCTTTCGCAACATGAATGCAACCCTCGCATATGGAAAACGGGTACACTGGACAGATGCCCATCTGGAACAGCTCCAGGCAGAGTTACAGAAAACGGCAGCGTTCTACGAACAGCAATTTCTACAGGGAACACCGTTCTACTTCGGAACATTTGACGGGAAAATTCAGGACAGCATTCGGGGGCACTGCTCCGGTGAACGCTGTCATTTAGGGCTTCGGCAGATGCCTGTTACACCAAACGGCTCGCTGTATCCCTGCACGCAATTCATCAATGACCCGACATATTTGCTGGGCGATGTTTTTCACGGGCTGGACAAGGAAAAAGTTCGGAAGTTGATTCATCGGGAGGCAACGCCGAATCGCTGTCAGGAATGTGCCTTGAAAAACCGCTGCACGAACGCTTGCGGCTGTATGAATCGGCTGGAAACTGGCGATGAAAATCAGGTTTCCCCGCTGCAATGCACCTATGAACGGATGCTGATTGCAACGTGTGACGCTGTTGCAAATCACATGATGGAACAAAAACCAGAAGCATTTCTGAAAAAATTTGCATAACGAAAACCGCCGCAGGAAATCGTCCATCCTGCGGCGGTTTTTAATTCAAATAAAAAAATGATTCGTGCGGTTTACTTCTTTCTCTTGCTGATGAACGCAACAACACCAGCAGCCGTTAAAGTCAGACCTACTGCAACTGCCGGAACGGTGGTTATGTCACCAGTCTTCGGTGTGCCGGAGGTGTTCTTTGTAGCAGGAGCATTGCTTGCAGAACCGTTGTCGGTCTTGCCGCTGTCTCCATTATCACTACCACCTGTTACAATGTTACCGTTTTCGTCAATGGTAACAGTTACAGTAAAGGAATCTAAACGATCACCTATTCCTGCACCACACTGTCCATGGCTGGTATTGACATTCGGATCTTCACTCGAAGAATACGTTCCTGTTGTACCAGTAATTGTAATTGTTCCCGGCTTCGCATTTTCTACTATAAAGCCACCTACAAAATAACCGTTTGGCACAATGCTTACTGTCCCATTCGTGCAACCTGTAATAGTTGTGCAGCTAATAACCATGCTGTCTTTATAATTACTTTCTGTAATTTCCTGACCTCTTTTGTAACAAAAAGCTTTGACATAGCTGGTCGGAATTTCAACTGTGAAAGTCTTTTCCTGATTATCATCGGTTGTTGTTCCTGTGGATACAAACTTGCCGTTTTCAAAAACATAGGAGTGGTGCTTTACAGTAGAACCACTGTAATCAATTACAGTAATCGTATTTGAACCGGTTTTAACCAAATATCTACCGACTTTTCCATAATTCTCCGGTCTTCCATCATCAGCAACATATGTATCGGCAGGAACAGAAACCAACAATGTCCCATCTTGAGAATAAATATTCAAATACAACCATGCTTCATCTAAGCCCGGTTCTTTGTTGCTATATTCTACCTTTGGTGTCAATGTTACACCATCCAGCTGGAAATCACCATTTGGATAATATCCGTCAATTGGATGTGCATCATCTCTTTTAGTGGTTGTAGTCGTGGTTGTAATCGTTTCAGCTGCAGTAGTAGTAGTTGTAGTTGATGCTGTGCCAGCTGGTACAAACTGACCATCTACATACTGATAAGATTGATTCCCACCATATGCATCAATTGTTAAAATATCGCCATCAATAGAAATAAAATCCAGAACAGGCTTCAAATATACAGGAGTGTCACTGCCACTACCGCCGCCATCACCTTTTATGAATAACTTTATTTTTGTCAAATTTGTTGCTGTAATTGAACCATCTTCTTCAATTCGATTGATGGTCAAGCCAACACAACCAGATTGAAACAATGGATCACTGGAATCAAAATCCTCTGGATCTAATTGAACAGCTTGAAATTTCATACCATTAAAAGTAAATTCTGCGGTTTCTCCAACTTTTCCAACAGTCTGATTTTCTTCCGCAGCAGCTGTTTCCACAGTTGTTTCAGTTTCCGCTGTTGTTTCCGCAGCAGTCGTTTCTGCCTCAGTTTCAGTCGTGGTGATTGCTTCGGTTGCCGGTTCGGTCGTGGTAGCCGTATCTTCTGCCCCAACGGTCAAACCAGTTGTTCCCAATACGCTCAGAGCTGCCAGAATTGCCAACATTTTCTTCATTTTCATTCTGATTTCCTCCTATTTCCACAATTCAGACGCAGAAAGCGACGCTTTTTCCATTTCGTCGCCCACTTTTTTCCATCTGATTGTTTTTATTATAGCACACGCATTCGGAAAAATCAACCATTTTTTCATTTTTCAGCAAATCCCCACAAATTTCCTGCCTTGAAATTGTAATTTTTTACATATTTTGATACGAATTCCAAAAAAAAGCAGAAACTGCATTTCGTCAGTTCCTGCTTTTTTCATACTATTCGTTTCCGCCATCTTGGTGCAGCCGATAGGATAACGCCATCAAACTATCTCCCAGATGAACATTTTCAACTTGGATGGTGTTTCGGTCAACTTCTAAATCACAGTGACTGAAATTCCAAAATCCGTGAACGCCCAGATGCACCAAATCATCCGCAACCGCCTGTGCAGCGTGTTCCGGAATACAAAGTACCGCTGCTGCTGGATGCACCTGCTCGCAAAAATCAGAAAGCTGCGTCATATGCTGCACTGTCAATCCGCCCAGCACCTGCCCGCAAACCGTTGGCACAATATCAAAAATGCCTGTCAGATAGAATCCATAGGCTGGAAAATCAATGTTGACGGCAATCACGCTGCCCAAATGACCAGCTCCAATTAAAACCGCCGGCATACACTGTTCCAGCCCGATGATTCTGCCCAATTGTGTCCGTAAGTCTGATACATGATAGCCATAGCCCTGATGTCCGAATCCGCCAAAACAATTTAAATCCTGACGAATTTGTGATGCAGTCGAGCCGAGCTGTGTTGCCAGTGCCTGCGAGGAAGTGCGTTCAACACCTGCTCGCTCCAGTTCCGAAAGATAGCGATAATAGCGTGGCAGTCTCCGAACAACAGAGTCAGAAACCGGTTCTTTCAGCATCATTGGATTGCACTCCTATTCTTTTTATACTGCTGTTAATTTACTGCATCGCTGCGTCCAGACGTTCCCGAATGGCTTCCAAAAATTCCTTGGAGTTTACCTTCTTCTTGTTTTCCAGCTTGGAAATCAAGTACAGGTCGCCTGTCATGACACCGTCTTCGATGGTCTGAATGGTTGCAGCTTCCAGCTTGTCAGCAAACTGCATCAGTTCCGGCAGGTTGTCCAGTTCGCCACGCTTTCGCAAAGCCCCTGTCCATGCAAAGATGGTTGCAACGGAGTTGGTTGAAGTTTCTTCGCCCTTCAGATACTTGTAATAGTGCCGCTGAACCGTACCATGTGCAGCTTCATATTCATAAATACCAGTCGGAGAAACCAGAACAGAAGTCATCATTGCCAGGCTGCCGTAAGCAGTGGAAACCATATCGGACATGACATCGCCGTCATAGTTCTTGCAAGCCCAGATATAACCGCCGTGCGAACGAATCACTCTTGCAACAGCGTCATCAATCAGGGTATAGAAGTATTCAATGCCTGCTTCTGCAAACTTTTCCTTGTATTCTGCATCAAAGATTTCCTGGAAGATGTCCTTGAAGGTGTGGTCATACTGCTTGGAAATGGTATCCTTGGTTGCAAACCAAACATCTTGCTTCAAATCCAAACCATAGTTAAAGCAAGCCCGTGCAAAACCAGCGATGGAATTATTCTTGTTGTGCAGACCCTGAACAATGCCATCGGTATCCTTGAAATCAAAAATCAGCTGACGGGTTTCTTCGCCTTCTGCATTGGTAACAACCAATTCTGCCTTAGAACCCTGCTTTACTTTCATTTCGGTGTTCTTATAAACATCGCCGTAAGCGTGACGAGCAATTGTAATCGGCTTTGTCCAAGTCGGAATATACGGTTCAATGCCCTTTACCAGAATCGGGGTGCGGAATACCGTACCGTCCAGAATGGCACGAATCGTACCGTTCGGACTCTTCCACATCTGGGAAAGATGATATTCCGGCATTCTTGCAGCATTCGGGGTGATGGTTGCACACTTTACAGCAACGCCATACTTTAAGGTTGCGTTTGCACTGTCAATGGTAACCTGATCCTTTGTCTTTTCCCGATAGTCCAGACCCAAATCATAATATTCGGTCTTGAGGTCTACATACGGTGTCAGCAGGATGTCTTTGATCCACTGCCACAGAATTCGGGTCATTTCGTCGCCGTCCATTTCTACCAGCGGCGTTGTCATTTGAATCTTTGCCATTGTTTTTCCTCCTCAGATTTTCTCATTGTTGACGCTGCAACAATTTTTTCAAAGCGGTTCTGTCGGCATAGTCGTCACGTTGCCAACACGCTTTTTTCTACAAAACGTCTGTCGATTTCTTGCCTGTCGTTCTGTGATGTCCGTTTAGAGCAGTTCCTGAATCGCAATAAATCCGATGCCCATCAGCAACCCTGCCAGTATGATACAACCTTCCAGCAAATGCACATGCGGTTTTCTTGTGATTTTTCGAGCCAGTATATATAAGATACCAGTAATGGGAATTAGGATTCCCAAAAACCCCATCGTCCAAATGGGATTCTCTCGAAAAATCCGGAAAAACTCCAGCAGTGATTTGGTTCTCCTCTTTATACCATATCCGATAATCGGAATGCCAATCAAAAGAGAACTGCCAATTCCACCGATGGCAATCAGCCGTTTGTTCCAGCGTTGCGGTTTCGATGCAGATTCAATCTGTCCATCAATTCTATTTTCTGTATCTTGTGCCATTTATGCAAACACCACCCACCGCAATACACCTAAAATTAACAGGTGCAGCGGATAGAACACATAGAAAAACCACTTGTGAAACGGTTTCTTGCTGCCGCTCTTTCCGTTGTATCCAAACTGAATGAGTGGAAACACCAGAAAAATTCCGACTTGAAAGAATGCCAGCCACCAAGGTGTCGTTGCCAGCATATTTCCGCAGCAGAACAGCGTCAGCATACAAAATGCCGTCCACTTTTTCCGTGGATCATTCCGGTAACAGAAAAAGAACAACGCATAGAGAATATCAAAAATTGCCCAATCTCCGAACAGGGACAGGATACAAAGCCCGATGATGCCCAACACCTTGACCGGCTGCGGACACCTGCCTTTATCCCATAGCCAGATGGCAAGCAGACTCAGCAGCAATGTATAAATCACACCAAACTGCAAGCCAATATATCCTAGTTCAAAATAGGAAAACGGAATCCAAGACAACAAAGCAAATATGCCCAGCCGACACGCATATTTTTCCACGCTGCGGGTGTAATAATACCCATCCGCCAGCATATATGCCATCGTCGGGCCAGTCAGCCGCCCAATGATATGCATGATTTGCCCCAACAGCGATGCAGTCGGGACAAATGCCCATGCAATATGGTCAATCAACATGGCGATGATGACCAGATATTTCAATTCATTTCGATTGAGGGAATGCAATTTGGTCATTGTAGAATCCCTTTCGGTCAGGATTTTTCACGATACTTCCGAAAAAGTGCAATGCCTGCGACCACTGCAACTGCAATCAACAAAAGCACAATTGCGGTGACAGGGCTTTCCCGAAAAAGATGGAAAAAGTTGCAAACGGTTCGCTGTCTTCTCCATGCAATCAGCAAAAAGAGGATTACCGCTATGACAATACCGCCAATCGTTCCTTTTCCCTTTCCGGTATTTTTCGGTTCTGCCATCGTTTTTCCTTTCCCGTTTTGCTTACTTGCTCAGTGCATCTCTGGTATAATCCAGCAGACCGCCTGCCAGAATAATATCCTTTGTCCGTCCGGTCAGTTCACACAATACCGGAATTTCAACGCCTGCGGTCTTGTTGACCAGTGTCAGTGTTGTTTCGCCGTTTTCAATGTGCTTCCGAACATCTGCCAGTTCCAGTTCATCACCCTGTGCAATCTTTTCATAGTCTGCTTCGTTGACAAATGTCAGCGGAAGAATTCCAGCATTGATGAGGTTTGCACGGTGAATTCTTGCGAAACTCTTCACCAGAACTGCCTTTACACCCAAATACAGCGGAGCGAGGGCTGCGTGTTCTCTGGAAGAACCCTGTCCATAGTTCGAGCCACCAACGATGATGCTCTTGCCCATTTCCTTGGCTCTGGTCGGGAATGCTTCATCACAAACTGTGAAGCAGTGCTGCGAGATTGCCGGAATATTCGACCGCAGCGGCAGAATCTTTGCACCAGCCGGCATGATGTGGTCGGTGGTGATATTATCGCCAACCTTCAGCGAGCAGCCAGCGGAAATGGTTGCTTCCAACGGAGCAGTTTCCGGGAACGGCTTGATGTTTGGCCCTCTCAGGATTTCTACGCTGTCCATTTCTTCTGCCGGTACTGGCTTTACAATCATGTTATCATGAACCTTGAACTTTTCCGGCAAGGTAAAGGTCGGCATGTCGCCCAGTTCTCTCGGGTCGCTCAGGTAACCAGTCAATGCAGAATAAGCAGCCAGTTCCGGAGAAACCAGATAAATCTGTCCATCCTTTGTTCCAGACCGTCCGAGGAAGTTCCGGTTAAAGGTTCTCAGAGAGATACCGCCGGAGTTCGGGGACTGTCCCATACCGATGCACGGGCCGCAGGCACTTTCCAAAATTCTTGCACCTGCATCAATCATAATTTCCAGCAAGCCCAATTCTGCCATCATGGTCAGAACCTGCTTGGAACCCGGTGCAATTGACAGGGAAACATCTGGATTTACGGTCTTGCCCTTTAAGATATAGGCAACTTTCATCATATCCAACAGAGAAGAGTTCGTACAAGAACCGATGCAAACTTGGTCGATTTTCAGCTTGCCGATTTCTGCAACGCTCTTTACATTGTCCGGAGAATGCGGACATGCAGCAAGCGGCACCAATTCGCTCAGGTTGATGGTAACGACTTCATCATAAACGGCATCTGGATCAGCCTTCTGTTCTGTCCAAACTTCGCCTCTACCCTGTGCTTCGAGGAACTGCTTGGTAACTTCATCAGACGGGAAAATAGAAGTGGTTGCACCCAATTCTGCACCCATATTGGTGATGGTTGCACGTTCCGGAACGGAAAGAGTCTTGACGCCTTCGCCACAGTATTCAATGACTTTTCCAACGCCGCCCTTTACAGAGAGCCGCTTCAGAACTTCCAGAATAACATCCTTTGCAGCAACCCACGGGGACAGCTTACCAGTCAATTCTACCTTTACAATCTTCGGGCAGGTAATATAATAAGTACCGCCGCCCATTGCAACTGCAACGTCCAGACCGCCTGCACCCATTGCAATCATACCGATACCGCCGCCAGTCGGGGTATGGCTGTCCGAACCAATCAAGGTTTTACCTGGCACGCCGAACCGTTCCAGATGTACCTGATGGCAAATACCATTGCCCGGACGGGAGAAATAAATACCGTGCTTCTTGGCAACGCTGCCGATAAAGCGGTGGTCGTCTGCATTTTCAAAACCACTCTGCAAAGTGTTGTGGTCAATATAGGCAACGCTGCGTTCTGTCCGTACTCTTGGAACGCCCATTGCTTCAAATTCCAAATATGCCATTGTACCGGTAGCATCCTGTGTCAGGGTCTGGTCGATACGGATTCCGATTTCGGTACCCTTTTTCATTTCGCCTTCTACCAGATGTGCCTTCAGGATTTTTTCGGTTAATGTCAAACCCATGTTCATCAAGTCCTTTCGATTCTTATGCTTGTTTCCGGTGGTTCTGCCAGATGCTCGCCGGAAAAAAGGAAACTGATTTTCCTTCCTATACGCTTATTGTACCAGATTTCGTGGTCTGTTGTCAAGAAATTCACAAAGTTTCTTGATTGCAAAAGCAATTTTTCTATTTTTTCTGATTTTTGCAAAAGCTGCATTTCCTGAAAAATGGATTTTAAGGGGGGATTGCAAGGGGAGATTTTACTGTTCAAATAGAATGTTCTTAGGGAAAACGGTCTTTCACATCCGGCAAAAGGGGGTTCCACCCCTGCTTTTGCCTGCGGCTCATCATTCAAAACCACGATTCTTTCGATTTGCTCTTAGATTTTTGTTGCAGTTTTATTCACAAGTCTAATTTGCTTCGCAAATGTGGGCTGCTCGCCCACACCTCGCCAGCATTTTTGAAAAACTGCTGCACCGAAAAACTTTTTGTTGCCTGCGGCTTGTTCTTTGAAACCAATTTGATTTTTTATTTTTAACAAAAACAGCAGCTGGTTTTTCCAACTGCTGTTTTTTCGATGATTTTCTTCAATTTTTGATGTTATGCATGTTTCAACAGCAACTGCCGGAGCAACATGGCATCCACAACATTCAGAACATGGTCTGCATTCAAATCTGCTCGGCTGCTCTGTTCTGCGATCAGCGTTCCCTTCCGAACCAGATACTTTTGCAGCATGACCAAATCCGTTAAATCAGCTGTTCCATCTCCGTTGACATCGCCATTTACAGCTTCTGTTACAGTCGTAACCACGGTTGTTGTAACAACTGGTGTTGTTGTCGTAGAAGTTTCTGTTGTTGTTTTTGCTTCTGTGGTAGTAACAGCTGTTTCTGTAGTAGTTACTTTCGTTGTGGTAGTAGATTCTGCACTACCCTTTGTATGCACAATCACCTTTTCCAGTGTCACATCACCGAAATACTTACGAACCATCATCTTGCCATACTCCTTGGATGGTGTAACCGTCAGCATTTGATTTTTCAAGTCTGTACTGGTAAAGCTGGTCGCTTCATTCCAGCCATCAAATGTCACGCTACCATTATAAAATGCACCATCCGCAGCGGAGAAAATCACATCAATGGAAGTGATGTCAGAATATGGTTGCAAGTCAATATCTGTATCAAAGGCAACATCCGTCAACGTAAATGCAACATCACCGGATGGATTGGTTTGCGGTTCAGTGGTAGTTATCTGTGCAGAAGTGGTTGTTTCCGCAGGTGTAGAATCGGTTGCAGTTGTTGTTCCGGTTGTAGTAGTTGTCGTTTCTGTCGTGGTGGTAGTGGTTGCTGTAGGTGTGGTTGTCGGAGTCACCGTGCCATGGAAATAGGTTTCGGTCAGCAGATTCGACCAATACTGCCCCATTTTTGCATAGCCTTGTTCACTTGGATGCACGCCGTCTTCCAAATCGCCAGCAGAAATCTCAATTGTGCTATTAATATCAGAAAATTCAATATGTGCTCCTTCCGCCTGCTTCTTTGCAACCAGATTCTTTACAATCGTATTGTAATCATCCACTGCAGCCTGCACGGTTGCAACAAATTTTTCTGGGTCACTTTTATAAGAAACGCCATAAGTCCATTCATATGCACCCAACCAATCATAGCGTTCTATCGCATCAATATTTGGAATGGATGCCAGATAGAGCACCTGTCCATCACCAGAAACATACGGAATTAACTTGTCCACCAGTTCTTCCAAACGGTCGCCAATTCCGGTCAATTGAGCATCCAGAACGTCATTTGTGCCGATTTGCAACATGATGACATCCGGCTGGTAAACTTCCATCATATTACCGGAAACATCCCCATCTGTATAAGTAGTATCGAAAATGGTTTCCTGTAAGCCCTGCCGATTTCCAATTTTTTGAATTGCATAACCACTGTAACCGGCATGTGCTGGGTCATAGGTAATGGTTGTGCCGTTCCAATCATACGTTGCACTGTCCGACCAATTATTATTTGGCCCTACCATATCAAAATTAGTAATGCCGTTTTGCTGCAAACCATAACAAAAATACTTTCGATAGCCGTTGTCGCCATTGATATATCCATGTGTGATAGAATCACCCATCGCTATTATTTTCACCGGGTCACTGGCTGCTGATACGGGTTCAATTTGGATTGCCTGCAAAACCGAAGTTGCCCCCAGTAATACGGTTGCGGCAAGCAGTCCTGCCATGGTTTTCTTTGTTTTCCACATAAAAATTCCTCCTTCAAAGCTGTTTATCGACTCTGTTCTATTTTTAGTATAACCAGAATAAAGAGCCGATTCAAGCTTTTTTTGTAAAGAAGTAATTTAAAAAAAGTCGTTTTTCTCGCCAAATAACAAGAAAAACGACTTTTTTCAAATATGGTGGGCCATCGGGGACTCGAACCCAGGACCATCCGGTTATGAGCCGGGAGCTCTAACCAACTGAGCTAATGGCCCGCAGAGGGAAGAAACGAAAAAGAGGCGAATCTTGAACGATTCGCCTCAAAGAAAAGATGCCGGCATCTACCGATTTTTCCAGGTCGTCACCGACCAAGTATCTTAGGCGTAAAGGAGCTTAACTTCCGTGTTCGGAATGGGAACGGGTGGAACCTCCTTGCTATCGACACCGGCTGCTTTAAAAAACAGAATTGAAATACTCACTGATGAAGTTTTTAGAGAACTGAAAGACCAATCACAAAAGGAAAAGCAATCGACCGATTAGTACTTGCAAGCTAAACATGTCACCATGCTTACACTTTAAGCCTATCAACCTCGTAGTCTACAAGGGGTCTTATTCCGAAGAACGGATATCTTATCTTAAGGTCGGCTTCACGCTTAGATGCTTTCAGCGTTTATCCGTTCCGCACTTAGCTGCCCAGCCGTGCCACTGGCGTGACAACTGGTTCACCAGAGGTGCGTCCATCCCGGTCCTCTCGTACTAGGGACAGCTCCTTTCAAATATCCTACGCCCACGACAGATAGGGACCGAACTGTCTCACGACGTTCTGAACCCAGCTCGCGTACCGCTTTAATTGGCGAACAGCCAAACCCTTGGGACCGAATTCAGCCCCAGGATGCGATGAGCCGACATCGAGGTGCCAAACCTCCCCGTCGATGTGGACTCTTGGGGGAGATCAGCCTGTTATCCCCAGGGTAGCTTTTATCCGTTGAGCGACGGCATTTCCACTCACATACCGCCGGATCACTAACTCCAACTTTCGTTACTGCTCGACCCGTCAGTCTCGCAGTTAGGCTCGCTTTTGCGTTTGCACTCTTTGGCATGGTTTCCGTCCATGCTGAGCGAACCTTTGAGCGCCTCCGTTACTCTTTTGGAGGCGACCGCCCCAGTCAAACTGCCCACCTAACAATGTCCCCCGTCTTGATTCAAAGACGCAGGTTAGAATTTCAGCACCTCAAGAGTGGTATCCCAACAGTGACTCCATACAAGCTGACGCCTGTATTTCCCAGTCTCCCACCTATCCTGTACATGAAATACCAAAATTCAATATTAAGCTACAGTGAAGCTCCATGGGGTCTTTCCGTCTAGTCGCGGGTAACCGGCATCTTCACCGGTACTACAATTTCGCCGGGTAGGTTGTTGAGACAGTGCCCAAATCGTTACACCATTCGTGCGGGTCAGAACTTACCTGACAAGGAATTTCGCTACCTTAGGACCGTTATAGTTACGGCCGCCGTTTACTGGGGCTTCAATTCAATGCTCTCACATCTCCTCTTAACCTTCCAGCACCGGGCAGGTGTCACCCCATATACGTCATCTTTCGATTTAGCATAGAGCTGTGTTTTTGCTAAACAGTCGCTTGGGCCTATTCTCTGCGGCTTACCTTCGTAAGCACCCCTTCTCCCGAAGTTACGGGGTCAACTTGCCGAGTTCCTTAACAACCCTTCTCCCGCTGGCCTTAGAATCTTCTTCCTATCTACCTGTGTCGGTTTGCGGTACGGGCTCCTTCCAGATACACACAGCTTTTCTTGTCTCCATCCATGTTACCTTCCACTCAATTGTGTCCTTTACAACCGGGGCAACCATCGCCCGGCGTAACACTTCTGAAGCGTCCCTGTGCTTTACTTTTCGGAGGCTACGGAATCTCTACCGTATGTGCATCGGCTACGCGTTTCCGCCTCACCTTAGCTCCCGGCTTACCCTGAGCGGACGAACCTTCCTCAGGAAACCTTAGATTTTCGGCCATTATGATTCTCACATAATTCTCGCTACTCATTCCGGCATTCTCTCTCATGTACAATCCACCGCCGCTTTCGCTACGACTTCACCTCATACATGACGCTCCCCTACCCCTGATACGAATGTATCAAGCCCAAGCTTCGGTACAAATTTTAGCCCCGTTGAATTTTCGGCGCAGGATCACTCGACCAGTGAGCTATTACGCACTCTTTTAATGTGTGGCTGCTTCTAAGCCAACATCCTGGTTGTCTGGGCAATCCCACATCCTTTTCCACTTAAATCTGTTTTGGGACCTTAGCTGTGGGTCTGGGCTGTTTCCCTTTTGACTATGAGACTTATCTCACATAGTCTGACTGCTGTACATCAATTTTCTGGTATTCTTAGTTTGATAAGGTTCAGTAACCTCTCGGCCCCTAGCCTATTCAGTGCTTTACCCCCAGAAATCTAATACAACGCTAGCCCTAAAGCTATTTCGGGGAGAACCAGCTATTTCCGGGTTCGATTGGAATTTCTCCGCTAGCCACATTTCATCCGCCGCCTTTTCAACGGAGGTCGGTTCGGTCCTCCATGGAGCTTTACCTCCACTTCAACCTGAACATGGCTAGGTCACCCGGTTTCGGGTCTATTGCATGCAACTTATCGCCCTTGTCAGACTCGCTCTCGCTTCGGCTTCAGTCCTGAAGACCTTAACCTTGCTGCATACAATAACTCGCCGGACCATTCTACAAAAGGTACCATATCACACTTTGACGTGCTCTATGTGCTTGTAAGCATAGAGTTTCAGGTTCTTTTCACTCCCCTCCCGGGGTTCTTTTCACCGTTCCTTCACAGTACTTTTCGCTATCGGTCATTGGGTAGTATTTAGGCTTGGAGGGTGGTCCCCCCGACTTCCCACGGGATTCCTCGTGTCCCGCGGTACTTTGGATCCTGCTAGCTCTGATTCCTTTTCGCATACATGACTATCACATTCTCTGGTTGGCTTTCCCATACCATTCTGCTAAGTCCTCAGATACATATCGCAGTCCGTAACCCCAAAAGAATTTCTTCTCTTGGTTTAGCCTCTTTCGCGTTCGCTCGCCACTACTTACGAAATCTCGTTTGATTTCTCTTCCTCGCCCTACTTAGATGTTTCAGTTCAGGCGGTTCCCCTCCATAAGCTATGAATTCACTTATGGATGCATAGACTAACTCCATGCGGATTGCTCCATTCGGACATCTACGGATCAATGTCTGCTTACGACTCCCCGTAGCTTTTCGCAGTTAACCACGTCCTTCGTCGGCTCCCAATGCCAAGGCATTCACTCTACGCTCTTTTACGCTTTACCATTTGCTTCTTGGTCACTTTCGCGTTCTCTTATGATTTTCCTACTTTTGCAGTTTTTCACCCGACTTGATTTCTCATGTCGTTTCTTTACTTACTCGTAGTTTCCTCATTTTCATCTTGTTTTCTTTCTATTCTGTTTTCAAGCTGCTTTTTTGTTCTCTGCTCTCTTTCAAGAACAGATATCAAAAGATAAATCTTAACTTATCTTCTGATATACACTCTTGAAATGCATATCATAAGGCAATTTATTCAAGCATTTTCATGCTCTTTTTTCTTTTGCTTACCTTTTCTTTTTTTAGTAAAAAGAAAAGTAAGTGGTGGGCACAAATGGACTCGAACCATCGACCTCACGCTTATCAGGCGTGCGCTCTAACCACCTGAGCTATGCGCCC
>OOBV01000179.1_pt1 | contig 65185 bp, 48 predicted proteins | sample 1671731 | NCBI WGS metagenome assembly OOBV01 (sample SAMN06348186, study PRJEB24527) | human gut metagenome | biome: human gut; feature: ankylosing spondylitis patient; material: feces | host: Homo sapiens | place: China | collected 2015-10
CGAAGAAGAAGGCATTGCAACAAGATCCTGTCGCCGTCAGCAAATGGCTTGAGGAAACATATCCTCAGATTGAGCAGCGAGCAAAGGCTGAAAACGCTTTGATCCTGTGGCAGGACGAAACGGCCGTAAAGCAGGACTCGAATTGGGTACGGAGCTACACCCCGAAAGGGCAAACCCCCGTATTGGTTGAAAACGCCCGAACGAACTACGGCGCCCCCGTCATGATCTCGGCCATCAACAATCAGGGAAAGTGCTTCTTTCTATTGCAACGCAAAGCCGTCAATGCCTATCACTTCATCCGGTTTTTGCACCGTCTTATCCTTGATCTCGGGGGCAACGGACGAAAACTTTTCGTTATTTGCGACAACGCGCGGATCCACCACGCGCGTATTGTTCAGCGCTGGATTGAGGCCCACGAGAAGGAAATAGAGCTTTTTTACCTTCCTGCCTATTCGCCGACGCTCAACCCGGATGAGTACCTGAATCGAAACCTGAAAACCGAACTCCGTCTTCAGGCTGCCGGCACGCATGACGACAATCTTGAGCGCGCTCGCGCATTTATGGAACGATGCCAACGGGAAACATGGCGTGTGCAAGCATGTTTTCTCCCGGAAGACGTCCAGTATGCACAAGAAAAGTTGTGTGCTTAACGTAAACTAAATATCAGCCGCATTAATAATCTCAAGGGGTACGTCGGCGACCGCCAGGGTGTAACGGGGAGCTTCAATGCCCTCTACACATTCTGACCGGATTCTTTGATGCTTTTCAGAGCGTTTGACGATCCAATCCGAACGGGGTCTCTCTTCAGGGACCCCGTTCGTTTCAACAACGTCGTGAAAGCGTTGTTCGGCCGAGCGACCGAGACCTCAAACCGGAAAGCGTGCGCCGAGACGAAGCAACCGTCGTTCCCTTACCCAGAGTGATCCGCTCTCCGCGGGAGAGCAGAATGCCGAGCTTCGAGAGCTCCTTGCAGAACTTCGACAAGTTCACGCGGCGCTGTACGCACCAGTCGCGAACAGCGAGCAAACTAATCTTCGCCCCGGCAATGTCTTTTTCTGCCCTCGCGGTCGACGTTTTGCATCCAAGCATTTGCTTCTCTCATATAAAAAATGGGCATGAAGGAGACGCCTTCCCCCTACATGATGAAAGTCAAATTCTTTCTTTCATAGAAAAAAAAGCGCGCTCCGTCCACAGCTTGGCGGATCGGACGGAGCGCGTTCCTATGAGGTAGGAGAAAAAAGACGGTGAGAAACTACTTCGCCCAACCGAAGAATTCCGTCACGGTGCTCCAGGCGACATCGCGCAGGAACTTGGCCGTTTCAGGGGAAAGAGGCTTCTCGCATTCGCCGAGGTAGTTGATGTCGGCGGGCGTACGGTGGAAGAGCGTCGAATAGAGAACCGCACCGTAAAGGTACGAACCCGCCGCGGACGGATGGCTCTTGTCGGGCATGTACATCTCAAGGTCCGGCTTCGCCTTGATCGCTTCCATGAAGGCGAGTCCCACGGGGACCGTCATCATTTTGGCTTCGTTGGCGATGCGGATCGTGTTGTCGGCGAGTTTCGTGATCTCTTCAGGCTTGTCCTTCTTGGGCCAGGTCATGATGAGAAGCGGCGTGCTGCCCGCCTCGCGGATCGTGTCGGCGTGCGCCTTGGCGTACTTCTCAAAGAAGGGGAGGCGTTTCTTCGAAGTTGCGGCTGCTGAATGGCCCTGCATCAGCACGACGTCGAACATCGGGTGTTCGAGTTTGCCGTCCTTGACAACGGCATACGGATCCTGTTCGTGCGGCGACAGATAGAACTTCATGTCGTGGAAGGAGAGCGAACCCGAGCTGATCGTGAGAAGCCGGGTCTTCATGTTTTCCTTCGGGGTGCCCGCCTTCATGAGACCGCGCAGATACGTGTGCACGCCGCAGTTGTAGAAGGAATACGAGTTTCCGATCAGAAGCGCCACCTGGGGCGACTTCGCGAGCGGCGCCGTAACTTCGGGCTTCACGGTGTTTTCGAGTGCCGAGGCCGAACCCGCCAGGAAGAAGGCGGCGGCAAGGCCGGCGGTGATTTGCTTGATTTGCATGAGATGAACTACGCAGAGGGGAGGTCGGCCGAACTCAGCCGACCTCATGAATACCGTCAGAACTTGTGAACGAGACCGACCATGACCTGTTCGCGGTCGAGGTCGCCGTCACCGTTGTAGATGGAATACTTGTCGTTGTCGAGACCGTCCCGACCTTCAAGGTGGGAAACGACGCCGTAAACGTTCGTACGCTTGCTGAGCGGATACGTGTAACCCGCTGCCACGGCCCAGTAGCCGGCGTCGCGGCCGAGTTCGCCCACCTGATTGCTGGCGATGTCGCGGCCGTTTTCACCGTCGACCAGGATGCCGCTCAGACGGATGAGGCCGCCGGCGCAGGGAATCTGGGCGCCGAGCATGAAGCTGTTGCCCGTCCAGTTTTCAATCTGGGCGGCGTTCGTTCCGCCGGAGGGCGGCGTGATCTTGATGCTCGAGAGACTGCCGACTCGATCAAGGTGCCAACCGCGCTGGTAGGCCGCCATGAGCTTCATGAAACCGAAGTCGTAAGACGTGCCGAGGAAGAGCGTGGTCGGGTTTTCTTCCTGATTGTCCGCTTCTTCAGCGCGCTTGAGTACGGTTTGTTCCGCGCCCACCATGACGCCCCAGTTGCCCAGCTTGTAGTCGACCGAGCCGCCGAGGAAGCGTTCGTTGTCGACCCATTCAGGAGCGTCTTCCTTGGACGTGTTGAGGGAGCCGGCGAGAACAACGGTGAATCCCGCAAAGGTGGGGGACTTGTAGAAGATGCCGTTGTCGACGCGCCCGCCCTTGCCGTAAAAGAGCAGGCCGGCGTCGCCGTAGGTAACGCCAAACGGGGTGAAGCGGGAAATGCGGGTGAACTGGTCCGAACCCGAGAGGGGCTTGCCGGAGCGGCCGAGCGCGAGTTCACCGAAGGACTTGTTGTAGACCGAAAGGGTCGCCTGACGACCGAAGAGGCGATCGCCGCTCGTAGTCGTGAAGCTGCCGGCGTCTGAATCGAAGCCGGATTCGAGAACGAAGCGAACCTGCCAGTCTTCATTGAGTTGTTCGCTCCCTTTGAGACCCCAACGGCTGCCCGAGGACTTGCCTGACGTCATCTCGAAAGAGTCGGACGTTTGGTTATGGTTGATCGTGTACATAAAGCCGGTGTCGATTCGGCCGTATACATTGACGTCCGCCGCAACGGCGGGGAAAGCGGCGGCGGTGAGGATGGCGGCCGCGGTCAGAGCAAAACGGTTCATTTGCATTTTGAGCGATTGAGAAGGTTGAGAGGCTTGTCATGGTCCATTGACAGGATCAAAGATAAAGAGACGGATGCCTTCTCAAAAGAGAGCTTCCCGCAAACTCAATTTGCGCAACCTGCAACGAGAGGTCGGCTCAAAACCGAAAACGGAAGTTAAAGCTGTCTGTTGGGAGCTGAAAAAGAGCGAGGGACAGGGCGTGACACAAAGGCGTCGCAGTCAGCGCTGAAGCCGCAGCCAGGCAAGGGCGAAAAGAGCCAGAAGCGCACCGCCGAGGAAGGTCGCCTCCGGCCCGACCGCGTCCCAGAGAAGGCCGGCGAGAAGCCCCGCGGCAACGGCGGAAAGGCCGCTTGCGAACCCGAAGATTCCGAAGGCGCTCGCCCGCTCGTTTTCCGGAGCGGTCACGGCGACGAGCATGGAGAAGATGCCTTGCGTCGCACCCAAGTGGAGGCCCATGAGGACCACTCCGATCAAGACGCCCCATTGCGTCGGGAGAAGTGCGAAGACCAGGTCGGCAAAGATCAGAATGCCGATCCCGATCGCGAGAAGCGTTATCGGATCCGTCTTGTCGGCCCATTTGCCGAAGGGATAGGAAGCGGCGGAGAAGACAAGGTTCATTCCCATGATGAGAAGGGGAATGGCGGCGGCGCCGAAGCCCGCATCGGACGCTCGCAACACGATGAAGGCGTTCGAGAAGCGCGCCACGGCAAAGAGTGACCCGAGTACGACGAGCGATCGAAAGGCGGGATCTGAAAGAACGTGGAATTTTGGAAGGGATCGCTTGTCGGTTTTCTCACGGTTTCCGTTGGCCGAAGCATTGCCTTCCTCGACGCCGATGAGAATGAGAAGGAGGCAAAGCACGCCCGGGATGAGCGCCACCCAGAAGATCGAGCGATAGTCGTCTGTCCAAAAAAGGAGCAGGGCGGAAGCGAGGAGCGGACCCACGAAGGCCCCCGCCGCATCAAGCGACTGTCGCAGTCCGAAAGCGGCGCCCCGAACGGCTTCGGACGTCACTTCCGCCACGAGCGCATCACGAGGCGCCCCGCGCAGACCCTTGCCGATGCGGTCCGCCACGCGGGCGCCGAGAACGACGGGCATGGCTCCGGCAAGCGCAAAGAGGGGTTTCGAGAGAACGCCGAGACCGTAGCCGAGGAAAACGAGGAGCTTCTTGTGACCGAACCGATCTGCGACGACGCCCGACACGACTTTGGTGAGTAAGGCCGCTCCTTCGCCGAGCCCTTCGACAAGCCCGATCCAAAGGGCGCCGGCGCCAAGCGTCTGCGCTATGAAAAGCGGCAAGAGGGCGTGAATCATCTCGGACGACACGTCCATGAGAAGACTCACGAAACCGAGCGCCCAGACGGTGCGGGGTATGGCGGAGGAGAAAGGCTTTGCCATGGGGACGGAATGCGCGAAAGAAGCGTTTGTACGGAAACGAATGCATTGTCGCGCCGTCCCGGGAATCAAGGTGTTCGGAGACGGAGAAGAAGAGGTCTTTTCTGAGCGAAGGCAAAAGCCGTCACGAAGCGGTCATGTAAACGACCCTTCGCGCCCGAAGACCGTGATCCGAACTCAGCCGAAGAGAGAGGAGATCTTCTGGAAGAAGCCTTTCTCTTCGTCGGGCGCGCACTGGTAGGCGCCGGTGTCGTACCCCGTAGCCTGGATCGCCGAGCGAAGAAGGCGTTCCTCCACGGGGTGTTCGGCAATCACGGCGACTTCCTTCTGCTTGCGGGACGCGGTGATTTTCTTTGCAGAGATGCCGCGTTCTTCGAGCGCTTTCTGCGCCGCTTCGCGCACGTGCTGCTCGCACATGCCGCACATCATTCCGTCGACTGCCAGGGTGGTTTTGTACATGGATTCGCTCCCTTTTCTTTACTGCGAATGATTCGCAATTGAAATTATAGGACGGTTCGATAGGGAGTGCCTCGTGCTCGAGGAGGAGGAACAGTGGTTCGATGACCGGTGGGGATCGTCTTCTCTCGAGGGAAAAGATGACGGACGTAGAATGTCTGCAACATCGTTGCAAAAGGAGCCGCATCATGTCCGAGAAAGAAACCGACCGTTCCGTCTTCGAGCGCTTCACGGGAAAAACGCCGAATCGACTTACGGATCAGCTGCGCGACATCGCGCCCGACGCCGAGAAGTGGATTAACGACTTCGTCTTCGGAACGGTGTACGCAAGGGACGGGCTCACGGACGAGGAGAAGGCCGTCGCCACGATCACGACGCTCGCCGCGCTCGGCGGATGCGAGCGCGAGTTGCGCTCCCACATCCAGACGGCCTTGAACGTGGGCGTCGCGCCCGAGCGGATCGTCGCGACCTTCCTGCACATGGCGCCCTACGCGGGATTCCCGCGCACGCTCAATGCGCTCTTCACGGCAAAAGAAGTATTCGAGCTTCGGGGCGTGACGGTCTCGGGAGTCGCAAAGGCGGAAGAGGGAGAAGAAACGAAATAAAGCCCCGATCGGGAATCTAAGAGGGAGTCCCGATCGAAGCTTCGTGTGAGCGAGATTCGGTTCAGCTTGCGGACGACGTAAAGCTCTTTTCCATCCGGATGTGGGGGATGCCGTCTTCGTCGAACGGTTCGCCCAGGGTCTTGAAACCGTACCGTTCGTAAAAGCCCGTTGCATAGCATTGGGCCTCGAGAACGATTCGCTTGAGGGGATAACGGCTCTCGAGCGCCTCAAGGGCGTCTTCAAAGATTCGGGCGCCGAGCCCCTTGCCGCGAACGGTCGAAAGCACGCGCCCGATCTGAAAGACCGAGTTGTCGTCCGCGATGGGGAAGGCGCGCAGATAGCAGAGGATCTTCCCGTCTTCTTCGCGCCACACGTGCAGAGCCTTGCGATCGACGCCGTCGACGTCCTGGTAGGGGCACTTTTGCTCGACCACGAAGACGGCCGCGCGGGCGGCGAGGATGCGGTAAAGCTCGTCGACAGTGAGCTCGGCGAATGTTTTGACGAAGCGCTGCATGGAAGTGAATCTGGAAAGTGCTAAATGTCACGGCATTATAGAGATCGACTTCACTAAAATCGTACTCTCGTCGGTACAATTCGAGAAACCCCTGCCGTTGCCTCGTATTCGCCCAGTCCCGACAGGGAAGATCATATAGACGGCAGACTCAGGAAATCTTGCGGTTTGATCAGCGCATTGGCTGAGGGTAGATGACTACGTTCAAAAAAATGCTCTCTAATGCAAGACCTTTCGCCAAGTGAGCGTCATCTCGATAGAATGCAAAGAGCTCTCCCTCGCGAGCCGACTACTTTTTGGGGTAGATCCTATGTTGAAAGAATTGCCCTTGGGCACCTCGATCTTTGAAACGCTTCGAGCTACGGATGAGCTTTACGTTGATAAGACGGATCTGATTTATCAGCTGGCTCGCAGGCGTTCCAAATGTTTTTTGGCTAGGCCCAGGCGTTTTGGAAAATCGTTGCTTATCTCAACGTTTGAATCTCTTTTTCAATACGGATTGCGGGATTTCCAGGGACTTGCGATAGAACCTCTTTGGAAGGACAAGCCCTATCCCGTGGCACGCTTGGATTTTTCCAGGCTCACGACGTTTCGTAGTTACGAAGAGTTTAAGGAGCGTTTCCAAAGTTTCTTGCAGAGTGCGTTTATTCCTCTCGGCTTTGTCTATCGTCGAGAACTAGACTCTTTGCAATTTCTCGAGCAACTTGGGTTGTGGATTGCATCCTTGCCGCCTAACTCTTTGGTCGTTCTTATTGACGAATACGATGCACCGCTCACCGCGCATTTAGAGGACCGGGAGAAGTTCGAGGCCGTACGTGATTGTCTGCAGCCTTTTTATGCACTTCTCAAAGAGTACGAAGGACGCCTGCGGTTTTTCTTCATGACGGGCATCACCAAGTTCAGCAACACAAGCGTTTTTTCCGCGTTCAACAATCTTCGGGATATTTCGCTTGATCCGGAATACGGCACCCTGCTGGGCTATACGGAAGAGGAAATGCGAGCGGTTTTCTTGCCCTATGTGGATAATGCGGCGGATGTTCTGGGAATGACGAGGGAAGAGGTGCTTTCCCGTCTCAAGGAACAGTATGATGGCTTTTCGTTTGACCGAGAAGCGAGCCATCGAGTCTATTGTCCTTGGTCTGTGCTCAATTTCTTGTCGACGCCGAAGAACGGATTTCTCAACTATTGGTACGTTAGCGGTGGTCGGCCTACGGTTCTTACAAAATACCTGGTCAATCATGCGCTGGCAGAACCCATTTCATACTCGGAAGAGCGCAAAGTTACCCTTTTCGATTTGACTTTGTCTCAACAGTACGACTACATGAGTATCGAAAATTTGCTCATGCAGGCGGGTTACTACACCATCCGTTCCGTCTTACAAGATGAGACCGTTGTGTTGGGTTATCCCAACCGCGAGGTAGCGATTTCTATGGCTCAGCTCTATGCTGAAGAGCTACTGCAAGGGAAAAACTTGCGTAATGTGTGTCCAACACCCGCTTTGAGCGTCCTGTCTTCAGGAGCGGCAGAGGAAGTCGTGTCCTACTTCACCGAAGTTCTTCGTGCCATCGATTATCAGCGCTATCCCGTCAAGGACGAGGCCACTTGCCGAGGATACCTGCAGGTTCTTCTCATCGGCGCCGCCATGCTTCCAAGTGTGGAAGTCCACAATGCCTTCGGCCGCAGTGATTTGGAGGTAGAGGCGGGGGATCGCCTCTGGGTTTTCGAAATCAAATGCGCCCGTGAGTCGAAGGAAGTCGATAGCTTGCTCCGCGAAGCGGTTGAGCAAATGGGTTCCCGTCACTACGGATCGAAACGGTCCGGAAAAAAGGTGATCCGCATGGCGCTTGTTTTCGACGTTTCGGAAAGAGGATTTTCCGCTTGGAAATGCCTGTGAAGAACTCGGGGCGCTCGGCATAGTCCGGCGCCCCGAGCGCCATTCGAGCGCCACGGTCCTGAAGTAACTTCTCGAGAAGATAAAGAATCTCCGCAACGAGAAGAAACACAAGGCCTGCGGCCATTTTTCGGCGCCGCGGCTTATATAATCCCGTGCAACCATTTTCCTTTAACTCCAATCCCGGTCGTGACTCCTCGAAGCGACCGGATTACGAGGGTATCTCTGCAATGAACCAACAGATCGGAACGGTTTTCGAACTCAAGGGCGGTTTGGCTCTTTCGGACTTCCGCGCGGCCCGTGCGCTCGCGTCTTTGCGTAAGGTTTCTCCCCTTGTCGAAGCGGTCTCGGGCCGCTTCGTGCATTTTGTGCACGCCGAACGCGCTCTGACCGACGATGAACGCGCCCGCCTCGAAGCGCTCCTGACCTACGGCGATCCGGCCGTCACCGTGCGCGAAGACCTCGCCTTCATGGTGGTGCCGCGTCTGGGCACGATCTCCCCCTGGGCCTCGAAGGCTTCCGACATCGTGAAGAACTGCGGCATTCAGGGCGTCGCCCGCGTCGAACGCGGCACGATCTTCTCGATCTCGCTCTCCGCTCCGGTTTCGGAAGAACTTGCTCAGAAGCTCGCCGCCGTGCTCCACGACCGCATGACGGAATCGGTCGTGCCCGTCGACTTTGACGCGTCGAAGCTCTTTGAAACGCTCGAAGGCCGTCCGATGGCGACGGTCGACATCGTCGGGGGCGGCCGCGCCGCGCTCGAAGAAGCGAACGTTTCGATGGGTCTTGCGCTTTCCGAAGACGAAATCGACTACCTCGTCGACGCCTTCACGAAGCTCAACCGCAATCCGACCGACGTCGAACTCATGATGTTCGCGCAGGCCAACTCCGAACACTGCCGCCACAAGATCTTCAACGCCCGCTGGACGATCGACGGGGAAGACCGCGAAGAAACGCTCTTCGGCATGATCCGCCGCACGCACCAGATGGCCCCGCAGGGGACCGTCACGGCCTACGCCGACAACGCGGCCATCTTCGAAGGGGCCGAAGCCGCGCGTCTCTATCCGCGTCCGGGCAAGGACAGCGTCTACGGCGACAAGTTCGAACGCGAAGTGGAACTCACCCACACGGTCTTCAAGGTCGAAACCCACAACCATCCGACCGCGATTTCTCCCTTCCCGGGCGCCTCGACGGGCTCGGGCGGCGAAATCCGCGACGAAGGCGCCACGGGCCGCGGCGCCCGTCCGAAGGCGGGTCTGTGCGGCTTCACGACCTCGGCTCTGCATCTCGCCGACGCTCCGCAGTCCTGGGAAAACGACAGCGACACGGTGACGGGCGAAAAGACGGACGCCGTCTACGGCGCGCCCTCGCGCATCGCGACGCCTCTTTCCATCATGACGGACGGCCCGCTCGGCGGCGCCGCCTTCAACAACGAATTCGGCCGACCGAACATTCTCGGCTACTTCCGCGCCTTTGAAGCGAACGTCGGCGGCACGCGCTACGGCTACCACAAGCCCATCATGCTTGCGGGCGGCATCGGCAACATCCGCGACGACCAGACGAAGAAGGAAGTCCCGCCCGCGGGGAGCCTCCTCATCGTCCTCGGGGGCCCCGGCATGCGCATCGGTCTCGGCGGCGGCGCCGCGAGCTCGATGGCGACGGGCGCCAACTCCGAAGCGCTCGACTTTGACTCGGTCCAGCGCGGCAACCCCGAAATGGAACGCCGCGCCCAGGAAGTGATCGACCGTTGCTGGGCGATGGGTACGGAAAACCCGATCCTCGCCATCCACGACGTGGGCGCGGGCGGTCTCTCGAACGCCATGCCGGAACTCGCCGACCTCTCGGGGAAGGGCGCCACTTTCGACATGACGAAGATCCCGGTCGAAGAGTCCGGCATGAGCCCCTTGGAAATCTGGTGCAACGAATCGCAGGAACGCTACGTCATCGCGCTCGATCCCGCGAAGCTTGAAGTCTTCAAGGCCTTCTGCGAACGCGAACGCTGCCCCTTCGCGGTCCTCGGCACCATCACCGAGGAAGCCCACCTCAAGCTCACGAACGCTCCCAAGGCCGACTGCGTCGACATGCCGATGGAAGTCCTTCTCGGCAAGGCTCCGCGCATGCACCGCGACGTGAAGCACGTCGAAAAGAAGCTCGCTCCCTTCACGGCCGAAGGTCTCGATTTCAAGAAGGCCGCGCTCGACGTTCTGCGTCACCCGACCGTCGCTTCGAAGTCCTTCCTCATCACGATCGGCGACCGCACGGTGGGCGGTCTCGTCGCCCGCGACCAGATGGTCGGTCCCTGGCAGGTGCCGGTTGCCGACTGCGGCGTGACGACGCTCGACTTCGAAGGCCTCAAGGGCGAAGCGATGTCGATGGGCGAACGCACGCCGGTCGCCGTCATCGATTCCGCCGCCGCCTCGCGCCTTGCGATCGGCGAAGCGATCACCAACATGGCCGCGGCGGACGCGAAGCTTCCGCGCATCAAGCTCTCCGCCAACTGGATGGCCGCCTGCGGCGCCGAAGGCGAAGACGCCCGCCTCTTTGACGCCGTCAAGGCCGCGTCCGACTTCTCGGTCGCCCTCGGCATCTCGATTCCGGTCGGCAAGGACTCGCTCTCCATGCGCACCAAGTGGGAAGCGGAAGGCGAACAGAAGTCCGTCACGTCGCCCGTGAGCCTCATCGTTTCCGCCGCCGCGCCGGTCGAAGACGTCTCGAAGACGCTCACCCCCGAACTCAAGCGCGATCCCGCCTCGGTCCTCGTGCTCGTTGATCTGGGCGCCGGCAAGAACCGTCTCGGCGGCTCGATCCTCGCTCAGGTGACGCAGCGCTTCGGCGACACGGCTCCGGACTGCGAAAACGCGGCCGAACTCGCCCGCTTCTTCGTGACGGTCCGCCGTCTCACGGACTCGGGTGCGCTCCTCGCCTACCACGACCGCTCCGACGGCGGTCTCTTCGCGACCTTGGCTGAAATGATGTTCGCGAGCCGTCTCGGCGTGAGCCTCAATCTCTCTAGCCTCCTCGAAGCCGAAGGCGCGGACGTCTGGAACGTGCTCTTCAACGAAGAACTCGGCGCCGTCCTTCAGGTCCGCGCCGACCGCGTCGAAGAACTCGTCGCCGCCATGCGCGAGGAAGGCCTCTCGCACCTTTGCCACTTCATCGGCGAAGTGACCGAAGGGGAACTCCTCACGATTTCGAGCGACGACTGCCCGAACGCGTGCTTTACGCGCGAAGAACTGCAGACCGCCTGGACGGAGGTCTCGCATCAGATCGCCCGCGGCCGCGACAATCCGGCCTGCGCCGATCAGGAATTCGCCCGCATCGCCGACAAGACGGACACGGGTCTCTTTGCGAAGACGACCTTCGACGTGAACGAAAACGTGGCCGCTCCGATGATCAACACGGGCGTTCGCCCGAAGGTCGCGGTGCTGCGCGAAGAAGGCGTCAACAGCCAGAACGAAATGACCGCCGCCTTCCTGCGCGCGGGCTTTGACGCCTACGACGTGCACATGACGGACCTTCTTTCGGGCCGCATCGAACTCGCGGGCTTCAAGGGGCTCGCCTGCCCGGGCGGCTTCTCCTACGGCGACGTCCTCGGTGCGGGCGGCGGTTGGGCCAAGACGGTCCTTCACAACGACCGTCTGACGGAAGTCTTCCGCACGTTCTTCCACCGCGACGACACCTTCGGGATCGGCATCTGCAACGGCTGCCAGATGATGAGCCAGCTTCGCGACCTGATTCCGGGCGCCTCGCACTGGCCGATGCTCGTTCGCAACCTCTCCGAACAGTTTGAAGCCCGCGTGGTGAATCTTGAACTCCTCGAATCGCCCTCGATCTTCTTCGAAGGCATGGCGGGTTCGGTTCTTCCGATCGTGACTTCGCACGGGGAAGGGCGCGTGCAGTTCCTCTCGCCCGAAGACGCCGCGCTCGCCCGCACGGCCGCGCGCTACGTCGATCCGCAGGGCCGTCCGACGGAGATCTATCCCTTCAATCCGAACGGTTCGGCCGAGGGTCGCGCCTCGTTCACCACGGACGACGGCCGCTTCACGATCATCATGCCGCACCCCGAACGCAGCCACCGCGCCGTGCAGCTCTCGTGGCACCCGGCCGAATGGACGGACGTCTCGGGCTGGATGCGCATGTTCTGGAACGCCCGCAAGTGGGTGGGCTGATTCCGAGTGTGACTCGTGACTGAAAAGAGCGGAGCCTTTTTCACGGACGGAAAAGCGCTCCGCTTTTTCTTTGAGGAGATTTTCGATGCAGATTCCGAAGACGCGGGAAGAAACCGAAGCGCTTGAAGGTATGATCGCCCGGCGGCGAGACTTTCACGCGCACCCCGAAGAAGGCTGGTGCGAATTCCGTACGACCGCCGCGATCGTTCGCGTACTTGAGAACCTCGGCTTTGCGGTTCTCACGGGAGAGGACGTGATCGCCCCCGACGCCCGCATGGGCGTGGTTGAGGAACGCCTCGCGGCGGCGCGGCACAAGGCGCTCGAAGATGGAGCCGATGCGACGATTCTCGACCGCATGGGCGATTTGACCGGATGCGTCGGCGTCTGGAAGACCGGACGCCCCGGCCCGGTTACGGCGTCGCGCTTTGACATCGATGCGCTTCGCGGCGTCACCGAATCCTCTTCGCCCGAGCACCGGCCCGCGGCACTCGGCTTTGCCTCACCCGTCCCGAACGTCTGTCACGCCTGCGGGCACGACGCCCACACGGCGGTGGGCTTGGGCGTCGCCCGTTGGATTGCGTCGCACGGGGACGAGCTGACCGGCACGATCAAGCTTCTCTTTCAGCCCGCGGAAGAGGGCGTGCGCGGGGCCGCGGCAATGGCGAAAAGCGGCGTCGTCGACGACTGCGGGTGGCTTTTCGGTTCGCACGTGGGCTGTGAATTCGGGTCCGACGAAATCGGGATTCTGACGGAAGGCTATCTCGCCACGACCAAGATGGACGTCTTCTTCGAAGGAACACCCGACCACGCCGGGTCGGACCCCGAGAAAGGGCGCTCGGCGCTTCTTGCCGCCTGTGCGGCCGTGATGAGCATTCAGGGCTTGCCGCGTCACTCGGGCGGAGACTCGCGCGTTTCGATCGGACGCATCGAAGCCGGGGAGGGCCGGAACGTCGTGGCGGCGCACGGGAGGCTTGAACTCGAAGTTCGCGGCGCCACGAAGGAGGTGAACGACTTTCTCGCCGACGAAGTCCACCTCATCGTGCACGGCATGGCCGAGGTTTACGGCGTTAAGGGAAAGGTCGTGAAGACGGGCGAATCCTGCCGATACGTCTGCGACCCGGAAGCCGTTGCGATTCTCGAAGACGTGGCCAAAGCTTTGCCCGACAAAACTAAGGCGACGGTTTTCACGACGGAACGCGGGAGTGAAGACTGCGCGGTCCTGGCCGAGCGCGTGCGAAGCCTCGGCGGCAAGGCCGGGTTCTTCTGTTTCGGAACGCGCCACAAAGGGCATCATCGCCCGGACTTCGACGTGGAGGACGAAGACGCGATGCTTCTCGCCTGGCGGGTCTTCACGGGGGTGCTCGCACGTCTTCATCACGTCTGAGAGAGCGGTCTCTCTCGGAAAAGCGGTCGGGGCGCCTCGGGGCGCCCCAATTTTCGACGGGAAATCGTCAGGGCTTCTCCGGCCACCACTTGGCTTCGTGTCCCGAAAGGTCGGCCAAGGCGAGGCGTTCTCCGATTCGGGGGAGAACGAGCCGCACGTCGTTTTTGCGGGCTTCGTCGTACGCCGCGTTGAGCGGATCGATCCAACGGTGCACCGAGAGGTCGTATTTCGCGTTGTGGCAGGGCATCGTGTAGTCGGCTCTGAGCGTGCGGGCCGCCCGGCCCCAGTCGTCGGGCATCAGGTGAATGTCCGCCCAGTCGACGTTGTACTGACCGTCTTCGAGCGCGGCGAACTGAATGTTCGGAAAGCGTTCGGCCACGTCCGCAAAGTGCGGACCGATCCCGCCGTCGCCAGAAAAGTACCCGCGCCAGCCCTTTACGTCGAGCATGAAACCGCCCCAGAGCGTTTGATTCCGCTTGAGGCTGCGGCCCGAGAAGTGAAGTGACGGCGTGAAAGTAATGTCGACGTCCGGCAGCGGCTGCACGGACTGCCACCACTCCAATTCCGTGATGAGATCGGCGGGCCATCCCCAGCGCTCGAAATGCGCTCCGACGCCCAAGGCCGTCACGACGCGCCCGACGCGACCCTTCAACGCGTTGATGACGCGCAGATCGAGGTGGTCGTAATGGTCGTGCGTGATGAGCAACAGATCGACCGCAGGCAAAGAGGCGGGCGAGAACCAATCGGCACCGGCAAAGGGCTTCACGACGCCCGGTACGGGCGCGGCGAAGGTGAGGGCGGGGTCGATCAGGATCGAGACGCCTTCGACCTTCAGGTAGTACCCGGAGTGGCCGAGCCAGATGAGTTCGTTCTCTCCCACGTCCGCAAGTCTTGTCTCCACGTGCGGGACGACGCGCGAGGGCTTTCGCCCATCGTTCGAGCGGAAAAGAAAGTCGACCATGTTCCTTGCAAAGGACTTCTCCGTGGGACGGGGTTTCAAGGGATAGAGATTGCGGAATTCCCCGTCCTGCCAGTACGGGCTTGCGAGAATCCGTTCGAGTCTGCGGCCGCTCGGCGCTCCGCCGAAGTCTTCGCGCGCGAGAACGCCGCCCGTTCCCGCAAGAAGGGTGCCGCCAAAAAGTAGAGAAATCGTTTTGCGTCGCGTAAGGGCCATGGTTCGAAAAACGGATGGATCGAGTACATCCTAATCCTACGAAACTTGGCCGGCGCAATGAAATACGTTCGTATCGAATTCTTGCCCGAAACCTTCGGCCGTTACCGTCTGAAAAGGATTGACGGTGAAGAGGATCGATACTCGAAACGTATGGAGGTCGATGAAGAATCGACATGGCGCCGCAGTGTCCGCGGAGCCTACCATGACTTCATAGGACTCGAAGGAGTCGATTTTTTGCAAAGGGAGAAAATGATGTCGAAGAAGAAAGCGCTGATCGGAGCTGCGTTGGCGGGCGTAATGGGCGTCGTGGGCGCCGCGGAGATTGAATTCGTGGTGGGCGGCAAGGTCTATCCCGGCACCTTGAACGACTCGGGTGCGGCGCAGGCACTCTTCGAACGGCTGCCGCTGGAAGTGACTTTTGAAGATTTCGGGTCAAACGAGCGCATCGCCTACGTGAAGCCCGAGCTCTCCCTATCCGGAAAGGCCGATCACGGAGCGCCCAAGCCCGGGACGTTCGCGGTTTACGAGCCCTGGGGAAATCTCTGCGTTTTTCGCGTGCCCTTCCGTGCGTCGAACGATCTCTTCATCCTGGGAGAGGTAGCGCCCGAGACGCTCGAAGCGATCGTGAAGAGCGGGTCGGAGACCGTCACGATTCAGGTGTCGGGGCGCTGAAGCGACAACCTTTGAAGGAAGTCGGACGGGGACTCGAGTGAGCTCATTCGGGGCCCCTTTCGATTTTGACAAGTTTGGAGTCGGCCTGAAATGGGACGCTGATCGCGGGCAGTTTCGGTTGTGTTCCAGCAGAAACAGTGGAAAAGAGCAAGATAATTTCTTTTTTTTCTATAATTTTAAATCTTTTTAATGCGTTGATAATAAAGCGCTTTGAAAAATTGTTGATATAAAGGGGAGGGGGATTTAAAATGTTGCCGGGAGAGTGAACCGCTTGAAAAACAAGGCGGAAGGATGCCCGGATACCTTCTGACGGGAGGTGCGGCATGCTGTCAACTTCTAAATCCGCTTTTTCCCGAAAGGCTTCGCGTCTTTCTCCCTCTCTCCTGGCCGTTCTGGTTGCCGGTGCACTTTCCGCGTTTGGCCTGCAGGGCGCAAACGCCATGGAACTGTCTTCGGACATGACGCTCGGTGAATTTAACGATGACGGCGCAGGTCTTCTCATCGGACCGGGACTCACCTTTGACTCGAGGTCACCGGCAGGCTCTCGGGCAACAACGCTATCGCTTGTAACGCGAATGGCGAACGATTCTACTTTGGCCTTCAGAATCAAGGGCGTCTGGAAAACGCCCGTTCCATCACGGCGGACACGATCATCAACACGGGTGAACTCACCGTCGATGAGGTCACGCTCACGAAAACGGGGGTGAACGCCTTCTTCATGAACCTCAAGCGTAACGATGGCGGCGCGGCTCATGTCGTCGTCAACGGGAGCATCACGCTCGACCGGAACGGTTGGGTTAACAACAGGGACGGGGCCGTCATGGATCTTAACGGGAAAGATGCCGTGATCGGAGCGGAACTCGCCAACTGGAGCGGTGCCGTTCTCAACATCAATGCAGACACGACTTTCGAGCGGTCGCTCTGGAACGTTAGCGGAGCCGTCGTGAACATTGCCGACGGCGTGACCATCACGACGGCGGGCGGCTTTGCGAACGGTCACGACACGACTCAGGGCGGGACCGTGAATGCCGGAGGGGCGACGATCATCGTCAACGGTTCGAATACCACTTTCTCCAATCTCGGCACGGCGGAGATTGGTTTTGTCGGCGTGGTAAGTCCCTATTATCTGACGGCCTTCAACGAGGGCGATCTGACGATTACGCAGGGTTTTAAGGCGACGTTGAGCAACAGCGGCACGCTTCGTTGGGAGGCGGAAAATGCTTTTGAGGGAGACCTCAACAACACGGGTACCGTCGACGCGCTGTCGGGTTCCTCCCTCACGATTGAGGGGACACTCGTCAACGAGGGCGAACTCTATGCAGAGACACTCGCCGTCACGACGGGAAGCGACGGCATTGAGGGTGCTTCAAGCCGCGCGTTTGCCGTCGACAACCTTGTTGTCCGAGCGGGCGGCGACTTTTCGCTCTTTAGCGAAAAAACCTCTCTTGCCAACGTCGTGGTTTCCGAAGGGGCGAAATTGAACGGTTCGCCAACAACCCTGACTCTCGAGGAGAGCGGGTCCATACGGAACGCGGGCAGAGTTTCGGTAGGTACGCTTAAGGCGGACGACTCGCAGATCACGAACGCCGCGAATGCGACGACGACGATCGGGATTTTGGACGGAACCGGCAACACGATTCGCATGGAAGATGGCGCTCAGGCTCAAGTGACGCTGGGCGAAAACCGCGATACGGCCCTTACCGCGCTGTTTACCGGCGAAGCTGCGGACCGCAATACGGTCGAAGAGCTTGCCGGAGCGATAGTCATCACGGCCCCCGAGGACAGTTACGGTTATACCCTCCAATCCGAGGAAGGTTTGGTCGCCGGGGCTCGGGTGGCCGAGGTCGGCGCCGACGGCGGCGTGATCCGCCAAACCGAAAGCGCCAATTCGGTGGCGAGCGGCATTTCGGACTTGGTCGAAGCGAACTTCCTCTTTTTCCGCAGCGCGATGAACGACGTGCAAAAGCGCATGGGCGATCTACGCTCCGTGCCCGAGAGCGCCGGCGCCTGGGTCCGCTATTACGGCGGTAAAACCGAGTTCGGCGACATGGACATGGATACGACGTACAACACGCTCCAGGTCGGCGCCGACGGCTGGATCGGGAACGCGTATCTCGGTCTTTCGGCAAGCTTTTCGGACGGCGATTCGGACTTGAGAAACGGATCGGTAGACCATCGGAACTACAGTTTCGGTCTTTACGGCGGCTGGTTGGCCGAGAACGGCCAGTTCCTCGACGTGACATTGAAGCGTCACCGCATGGAAACCGACGGATCGCTGCGCTATGCCTCCGGTTTGGCGAGCGACCTCGATTACTACAACTGGGGAACTTCCGTTTCGGTAGAGTACGGATGGCGGCTTCGTTGTCCCGCGACAAACTTCTGGTTTGAACCGAGTGCCGAGCTGCTCTACGGACGACTCGATTCCGTTGACTTCCGCACCAACCTCGGCGTGAAGGTGGAGCAGGATGCGGTAGAGACGCTCGTCGGACGCCTGGGGGCGGCCGTCGGCTACACCTTCGACGAAAATCGCGGCGGCGTCTATTTCCGCGCTTCCGTGCTGCACGACTGGAAGGGGGAAACCGCGACGACGTTTTCTTTGGCCGGAACGCCGCGTCGCTATGAAGACGATTTGGGCGGAACCTGGGGGGAATTCTCGGTTGGCGGAAGCTACCGCGTCAATGATTCGACGTACGCCTACGGATCCCTCACGACGTCGACGGGCTCGCCCGTTCACAACCCATGGCAGGTGAGCGCGGGACTGCGTTGGGTTTTCTGACGTCGTGACACGGGATTTTGCAAAATCCCGTAGGACCGGCCGTTGCCTTGTTCCTCCGGGAATATTTGTTCCCGTCGAAGGAAGCGGGGTTTCAGTAAAGAAAATAGGGGCTCGGGGAAGAAACCCGGGTCCCTTTTAACAGCGCATTCACTCAAAGGGAATCGCGGTGGCGAAGTTCTCTGTACGCGACTGCCAGACGAACGTCTGAATGGACTCGGAGGGGAGTTCAAGGGAAAACGAAAACGCCGTCTCTTCCAGCAGAAAAGACGGCGGTTCAAGAGTTTTTCTAGGTCGGCTCCCCGGGGCGTTTGGCGCCGGGGACCGGCCTATGAGGGATCAGTAGTTTTCCTTGCGGACTTCGAAGTAGGCCTGGGAGTAGCCGCAGACGGGGCAGACTTCCGGCGCCTTGCGGCCGACGACGAGGTGACCGCAGATGCGGCATTCCCACATGCATTCGCCGGCCTTTTCAAAGACCTGCTGCATTTCGACGTTCTTCAGAAGCTTGAGGTAGCGGGCTTCGTGGGCGCGTTCGATGTCGCCGACCAGGCGGAACTTCGCGGCGATTTCCGTAAAGCCTTCGGCTTCGGCTTCTTCCGCAAAGGTCTTGTACATGTCGGTCCATTCGTAGTTTTCGCCTTCCGCGGCGGCCTTGAGGTTGGCGGCCGTACCCTGGATGCCGCCCAGAGCGTCGAACCAGAGGCGGGCGTGTTCCTGTTCGTTGCGGGCCGTCGTCAGGAAGATTTCGGCGAGCTGTTCGTAGCCTTCGCGGCGGGCCACTTCGGCGAAGTACGTGTACTTGTTGCGGGCCTGGCTTTCACCGGCGAAGGCGGCCTTGAGGTTGGCTTCGGTCTTCGTGCCGGCGAGCTTGTTGCCGCAGGCGGCGGGAGCGGCCTTCACTTCTTCAAAGAAGGAAGCGTCCTTGTGGCAGAGCGGGCAGATGTAGTCGGCAGGAAGTTCGTCGCCTTCATAGATATAGCCGCAAACTTTGCAACGATACGACATTTTAGAGTCTCCTAATTCGCCAGAGGCGTTGTGGTAGTGAGTGTGAAGCATCTCGTGAGCGGTTTCGGAGAGGGGTTCTCCGAAGAACTCTTCGTAGAGACGCAGGATTTCGGGATTTTCATGCGAGCGGCGAAGCGTGAGTTCACCGTCGCGCTTGTAAAGGGACGCGATGCGGGCCGAGCGCGCGGCGTTCTGCGCGGAATCGCCCATGTGCTTGGGCTGACCGCCCCCGCCGATGCAGCCGCCCGGACAGGTCATGACTTCGACGAAGTGATAGGGGAGGCCCCCTTCCTTCTTCATCTTGTCGAGAAGTTCGCCCGCGCGGGCCGTGCCGTAGAGGACGGCTACGCGCACGTCGAGGTCGCCCATGCGCACGGTCGCCTCCTTCATGTCCCCTTCGAGGCCGCGCACCGGGGTGAAGGAGAGAAGTTCCGCGGGGGCTTCTTCGCCCGTCACGTAGCGGTAGGCCGTGCGGAGCGCGGCTTCCATGACGCCGCCCGTGTTGCCGAAGATGACGCCCGCGCCCGAGGCTTCTCCCAACGGATGATCAAAGCCGCAGGGTTCGAGCGTTGCGAAGTCGATCGCTCGGGCTTTCGCCCAGGCGGCGAGTTCACGCGTCGTGACGACGGCGTCGGTGTCGCGCATGTCGGGCGAGCCGATGCGGCGTCCCGCGGCGTTCATTTCCGGACGGCGGATTTCATACTTCTTCGCCGTGCAGGGCGTGACCGCGACGTGGAAGATCTTCTTGGGATCCAAGCCTTTCTTTTCCGCGAAGTAGGACTTCACGACGGGGCCCTGCATTCCGATCGGGCTCTTCGCCGACGAGATGTGGGGAAGAACTTCGGGGTGGAAGAGTTCGGCGTAGCGCACCCAGGCGGGGCAGCAGCTCGTGAACTGCGGCAGGGGAGCCGTTTTCTTCACGATGCGCTCGACCAATTCGCTCGCTTCTTCGACGATCGTGAGGTCGGCGGCGAAGTTCGTGTCGAGCACGTAGTCGGCGCCGAGCGCGCGCAGAAGGGCCACCATGCGGCCTTCGACGAAAGTGCCGTCCGTGAGTCCGAAGGCTTCGCCGAGTCCCACGCGCACGGAGGGGGAGGTCGAGAAAACGACCGTGACTTCCGGATCGGAAAGGGCGGCCTCCACGGCCGCAACTTCGCTCTTTTCGACGATCGAGTCCACGGGACACACGTTCGCGCACTGACCGCAGTTGATGCAGATCGCGCGGTCGCCGGTCTTCGCGAGGTCGTAGCGCCCCTCCACGCCGATGTAGTCGCGGCAGACGGTCTTGCAGAGGCCGCAGAGAACGCACTTTTCTTCAATGCGCTCGATCGCGAAATTGTCGGTGTCGATCGGTACGCGCCGATCCGCGTGCAGATGTTTCGTCAACGTCGGGTCTCCTCTAATCGTTGCGGGTATTCGCGTTGCCCACATTGTAGAGAGTATTGCCGCAAAAGAAAGGCGGATTTTTCCCGCAAAGCCCTCTCGGAAAAGCTTTGCAAAGAATTCGTGATGAGAATGCCTCTCAGAAATCCGGACAAGGAAAGAAACCTCTTCGGCCGTGCGCAAGAAAGAATCAAGGTCGACTGGCTTTGTTTCCGAATCTCTTTATGTTGAGAGCGATTCGCAAAATCGAACGCCTGCCGAAAAAGGAAGACTATCGAGCCGATCGAAACCCTTGGGGCCGAGGGGCGGGTAAACAAAATGCCGACGCCCCGGGGAGGGATGTCGGCATTCTGCGGCATGCAAGAAGATTCAGAGCGACGTCGTGTGCGGAGCCGCCTCGTTTTCGAGCGCGCGGACTTCGTTTTTCAGACGTTCAAGCTCTTGGCGGGCCTTTTCGGCCTTCACGTTCGATTCGAGCGTGCGGCTTTCCGATGCGGCGCGGCGCTCGAGAAGATCGAGTTCCTTGAGTTCGAGCTCGATTTCCTTCATGCGGGCGTTGTAGGCGTCGATCTTCTTTTGCTTTTCGACCCTGGCTTTCGAAGCCTTGGCGTTGGCGTTCGCGCGGGCGCGGTCGGCCTTGGCCTTGGCGGCCGCTTCGTCGGCCGCCTGCTTCTCAAGTTTTTCCTGATAAGCGGTTTCGGTCTGACGGACGACCTCGATGTTCTGCATCGACTGATAGGCCGCGGCGTCCATCTGGGCGCGGGTGGGTTCGGTCGACTGGCAGCCCGCGAGCAACGCGGCGCCCGAGAGGACGACGCCTCCCGTCTTAAGAATGTTCTTCACCATTGCAGTTTTCCTCGATCTTCTAAATCAGCGGTTGCAGCCGTAGGGGTTGTTGGGCTGGATGCGGGTTTCGCCACTGCGGCCCGAAGCCATGATGGCCGTGCCCGTACGGAATTCGCACATTTCGCCCACCTGGGTCGACTGCATCATGCGGCCGTCGGGGAGTCGATAAACGAGCTGCACGCCGTTGACGTATTCCTGACGGTCGGAAAGCGCGCTGCCAGCGATGCCGCCCACGGCGCCGCCGGCGAGGCCGCCCAAAACGCGCGAGGACGTGGAGTGGTTGCCGTGGTTGCCGATCGCGGCGCCGGCGATGGCGCCGAGGATGGCCCCGACCGCCTGCGAATCGCGGCGGTTGTCGGAATTGTCGACCACGACCTGAGCGGGCTGAATCGCGATGATCTCGACCGTCCGTACTTCCTGGGCGCGGTTGACGGCGCTCGGATTGTAGACGTCGGCGCGGTACTGATGACCGCCGTTGGCGGCGCATCCGGTGACGAGCACGGCGCTCATGAGAAGGGTCAGGGGAAGAATTTTGTTGCGCATGGTTGTTTTCCGTCTTCTCTTGGGACTGGATTTGTCAATGGAGAGAATGCACTCCCCGATCTTGTACAAAGACGATAGCACGGTTTTCCCATGCGGGGAACGTCGTCACGGCATCGTGAAGTAAAGCGGTGTTTCGATATTTGTCCGCCGACACGATTCTTTGCAGATGCCGCCGCTCCCTCCCGTTTCGCCGGGCTTTTCAAGCTTCATCCGCGCGCCGGCCGAAGCGTTTTCAAAACATGCGTTTCGCCAAAACGCCCCCTCCCGCAGGTCCCACAAAACGCGGTCAAGTCGGTAGAATGTTCCCGTTTCGCGCTCCGTTCGGGGCGCCGTCAGAAGAACAACACCGGAACTCAAAATGCTCGAAAACGCCGTTCAGTACCCCGATCTCGACGAGATCGTTCAGAAGAGCGAACGCAAGACCGTATACAAGAAACTGGTCCGACGCACGAAGCTCGACCGCCGCACGCAGATCCTGCAGGTGGTCCTGGAAATGCTCCAGGAGGACGACTACAAGCAGGTGTCGATGTCGCGCATCGCGGAGAAGGTCGGCATCAGCGAGGCGGCGATCTACCGCAACTACCGCAACAAGTCGGCGATCTTCTCGTCCGTGGTGGACTTCATCGAGACGACGCTTCTCGACCTCTTTGGAAAGATCCGCGACGACAAGACGACGTCGCCTCTCGTGCACGTGCAGCAGATGGTGAACGTGCTCCTCGAGTTCGTCGACGCCAATCCCGGTCTCTGCCGAATTCTTCTCTGTCAGGACCAGCTGATGGAGGACCTGAAGTTGCGCCGCCGCATGCTCGAACTCCTCAAGACGCTCGAGACCCGGATTCGCCTCGAATACCGCGCGGCGATGGAGTCGGGGCTTCTTCCGATGCACTTCAACGAGGACGCCCGCGCCCAGATGGTGATGTGCTTCATTGAAGGGCGGTGGTTCCGCACGATGATTTCGGGCTTCAAGGACAAGGCGGGCGGGCTCGGACCCTCCTATACGGCGCCGTTCTTCGCCTACACGCAGGTGTGACGCCCGAAGGAAAGAGAGAGGAAAACGGTCGCGGCTTCGGTTCGCGGCCGTTTTTTGTCGGCGGCGCTCCGATCCGTCGGCGAGACGACCGATTGAGATTGGAAGAGGGCGCACGCAAGAGAGTGACGTTTGGCGTTCCGGGGCGTTTCGCCGTGCGGCTTCCCATCCTTATCCGCAAAAGGTATTCTGTAGCGGCCGACTCCGCGGCGCCGCACATCCGGTTGGGCATCCGCACGTTTCCGATCCGCACGGACGCGAATGCCCGACGGACGAAAGTGCCCGAACCGTTCATTGACGACCTGACGTTTAGGGAGATTGAAAATGACCGGAAAGGAAAAGGCTCTTTTTCTCGCCTATCCGACCGTCTGGACGTTTTCCGTAGTCTCCTTCTGGTGCTCTGGAAGCGCCTCCGACGCGCTCGGGTTCACGCTTTTGCACCTCTATCTTCTGCATCCCGCTGCGATCGTCGGCATTTCGACCGCAGCAGCATGGAATGCTCCGTCCCTCCGGTCGCTGCGGATGCTCCCGATCGCTTTGGCAGCGGGCTACATGCTCTGCGATTTTTTTACCTTTCGTCTCGCCAATATGGCCGCCTTTTCGCACGGGACGCCGCCCGAATGGATCATGCTGCCGGTCGGTCTGGCGCTCTCGCTTGCGGGACTCCTTCTCGGGCGAATCCTTCGCCGTTTTGTCTCTGGAAAAGACTGAGAGCCAATCGACTGCAAGAGCGTGGATGAGCGCTTCGTATCCCGCTGAACCGGTCGATTTCCTTTTTTAATCGTTCGTGATGAGACGAATTCTCAGCTTAAGGCATGCTTAAGAGGTAAGAAGAACATCATCGAGAGAAGATCTTGGATACATATTGATACAAAATGACGTAGCCCCTTGGTCAGGATCATGCAGTCTGAAGACTTCCTTAAAGTTCCCGAAAGAATCGCGTAAGGATCTCGTTTTCCTTGCAGTACAGTAAAACATCCTTTAAGGATGCGAAAAGATTGTCTTCAAATCCTAAGGTTGGCTTAAGGAAGGGATTAGGGGGTTTTATGGGGGAGGTTTACCCTCAACCAAAACGTAAAATTTTCGAAAATTCGCTTGAGAACCCTTCGCGAATCCTGTAAAGTTCATCTCAACGGAAGACGCGGTGTTCCACCAAAAGAGATGAGGGGTCGTCTCGGAGCATCGAGCTGCAGTTCCAAAGCTTGGTCTGGTGCTGTGGTACCTGTTCTTCGAAACTTACGGGGCTCGTTCTTAACAGGGGACGAGCCCTTTTTTCCGTCTGTGTGCCGACGACGGCTTCGGAACAAGCCGGTCGTGCTTTCCTTCATCCTTGAGGAAGGTCGCTCAACCCTTCATGTCTCTCCGAGCCCGGGTGGAGGAGAGAGAAATCCCTTCCCTTCGTTTTTGACGCAGTGTGAACGCATCGGGCGCGCCGCGTCACAGGACACGGCGCGCCCGCATCATTCTGAAAAAAGGCTGTACGAACTTACGGCAGGCGAATCCATTCGCGCTCAAAGGCCCAGGGATCCGAAACGTCCTTCACCGTCACGTCAAAGAGACGCGTCATGCGTCGGTTCGTGTCGAACGGGGCCCAACCGGGGTTGCCGGTCTTCGCAAAGCGCACCCAGGCGCCGTGCATGGCGTCGGCCAGGGCCGTCGGTGCGTCGGGGCCGTTCAGGGCGATCGCGGGCTTGGAGTCGAGCGTTTGGAAGACGAAGGCCACGTCGTTCGAGTGTGCGGCGCCCCGGGCCTTGCCGGACTTCCCGAGGACCGGACTCTTCCAGTCAAAGGAATACGCCCAAACCCTGTTGCCCGCATTCGAGAGATTTTCCAGCGTACGGTTGGCGGGCATGCGGAAAATCAGATCCCCCTGAATGCGCGTGAAGATCTCTCCCGGCGTCGAACCGTGTCCGGCCGCCCGATAGCGGTCAAGGAGCTTTGCATCCCATCCCATCGCGCGTACGAGGCGCTCCGTCGCTTCGGGACCGATCTTGTCGATCGCGCCCGAAGGAACCGTATAGTTTCGCCATTCCTCGCGCGTGCATCCGACGATGACCTCCACGCCCGCGGCGGCGCCCGCGAGCAGGGCGTCCACGGGCCGGGCCTTGAGCACCTCGCCGTCCACGTAGGGCTTGAAAAGCGCCGAATTGCCGTGCGAGAAGGCGAGCCACTCGGGGTCGGAGGCGAGGCTTCCGACAAACTTTCCGAAAGTAAAGAGCTTCTCGTTCGTGAGGCTCATGAAGCCTTCGCGCGTGGGTGCGACGCCGAAAAAGTCCGCGAGGCGCTTCGTTGCCGTGCGGGCCTCTTCTTCGTTCGTCCACTGAGCGATCGCCGAAGGACTCTGGAGAATCGCGCGGCGGAAAAGTCCCTTCGTTTTGGGCGAAGCCAGAAGACTCGTGATGTGCGTCGCGCCGGCGGACTGTCCGAAGACCGTCACGCACTTCGGGTCGCCCCCGAAGGCCGCGATGTTGTCCCGCACCCATTCGAGCCCGAGGATCATGTCGCGAAGGCCGTTGTCGGCGTCGCCGTCTTCGAGCTTCAGGAAGCCGTCGACGTTGACGCGGTAGTTGATCGTGACGAGCACGATTCCGTCCTTGGCGAAGGCCGTTCCGTCAAAGCGCGGATCGTTGTTGTCGCAGCGCGTCGATCCGCCTCCGGGGATCCACACCATGACGGGCGCGTTCTTCGCCTCTTTGGGCGCCCAGAGGTTGAGGACGAGGGCGTTGCCGCCGCCGATCATCGAGGGCGTCTTGCGGTCGGGCTGCAGGGGGATGGCGCCCGGCTTCGTGGCGTCCAGAACGCCCGTCCAGGGCTTTGCCTTCAAGGGTGCAAGAAAACGTCGTTCGGCAACGTAGGGATCCTCTCCGAAAGGAACGCCGCGAAAAACGCGGATGCCGTCCCCTTCGAGTCCGCGAATGCGCCCGAGCGGCGTCGAGACTTCTACGGGGGTGTTCGTCACGTCGGCCGCGGCGGCCCGAAGAACGCCGGGAGCGGACAGGGCGGCGAAGGCCGCGCCCGTCCCGTAAAGGAAGCTGCGTCGGGAAAAAGTCTGCATGATGGTGGGTCTCCTCATTCGGTTGCAAAAGCCCGCAGGCGTTACCAGGAGAGATTTTCCCGTCTCGGATTACGCGCGTAATTTGCGCAGAAACAAAGAAAAATGATTTTTTTTCGTGCGGGAGAGGAGAAGATGGGTTCTCAGGAGAGGTTTCCGACCGCGAGCGGCGTTGGCGACGGAAGGGAAAGACGGTCTTCCGGCGCCTCTCTGCGGTAGACGCCGGAAAAACCTCGCCCCGAGGTCCTGCGTTCGACATCGGGGCGAAGGGATTCGTCAGCGACGGTCGTCCCGCCGATCATCCCGGCGGTCACGCCGATCGTCGCGGCGCGGATCCGGACGGCGGTCGCGTCGATCGTCACGCCGGTCGTCGCGACGGTCATCGCGCCGAAGATCACGACGGTCGTCACGGCGGTCGCGTCGATCGTCACGGCGGTCGCGTCGATCGTCACGGCGATTGTCGTGTTTGGCCTTGCGACCGCGCTTGGCGCGCCAGTCGCGGCCGGCACGCTCTTCGTTGTAGCGCCAGCGAAGTTCCTTTTGCCATTCGTCGCGCGTGTAGCGTTTGCCGTCCTCACGGTCCCAGAAGTACTTGCCGTCCCAACGTCCTTCGTCGCGGTTCTTCTCGTACCACTCGCGTTCTTTTCGGTCCCTAATGCCTTGGAGAATGCCGCCGAAAATGTCTCCGGCTTCGGCGGCGAACGTCACGGTCGGGGTCAGGGCCGCGGCGGTCAACGCCAGAATGAGCGATCTGCGGTTTGTCATGAAGCCTCCTTTTTTGCGTCATGCAAAGGTGATGAATCACAAGCCGGAGACGGCGGAACGCGCGTTCCGCGTCCCCTCTCTGTTGATCTCATCATAATCGCGGGCCGGCAAAGAAGATAGAAGGGTTTTGTTGCAGTTCGCTAAACGAAGAACGGACGAAAAAAGAAAAGGTCGTCCCGGAGCGCCGCGATTCGCATTTTCGGTTACCATTCGGGGGCTTCGGAGTCGCGCAAAGAGAATCTCTCCGAAGCGGCCGTGCGGGACGACCCGCGCAGTCATCCGTACATCAATGGGGACGGCCCCGCAGGGAGACAAACATCATGGCCTGGGCATACGTTCTCATCGCCGGCATTCTCGAAGTCGTCTGGTCCTTTTCGCTCAAGGCGAGCGAGGGCTTCACGAAACTTCTTCCGTCCGTCGCGACGGTCTTCTTCATGATTCTGAGCTTCGTCGTCCTCTCGCAGGGGATGAAGTCGCTTCCGCTCGGGACGGCCTATGCGGTCTGGACCGGGATCGGAGCGGTGGGCGCCGCGCTCGTCGGGATCGTCGTTCTCGGAGAATCCGCGTCCCTCATGCGCGTTGCCGGCATCGCCTTCATCGTCGTCGGAATCGTCCTTCTGAAGCTCGCCGCTCACTGATCGGCCGCCTCCAAAAGGAAACCCCCGCCGCGTTGCCGTGACGGGGGTGAATCCGAAAGAGGAGAGCACGGGGCGCTCGGCCCCGATTCCTCTCTCATGCCCGAGCGGGATCAAAGCTTCATCTTGAAGGTCTTGCAATCCATGTGCTTGGCGATGTAGCGGACCTTCGGCTGCGTGCCGGCGGCTTCGTTCATCGCGACGGCCTTCTCAATGAGGGGCTTCGTCTTTTCGGTCGGCTTGTCGTAGTCGACGAGCGTGATCGCATGGATGCCGCAGGCTTCCACGCAGGCGGGGAGCTGACCCTTTTCGAGACGGTGCGAGCAAAGCGTGCAGTGCGCGGCCTTGCCGGCCGGGTGCGTCGTCCACGCTTCGAGCGGACGTTCGTAAAGAGGCTTCTTGTCGCCGTAGTAGCTCGTGACGCCCGACGGGAAGACCGGCACGCCGTAGGGGCAGGCCTTCTCGCACATGTGGCAGCCGATGCACTTTTTCTGGTCGACGAGAATTTCACCGTGCGGGCCCTTGGAGATCGCCTTGGCGGGGCAGATCTTCATGCAGGCGGGATTGTCGCAGTGCTGGCAGGAAGCACGGTAATAATTGACGACGTTGTCTTCGATGTTTTCACTACGAAGAATCTTGAGGAAGAAGACGCTGGGGGGAACCTGGTTTTCTTCCTTGCAGGCGATCGCGCAGGCTTGGCACCCAACGCAGCGATCCACCTCAACAATGATGCCGAATCGTGACATGACGGGTCTCCTTTACGCTTTCGTGACTTTGATGCAGACGTCGTTGTAGGCGGGGTAGCCCGAAATCGGGTCCCAGTTCTTGCGCGGGATGAGAACCTGCGTTTCCTGGTCGCCTCGCCACCCGTACTGGGCGTCGACGGTGCCGGGCTGCGCAAGAATCGTCGCGCGCACGCGGGCGCGGACCTTTCCCTTGTAGTAGGGGGATTCCATCCAGATTTGGTCGCCTTCCTTGATGCCGAGCTTTTGGCAGTCGGACGGGTGCATGTTCACGGTCGACTCGGGTTCGAGTTCGAGGAGGTACGGCTGGTCCGTACGGGTCTTCGAGTGCGTGATGTAGGGACGGCGCGTACCGTTGATGAGCTTGAAGGGCCATTCCTTCGTGGGCTTCGGAGGCGCGACGTATTCCGGAAGACCGGGCTGGCCGTGCTTGGCCTGAATCGACGAGAAGAGTTCGACCTTGCCCGAGGGCGTGCGGAAACCGGGTTTGCCGTCAAAGCGCAGCAGTCCCTTTTCGTGCTTGGCCATTTCCTGCGGCGGGAAGAATTCGCAGACCGTGATTTCGGGGAGCGTGGACGCCTGCTTTTCGTAGGAGGTGCCCCAGCCGTTCAGGATCGAGTCGCAGGCCTTCACCGGATCGCCTCCGAAGAAGAGCTTTTCGTCGATCAGGGCGGAACCGATCGTGCAGGAGATCTTCCAGTCTTCCCAGGCTTCGCCCAGGGGCTTCACCGGACGGCGGGCCGAGACCTTGCGGCCGTGCACGCCGAAGGGTGCGTAGCGTTCGAAGTTCATCGCGGCGGGAAGGACGAAGTCCATGTCGTGATGCGTTTCGTCACGGTAGAAGTAGTCCGTCGAGAACGAGAAGTCCATGTTGCGCACGGCTTCCTGGTATTCCTGCGGGCTCGGCCAGATGAGAAGGTTGGCGCCCCAGCCGCAGAAGGCGCGGATGCGGCCCTCCTTCACCATTTCGGGGAGGTTGTTCGGGCTGCAGAGCACCTGCATTTCATTCCAGATCGGCGCGAATTCGCGGTCGATGCGGGTCTTGCGCTGCTTTTCCTCACGGAACCAGGGTTCGTCGATGAAGGTGCGCGTGTAGCCTTCGTCCCAACGGATGTAATCCTTGGGCCAATTGGCGATCGAGCTCGCACCGGCTTTCTCGGCGTTGCCCGTGAGGGCCATGAGAAGCGACATGGCGCGCACGTTGTTGCAGCCGTTGTGCTGATGCGGCACCGACTGCCCCGGAAGCTGCATCGCCGAGGGACCGTCGGCAAACATGCGCGCGGCGGCGACCATCTTTTCGGCCGGAACGCCCGTTTCCTTTTCGACGTATTCCGGCGTGAAGCGTTCGCAGTACTTCACGAGTTCTTCATAGCCGACGCACCACTTGTCGATGAATTCGTGGTCGACGAGGTCTTCCTTGACGAGGACGCGGATCATGCCCCAGGCGAGCGCGCCGTCGGTGCCCGGATAGGGCTGCAAATGAATGTCGGCCTGTTCGGCGACCTTCGTGCGGCGGACGTCGACGACGATCAATTTCATGCCGCGGGCCTTCTGTGCAAGAAGACCGCGGAAGAAACCGTGGGGCTGGGCCCAGGAGCCGTTCTTGCCCATGATGAGGAGGCACTTGGCCTTCGGGTTCGGACCGCCGGCGATTTCCTGACCCCAGGAGAGTTCTTCGGCGTGCACGTAGGCGAGGTTGCAGGCGGCGGAACTTTCGCAGCAGTAGTTGGGGCTACCGTAGTAGCGCGCAAGGCGCATGACGGGCGGACGCGGTTCCTTCGGGTCGCCGCAGAAGAACATCACCTTTTCGGGACCGTACTTCGCCTTGATTTCGGCAAGATTCTTCACGATCGCCTTGATCGCTTCGTCCCAGGAGCAGCGCACCCAGCCCGGATCCTTCGAGCCCTTGGGGTTCGTGCGCTTCAGAGGATAGAGAAGGCGGTTCGGGTTGTAGAGGCGCTGCAGCGTCGAAATGCCCTTGGAGCAGAGCGAATTGTTCGGATGCTCCTTCCAGTTTTCAATCTTGATGACGTGATTGCCGCGGGCTTTGAACTGCAGACCGCACATCGGCATGTGGTTGCAGCTGTCGCAGATGGTATAGCCCGTCCAGACCTCGTCGCTTTCCTTGGCCGCCGCGAAAACGGGGGCCGACGAGAGTCCGAGCGTGCCCGAGGCGAGAACACCCTTGAGGAGGTTTCTTCTCGAGAGCGACAACGGTTGGGTCATGGTCGTCTCCTTTCGGATTGGATGGATGGTTGGCGTGCGTGACGGAGCGCACCGATTGGTTTTCTTTTCGACGGAGACCGATGCTTTTCCAGGGGCCCCGACGTCGCCGCCCGCTGATATCGATGTTTTGTAGAGTGTCTTGACGGCGCGGCTTTGTAACAAAGGATAACGCTCCGATTTTCGCCCCCTCCATCTGGAAAACCCGAGCCGGGAAACGCATTTCGTTATGCTAAATATGAATAGCGGTGCCGGTGTTAAGGAGAGAAGAAACTGCGGGAAGGGGAAAACAAGGAAAAGGAACTCCCCGTGATCTTTTGTTTTTCAAGAAAAAGGGATTTTCCCTGATTACCAAAAAGATATCGTGCGGCCGGGACTAGAGAGGGAGGTTTCTTATCGTTCTTTCAAAGAATCGGGTCCGCAGTGTCGGCGGCGAGGCGTTCGGCGACGAAGCCGAGAAATCGTCCGGCCGGAGAGTCGGACGAAGGTTGTGCGGCGCTTACCGCCCGAATCGACGCACCTTCGCCGCTCCAATCGGGAAGAACGCGAAGGAGGGCGCCCGACGCACGCGCACCCGCTCGTCGATCGTGAAGCGTATTTCGCCGTCTGCGGCGTCTTGCCGACAACGCCGAAAAAGCGCTCCCCTCTTTGGAGCGCTCGGCTTGAAGCCGAAGCGGCGCCGACGAGTCCGATTCGTCGGGAAACGATGGGCGCGTGCTATCATCCTTCTTTCCGCAATATACGAACGAAAGAGACAACACGAATGTCCAAAGCCCTACAGGATGCCTACCGAATCGTTCACGTGCACAAAGGTTCGTGCCTTGCGCTCGACACGGAAACGACGGGCGTGAGCATCGAAGACGGCGACCGCATCATTGAAATCGGCATCGTCGTCATCCACCGGCGCGAAATCGATCCGAAGGAGGAGAGCCACTTTCAGCGCTACATCAATCCCGGCTTCGACATGAACGAAGAAGTGACGAAGGTGCACGGGATCACGAACGAGTTCCTGCGCACGAAGCCCACCTTCGAAGAGATCGCCGACGACTTCATCAACATGATCAAGGGGCAGGTCCTCCTCATTCACAACGCCGAGTTCGACGTGAAGTTCCTCAACATGGAGCTCGAGCGCATCGGCCGCGGGCACATCGAAGACTACGCCGCCGTGATCGACACGATGGCGCTCTATCAGGCCGAACATCCCGGCCGCACGCCGACCCTTGACAACTTCGCCCGTACCTACGAACTCAACCACATCGACCGAACCTTCCACGGCGCACTTCTTGACTCGCTCATCCTCGCCGAGTGCTGGCTGGCCATGACGGGCGGTCAGCAGGCGATCGACGTCGACGCGCTCCTTCTCACGGAGCCCGTGCCGATGAACGATCAGTCGACCCTTCGCGTCCCGAAGCCGAGTCCCGAGGAATTGGCCGAACACAGCCGCATTCTCGACATCGTCGAGAAGAACTGCAAGGCCGTCTGCCGCTGGCGCTCCGTCTACGGGGACGAACGCCAAAAGGAGGAGGCATGACGCTGCGTTTCACCTCCTACACGACGGACTGCATCGTGCGGCGTTCGGCCGAGCTCGAAGCGCTGCGGCGCATGTCGCTTTGCAAGACCTCGATGGCCGACTGCAGCATGACGGTCGCCGCCATCTGCGGACGCTCCTGGGAGCGTGACCTCGGCGTCGCCGAAGTCACGGCTCCGAACGGCAAGCCGCTCTTCGTCTTTCGCGACAACTACCTCCTCGGCGAAGCCTTCTACCGTTTGATTCAGGAAGGACTCACGGACAATGCGCCCTTCACCGGCGGAGAAAAACTTTTTTACCGCGGGATTCTCAAGGAACTCGCCGATTTTGAGGCCGCGCGCGGCCGCACGCTCCAATTGGGGGGCGTGAAGTCCGAAGTCGAAAAGCTTCTCGCAAAGCTCGGACTCGAAGGTACGTGCTTTACGAACGAAGACCTCTACGATTACTGCTACAGCCGCGAGACCTTCGCGACGCTCGCGGGGCGTCCCATGGCGAAAAAACGCAACTTCTGCCGCCGCTTTGAGCGAAATCACCCGGAAGCGAAGTTCGTCTATTTCGAAAAAAGTCCCGACGACAAGACCCTCGAGCGTTGGAAGACCTTTCTCGCCGAGTGGTACGACGCGAACCAACCGCTCGATGAAACGCTCTTTTTCGAGCGCAAGTTCCTCGACGTCGTCCTCTGTCGATGGGACGAGTGCGGCGTGACGGGCGGGATGCTCGTCGAGGGCGACGAAATCTTCGGCCTCACGCTCGGCGCCCTCGTCACGCCCGACACCTACGCGGTTCACATCGAAAAGTCCCGCCGCGACGTGGAAGGGGGCTACCCCTATCTCGCGCATTCGCTCGCGAAGGCTCTGCCCGAAACCGTCAAGGTGCTGAATCGTGAAGAGGACCTCGGCGTGCCGGGCCTGAGAAAAGCCAAGCACGACTGGTTCCCGCTCTATCAATTGGAAAAGGGCGTCTACGAAATCGCCCCGTTTGAGCCCTGACGGGCTCTTCAAGGAGAAACACATGAAAGGATTCGCCGCGTTTACGCCCACCCGCATTCTCTTCGGCGCGGGCTCGCTCGCGCAACTCTCCGGGAAAGACATCCCCGCGCGCAAGGTGCTGCTCGTCACGGGCGTCGGAGGAAGTCTCCGGCGAAACGGCACGCTCGCCAAAGTGGAGGCCATGCTCGCGCGCGAAGGAGTCGAATTCGTCGCCTTCCCGTCGGTCGAGCCCAATCCGTCGGATGAAACCGTCATGAAGGGGGCCGAGGCCGCTCGCGAAAACGGCTGCGGCGCGCTTCTCGCCGTGGGCGGCGGCTCCGTCATGGACGCGGCCAAACTCATGGCCGCCATGGCGACAAACGAAGGAACCCTTTGGGACTATGCACAGGCCGGCACGGGCGGAAAGCAGGCTTTCACGAACGATCCGCTTCCCTTGATCGCCGTCACGACGACCGCCGGGACGGGTTCCGAAGTGGACGCGGGCGGCGTCATCACGAACCACGTCACGAAGGAAAAGCTGGGCTTCGGCGATCCGCGTCTTTTCCCGACGGTGGGCGTCGTGGACCCGGAACTCATGCTCACGGTTCCTCCCGCCTACACGGCCTATCAGGGCTTTGACGCGCTCTTCCACGCCGTCGAGGGCTATGTCTCGGGCGTCGCGACGCCAATGTCGGACGTCTTTGCGAAGGAATCCGTGCGGCTTCTCGCCGCGCATCTTCCCGTCGCGGTTCGCGACGGCTCGAACCTCGAAGCGCGCTCCAAGGTGGCGTTTGCCAGCACGCTCTCGGGGCTCGTCATGGTGACGGGCGGTCTGACGAGCCAGCACGCGCTCGAGCACAGCCTCTCGGCCCTGCACACGGAACTTCCCCACGGCGCGGGCCTCATTCTCCTCTCGCTTCACTACTTCGGGAAGATGATCGAAAAGGGCGCCTCGCTCGAGCGCTTCGTCACGATGGCGAAGTGCCTCGGTCACCCCTGCGCGGAACGTCCCGAGGACTTTCTCGTCGCGCTCGCAAACCTCGAGAAGGCCTGCGGCGTGCTTGACCTTGACGCTTCGGCCTGGGGCTTTGCGCCGGACGACGTCGAGTGGCTCGTCGAAAACGTTCTCGCTACGGGCACCAAGCAGTTTAAGCGCGACGCCGTGCCCTTTGCGCGAGAAGACCTCGTCGACATCTATGCGAAGACGCTCGCTGCTAAGGCCTGAGTCGGGGTGCTGAAATAAAGTCCCGATCGAGAATCCAAATCTTCCGGTCGGAAGGCATGAAAAAGGGCCCGTACGAAAGAAACCGTGCGGGCCCGAATTTTTGTTCGCGCAAGGACCTTAGCCGAGACCGACGTCGAGGGCCATCATGAGGACGAACCCCGCGACGACCGAGAGCGTCCCCGCGTCGGAGTGTTCGGTGAGATGCGCCGACGGAATCAGTTCCTCGACGACCACGTAGATCATGGCCCCCGCCGCAAAGGCCAGGAACCACGGCAGAAGCGCTCCGGTCGTGCCGACGAGCAGCACGGCGAGCACGCCGAATACGAGTTCGGCGAGCCCGGATACGGATCCCGCAAGGAAGGCCTTCCAGCGGGGCATGCCGTCCTGCATCAGGGGCAAGGCGACGGCCGCGCCTTCCGGAATGTTCTGAATCCCCATGCCGAGCGCCAATGCAAGGGCGCCCGCCAGAAGCGACGGATCGTCCGCGGCCATGCCGATCGAAAGCCCCACGGACATGCCTTCGGGGATGTTGTGAAGCGTAACGGCAAGAAAGAGAAGCGTCGAGCGCGCCAGTTTCGTCTTCGGGCCTTCCGACTCCTTGGCGCCCGGGTGCAGGTGCGGAAGCAGCCGGTCGAGCGAAAAGATAAAGAGAACGCCCATGAGAAAGCCGCCGACGGCGGGTAAGAGAGGAGAGTCGCCGCGCGCCTCCACCATGTCCATCGCCGGGATGAGGAGCGACCAGACGGACGCGGCCACCATCACGCCCGCGGCAAACCCGAGCGAGACGGTCTGCATGAAGGCGTTGTGCACGCGTCCGGGAAGGAGCACGACCGCCGCCCCCACGGCCGTCATGAAGAAGGTGAAGCCCGTGGCGCCCGCCGCCGCGGCGACGGGAGAGGCGTGCGAGAGAGTGTCGAGAAAAAGCGAATCGAGCATGCGGGAAATTTATTGAGAAGAATTCTTATCTGTAACGTATCGATAGACTACCGCAAAGACGGGCGATTCGGTGGAAAGGACGTCATCCGCCTTTTTATCGGAGAGATTGAAAATAACAAAGTCGACGACGGGGACGCGGGCGGGCGTTCTTCGTCTTTTGAATCCGGCTCGATTCCGGATCGTCGCATGCCGTCTCCGCGTCGACGAGACCGGCAGGCCCGTCTCACCGGACCTGCCGTGTCCTGAGCGCAATTCCATTCTTCGAGGCGGACCGTCCGCGAAGACGCGGTCCGTCCTTTGCACGTCCTTTTCTTCTTTCGTCACTTCTCGATGACGGCGGCGTTCTTGAGGATATCCTCGGGAATCGTCAGTCCGATCGCCTTGGCGGTGGCGAGGTTGATGAGGGGCTTTTGCGCGTCCTGCGTCTGAATCGCCATGTCGGCGGGCTTCGATTTCCCTTCGAGAATGTCGGCCGCCATCGTGCCCGACATGCGCCCGAGGGTGTAGTAGTCAACGGCGATCGTCGCGAGACAGCCGCCGCGGATCAGGGCTTCGTCGCCCGGAATCGTCGGGATCTTGGCGTCCTTCGCCGCCTTGGCGAGGATGGACGTGCCCGCCGCCAAAACGTTGTCGGTCGGGAACCAGAGACCCGCCACCTTGCCCGAAAGGCTCGTCACCGCCTGCTGAATGTCGTTCACGGACGAGACCGTCGCTTCCAAGACCTCCACGCCCTTGGCGGCCGCGGCCTTTTTGAAGATTTCCACCTGGAAGGCCGAATTCACTTCGCCCGCGTTGAAGAGGACGCCCACGGTCTTGGCGTTGCCGGTAAGCGCGAGGAAAAGGTCGAGCTGCCGCGCGATCGGGCCGATGTTGGAGACGCCCGTGACGTTGGTGCCGGGCTTCTCGTTCGTCTTCACGACCTTGGCCGCTTCAAAGCTCGTCACGGCCGTCGCGACGATCGGAATGTCGCGAGTCGCCCGCGCCATCGCCTGCGTGGCGGGCGTGGAGACGGCGAAAATGAGTTGCGCCTTTTCGGAGAGGAAGCGCGCGCCGATGTTCTGCAGCGTCGCCTGATCGCCCTGGGCGTTTTGACGGTCGACAGCGATTTTCTCGCCGTCTTTGAAGCCGCGGGCGGCGAGTTCGTCGAGAAAGCCCTTCACGGACAAATCGAGCGCTTCGTGTTCGACGAGTTCGCAAATCCCCACGGGGATTTTGTCGGCGGCGCCGGCGGCGCTCGAAGCGGCGGGGGTCGCTTGCTTGTCGCAGCCTGCGGTGAGGCCCGTAACGAGCGCGGCGCAGCAGAGAGCGGCAAAGCGGCGGCGCGTAAAGGCGAAGGAAGAAAGAGAAGAAGGAAAGTCGTGCGTCATGATGGTGGTTCCTGTTCGGTTTGGAGCTTCCTCAAAGAAGCTGCCGGGGTCACGGACCGAAGGACTTGCGCGACTTTTCGCAGATCCCGAAATAAGAAAACCCGCTCAAGTCGCGGGTCGGTTTCGGAAGTTTGGGGACGAACGCGTCCAACCCGCTCTATGTGAAGAGAGGGTAATAGTAATAACCGCAAACGGGGCGTGTGATCGTGTTCGTCATCATGACAGATAAGTTAGCACGTGTCGTTCTTTTTCGGAATAGGGCGATTTGCGTAGAGACGCGAAAGCCCGGCCTTCGGGGACCGGGCTTTCGATGAGGGCGATTCGGAGAATCAGCCGACGAGGAGCGCATTGAGGCGCTTCACGAACCCGGCCGGGTCCTTCAGGGTGCCCTGGTCGGCAAGGAGCGCCTGGTCGAAGATCACTTCGGCCCAGGAGGCGAAGCGGGCTTCGTCCTTTTCCGCAAAGGCCCGCTTGATGAGCGGGTGCTGCGGATTGATTTCGAGCGTGTAGCTGTCTTCGGGTAGAGCATGGCCCGCGGCTTCGAGCATGCGGCGCATCTGCGGCGTCATCATCTGGTCGGATTCGCCCACGACGCAGGAGGGGCTGTCGACCAAACGGTTCGTCACGCGGACGTCCTTCACGCGGTCTCCGAGAACCTTCTTCAGGCGCGCCACGTCGTCGGCCGCTTCCTTGGCGGCTTCTTCCTTGGCCTTTTCCTCTTCCTTGTCGGCGAGGTCGCCTAGTTCGAGGTCGGCGGCGGTCGCGCTCACGAAGCCGTGGCCCTCGAATTCGCGCAGTTCCGACATCATCCACTCGTCGATGCGGTCCCAAAGGAGAATGACTTCGACGTCCTTCTTCTTCAGAGCTTCAAGGTAGGGCGAGTTGACCGCGCCGTCGCGGTTGCCGGCGATCAGGTAGTAGATCTTCTTCTGACCTTCGGGCATGCGCTTGACGTAGTCGGCAAGCGAGACGAGCCCCGGCTCCTCGGCGGTGCCGAGTTCCTTCGTCGTGGCAAAACGAAGAAGCTTCACGATCTTTTCGCGGTTCGAGGCGTCTTCGACGACGCCTTCCTTCAGAACGCGGCCGAACTGCGTCCAGAAGGTGCGGTACTTGGCGGCGTCTTCCGTGAGCTTTTCGATCATGTCGAGCGAACGCTTCGTCACGGCGCGCTTCAACTTCGAGACGACGCGGCTTTCCTGCAGGAGTTCACGCGAGACGTTGAGCGGGAGATCGTTCGTGTCGATCAAACCGCGCACGAAGCGCAGGTAGTTCGGCAGGAAGGCGTCCGCCTTTTCCATGATGAAGACGCGCTGCACGAAGAGCTTCAGGCCCTGCTGCTGATCGCGGCTGTAAAGGTCCCACGGGGCTTCGGACGGAAGATAGAGAAGCGACGTGTATTCAAGGTCGCCCTCGACGCGGTTGTGCGCCCAGGCGAGGGGATCCGAGTAGTCGTGAGCAAGGTGCTTGTAGAAGGCCTTGTACTGATCTTCCGTGACGTCCTTCGGGGCCATCGTCCAGAGGGCCTTGGCGTCGTTCACCTGCGACCATTCGCCTTCGGGGACGACTTCGTCCTCCTTTTTGTCGGCGGGTTCGGGCGCCTTCGTCCAGAGATAAACCGGCGTTGCAATGTGATCGGAATACTTCGTGATCGTGCTGCGAAGAGTCCACTCGTCAAGGAAGGACTTGTCTTCGTCCTTGAGGTGCAGGATCACGTCGGTGCCGCGCGCGTCGCGGTGGGCGGGTTCGGACTCAAAGGTGCCGTTGCCGTCGGACGTCCAGCGGACGGCTTCATCGGCGCCCGCCGTCGCGCTGCGGCTCACGACCGTGACGCGGTCGGCCACGACGAAGGCCGAGTAAAAGCCCACGCCGAACTGACCGATCAACTGACTGTCCTTGGCGGCGTCGCCCGAGAGCTTCGAGAGGAACTCTTCGGTGCCCGACTTGGCGATCGTGCCGAGGTGCTGGTTGGCTTCCTCGAGCGTCATGCCGATGCCGTTGTCCGACACGGTGAGCGTGCCCGCATCCTTGTCGGCCTTCACGCGGATTTGGAGGACCGGATCGTCCTTCGTCAGGTCCGGATTCGTAAGGGCGAGAAAGCGCAGCTTGTCGATCGCGTCGGAAGCGTTCGAGACGAGCTCGCGCAGGAACACTTCCTTGTTGGAATAAAGAGAATTGGCCAAAAGCTTCAGAAGTTTCGAAACTTCCGTCTGAAAACCATGGACTTCGGCAGCCATTTTCGTTTGATACTCCTCTTCGGACGAGAACTTCGTCCTTTCTATGACAAGAAGGAATATGGGGACGTTTCAGGGTTTTTCAAGTGCGAAGGGCGAGTGCCCAGAGGAAAGGACGAAGGCGTGTTTGCGTGCGACCGATTCCGTCGCATAACTTCGCTAGGATGTTTTGTTGTTGTGCCCGGAAACTGACGGAGGAGTGTATGAACGGGACGGAAAAAGTGGAGACGAATTTCCCTTTGGTCTTAGACGTGTTGGCGCCGTCGGTGCGCTTTCCCGAAGAGAATGCCTTTTCGGCCTGCGGGCTTTGGGGAGCGCCCTTTCAGCGTCTTCGTCTCGCCGTTCTGATCGACGGCGACAATCAGGCGCCCGCGCCCGTCGAAAACTTCCTCAAGAAGCTTCCCGCCTACGGAAACGTGACCATGGGGCGGGTTTTCGGAAACTGGTCCAAACCCGCCTTCGGAGCGTGGTCGGACTTTTGTCGCCGTACCGGCTTCAGTGCCCGTCAGCAGCACGACTACGTCACCGGCAAGAACGCGACCGACATCGCGCTCGTGATCGACGCGATGGAACTCGCTTTCGCCCGCAACGTGGAAGGATTCGTTCTGATCACGGCCGACAGCGATTTCACGCCGCTTGCCGTGCGGCTTCGGGAACTGGGTTTCGTCGTGATCGGTGCGGGCCGGGCCGCAGCGGCTTCCCTTGCGGCTGCTTGCACGCAATACCATCGTCTCGACGAAAATCAGCCCAAGATCGCGTGCGCCGAACCGGTGCGGTACGTCCGGATGGTCATTGAGGACCGATCGACCTTCACGCCGGTCCCGCCGACTGACGAGCCTTCCGTTGCCTGGTGCCGAGAGCACACGGATGAAATCGCCCGGCGCCTGAATGCCAAGGACTCTATTGACTTTCTGGCTCTCTCAACGGGTTCCACAAGCATTCGAAAGCTTGCGTATCACGAGGTTCTGGGCGAGTTGTGGGCCCACTGGCGGATCCGGGGCTGGACGCCCATTCGGGCGGTCGGACTCTACGTCACTCGGCGCATCGGCTCCTTTGAGAACAAATGGATCGGCGTGAAAAGGTACACGCAATTCTTCGGGCGAAATTCCGATCTGTACGAGGTGTCCGGTCAGTACTACCGGCTCCGTTCTGCCTGGTACGACCTTTCGCCCCTCAAAGACTTTCCCTTCGTTTTGCCAGAACGTCCGACGGAGGAGAAGAAAACCGTGGCGGCGCCCGAGCATTCGGCGCCGGCGGTGGGCGCCACCGTGGCCGTACATGATGTCGAACCTTCCGAGAAAGCGGCGGAGCAGGGGACGCTTTTCACACTTCCCGAAGAAACGGTACCGATCTTGGGAAAAGCAAAACGGCCGCTGCTCCGCGTCTCGAGAAGGCTGATCGAACCCGTCCTCCCTGGCTTGGAGTTCGAGAAGGAGATTCAGGAAACCCAAACGGTCTCGCCCGTTGCCGGCGGTTGATCCCCTTCCCGTTTCGTCGGAAGGGGATGCCATGGGCTTGCAGCGAGACCGATGATCACGCAAAGCCGATCGTGTTCTTGGGACCGTTCACCGTCTTCGCGTCTTCCTCGGCCTTGAGTCGAGCAACCCAGTCGTCTGCGTCGCGAAGCGGACGGAAGCGTACCTGGCGCGCGACGGCCGAGTAGTCGCCCGGCGTCAATTTGTCGAGCTTCGTCAGAAGCGCCTCGGCGCTCTCCGTCCACGGAAGCTTGTAGCTTTCTACATAGCGCTTCGCAAGCGCGAGACGAGCCTCGGGACGAAGGAATCCGAAGGGGACCTTCCAGTCGAAGCGGCGCATAGCCGCCTCATCGAAGTCGCGCATAAGGTTCGTCGTCGCAAAGAAGACGCCGTTGAAGTTCTCAAGGCGCGCAAGCATTTCGTTCACCTGCGTCGTCTCCCACGATCGGACGCTCATTTCACGCGAGCGGAAGAAGGAGTCCGCTTCGTCGATGAGCAAGACGGCTTTGTCGCGTTCCGCCTGACGGAAGGCTTTTGCGATATTCTGTTCCGTTTCGCCCACCCAGCAGCTCGCAAGCTCCGCGTAGGTGCGGCGAAGGAGCGGGCGACCGAGTTCACGGGCAACCCAGAGCGCAAAGGCGGTCTTCCCGGTCCCCGGAGGACCGTAGAGGCAAAGGCGAGCGGACCCCGAACGTTGGATGCCCGCTACGAGTTCGTCGGGATGAATTTCGGACGTGATGAGGTTCGGATCGTAGACTTCCGGCAGGATCCCGATTCCCGATGCGACGTCGCCGTAGCGCTGCGCACGGAGCGTCTCTGAAACTAGAGACAGAACCATCTCGTCGGAAGGCTTTCCGCCCGCAGGGCCCAGCGTATCGACGACGCGCGTCACGCGTGCGAGAACGCCAGGCATGAGCGCCGGCGTCTGTACGAGACGTTCTTCCGCTTCGTCCGTCAGACGCAGCGCCGTCATTTCCTGAATGAAGCGGCGCCGCCCTTCAATGTCGGGACCGTTCATTTCGAGCACGATGTCGAAACGACGGACGGTGGCGGGGTCAATGTCCTCGATCGAGTTCGTGATCCAGAAGGTCGGCACAGGACAGGTTTCGAGCCAATGGTGCAGACGCCCCTTGCGGTTGCCGTGGGAAACCGAGACGTAACGGTTCGATTTGCCGTTGCGCGTCGCCACGCGTTCCGAAAAGGCGTCTTCCGCTTCGTCGAGCGCGAGGAGCGTGCGCCCGGAGCACTGCAGATAGACGGAGGCTGCGCGCCAACACTCGAGACGCGCACGGTCCGAATCGGTGTCGATCTCATAGAGTCGAGCACCGAGTTCTTCCGCTACGAGTCGCGAGAGTTCGGTTTTGCCCGTCCCCGGCGGACCGTAGAGAAGGATGTTGACGCCGCGGCTCTTTTCGTCGAGCGCTTTGCGCAGGTATGGAATCAGCGTGCTTTCGACGAGCGGATGATGGCGGTAGTCGTCGAGCGTAAGATCGCTGATCGGGGCCTGGCGGACGAGATCGTGGAAGATCACCTCTTCCGAGAGCTCGCGCTCCAGGAGGCGGTTCCAGGGGAGGGCGTCGCTGAAGTCAAGAAAATCGAAAATCCGGCGCGAACTGTTCTCTGCGTAGCGGATCAAACCGGACGATACGAGCGGGCCGTCGTCCGCGAGAATCGCTTCGATTTCGGAACTTTTCACATTGAGGGCGCAGGCGATCGTTTCCACTCCAACGGAATAGCTCTTGTAGCAGGCATCGTTGAGATCGAGCACGGCCCCAAGAGCGTCCGAGCGTTCCGCAAGGAGCAGGAAGAGAATTGCTTCCTCCATCAGCGGCGTCAGGTGAAACGCGTCGGAGAGGATGGAGAAATTCTTGCGGAGAAAGGCCGGAAAGGCTTTCATCACGCGCGTTCCCGCGGATTTTCCAAAACGTTTCTCAGCGCGTTCGAGCCCTTCGGTCAACGCCTTGGGCGTGCCGCGCCCGCGTTGCTGAACCCAAAAGGCGCCCAGATCGCCGCGGCGGTTGGCGTTGAGGAGCGCCTGACCGCCTTCGAAGAAATCCTTCTGGTCGTTGAGAAACGCAGTCAGAAAGCTCTTGCGCTTCTCTTTTGGGAGCGGAGGGATCTCGTCTTCCTTCAGATTGTCGATGTCTGCGAGCCATTCTTCGACGCCGTCAAGGTCCGCGAGGCAGTCTTTGATTTCCGAGTCGTCGAGGTCCATCACCTTCTTGGCGAACTTGAGGAAGGAAGCATAGCTGCCGTCCGAGAGGAAACTCTTTGTCCGATTCTTGACGAACAGATCCGTCACGTCCATGGCGACCGAATGCGCGATGGTGGAGGCCATGATGCTGTCGCTCGGCGTGCAGTCGCACATACGGATCTTTCGCCACAAATTGTCGCGAAGAAGCAGCCGGGCAGTCCACGTTTCCACGAGCGGCTCAAACGGGTCGTTGCGGCGGGTAATCTTGCGTGTTTTGGCCATTTTTCTGATCTCCTTGTTTTGTCTGTAAGGAGATCATAGGAAGATAACGCGTCAAATATTGACGCACCAAAGTGGGCCCGAGATCTATCTACGCCATTGAGAATGACAATCGCCACTCGTTTGCATCCGGCAGAAAAACGCGGGAAAATGGCGGTAGGTGAGGTCCTCGGAATGCTTTGCATCCGAGACACCGGAGGCGTTCGTTCTCGGAGGTTTCGGCCAAGGAGAGCGAACGCCTTCTTCTTTCCGCGTCCGTCAGGAATGGAAGGAACGGCGCGGTTTTCAATAAATAAACGGTTCCCGATCGGGGTCTCTATGCGACGGCAGACCGACTTGATTGCGCGCTCATGCGGCGAGGGATTCCTGGGTACGGGTGCTCTTTGCGGAGGCAAGTTGTCGGCGCACTTCGTTCACCACGACATCCGTCGGGAAGGTCTGCAGACAGAAGGCGAGCGAAGTGTCGGCCGATCGGGGGCAACGGGTGAGATGACCGCGGCGGCATTGGCGGCAGTCCGCCAGCGCGGGGTTCTTCAGAATCGTCACGCCGTTCGAACGCTGGAGCACCGCGATGTCGCTGTAGTGCCGATGCCCTCGACAAGGCGCGGGGCCCCATCGGGAAATCGACCCCGGGCCGAAGATAGCGATCGTTTTGAGTCCGACGGCAGCCGCCACGTGCGTCGCGGACGTGTCGACGCCCACGTATAAGGACGCCTTACGCAGAAGGGCGCCCGTGCGGCCGAAGGTAAGTTTCCCGGAGAAGTTTCTCCAGGATTCGGGCGGCTGTTCCGAGGTCGCGTCCTTGATCTGCACCTCTTCCTTTTCGGAACCGCCGCCCGTAAAGGCAATGCGAAAACCTTCCGCGACGACGCATTTAGCGACCGCGCGCCAAACTTCCCGGGCGACGTCCTTGTCGGAGTACTTGCCGGACATGTGCAGTACGACGAAGGGACTTTCACGGCACCATTGCGAGTCCTCAGCCGACAACGCGCTGTAAGGCGCGTAAGGATGAACTTCCGGAACGGACGACTTTCCGGTTTCCCTGGCAATGGGAGCGAGCAGGGCGGCGATACGATCGAGTTGGTGCGCGGAATCGTCCAAAGGAATAAGGTCGGAAATGAGATTCCGGCGCAAACGATCCTGCGTCTCGTGCATTACCTGTTTTCGCCCGGCCGCGAACCCGTAATAGAAGGCGCGGTCGCCCGTAAGCGTGCAGACGGACCACTCGAAACGGTTCCAGAGGCACCGCAGGTCCGAGAGCAGGTCGGGAAGATTCGGTTTGTCTTCGACCGTGATGACGCCGTCGATTCCCGGGACGCCTTCGATGATGGAGGCGTTGCGGCGAAAGGTCAGAAGCCACGTCTCCGCGTCGGGACGAAGGAAGCGCACGGCCGGTCCCAGCGCAGCGGCCAGAAGCGCGTCGCCGAGGTCGCGAAGCGAGACGATCAGGATCCGAGGTTTGTGAGCGGGAAGGCCGGCGAAGACGGCGGGTGTGATCGTAAACATCAGGATCGGCTCCGAAGACAGGTTCTTTCAGTTCATTCGAAAAGAGTCTAGGAAGCGGATCGTGAAGAAGGCGTGACACCGCAAAAACGAGTTACAACCATACTGCCGCAGGGATGATAAGTTTTGACGGACGAGATTTTCCGTCACGCATCGGTGACTTTGACGTCACGAATTCGTCACGGAAGAGGGCGGTCTTGCGAATGGTAGAAGGACCTCGATCGGGAAATGTCCGACGGTCGTTATTAAAGAAAAAGCGCAAAATCTTTAATAACGGGTTTTCTTATTAAAGTTTTTGAGCGGGGCGTGACGATGTCGCAACGGAAGAACGACTTGAGCGAGAACATCTATATGTCTTTCTACCGGCCAAAGATAGGTGCGGACGGCATTTGGGAACTTCCGCTTGTTCTCGAGACGGTCTCGGAAGCGAACGGTACGACGATTCCGTTGCCGTTGCCGTACCGAAAGCTCAACGCCGAGGTGCTTGAGTACCTTGAGGACGTCGCGCAGCAGATGCCCAAGGGCGAAGAGGCGCGGATCGTCGTGTACCTGCCGATGGAACAAATTCAACCCGGGCTTGAGCAAAAACTCAACAAGGTCATCGACATCTACGGGGACGTTCGCCTGGCAAGGCTCAAGCGCGAAGAGAAACGCGCCTTGCGCGCGGCCTTGAGCGCCTTGGCGTGGGGTTTTGCATTCATGCTTGTCTGCCAGATCTTCGGAGTCTTTGCTGATTTCCCGGAACATCCGACGCTCACGAATACGATTTCCGAGGGCTTCCTGGTACTGGGTTGGGTGGCGCTCTGGAAACCGTTCGAAACGTTGCTGTTCGATTGGCGTCCGTCGGTGCAGAGAAGAAAGCTTCACGAGTGCTTGGCGACGATGCCGGTGGTGCTGCGGCCGTTGCCGGCGACACTCAAGAGCCGATTAACGCTCGAAGGCTTCTGAAGGCCGACGGACGGAAAACCTGCTGAAAACACTTCAAAAACTATTCAACATAATAGCAGTTATGAAGAATATGGAGTTTGAAAGGCAAAATGCGTTTGAATTTCGGAATCCGATCCGACGCAACTTGTTTGAAGGCTTCTGAACCGGAACTTTGACCGTTCGTGTGCTGAAACCCACTTCCTTTGACTTCATCGGTTCGTTCTTCGAGGCTTCCGGTTCTCCAACGTGCTCTGCGTCGTTAGCGTCTTCTTCATCTGGCCGCGACCTCTGTTTCTTTCGATCGAAACCTTTCTTCCCGGTTCGGATTTCCTTTTGTTTTCACTCCACCGAGACGTGTGGACTTCTTCAGCGACCCCAAAGAACCCTTTGGAGCTTCGGTTCCATGTTCCGACGTTCCGGCCTGAACAGCTTCGAGCGTCCGGATGAGCCCGCCGTTTGTATGCCTTGGTTTGCGTCGATGCTCGTTCGTACGCCGTCTCGGCCACCGCGCCACGTCGTCCCGCCGCACATCGCCGGTTGCCGTGTTGTCCGCGCTACAACGGACAACCTCTGGAAGCATCCCTGCGGCGGAACTTCTTGAGGTCCTGTCCGGCATCGGCCTGGGCAACGGCTGCGTCTTATCGAACCTGACTTTGTGACTCAGGCAGCTTTCACGTTCCATTTCGAGACAACCGCCCTTCCCTTTGATTTTTCTTTCTCTTTGAATCAATTGCATTGCAATTGATTTGCGTGTTTCAAACGCCCGTCAGAATCTTTCCATTTGTAGGCTAAAGAAAGGCCGCGCCCTCGTGGGAATCGCGGCCCGTAGTCAGATGAATTAGGAACTCGACGTCAGTAATAGGAACTGCTGCGCTCGATCCAGAGCTCGTGGATCTTTTCCATCGTCTTGCGGGAGAGCTTCCCTTCGAATTCTTCGCGCGTAAGTTCGTAGGCGGTCCAGACCTTACGTTCGTTTCCGAAGAAGAACGAAAGCTCGAGCGGCGTCAGCTCGTCCGAACGGAGCTTTCCGACCCAGGCGGCAAGAAGTTCCGGATTGGGCATGAGCGAAATCTGCTCCCACTCATAGATTTCCTTCTCGTCCATCTCGCCGAACTCTTCCCGCTTGTCTTCGGGAATCCAGAAGCCCGGCTGCTTGTACTGGCGCGTAAAGAGGCTCAGTTCCAGGGAATCGTCCTTAAGACCGTACGGCAAGGCCCAGACGCCGCGAAGCGAGCGGATCGTTTTCGCCACGGTGAGCGGCCCGAAGAGCGCGAACCCGGTGCGCCAGGGAACGGGAATGCCGTTGTCCCCTACCTTTCTCGGGTACTTCGCGGCGAAGCGGAGCATCGCCATGGCAAGGAAAAGAATCTTCTCGGAGCGTACGTTGAACTGTTGCGCAACAATGGTCATGGACTTTTCGAAGTGATGTACGAGGAGGTCGAGGCGGCCCCCGACTCTGGTCAAGAAGGAACCTTAATTATGCCGATCGTTCGGAGACTTCGGGGCGATTTTTGGAATCGGTAACGTTTATCGATATGCTCGCCCCCGAAAATGACGAAGGGCACGAACCCCATTCGGTTCGTGCCCCTCGCTTTTGGAAGGAATCGGGATCAGTCGACGGCGACCATCACGCTCGAAGCCTTGATGACGGCGTAAGCCTTGTCACCAACCTTCAGGCCGAGGTTCTGGGCGGAATTCGTCGTGATCGAAGAAACGATTTTCTCGCCGGCCGCCGTTTCAATGGTCACTTCCGCGGTGACGGGACCTTCCTTGATGGCGACGATCTTGCCTTCGAGGCAATTGCGGGCGGAAATTCGCATGGCTGTATCTCCTTTTGGTGCGTGTGAATGTGAAACGTGATCAACGGCCACGAGACAACTTTATGGCTTTTGAGCCGTCCTTGGCAACAAGCATTTTCCCTAGAAGGAATAGCGCAGAAGACGATACTCCCATTTAGTCTCTACCGCCTGAGATTATCGCTGATCGGATTTGGATTGGTTGTGCGGTTTCCCGGATCGGTTGGAAAAGGGCCTCTCCCGGGCAACCTCACGGAAACGAGGGGTAGCGCAAGAAAGCGGGACAGATGTTGGTTGACTCGACTTTACGAATTTTTGCGATTGGAAAAGGAATAACCGTGCAACTGCAGAGTGTCTTGCGGCGCTACACTCAATCCATTACGGGCGGCCATGTTCGGGGCTCGTCACCAACACAGAATGCAAGAGGAAAGGAGGCTGTCGATGCAATACGACTTCACGACGCTCACCGAGCGCCGCGGCACGAATTCGATGAAGTGGAAGGGACCGGAAAAAGAACTGCCCGCCTGGGTGGCCGACATGGACTTCCGGACGGCGCCCGCCATTACCGAAGCGGTGATGGAAAAGGTCGGCAAAGGGATCTTCGGCTACTCCTGGATTCCCGAATCGCTCCTCGACACGGTCTCCGCCTGGTGGTCCCGCCGCTACGGCTGGACGATGAAACACGAGTGGATGCACTTCGCGACGGGCGTGATGCCCGCGATTCATTCGATCGTGAAGAGCCTCACGGCGCCGGGCGACGGCGTCGTCGTGATGACGCCGGTCTACCACTGCTTCTTCCACGCGATCGAATGGAACGGCCGCGTGGTTCGCGAAGCGCCGCTTCACTTTGAAAACGGCGCCTACCGCTTCGATCCGGAAGCCTTGGAAGCGGCCCTCAAAGAACCCGCGACCACCCTGCTTCTTCTCTGCAATCCGCACAACCCGACGGGCGAACTCTGGACGCGCGAAGAGCTTGCGGAAATCGGTCGCCTCGCCGCCAAGTACGGCGTTCCCGTCGTGTCGGACGAAATTCACTGCGACCTCACGGATCCGGGATCGGTCTACACGCCTTTCGCCTCCGTGAACGAAGAATGTGCGCAAAACGCGATCGTGACGGTCTCTCCTTCAAAGACCTTCAACATTCCGGGCATCAACACGTCGTTTGTCATCGTTCCGAACGAAGGTTTGCGCGGCCGCGTCTTCTGGGGCCTCGACCGCGACCAGGTCGGCTTCCCGAGCGCCATCGCGATCGAAGCGACCGAAGCTGCCTACGGCAAGGGCGAAGCCTGGGTCGAAGAGGTCCGGGAAGTGCTCGCGCGCAACAAGGAGCGCGTCGTTTCCTTCCTGCATAAGGAACTGCCGCAGCTCCACGTCACGCACCGCGAAGCGACCTACCTCGTCTGGATCGACTGCTCCGCCGTGACGGACGACGCCGACAAGCTGGTCGAACACATTCACAAGACGACGGGACTCGTCGTGTCGCCCGGAAGCCAGTTCCGCGGAAACGGCCGCGCGTGGATCCGCCTCAATCCCGCGACGCAGCCCGAACGTCTCGAAGAAATCCTCCGGCGCTTTGCCGAGGGCGTGAGGACCTTCGCCGCCTGAACCACCAGCGGCGCGATTCGAACCGAAAGGAGAATGTTTATGACCCATCGTTTCGATTGTCACTTCATCAACGGAAAGTGGACGCCGTCGACGGGCGACGCCAAGATCGAAGTCGAAAATCCCGCGACGCGGGAAATCTTCGCAACCGTGCCCGACGGCACGATTGAAGACGTCGACCGCGCCGTCGCGGCCGCCAAGGCGGCGCAGCCCGCCTGGGAAAAGGTTCCGATGGCCGAACGCGTCGCGCTCATGCGCCGCGTGATCGACTATCTGAAGGCCCGCGCCGACGAAATCACGGAATTGGAAGTGAAGGAGCTCGGCGCTCCGGTCACCTTTACGCGCAACCTCCACGTGAACTACCCGATCGCCCGCATCGTGTCTTTTACGGACCTGGCCGAGAAGCTCCCCGACCACTACGACTTCCCCGAGTCCACCTGCACGCGCGAACCGGTCGGCGTCGTCGCCTGCATCACCCCTTGGAACTATCCTCTGGGTCAGGTCGTGCAGAAGGTGCCGCCCGCCCTTCTGATGGGGAACACCTGCGTTCTGAAGGCGAGCCAGCACACGCCGCTCACAGCCTACTTCCTTGCCGAAGCCTTCGAGGCGGCGGGCCTCCCGCCGGGCGTCTTCAACTTGGTTTCGGGCCGCGGCCGAAGCCTCGGCGACCGCCTCGCCACGCATCCCGACGTCGACATGGTGAGCTTTACGGGATCCACGACGGTCGGCTCCATGCTGGGCCAAAAGGGTCTCGCCTCGCTCAAGCGTCCGCATCTGGAATTGGGCGGCAAGTCGCCCTTCGTGTTTCTACCGGGTATCGAAAGTCTCGAACCCGCCGTGAAGAAGCTCTTCGATTCGATCTTCCTCAACGCGGGCCAGACTTGCACGGCGCTCTCGCGCCTCCTCGTTCCGGAAGCCGAGTTCGACCGAATCACGAAGGAACTCCTTCGTCAGATCCCGAACTACCGCACCGGTGATCCGACGGACGCGAAGACGGCCGTGGGCCCGCTCTCGTCCCTTGCGCAGTACCGCAAGGTCCGCTCCTACCTTGAACTCGGCCTCGAAGAAGGCGCGACGCTCTTGGCGGGCGCCGTTCCTCCCGAAGAGCCCGAGACCGGGTACTTCATCGAACCCGCGATCTTCACGAACGTGAAAAACGACATGCGGATCGCCCGCGAGGAAATCTTCGGCCCGGTTCTCTGCGTTCTCACCTACAAGACGCTCGACGAAGCGGCTGCGATCGCCAACGACACGGTCTACGGCCTCAACGCCGCGGTCTGGGGCAAGAAGGACGAAGCCGTCGCCATGGCCAAGCGCATCCGCGCCGGGAACGTCTACGTCAACGACGGTCCGCGCGACATCACGGCACCCTTCGGCGGCATGAAGGCGAGCGGTCTCGGCCGCGAAGGCGGTCCGGAAGGGCTCTTCGCCTTTACGGAATGGCGCGCGGTCTTTGACAAGGGCGTGCTCTGAACCCGTAAAAGATAAAGCCCCGAACGGGGCTTAAATAAGACAAGAGGGCGTTCGATCGGTATCGGGCGCCCTTTCTCTTTGGGTGCCCGCCCGAGCGTCGCCGTTCTCTTTCGGATGCCTTCCGTCCGACCCCCGTTCGGCGACGCCCGTGCTAGGTTCGCGCCTCTCTCTTCGGCGTGTTTCCCTACACCCCCATTGTCGGCTCCCGGCATGGAGCAAAAGGACTCTGGACGGCGGTATTCACCGAGGAACGGACAATGTTTCCCATGGCGAAACCGTGGTGGTTGCGCTCAAAGAGACGAAACCCCTCCGGGGTCACACGACGGGGTTTTTCGGTTCTCCTCAGCGTCGCGCGGGCTTGCGGACGGCCCGCAGGCTCGGCGACCGTGCGCCCGACGTGCCCGACGCGGGAGCCGCCCTCCTTGCGACGGGTTTCACGGGCTCTTCGGCAAAGGCTTCGAACCTCTTGTCCGGGTGCAGGGCGAAGAAGTCCTCGGGCGAGATGCCGCGCTCAAAGAGCTCGATTTCTTCGGGAAGGAGCGGAATGATCTCGAGAAGTCCGCGCGCATACCATTCATTCGCTCGGGCGGAGAGGTCGTCAAAGACCTCCTCCGTAAAGGGATATTCCTTCGCCCCGTCGAAAACAACGGCGGCGTGCTCGAAGTCGCGCGGCCAAATGCCGACGTAACCCGAGTAATCGTAGCCTTGGATCCATTTGTCGAACCCGTCGTCCGCGAAATGTTCCAACGAAAAGAGTGAGACGGGCTTCTGGTCCGGCGGATTGAAGTCGCTTCGGATTTCGGGAAGGACGAGCTTCTTCAAGAGCGCCGTGACGGCCTTCTTCACGGTGAGGTCTCGGAAGGAATCGACCGTTTCGCCGATGCGCACCAGATAGCGCACGCCGAAGACCGGAGACTGCGTGGGAAAACCGTGAGCGGTCGCGACCCAGCGTTCGCCCGTATCGTTCCTGCGGCGAAGCAGTGCCGCCCGAAACCCGTCGCGGATCGTGAACCAGTCGACGACTTCGCATTCGTTCCAGTGTGCGAGCCGTTCCAGGTTCCGGCAGTCGGCCTCGAGTGCCTCGTCGATCTCTTCGCGTTCCTCGGGTTCCAGATGGAAGTCGTCCGGATCGCAACTCGGTGCGCGGCGCGGGAGCCAGTTTTCAAAGAATTCGATTTGAATGTCCGGAATGTTGCTCCCTTGGATCGCGTCGAGAAGCGTTTCGCAGATCTCGCGCACGTCGCTGTCTTTCGCTTCCTTGGCGCGGATCAGCTTGTCCGCGAGGACGATGCGGTGCCGGATGTTGGATTCGCGATCGAGCAGATCGGGCGAACAAAGGAAGAAGACTTCCTTCGCCTCTTCGAAACGGAAAGGTTCGCAGTCGTAGTGAAGCGTGAGAAGCGTCGACCAGAAGGAATTCAGAATTTCCACGGGCACGGCGATTTCGGCTTCGACCAGGTCGCCGTCGCTCAATTCCTTGAGAAGCGCCATGCCGGCGGCGCGTTTTGCGAGCACGTCGTCGACGTCGGCGGGCTCGACGAAGTTGTCGAGGAACCAGGCGGCGAGTTTGCCGTAGACGGCGTACGCCTTCGCGCGCTTTCTATTGAGCCGCAGACAGTCGATGAAATGGCGGGCGGTCCGGACCGTCTCGGGATTTCCGAGCCCGTCCTCCCTCACCGCCACGACCGCGGCCAAAGCGACCATCGCGCAGCAATAGGGCGGAATCCCTTCCCACTTGACGTTCTTGAACGTCTCAAGGAAATTGCGGTAGGACTGCCCGTCCCACGAGGAAAGGAGCGCCGTGAGCACTTCGCGCTCGCTCGGCGTCTTCGCGAGCGGTTCGGAAACGGCGGGCGGGTTGCGGATGACCGGCGGCACCCAGATCACGTCCAGGTATTCGAGAACGTTGGAGGGTTCCTTGTTGGGACACTTATAGGGCGACATGAAGCGCACCGCACGCTCCACGGCGCCGTCGACGTCGCCCGAGAGCCATTTTTCACGCAGGAACAGCGCTTCGGTGTCGGGCACGGCAAAGGGCGCGTCGTCGAGTGCGGAAACGGAAAGATCTTCGCAGCTGCGGATGAAATTCACGTAGGTTTCCACCTCCGCCGTGCATTCCTTCTCGCGACGGTCGGGGTGACGGCGGGAGATTTCGACGAAATCGCCGCTCAAGCCGATCAGAACGTGGTAACGGATCTGATCGCGAATGTTTGCCGAGGCTTTGAAACCGTCGAGAAGGCGCGCACACCGACGGAACATGTCCGCATCCTCCGCCTGCGCGAGCTCGAGCCCGAGTCGGAAAAACTCGACGGCCTCCTCCGGCTCTTCGAAGTTCTTGTCGTAGCGGCAACCCTGTTTTTCGTAGCGATCGGCAAAGAACTTCCAGCAAAGAAGGGCCTCATCCTCACGATCCATGACGATCAGGTGCCTCGCCACGCAGAGGAGCGCCGTCGGTTTGAGCGCCGAAGGGTTTCTCCCCAATCGGTCCCAGATGTCGAGGATCACGTACGAATCGAATTCCAACTTCGCAACGGCGAAAATGACGTTGACTTCCTTTTGGTTATAGGGGAAATCGGGAAAATCACGCCAAAAGTGACATATGGCTTCAAAGTCGCCGTTCAGAATCGCACGGGCATGACGAACCCAATTGTTGTTTTGTTTCTTCACGGTCTGCTCTTAGGGATAGCGGTGAGTGGAGGAATCATTATGGCACGGCCGAATTCCCAGAGACATCGCGGGATTTCGTCACCGGCCGGAATCCGCCGGCGCTTCGCGGCAGGACTGCGGTCCGTTTCGGAAACCCGCCCTACTGCCGCGGTCTACCGACCGAGAATCGACCGTCCGAACGCAACCCCGAAAATTGTTGCGCATTCGCCACGAATGCACGCTCCCGGAGGCGATCTGCGGACGCAGGGGCGAAGTCCCCTTTCCCCGTCGTTTTCTCAGGCAAGCGTCGCCACGAGCAGGGCCTTGATGGTGTGCATGCGGTTTTCCGCCTGCTCGAATACGATCGAGCGAGGCGACTCGAAGACCTCTTCCGTCACCTCGAGGCCGTCGACGAGATTCGGATGACGCTCGACGATCGCCCGGGCGACCTTCGTCTCGACGTTGTGAAAGGCGGGAAGGCAGTGCATGAACCGGACCTCGGGATTTTCGGCCGCGGCGACGAGCCCGGCGTTCACCTGATAAGGAAGAAGCGCCCGGATGCGCTCGTTCCAGACGTCGACGGGTTCGCCCATGGACACCCAGACGTCCGTGTGAAGAAAGTCGCATCCCTTCACGGCCTCCAAAGGATCCTCCGTGACCGTCACCTTCGCGCCCGAGGTCTTCGCCGTCTCGAGGGCCAGATCGACGACTTCGCGCCGGGGGAGGCAACTTTTCGGCGCGCCGATGCGCACGTCCATCCCCATCTTCGCGCCCGCCATCAGGAGGGAATGGCCCATGTTGTTGCGGGCGTCGCCGAGGTACGCGAAGCGGATGTCCCGCCAAGGCTTGCCGCTCGCCTCCCGCATCGTCATGAGGTCGGCGAGCATCTGGGTCGGGTGCCACTCGTCGGTGAGGCCGTTGAAAACGGGAACGCCCGCGTAGGCGGCGAGTTCCTCCACCGTCTTCTGCGAGGCTCCGCGGTATTCGATCGCGTCGAACATCCGTCCGAGTACGCGCGCGGAATCCCGGACGCTCTCTTTGAGACCGAAATGCGACGTCTGCGGATCGAAGAGCGTCGTATGCGCGCCTTGGTCGTGCGCCGCCACTTCGAAGGCCGCTCGCGTGCGCGTGGAAGGTTTTTCGAAAATGAGGGCGATGTTTTTCCCCTGCAGGCACTGTCTTTCTTGGCCCAGGCGCTTGGCTTCCTTGAGTTCGACCGCAAGGCGGACGAGATGGTCGACCTCCTCGGGCGTATGGTGCACGAGCGAAAGAAGACTGCGGTTCTTGAGGCGGACGGACATGAAAAGGCTCCTTCCACGGAAAGGGGTTCAAGGACGAAATGAGAATACCAAAGCCGGGCAAAGGCTAGGATCCGTCAACGGACATAGGTCGATCGGATCCGTCGGTTTCGCCGAAGGAGTAGCCGGGTAGACGGCGTGGGGCCCGGAGAACTCGTCATTTCATTCCCGTGCAGGTTCTCAAATGCAACTCTCCCGCCCCGCCCCCTTTGTCTTGCCTTCCGCGGTCGCAAAAAGGCCGGGCGCGAGGCCCGGCCGAAGTCCCTGGGTTGCCGCCCGTCAGGAAGGCCTGGTAGGCTTTCGAACGGCCCGCAGGCTCGTTGATCGCTTGGCGGTCGGCCTCATGACGGGAGGTTGCGGCACGGGCTTCTCTTCCTCCTTGGCGAAGAAGGCAAAGTTCTTGTCGGGGTGCATCGCGAAGAAGTCCTCAACGCGAATGCCCCGTTCGAAGCGGACGAGTTCTTTGGGAAGAAGCGGGATGACTTCCAGATACGCACGACCGAGTACCTGGCTCTGCTCCTCTTCGGAGAGTTTGTTGTACGCCTCTTCGTCGAGAAGCTCGTCCCGCCCCGCTCTGAAGAGGACGGCGGGGTGCTGGAATCCGCGCGGAACGGTGCAGACGTAACCCGCGTAGTCATAGCCCGGAATCCATTTGTCGAACCCGTCGTCGGCAAAATGCCGCAGGGAATATACGGCTCCCGGCACCGGATCGGGTGCGGTGAATTCGCTTCGAAGTTCCGGGAGCACAAGCTTCTCGATGACGGCGACGAGGGACTTTTGCGTCGCAAACGCCCCGAAGGTGTCGACCGTCTCGCCGAGCCGCAGAAGATAGCGGGTACTGTACTGCGGATGGTTCGTCGCAAAGCCGTGCGCCACGACGACCCACCGCTCGCCCGTGTCGGCGCGACGGCGCAGAAGCCCCGCGCGCACGCCCGTGCGCACGGAAAGCCAGTCGAGAACTTCCATGTCGTTCGCGCGGGCAAGCTGCTGGACGGCCATGCTGTCGACCTCGAGACGATTGAGCATCATGAATTGGTCGGGAAGCTCCATCGTGAAGTCGTCGGGCCCGCAGCTTGGCGCACGGCGCGTGAACCAGCGGTAGAAGTAGTCCTTGTCTTCGTCCGAGAGCTCGCTCGCATCAATCGCTTCGGCCGCCTCTTCGCAGATCTCTCGGATATCCTGATCGGTCGCTTCCTTCGAGCGGATCAGACGGTCGACGAGCGCGACGCGGTAGCGCACGTTCGACTCTTCGGCGCAGATGCCGTGGGGGCACGCAAAGAGCAAATCGATCGCCTCTTGGTATTGGAAGGGTTCGTAGTCGGCGTGAAGGAAGAAGTTCGTCGACCAGATCGACTGCAGAATTTCGACGGGGTCCGTGAGCTCGGCGTACTCGAGTTCGCCGTCGTGGAGAGCCTCGAGAAGCTCCCTGCCGATGCGGCGCGCTTCGAGCACTTCTTCAATGTCGGCGGGATCGATGAAGGTCTGAAGGAACCAGTCGGCAAGCTTTCCGTAGACGGCGTAGGCCTTGGCTCGCTTCTTCGTGAGATGGAGCCGCTTGATGAAAAGGCGGGCGAGACGCACCGTCTCGGGATTCTTGAGTCCGTCCTCCTCGACCGCGACGGCGCAGGCGAGTCCCGCCATGGCGGCGCAGTAAGGAGGAATCTCCTCCCACTTCACGTTTCGGAAGATCTCGAAGAAATTGCGGTAGGTCTGGCCGTCCCAGGAGGCGAAAAGCGCCGCGAGGACTTCGCGTTCGGTCGCGGTTTCGGCGAGCGGCGAGGGAACGGCGGGAGCGTTCCGAATGACGGGCGGCTCCCAAATGACGTTCATGTACTCGAGCGCGCACGAGGGCTCGGACGCGGGAATCTTTTCCTTCGCGACGATGTTCAGGGCGCGGTCCGCCGCCGCTTCGAGGTCGCCCGATAGCCACTTTTCCCGAAGGAAGACGGCTTCGGCGTCGAGCACTTCAGCGGGCGAGTCGTCCATCTCGTGAACGGAGAGATCTTCGCAGCCGCGGACGAACTTCATGAGAAGTTCCGTCTGGGCGGCGTATTCGTTTTCGCGGTAGTCGGGCGAATAGAGCGACATCGACTCGAAGTCGCCCCGAAGCCCCTGGAGGAGTTCGTAGTGAAGACGGTCGACGTTGTGACGGGTCGCCTGAAGCTTCTCGAGAAGACGCTCCCAACGATCGAGCGCGTCCTTCCCCTCGTCCCAATGGAGGTCGAGCCCGATGCGGAAGAATTCAAAGGCCTCGTGGATGCCGCCGAAAGCCCGTTCGAAGTCGAATTCGGCCTCTTCGTAGCATTTGACGACGTGTTCCCAACACCGGACGGCGTCGTCGTGGCGGTCGAGGTTGATGAGGTGCTGCGCGACGGAGAGAACGACGCCGGTGACCATGCCTTCGAGCGGCTGTCCGAGACGGTCCCAGATGTTGATCACCACCTCGGAATGGTTCTTCATCTGCGCGGCGGCGAAGATGTGGGCCACCTCCTGCTCCGTATAGGGAAAGTCGGGGAAGTCGAGCCAGAATTGGCAAAGCCCTTCGCAGTCGCCTTCTTGAAAGTAGGACGTCAGGATCGACCGTGCGCGGCGGACCCAGTCTTTGTCGTGGTTCGTCAAAGAGAAACTCCACTGTTGGTTTCGATAGGAAGGAGCATTATCGCAGAGCGGCGGAGGATTGGAGAGAGAAGAGGATCGGCCGGCCCGAAAAATCAACGGCTGCTCCCCGAATATGCGCAAGAACGCCACATTTCCGCCGGGAAGGCGTCCGTTTCCCTCCCTCCTTTGCTAAGCTCATGTCTTTCCTTTGGACGGCAGTAGAGATGTTTGCAGAGAAGAAGCTCGTCATTTTCGACCTGGACGGAACCCTCATCGATTCGCTCGACATGTGGGACCGCGTGGACGTGGAAATCGTCCGCCGCACGAGCGGCACGGCCCCCGATCCCGCGGAAATGGAGGCCTTCCGCAAGGAAGTGCTCCGCGAAGTGGCCGATCGAAAGGACGCCTACGTTCTCTACTGCGGCGCGATCGCCGACCGCTGGCATCTCAACGTCACGAAGGAAGACCTTCATGCCCAGCGCTACGAAGTGGCGCGCGAAATGCTCGTCTCGGGCGTCGCCTGGCGAAAGGGCGCCGTGAGCTTCGTGAAGGCCCTGCGTAAGCACGGCATTCTCACCGCAATCGCCACGACGACGAAGCGCCGCAACGTCGACATCTATTCGGGCGAAAACGAAGGGATGCGCGCCGAAGGGATTCTCTACGAACTTTTCGACGCCGTCGTGACGCGCGAGGACGTGGAGGCGATCAAGCCTTCGCCCGAATGCCACGAACAGCTCATGCGGCGCTTCGGCGTTGGTCCCGAGGAAACGCTCGTCCTCGAAGATTCGCTCATCGGGCTCGACGCCGCGCACCGCGCGGGCGCAGCCGTGGGGATCATCGACGAACCCCACAACGACGCCGAACGCGAAGAACTAGACGCCCGGGCCGACTTCACCTTTGCCGACTGGCCCGAAATCGAAGAACGCTTCTTGAACGAAATGACGAAGGGAGACCGCCCGTGACCGACCGCATCGAACGCTCGAAACTCAAACTTCGCACCCTCTTCGGCGGGACGGACCGCGTCTTTGCCGAAACCGATCCCGACTTTGCGAAGCTTCGCGACCGCTTTGTCTTCGGGGACATTCAGGACAAGGTGAATCTTCCGGACGCCGTAAAGGCCCTGGTGTCGCTCGCCGTCCTCGCCACGATCGGCGAGCGCGAGACGATCGCCGCGCACGCGCGTGCGGCGCTTCGTACGGGCGCCTCGCCCGAATCCATCAAGGAGACGATCTATCACATCGCCCCCTGGATCGGATTTCCGAAGGCGCAGGCGGCCCTGCGGGAAGTGAACGGCGCCCTTTCGCTCGCGGGCTTTCCCCTGCCCCTCCCCGATGCGGGGCGCGTCACGGAGGAAACGCGCATGGAGGCGGGCGAAGAGATTCTTCGTCATCTCGGTCTCGCGGCCGAGCCTTCCGACTCTCCGGCCGTGACGATTTTGAACGAAGCGGCCCTAAAGGGATTTGCCTGCGGCGACATCGCAAGCCGCGGCGTGTTGTCTCTTCCGCTCCGAGGCCTCATCTGGTTCGTGGTGGGCGCGGCCCTCGGAGCCGACGCCGACACGACGGACGAACTCGTCGAAATGAATCTGCGCCTCGGAAACCGGGAGGAAGAACTGCGCGCGGCGCTCGTGCTCGCGGTTCCCTACGTCGGCGTCCTGCGGGCGCGCGAAGTGATGCGCTACATCGACACCCGCGAAGAAAAAGCGCCGCAGGACTGACCACGGCGAAACTCCATTTGTTCACTGCACAATCGACCGCAGTCTTTTCGCGGCCGTTTTCCGTATGACGTCGCCGAGACGCATGAGAAGCGCCGAGCGGATGGCCGAACACTGCCAGAAAAGCGGAACGTCGATCGTGCGCCCGGGCACGAATTCGACGAGCTCCCCGGTTCGGATGAGGGATTGAGCCAGTAAATCGGGCGCCATGCTCCAGCCGAGCCCCCGAACGGTGAGTTCGATCATGGCGGCGGGAGACGGTGCGTAGTGAACGACGCCCGGACGTTCAACCGGCCCGATGCCCAAGCCCGCCAGAAAGCGTTCCTGCAGAGAGTCTTTGCGGTCGAAACAGAGGACAGGAGCGTTCCGAAGCGTTTCGTTCGGATCGCCGCGGAGAAAGGTTTCGGCAAAGTCGGGCGATGCAACGGCAACATACCGCATGGCTCCGAGAGCGGTCGCGCGGGCGCCCGGAACGGGGGCCGATTCGGAGGTCACCACGGCGACGGCCGTTCCGTTTCGCAGACTCTCGAGCGCGTGATCCTGATCGTCCGTGCGCACGTCAAGAGCAACCCGCTGTCGTCCTTTCTCCGACGATCCGGCGTGAAGCGCGAAATCGGTCAGCGCTTCCGGAAGCCAGGTTGCGAGCGAATCGTTGTTGACGAGAATCGTGATGCGTGCCACACGATCGGTCTCTTCGCCCGGGCGAAAGTCGGCGAGCGTCTCCGATTCGAGAAGACGCATCGACTGCGCGCGCCGAAGAAGTTTTTCGCCCGCGGGCGTGGCCACGGCCGGTACGGAGCGGCGCACGAGCACGGCGCCCAGCCGGTCTTCGAGCCCCTTGATGCGTTGGGAAAGCGCCGAAGGCGTGATGCAGAGGCGCCCCGCCGCCCTTTCAAAACCGCCCTCTTCGATCACGGCCAAAAAGGCTTCGAGTTGCGGATGGAGAAGCGCCACGACGGATTTCCTTTTCTGAAGACTTTAGTTTTACTTCATTTGCTGAATCTTCTTTCATTTTACTGTATGTGAGAGGATCGGTAAAATACGTTCGTCTCTTCACTGCGACCGACCGATGAAGCCGGACGGTCTATGATCCTTGCGAGGTAACTCATGAACTATTCCGCCGCGCTTGCGGGTTTCGGCACGAGTGCCGGGCTCATCATCGCCATCGGGGCGCAAAACGCCTTCGTGCTGCGTCAGGGCCTTCGCCGCGAATACGTGGGGCTCGTCGTTCTCACCTGCATCTTCGGGGACGTCCTCTGCATTACGCTCGGCGTCGCCGGGATGGGCGCGGCCGTCAAGGCGCACCCCTTGGTGCTCGAAATCTTCCGCTGGGGCGGCGCGGCGTTTCTCGCCTACTACGGGTGCCTCGCGCTCAACCGTGCGCGCAAAGGCGGCGAAGCCCTCGGCGTCTCGGGAAAGGACGGCGATTCCATCGTTACGCCCGGGCGCGTGCTTGCGGCCTGCCTCGCCTTCACCTTCCTCAATCCGCACGTCTATCTCGACACGGTCGTGATGCTCGGAAGCATCTCGACGCAGTTCGCCGGAAGCGACCGCTGGGTCTTCGCGCTCGGCGCCTACCTGGCGAGCACCGTGTGGTTTACGGCGCTCGGTTACGGGGCGAAGCGCCTGCAGCCCCTCTTTCGAAAGCCCCGCTCCTGGCAACTGCTCGACCTCTTCATCGCCCTCGTGATGTTCTCGATTGCACTCGCGCTCGTGATGAATCCCCTCACCGACATCGCGGGCTGACAACGGAAATCTCTCATACCGCCCGGCTTCGAGCGAGCGCAAGCCCCTCTTCGGTGAGGCGCCAGACACCCTCCGGCCCCGTCATCCAAGCCGTCGCCTCAAAGGGCTCTTCAGGGCGCGGCAGAGCCCGCAGGCTCACCGCCGTTTCTTCTTCCACCGGAACCGCCTCGTCCCCGACCCAAACCGTGGGAACGGGCGAAGCGTGCAGACGTTCCGAAATCATCGTGAAGAGCCGATCGTCTTCCTCCGCATACGGTACGAATAGCGCGACGCCCTGATAGGGATGAGCGAGCACCGTGTTCCAGGCGATCTCGGCCGCCGCCTCGGCGGGATAGCGATGAATGCCCCGGCTCAGCATCGAGAAGGCGACCGACTTAAGATCCCGCTCGAGCGCCAAATCCAGGGCCGAGCGATAGGCGCTTTCGAGAAGCTCCGCCTCACCCCGGCGTCCGCCCGTCCAGGCGGGCGCGACCGTGTGGATGACGTACTTCGCAGGCAAACGAAAGCCCGGCGTGATCTTGCTGCAGCCGACTTCGCAGCCGCCGAGATCGGCGCAGGCCCAGAGAAGCTCGCGGCCCGCCGCACGGTGAATCGCCCTGTCAACGCCGCCTCCGCCGAGAAGGGAACGGTTGGCGGAATTGACGACGGCGTCCACGACGAGTGTCGTGATGTCGGCGCGCCGGACAAAGAGGTTTTCGATGCGCATGAAGTTCTCCGAGAAGTATCGATCAGAACATTTTCCGTCGGAAAAGCGACGAATTTTGTCGCAGAAAACCGTCCTCCGGTCCGTATCGCCAAAACACGGATCCAAAAAAAACGCACCGTTTCCGATGCCGGCATGGGGAGTGGCATGCCGACCTCTTCTTCGGTGCGAAAGGAAGGGAGCCGAAACTCCCTTCCCACTCGGTTGCTTGGAGGATTTATTGCAATCAGAGCAGTTCGAGAACGTTCTTCAGCGTCGCGACGCGGTTTTCAATCGTCGGGATCTGGAGGTTTTCCTTCGCGCTGTGGAAGCCCGAACCCGCGGGCGCAACGCCGTCGACGACGATCGTGTAGGCCGCGATCTTGTTGGCGTCGGAGCCGCCGCCCGCGTCCACCCAGGTCGCATCGTAGCCGGCGCGTCGGGCGGCTTCGTTGACGATGTCGACGAGCGCCTTCGTGCGGTCGGTGTAAGGCATGGCGGGCGAGTCGGAAGCGATCTTGGCTTCGACCGTGATGCCGTCGCCCCAGTTCTTCTGAGCGAGTTCGCGGATGGACTTCTTCAGATATTCGCCGTCTTCGTCGCTCTTGAAGCGCGTGTCGATCTTGAGCGTACAGAGATCGGGCACCGTGTTGCAGACCGTGCCGCCGTGAACGACGCCGACCGTCACGCTCGTGCCTCGGCCTTCGAGGTCCTGGAGAGCGCTCAGGGCGATCGTGAGGTGGGCGGCGGCGAGAACGGCGGAGCGGCCGTCCTGCGGGGCGTTGCCGGCGTGGGCGGAGACGCCGTGAACGGCGATGTCCCAGACGGTGCGGCCCTTGCGGGAGCGAACGAAGCCGCCGTTGGCGCGGCCCGGTTCGCAGACGATCGCGTACTTGGCGGTCTTGGCCTGCTCGACGAGCCAGGCGCGCGAGCTGATCGAGCTCACTTCTTCGTCGGGGTTGTAGCAGACGAGAATGGCGAGGCGGTCAAGGTCTTCCTTGCGGGCGGCCTTGAGCGCGTGAAGAATGGCGATGACGCCCGCCTTGCAGTCGGCGCAACCCGGACCCGTGACGCGGTCGCCTTCAATCTTGAAGGGACGTTCGGCGACGGTGCCTTCGGGGAAGACCGTGTCGAGGTGGGCGTTGAACATGATGTCATAATGGTCGGCACCGGGCTTGTTCGTGGCGCGAAGGCCCTTCCCCGCCTTCGGGCCGAGGTCGACGAGTTCAGTCGCAAAGCCGAGTTCGTCGTAGTGACGCTTCATGATTTCGGCCACCTTGGTGACACCCTCGACCGTGGCGGAGCCGCAGTCGATGTTGACAACTTCTTCGAGGTCCTTGAGATAGGCTTCGAGCATTCTTCTCTCCATGGAAAAAAATCTTCGGGCGCCTCCGAAAAAGAGTTTCGGAGAACGCTTCCGTTTCGGGTCGGAGAGTATTGTCGCCGATACGACCGCCTTCGGCATTGCACCAAGGTACTAGGGCCGGGAAAAGAAGCCCTCAGGGCAAAACGCCGATTTCGGCGAGGAAGTGGTGAATCTCCAGGGCCGAGCGCACTTCAAGCTTTTTGCAGGCGTTCGAGCGGTGGATCTTGACGGTGTGCTCTTGGATGTCGAGGTCGATCGCGATCTGCTTGTTCATCTGATCGAGCGCCACGCGCCTGAGAATCTCCTTCTCGCGGTCGGTGAGTTTCTCGTACTTCTCCCGCATGGCTTCGACGCGAATCGCATGCCGGCGCTCGGCGATGTTTCGCTCCGTCATCTTCTTGACCGCCTCGCGCAGTTTCGCGGGTTCGATCGGCTTTTCGCAGAAGTCGTCGGCGCCCAACTTCAGGGCCGAGACCGCCATTCCGACGTCTCCGTGTCCCGTGAGAAAAAGAATCGGCAGATCGATCCCGCGGCGAAGCATCTCCTGTTGGAGTTCGAGGCCGCTCATGCCGGGCATGCGCACGTCGAGCACCACGCAGCCGGGGTGACGCAGGTCGTCGCGGTCGAGAAAATCGCGCGCGCTCTCGTAGGTGACGGCGTTGAAGCCCGCGACGCGAAGCGTGAAGGAGGCGGAGCGGCGAACACTTTCTTCGTCGTCCACGATGCGCACGAGCGGCGGATAAAGATCGGGAGAAGGCGTGGGGGTCATGAAGCGGTTCTCAGGATAAAAGTCAGTCGTCGTTCAGAGAGGCCTGCGGAACATCTTGACGCTGCGCGAAACTCAGGGCCGCGCAGAGTCCGTAGGGCTCGAGCCTTCGGAAAAGGAGCTTCGCGGCGTGCCGCTCGGCGATGACGCGGCAGATCGAGAGCCCGAGTCCGAGGCCTTCGAGCTTGTCGCTCGATATCGGATGAGCGAGATTCTTGAAGTCTTCGTCGGAAATCGCCGCGCCGTTGTCGCGGATTTCGAGCACCCAGCGCGGATCGTCCGAGAGGACGCCGTCGGCGAAGAGCCGGATCGCAAGCCTCCCCTTCCCTTCAGGCGACTTTTGTGCGGCGTGGAGGGCGTTTTTAAGAAGGTTCACGATGAGAAGTTCAAGTTCGAGGGGATCCCCTTCGATCGGCGCCGCTTCGACAAAGTCGGAGGTGATGCGAACGCCCGTCTGATCGGTGCTCGAACGGAAGGTCGTAAAGGCGCGCTTCGTCACTTCGCAGAGGTCGATCGGGGTGTGCACCTGACTTTTTTGCTTGGCGTAGCGGCGCACGCGCTCGACGATTTCGGAGACGCGCTCGGCCTCCTTCGCGATTTCGCGCGTCGCCTCGTCGATCATGGAGTCCTTCCCCTTCCCGCCCAAATAGAGCTGCAGGCCGTCGGCGTAGTTGACGAGGGCCGCTACGGGCTGGCGCAGTTCGTGCGCGATCATGCTCGAGAGTTCCGAGACGATCCCCGCGCGCTCGAGCTGCGAGAGGCGCGTGCGGTTTTCCTTGTCGCTCTCTTCGAGCTCCGTCTTTTCGTCGATGATCTTGACGAGTGCCTTCGTGCGGCTCGCGACGATGCGGCTCACGAGCACGTTGTAGCCGACCGACCCCGCGAGAATCAAAATGCCGATGAGAAGCGCGTACTGATAGCGCGCCTTGGCGGGGTCGTTCGTTTTGTCGGAGGTCATCACGCCCGCGAATTGATTGACGGTGCGGCGCGAATCAAGGAATTGGTTTGCGGTGCTCCAGCCCCAGCCGTCGTGGGTCGTGGCCATGGCAAGAACGACCGAAGCGATGCGCTTGGCCCACTCGTCGGGCAAATCGGCACGGGCGGCAAGCACGGTGTCCGGATAGAGTTTCGTCGAAGTGCGGCAGGCATAGCCCTCGACCTGCCGTTCGCCGATCACGCGGAATTCGTCGGGGCGAACGTCGCCCGAGAGCTGCATCGCCTCGAGGTCGCAGGTCGTAAGTACCCCCGCCTCCACGCGTCCTTCGCGAAGAAGGTCGATCACCTTCTCGGAAGGACCGCCCGGGAAAAAGGTCTTCCCGAAGAAGTTTTCCGGGTACTGCGTGATGTTGGCGACTTCGGCAAGCGCCGTGAGCCAGCCCCCGAAGGAATAGTGTCCGGTCGCCGCCACCCGGGCCGTGCGGAGGTCCGAGATTTCCTGGAACTTCTCGTCTTCGGCGCGAACGACAAAGACGGACCCGACGCCCTTGAGCGCCGAGGTCGTCACGGGCGACTTGCGGGTCGCAAGCCAGATCGCGCCCGAACCCGCATCGGTGAGATAGGTGTAGTAGCCGCTCGAAATGAGAAAGAGGTCGAATTTTCGCTCGACAACGCCCAACTGCAGGGCGAATTCGCTCGTTTCGACGAGTTCGACCTTGAGGTCGGGAAAGGCCTTGCGAAGCGCCTCGACCGTGGGCTCGAGAAGTCGCTCGCGCATTCTCGTAGGAGCGGACTCGAAGTAGCCGAAGCGAAGCGTCTTCGAGGGCTTTTCGGGAAGAGCGGGAAGCCCCTCGGCCGAGAGTTCGTCCGACACCTCGATTTCGTCGTCCTCGACGATCGAGGCTGGCTGCGCCGAGGCGAGGCCCGCCGCCAGAAGCAACCCGAAGGCGAGGCTTCGCACAAGGGGACGAAAGAGAAATCCGGAAGGAGTCGTCATGGGCGGCAAGAGGGCAAAGAGAGGAAATCTTTAGATTATCGCGGATTTCCGAACGCACGGGAACGGGCGTCGGAGACTTGGCTACTGCTGAGGGAGATGAAAAAACTCCGAGCCCGCGCGAACGGAACCGGAGTCGGAGGATTCCCCTCCCCCGGGGTCGGGGGAGGAAAATTTTGTCGTCAGTTGAGGATGATCGTCATGAGAACCATCACGATGAGGCCGCCCGTCATCGGGATCGCGGTGCGGCGAACGAGCGCGAAGGGATTGATCCCGGAGCACCCCGCCACCGCCACGACCACGGCCGTAATCGGGGACATCACGCGGGCAAGCCCCGTCGAGAGTGAACTGTCCCCACTTTGCGAGACAGATTTTTAATCGATCGGGCGTTCAAGCCT
>OOBV01000208.1_pt1 | contig 59807 bp, 41 predicted proteins | sample 1671731 | NCBI WGS metagenome assembly OOBV01 (sample SAMN06348186, study PRJEB24527) | human gut metagenome | biome: human gut; feature: ankylosing spondylitis patient; material: feces | host: Homo sapiens | place: China | collected 2015-10
ACTGCGGCGTGACGCCAAGTTCCGTCACAACCGGTTTCACGCTCGTGTCGAGCGCCTGAGCCGAACCGGCACACAACAGCGCCAACATGCTGAAAGCGAAAACTTTTTTCGTCATGATTCACTCCTTTTGCTGACGAAGATAGGAAGTGAATCTATCGTCTCTCCAAAACTGTCCTGTAAACAGTTCACATTGCGCAAACTTAATTTGCGATCATCGCATTTTACCGAATGATCCTGCCTCCCAAGGAATTCCATACAAGGAACATTACGAAGATCTTCATCCTCGACGAGAAAATAAGGAATGGCTATTCCAGGAATGAAAAGGAGGGCTCTCATTGTCAAATAGACGAAGACCACGACCGCGAAGAAATTGGTTGATCAGGCAGCTCCTCCTCCCGCCTAAACGAAAGTCTTCAAGTTCAGTGCGCAGCTATCGGCAGGTGCTCACCACGGTGCCCACCGACCGGAAAGTCATCGTCAATCCGTACGGACAGCACCACCGCTCACAAGTTTTGTCTTGAAAAGTCCAAGAGTCATTTACGGAACGTCAACCAGCGTTTCCCTTTCAATCTCACGTTAATATGCCCTCCTAAGAAAGAACCCCCCGATCTCTTCGGAGACTGGGGGGTTTTCATGTTCATACGTCCAGCACCGCCCTCTTTGCGGCAGCCTTTGATTTTCGAAGGCGGAGCGAAGTACGCCTTTTCCGTCGAAGACCGCTCATGAAAAAACCTCCCTTCGGAGGAAAGCCCGAAGAGAGGTCGGTTTGCGGAGCGGAGTTTCCTCCGCTCCCGTTTCGACTGGACAGCAAGTCGGATTAGAACTTGATGCCGAGCTTGGCGCCGATGCCGTGCGAGGTGATGTCGCTGCCGAAGGCGCCGGTGTAGTTCACGCCGAGGGTGGCGTTCTTGCCGATCGCGGCTTCAACACCGAGACCAACCATGCCCATGCCGGTCAGTTCTTCACCCTTGATGCTCGCCGTACCGGCGTCGCCAACGGTGATCTTGGCCGTCGCTTCGTTGTCACCGAAGAACTGCATGTAACCGACGTCCGCACGAACCTTCATGGCGATGCCGCCCGCCGTGAACGGCAGAGCGCCGCGCACGCCGATGTTGGCCATACCGAGGTTCTGGTCGTCGATTTCAGTCTTCACGCTGTGGTTGCCGGCGCGACCGGTGAAGTCGTCGGCGGAGACCTTCATCCAGCTCAAACCGAAGTACGGTTCAATCTGGTAGGACTGCGTGTTGAGACCCTTGTAGCTCGCTTCGCCGAAGACCTGGAAGACCGTGGCGTTGTAGTCGATGCTGTTGTGGGTGACCTGATCGAGGAAGGTGAAGCTCTGCGAGCCTTCGCGGTCCTGCGTGGTATACGCAAAGCCGTAGGTCAGGCCGAACGTATCCCAGTCGTTCTCACCGTACATGCCGAAGTGAACGTCGTCACCGTCCATGTCGCCGTCGTTGGAGGCGTCAAAGCTCGTCTGACCGTAGCCGAAGAACACGCCGACCTTGCTGCGGTCGCCGTAGGGCAGCTCGGCGCCGACGAAGCCGGCGTAGTAGTCGACGTCCATATCGACGGAAGCGCCGCCGGCGTCGACATTGCCCCAGGAGCCCATGCCGGCCATCCAAAGCGTGGCGCCGCTTTCGAGTTCAGCGCGCTGAGCTTCGCCGTAGGCGTTGGCCTGATCCTTGATCATGCGGCCCATGAGAGCCGAATTGACGATCGTGGCGTTCTGAGCGGCCAGATGGAAGTCGTTGGAGAGCGAATCCAGCGTGCTGCGGACCTGACCCTTCGTGGCACCGAGCATTTCGGTGAAGACCGCGCCGTCGGTGTTGGCCATCAGAGCGTTCGCAAGCTTGACCTGGTTGGAACCGGAAGCATAGGAAGCCGCCGAGTTTTCACCGCGGGTAAGCGTCGTGTCGATGCTGCCGTTCTTCGTGTCGATCGTAACGTCGGCGTCGAAGAACGCCAGGTCGGGATCGACCACGGCGACGTCGGCACCGGTAATGCCGTCGGTAGCCGTCACGGTACCCTTCACGCCGTCTTCACCGAGATAAGCCTGCTTGAGGACGTCGCCGTCAACCGCGACGACCGTGACGCCGGCACCTTCGGCAAAGCCGATCTTGCCGACCGTGACATCCTGACCGGCAACCACGCCGTAGGCACCGCCCTTGTTGACCGTCACGTCAACCGAGTGACCGGCGTCGGCCTTGGAGTTCAGTTCACCCTTCATGGTGAAGTTGTCGGTGTAGGAATTCAAAACACCGAACGTGCCGCCGTTGACCGTAACCTTGCCGTTGGCCGTAGCCTTGGCATCATCGCCCGTCACGCCGAAGGATTCGGCAAAGCCGAGCAACGTGCCTTCCTCAACGGTCGTGCCGCCGCGATAGGTGTTGTTGCCCGTGAGGACGAGCGTGCCGGCGCCGCGCTTCGTGAGCGAACCGTCGTACAGACCGCCGTCAAGCTTCGCCTGAATCGCCTGAGCGCGCTTTTCGTAATATTCCTTACGCCACTTTTCCGCGTCGGCCTTGTCGATGGTGGCGTCTTCAACGTTGGGAATTTCACCGGAACCGAGTTCGTAGTCTTCAGCGGTCAGATCCGTACCGTTCTTGGTCTTTTCCATCCAGGCAACGTCTTCGGCCTTACGCTGATCGAGGGCGACCTGAGAAATGTCGTTCGACCAAACGTCCAAAGCCATGGTCTTCTGGTTGTAGTCGAAGTGACCGAGCAACTGACCGAGACCGTACATGCCCTTTTCGAGGTCCGGAGCGCCCCAGCCGTAAATTTCGTCGACCTGGCCTTCATCCGCGGTCCACCCCTCGAAATTGGATCCGTCGGCATTCTTGTGATTGGCCGTAGTAAACAGAACGTCGCGAACCTGAATGGCGCTCATGTCCTGGTAGCGGGACATGAGAACGCCCATAGCGCCGGTAACGTGAGGAGCGGCCATGGACGTACCGTTATAGGAGGCGTACCCGGGCGACCCAAGAGGATGCTCTTCACTGGTGCTTTGGTAGTGATCGTCATAGACGATGCTGCTGTAGATACCAGCACCGGGTGCAACGACGGTCCAATACTTGGCATTTCCGGCCTCATTGAAGCCGTTAATCCACTTGTACTTGTCTCGTCCTTCCGCATCTACGCCGTCCTTCTGAAGACCCGCGACGGCGATCCAATGCTGTTCGGCTTCCGGATTGAAGTACGGATAGAGAGCGCGGTAATACGGCATTTTCATGTCGCGGTTGCCGGTCGTAATCACCTGAACAACGTTGGTGCCCTTGACCGCATCATAGGCAGCGTCGATGAAGTTCTTGTTGTCTTCGCCCGTGCGCTGCTTGAAAAGGAAATATTCGTATTCGGTTTCGGCCGTCGTGTTCGTGGGCAGCGAAATTTTCCCGGCGGTATCGATTCGCAGATTCGTACCGAAGGAATTGTTGATCACGCCGCCTCGTTCTTCACCGTTGTAGGCAACCAAGTCCTTGACCACGCCGGACCATGCGGCATAGAAGTAGTTGTAGTCCTGAACCAGACCGTAGTTGGTGTTGTCGGTACCCCCGGTATTGCCGGCATAAATTTCAGAACCCCAAGACACACCGTGGAATTCAGACCCGTCGCGATTCGCACCGATGGTTCCCAAAACGTGCGTGCCGTGAGTGTCGTTGACTTCGGCAACCCAGTTGCCGTCGGTTTCAAAAGCTTCCCCAGCGGTGTAATCACCATTTCCGAAGACGTCCCCGACGCCGCTGGCTTCCGTCTGATAACGATTGCCGGTCGTACCGTAATTGCCCGAAGCATGGGAGGCATGGAAGCGGTCGCCGGCCAATTCGGGATGCTTTTGAAGCAAAGCGCCGGAGTCCATCATGCCGACGGCAACGCCCTGACCGTGGTACCCGAGCGCATAGGCCGAGGAAGCCTTCATCGCGCTCAGCCCCCAATCCTTCTTGTATTCGGCCGTTTCCCAGGATTCCTTCGCATCGCTGAATTCAGCTTTGTTCTGCGCCACGAAGCCGAGTTCATGATAGGCGGCGGAAGCCGACGTCGCACCGATGGCGGCCGCGGCGGCAACCGCCAAAACAGCGGCCTTGGAAGGCTTGCCGTGAGTCTTCTGCGTTTCATTGGCAACGATGTAGCAACGGCGCACTTCGTTCCAAAGAATCTTAAAGGTCTTGTTCATAGTGGATGGTCCTTTTGGTGAAATCGAGTTTTCATGACGAAGATTGATCGTCGTCACAAACTCGAGGTCAAAGCGTACCTTGCCGCAATGTAAAGACCCTTATCCCAAGTCAATACATCTATCAAAAAATGACTATGCAATATTATGATCTTCCCCAATTCTCCTAGTCACTTTTCTGTGGTATTGGCCGAAGGCAAAATGACCGATTATCTCTTGCGACACTATGGTAAATATGCATATTTCCCGTCACATAGCGGACCATGAACGGAAACGGCCGGTTTTCCCCTCCGACAACGGAGAGGAAAACCGGCCGTGCGAGTGTTTTCAACCGGGAATTGAGCCCCTTCAGAACTTCAAACCCGCCTTCACCATAAACGAGCGGTCCTCATAGTCGTTGCTCCCGGCGGCGCCCCGAACCGACAGTTCGCCCGTCCAGACACCCTTTTCAGCCTTGAGCGAGAGCGCGCCCGTGAAGGCGTTCTCAGGCAGGAAGCGAACTTCTTCCGCCTCCGTGTCGCCCAGAGAACGAACGTAGGAAGCTTCGAGCGCAGGGACGACCGTCCAACCTGCTGTCGAAAGTTCACCCGCGAATTTCACCCCCCAAGGGAACGCTCACGACCGTCTGCGAGGCCATGCCGTCGAACGAACCTCTCATGAGTCGAATCCCCGTGAAGGGCGTAAGCGTCATCGGTCCCTTGAAGAGATCGTATTCCGCGCGCACGCCCGCGTGCCAAACGTCGGCATCGAGGTCTTGCGCCGTCTCCGTCGTGCTGCGTATCCACCCGACCGTTCCCTTCAGACCGAAGCCGCCCGCGCGGTAGTGCGCGTAGGCGGCGAGACCGCGGGACTTCCAGTCGTTCTTGAGCGCGCCAGTGTCGATCTCTCCGTCGAGGTAGGAGAACGCCGCGCCGATCTTGAGATCCGGATCGATCTTCGCTTCGGCACCGATCACGGCGCCGTCGAAATCCGTTTCGAATTTGGTTCCCGAACGGACGTCAAACTCGGACTCGCCCGCGAGCAATTTCACCCACAAACCGTCGGCGTCGGGAGCGCCGCCCGCGTCAATTTCCGACGCAATTCGATTCACCGCGTCAAAGGCGGAAAAAACCTGGGCGTCCTGCGGAAGGAAGGGATCCGCGCGGCGGTGAGACGTGATCACGGTCCCGCCGGAAGACGACGAAGAACCGTCCTTCTCGGCGTTCGTACTCTCTTCCCCCTCTTCCCGATCGGAGTCCGTTCCGGTCTTGTCCTTCATCGACTCCGAGACGATGCGGTCGAGAACGGACATCGTGGCGACTTCGGTTTTCCCCTCCAAACGATCGATTTTCGCCGCGGCTCCGGCGTTCGCCTTGCGAAGCTGATCCATCGCCGCCGCGCCGGTGTACACGTTTGCGTTCTTTCCCAGAATCAGCACGCCCTTCACTTCAAGCTTGTCCGCGACAACCGCACCGTTTGCCACGAACTGCGAGCCCGCGTCCACCGAGATCGTCCCCGAGGACTTGATCGTCTTCGAGGATTCAAGATTCCCCGTGACGTCGAGCGAATCCACAGAGAGCGTACCCTCGTTCTTCACGCAGCCCTTCACGACCATGGCACCGACATACATGCGGCCGTTCTCCGCTACCGATACATCCCCCGTTCCGTTGAGACTGTCCATCCGGAACCAGCCGTTCGCCGCCGTGACCTTGGAATCGTTCACGATGGAGACGTCACTCAAGAACCCCGTCGTCTCCGTCTTGCCGGCATCAACGCCAAGTTGAAGCTTCCCGTTGTTCAAGTCGACCTTTCCGCCGCCCTCAACGAGTTCTTCGCCCTCGATCGTACCGATGAGCATGAGCGTCTTTCCTCCCCGCACGCTCACGGCAGAAGCGCCGAGAATCCGGCCAAAGCCGATGGAATCCGTAATGCCGTTCGTTCCGCTCTGTCCCACGGTGACATGTTGAGTCACGCCGTCTTCCGTCGAAACGTCAAGATCGAAGTTCGTCACGATCGCACCGGCGTAGCCCTTGGCGATGAGGTCGTTGGCAATGTCGGTGGAAAACTTCGGCGCGATTACTCCCGCATCGTCCTTCTCCCCGGTGAAGGAAACAGTGGTCCCGGTGCCGAACTTCTTTTTGAAGGCGGCGGCAATCTGCTGCGCTGATTGCGTGCCGGCCATGATGTCGGTGATCACGAGCTTTCCGCCGCTCTTCCATTGCGAATACTTGGACCAGTCGCTCTTAAGCGCCAATCCCAAGTCTGAACCGCACCCTGAAACGACGAAAGCTGTGTTTCGCTTTCTTTCCACTTGCCGCCGTCCTTAACCATCAGGCCGATGTCGATCGTCGTCGGGGTCGAATGTCCCGTCTTCGTAAAAATCGCTTCGGCTTCGGCGTTGACCGTCCCGTAGTTGATCCACGAAACGCTTGACGTTCCAAGCCCCTCCACAAAGGATCCGAAAGCCATGGAATTCATGTGAAGAACACCGTAGTTCTCAAAACGCCCGGTGGCCTTCATCGTGTTTCTGAGAGGATTCGCAAGGTGTTCGATCGCGTGGGATTTATCGCCTAGCAACCACATTTCGGCGCCCGCGCGATTCACCATCAGGCCTTCGGATTGCAACCCGATGGTCAATATGCCCGCGGCATCCGTCGCCACGCTCGACCCCTTCACAACCATCGTGCCGCTTTTGTTCTCGATTTCTCCGTAGCCGCCGTTGCCTACGGCAAAAATTCCGTAGCTTTCCGAATACTCTCCCGCAGAGATTCTCATTTCTCCGCCGCCGGTATTCTGTACGTATCCCTTCGACGGCGACGAACCTCCGACCTTGGTGATCCCGTACGCGCCCTCACCGGTGCCTCCCTTGATTTCGAGCAGGCCTTTTCCGGAATTGATCACGTACCCTTTCGAATTGCCCCCGGCATATCCGCTGCTCCCGCCGGAATACCGAGTCGTTTCGGACGAAATACTTAAAATTCCCGAACTGTAACCTTTCGAACCACCCTGAATCACCACCGTGCCGTCGCCGGCGTTCTCGACAATGCCCGTCGCTCCCGCCTGACCGTTCCAAAATCCGCTTTCCAGAGTACCGGTCGCAAGACTTGAGATGCCGTGTTTTCCGTTTCCGCCGCGAATCGTCAGAGTTCCCTCTCCCTTGTTGGTGATCGACAGGTTCTTACCGCTTCCTTCGGCAAAATTGGCATGCGTTGCGTCAATCAAGGCGTCGCCTTCATCCATCACGACGCTTTCCGTCAACGGCTTATACGCGGTAAAACGAATGGTACAGACGCCGTTCGCCATTGATCCGACCTTGCTGCAATCAAGCGGAAGGTTGTATGCAAAGCACGGATTCAATGAAGACAACGCCAGAACACCGATGCCGGCAAACGTTGAAAATCCCGTACGCCGTCCACTGACAGTCCCGAGCGCCGGTTTGACGGCAACGGAGCTCTTGCGCAAACGCGCAGCCCCGCCCTTTGCGGCACGCCGGCTTTGTCCGCTTCCGGCCCGCTCGTTCACCACGACGAGCACCCTGCGCGCCGCATTCCACACAGTCTTGTAGATCCTGTTCATCCTTTCCTTCCTTTTCGACTTTCCCGTCGATTCCTTTCGTCACCGCAACATTCGGCACGCCCCGGTGTCCGGCGATTCCGTTCACCTCTCCGGCCGCGGCAGGGGAACCGAAGCTCCCCTCCCCATGCGGTTTGGCCCGACGGCTCCGCCTTCCCCTGACAAGGGAACGAGAACGGTCCGCCGGGCGTTGGGCGCCGTCAGAAGCGCCAGCGGACGTTCACGTTGAACGCGTGATCGGCCCTGCCGGACATGCCGCCCGTAAAGCCGTAGCCCGCGCCCACTGCGAGACCGTCCTTTTCGGCCTGAAGGCCGATCGATCCGGTCGCGGCGAATTGCCCCGTCATCTCGGCCTTCACCTTTTCGGTGAGCCCCGAGTCGGCGCCTCGCACGTGCGTGAGCACGTCGACGTCGCCGAACTGCGGCGTAACCGTCACGTCGGCCGTCGGACGCCAGGTCCAACCGTTCGAGCCCGTGAAGTCGCCGCGAACCGCCACGCCGATCGGGAGCTGCCCCGTGACGAGCGAATCCGCGTCGTTTTCAAAGGCCGTTTGACCGTCGAGCTTCGTCGAGTACGAGCCCGCATTCGTGACGAGCATGCGCACGCCCGCGTGCGGGATCACGGAGACCGATCCGACGTCGAATCGCCCTTCCATGCGGACCGCAGCGGCAACCATGTCGAGGTCGACGTCGGCGGAGGCTTCGCGGAAGGTCTTCGAGGCGGCGGGAAGACCAACGGTCGTCTCGACGCCGTTCCTGAAGTACCCGACGGATCCGATGAGATTCACGTGCGGGTTCGGCGAGTAGTTCGCATAGGCTTGAATGCCGAAGGCGTCGTAGTCGGTCGAGGCGGAAAGCCAGTCGCCCGTCGCGTCGAGATCCCCCTTCCGGTAGGAGAGGGCCGCACCCGTGCGCCAGCCGGTGCCCGCGATCTTGTGATCCAAGCCGGCCATGAAGCCGTACGTATCGGCTTCGTAGCCGCCCGACATGCCGCCCGCCGCGCCGATCTGGATCACCGAATTGAGGATCCGGGTCTTTTCTCCCGTTCCGATCGTTTTGTCCTTCAGGATCTCGTTGATGAAGACGTCCTGCGGACCGCGCGGATCGGACCCGTGGTGAAGCGAATCGTTGACGTTGCCCGGCATCACGACGAATCTCGTGCCTAACGGGGATGGAGCTTCCCTCAAACGTTCCTTCCGTGCACAAATAGCGGCGGAAGCCACTTGAGCACGAACTTCTGCTGATCTCGGTTCTCTTTGCGCGGCCCCGTCCAGAAGCCGTGCCAATGACCACGGCGCATGTGCGGACGAACGCTACGCCCCGTCGGAGCGCTCGGTTCGCTACGAACGGCGCCATCGCGGAGCATGGCGCCCAACTCCCGCCCCACTTCGACAGTTCGGTTTCGATCGGCAGGGAAAAGCCGTTCCACGCCTTTCGTGACTTTCGAACGGGGGAAGCTCGGCTCCCAGTCCGGAGCGTCTCGATCGCGAATTTCCGCCTCGTCCGAGCAGACATAGAGAACCAGGGACAAGGCCTTCTTCACGAGGGAAAGGTCTTCGCCCAACAGTTCCGTGTACTCCGCCTTCACCTTATCGCTCTCGCCCGCTACCGCCTCGTACTCCCGCAAGCAATCCTCGAACGACTTCTCGATCGTCCCGGCGGAAAGCGCGATGTAGAAGGGCATCAAACGTTCTTCCGTACAGAAGACAAAGCGAAGCTCGGCCTTGCCCGGGGAGACGTATTCGAGCGAGGAGAAGAAACCGGAGACGGACTCTCCCTGCATCTCGACAAAGATGCTCCACTCCGGCAGTCGAAGAAGAACTTCTTCGGGGATCTCGCCGGAGAAGGGCGTGGCAACCAACTCGCGGTAAACGTCCGGGTCAAAACGGTAGACGCTACGCGAGTAGCGCCAGGGAATGACGGTGATTGCGCTAGTGATGTCGTTGATTTTCCGCAGGTCTTGTCTTGAACGCACGAACGACGTCGCCCAAACGGTGAACGGCGCAAAGCACCAACGCGGCCACTTGTCGTGACCCTGCCGGATCTTGTCGAGGTCGCGACTGGAAAGGTCGAGCGATCGAAGGAGACTCGTTACGTGTGTTTCAGGCGACATCATCGGTTTGGGATGTATGGGTGGAATTGCAGCGAATACGCCTCGGAATCGGGATCCGACCTTACGCAAGGGCTTTGTATAGGCAGTCGAAACGCTCGCGGGCTTCGCTCTCGGTGCCGACAACAAACACGGCACGATCGAGAGCATCGTCCACGAGGAAGCCGATCAATTGGTTCTTGTCTTCCTGCGCGTCACAGTACGATGCGGAATTATCGGTCCGCGTGTACGCCGACACGCCGTCAGCGGAAAAGTACGCCTCGGCATAGCGCCCTTCTTTTAGTTCGTCGAAGGAGAAACGATACAGTTGGTATTCCAACTCGTTTTCAAGCTCTTCCAGAGCATTCTCTTCGACGTACGTAATGCGGTCGATCTCCTCTTCGGCGCGAATGGCGCGAACCTCGTTCTTGACCTCCTCCCAATACTGCGCGCCCCAATCCTCGGGATTCTGACTGCACGACATTAGGACAACGGACTCTCCCGAAAGCCAGGGACAGCGCCACGGAGAGGGGCTTTCACTGTCGCCCACGTACCCGCCGGCGCGTTTCCAACCACGCACGAAAGCTTCCTGTTGTTCTTCAGTGAGGCTGTCGAGATGAACGTTAGACATTGCGATTTCTTCCGGATGAGAAGTGGATACAGACATCCTGAAAAGATAGCAAAGAGAATTCAATTAGGGGGACAAATATCAGCCAATCCCCCTATCCCAATGAACGAAGCGTATGCAAGACCGGCTCACTTGCGCGGCCTGATACGAGGGAGGTGTTCCCCACAGTACCCGACGACAAATCGACGTTCCTCGGCACTCTACGCATAGCAGTCGCGAGACCCGCAGAGATCCAACTTGATTTCCGTAAACGTAAAAGATGGAGAAAAAGCCCGGACGAGCCGGGCTTAGGTCTGTGGCGTAGTTCCTCTTGTTTTTGCAGAGCTACCGCCGAGTGTGATGATCAGTGGTTCGCGCTCTCAGTCAAGCGACATCAAGCGCCGAATCATCACTTGATTTCAGGGAGCGGGCATTCCTTCTTGTTCGCCTTCTTGCCGCAGTAAACCTCTACGTCGAGGCAAAGGACGTCGACCATGGCTGCAGCCTTTTCGTCGACCGTCGCCGGCACGTGTCCCGCCTGATTTTCGAAGACGCGCTGCAGACCATGCACCTTTTCGGCGCCTTCAAGCTGACGCATACGGCCAACGCCCGTGAGACTGCGGTACGACCAACCACTCGTACCCGGATCCTTGTCGCTCGTGAAGGAAGAGAGATCGCAGTAGATGTCGAACGCCACCTTGTTGTTCTTTTTGAGGATCTCGCGCTTGCGGCCTTCCTTGAGAGCGCAGTGGACGTAGATCTTGAGTTTGCCGTCCTTGAACTCAAACCCGTAGGTCCAGGGAATCACGTAGGGTTCGTCGCCGTCGACGAAGGCGAACGATCCGACGCGGGCCTTCCTGAGCGTGTATTCGATTTCCTTGGGATCGGTCATCGCGCGATCCTTCCAACGAAGGGCGTGCGGATGAATGCCGTTTTCCGCGGCGAAGATCGAGGGAGTTACCACGGATGCCGCAAGACCGGCGAGGATGGTACGACGAGAAACTGGGGTCATTTGAGTCTCCTTTGTGGGTGTTGACATAAGCATGTTAGTTGTCGAAGAGACTCGTGAAACCATACAATTTCAGAACATTTTACCCCAACAGTTTTCACGATGCCTCAGCGAAACAAACGCAAACCGTCGGGCACTTCGGCGACGCTCTTCATTCGTCTCGATCGTTCTCAACCCCTTGTGGAACAACTCGCCGAACGAATTCGAAAGTCCGTCAAGGAGAAACGACTGCTGCCCGGAACCAGGCTGCCTAGTCTTCGCATGATGGCGGGCGAACTCGAAGTATCCGTCGACACTGTGCTCGATGCGTACCGCCTCCTTGCCGACGAAGGATGGGTTCAGGCTAAGCGCGGGGCCGGCTTCTTCGTTTGCGAAGAGAACGTTGCAGAGAAACCGAACCCTGCCGAAGAATCCCGGCCGGAGACCGTGAACACGGCCTCAAGACGGCCTTCCGTGTCGATCCTGGAAAAGACGGAACGTGCTCGAAGAGAAATGGTCCCCGAACAGCGAAGCTTTACCAGAAGACCTTTGACGACCTACGCTTCAGGCATTAACTGCATCGCGGAGAAGCATTTCCTTCGTTTTGCCGCGCAGTTGGCACGATCTCCTTGGCTCCACCGTTCCTACAGCGATCCGCAAGGCTATTTGCCCCTTCGGCACGCGATATGCCGCAGACTCCTTAAAACACAGGGAGTCCAAGTGCGGCCCGAACAAGTGGTTGTCACTAGTGGTTTCGTCCAGAGCCTGAGCCTCCTCGCGGAAGTTCTCTTCGAACCCGCCGACGCGATATGGCTCGAAGATCCCGGCTATGCGACGACGTACGAGATCTTTCGCTTTCGCAACCGGGCAACCTGTCCGGTATCCGTTGATCTGCAGGGATTCAACGTCGAAAAAGCGTTGGAGATCAATCCGCAGGCGAAGGGTGTGTACCTCTCGCCCGCCTCTCAGTACCCGTTGGGGATGCCGCTCTCGGACGACCGCGCGGCCAATCTGCTTGATTGGGCGCACCGCAAGGACGGTTGGATCATCGAGGACGGCACGGACGGCGCCATCAGCCTCGGCGGTCACCCCTACCGATCGCTCTTGGGACGCGCCGGCAACAGCGAAACCGTCGCTTTTATCGAAAGCTTCAGCCTTCTGATATCCCCGAGTTTTCGAATCGGCTACGTCGTCCTTCCCGAAGCCTTTGCCGAGGTTTGCACGGCGGCCAAATACTTGTCGGACCGCACCTCGGCAGAAAATTCGCAGGCGCTTCTCGCCGAATTTTTGGATTCGGATTCCTATGACAGTTTCGTCCGACGTCTCAACCGACGTTATCGTCAACGATTCGATTTGTTGCGAACGACAGCCGAAGAAACCCTTCGTCCCTACGGCAAGCTCAGCCCTGCACAATTCGGTTGCCGCGTGGCCCTGGAACTGAACGTCCCCGTTGACGACAAGACACTCTGCGCCGATCTTGCGCGCGACGGGATCCTTCTTCAACCGCTCAGTACTAACTGCCGAGGTAACACGAAGATGAACGGCTTGATCCTTGGTTTCGGAACGTCATCAGAGGCGGAAATCCGCAGCGGCGTGAAGAAGATCGCTGAGTACTGTGAAAGTCATACCTGTCCTCCGGGGTCAGCTTGAGTGTTCTTTGACAAACAGGCTCCCCTGAAAAATCACTCTCTTCTTCCTGACACGGGAAGGTGCTCGCCGCAGTACCCGATGACCAATCGGCGCTCTTCGGCGAGCCACGCAAAGTAGCAACGAAGCGTCTTCGAGGTGTCGGCGGCAACCCCGATCTTGAGGTGCTGCTCCATGCGAATCTGCGTCCCGTTGTAAGAGAACTCGCGCAGACGCCCGAGGCCTCCCCAACGAACCGTTTCCGACTCGCAGGCGGAGTACTCGGAGGGAGAAAAAACGTGCCGCGCCTCGGAGTCACCCTTCCCCGCCAAGGCCTCGTAATACTCGGAACCCAGCTTGATGAGGAGCTTCAGAAGGCGCCCGCCCCGCGTCGAAACGTCGTCGAGTTTCTCTGCGGACTCGTACGCCGAAGGCAACACGACCATTTTCTCGGGGTAGAGCGAAGATGCCGTCGTCAAAGCCTCGGAGAGCGTGACGCGAGCGTTGGGATTCACAAGCAATCGGGCGAGCACGTGTGATCCTTCGTCGCTTTGCGTGCCGTTCGCCTTGGAGAGGAAAGCCTCTTCGACGCGTCGGGTACGTTCATTCGCTTCGAAGAGCGCTGTGCGGGCCGCTTCGCATTCGGCCTGCCAGTGCTTCACGCGGTTTTCGAGCGCTTCGATTTCCTCCCAAAGCGCCGCATCACTGCCGGACGCACCCGATTCGGAGGAAATCGTGCGTTCGTTCCCTGTTTCCTCCTCATCGCCGGTGTCGGCACCCACGACCTTCATCGGTTCGTCAGGAGCCTTCTCCGCAGCATCCTTGGCAATCTCGCCGCAGGCTGCTTCGTCTGCCGTGAAGAGCGAAGAACAGTCGTTCTCTACGAGGCGGAACTCGCCCTTCGGATCCTCACCGACGGGCGAGCCGTCAAGCGTGCCGCCGGCGTGTCGAAGATTCGAAGGGAGGAGAATTTCAACCGCCTCTTCGGTGTCTACGTCCGAAGGCCCCGTCGTAAAGGCCTTCGGTAGCGCAACGACGGACGGATCGGGCGCCGGACGCGACTTCTTCGGACGCACCTGCTGCGGCTTCGGATGGAGAGTCCTGCCGGCCTCTTCAACCGCATTGTGACGACGAAAGTCCGACACCATCTTTGCGACGATGTTCTGCCCCTGACGAAGACTGACCGGATCGTTCAGACCGCGAAAGCTTACGACACGCAGATTGTCGTCCGTGACGATGCCGTAGGGCGAAACGTTCTTCATCACGTCGCGCTTCATTCGACGGAGATACTGCCTCTCCTGTCGGGCGCGTTCCGCGACCGCTTTGCGTTGGTTGCGAACCTCGCGACGCAGATGCTTTTCCGAACGGAACGCAAGCACGCCGGATTGGGTGACAACAGAAAGCGTCATGCCGCGCCTCCGACTGTTTCGACCGATTCGTTGACAATCACAAGAAGAGGCGTCGTTTCAATTTTGTCCGCCTTAGAACGGTCAAAAGCCCTGTCCGTTTGCCAACGGTCACCCGTTTTGTCCGTTCTACAACGGTCAAATCGACTGAAACGGCCACAACGGCCAGAATTATTGAAACGGTCGCGGTAACGGCAAATGCGCTTCTCCCCTGTTCGGTACCAATCGAACGTCATCCGGTACCCGACCGGCTTGCGGGCAGTAACTGGAATCACAGCGAACATTTCGTTTCCCAAACTTGCGGAATCTCTGCGTCGAATCGTCATTGTCATGTGAACGACTCCTTCTTCTGTCCTCCTCTTTCTCAAACGCCCTTCCCTTCACCAAAGGCCCGCGCTTGAAAAAGACGGCGATTCGTTCGATCGGGAGAATCGAACCGAACCGCCAAAAAACTCCTTGCTGTGCGCCCGTTTCCTTCGCAGACCATATCAAAGGCGAGGAAACGGGCTTTATAGGCCGCTTATCAGAAGCGGTATTCAGCCGTAGCGTTGACGCCCGCGTTGTCGCGGTCACCGCCGCCGAAGCCGTACTTAGCCTTCAGACCGAGGCTGAAGTCGCCGTACGTGCCCGAGATGCCGAAGGTCGCGTTGTAGGTCGAGTCAAGGACGTCGATCTTGTCGCCGTAGTAGTCGGAGACATCCTTCTCGCCCAACTGCGGAACAACCGTGAAGTCGACCGTCGGAACGATACGCCAGGCGCCCATGTCGACCTTGCCGTTGACGGCGATGCCGACCGGGGCTTCGAGAACGTTCATCGTTTCACCGGACTGTTCGCGATAGCCGTCCGCCTCGATGCGGGCGTAGCGAAGACCGACGTGCGGCACGACGTCGAGCGAAGCGGACTCATAGGCCTTCCAGTCGGCGCGGATGCCGACCGAGAAGACGGACGAATCGATCGTTTCGGCAACCGAAGCGCCGGCGATCGAACCCGTAACGTCGTTTTCAAGCGAAACGTACGAAACGTCGGCCGAGACGATCATCTTTTCGGCGATGTCCTTCGAGCCGTAGACCGAGAGACCCCAGAAGTCGGCGTCCGTGCCGAACTTGCCGGCGGTCGCGCCCTTGGAGTCGGCGTCGACGGTACCGATCGTGAGAGCGGCACCGATCTTGCCGCCGCAGGCAGCCGTGTGGTCGAAGCCGAGCACGCCGCCGTAGACGTCGGCTTCGTAGCCGTAGCCGTCGCCATAGATCGAATCCGCGCCGTTCTTGGCGTAGAAGACGTCGGCCCAGAGACCGTTCGCCTTGCCGCCGCGAAGGACGTTGTGAGCCGAGACGGCATTCCACACCTGTTCGGCCGCGTCGTAGGCCGCGTTGTAGGTACCCGAAAGGATCGGAAGCGCGAGGTATTCGTCCATCGCAACCTTGCCGGCGTCCGTGAGATTGCCCGTCTTGTCGTCGCGGTAGGCGTTGCCGATCGCGTTCACGACGCCGAGGGACTCGGATCCGTTCGCAAGAACGGTTTCAGCGAAGCCGTCGAGCGCGGTGTCACCCGTGCCGTGGAAGGCGAAGTTCAGCATCGTGTCTCCGTCTTCCGAAAGTTCGGTACCGGCCTTCAGCCAGGCATTCGTGCTCACAAGGTTGGAATCGGCGATTTCAACTTCGCCGTCTTCAACGAGCTTGATCGTCGCAATGCGGTCCGCCCCGGCGAAAACAACCTTGGCGTCCTTTTCGAACGTGACCTTGTTCGCATCGAACACGGCGGTCTCCGCACCAAAGGACTTGACGTCAATCACGGCGAGAGCATTGGAGCCGAGAGCCACCTGACCGGCATCCGCCGAGGAGGTGTCCATGTCGCCCACGAGGAGGCGGCCGGAGGTGCGATCGACGGCAACGGTCTTGTCGGCGTAAAGACCGACGTTCTTCGCGTCGTCATAGGCAACGCCCGCCTTGGCGGCCGCAGTCTTGAGGAGCGCTTCGCCGTTGACCGAAGTCGTCACGACCACGCCGTGCGAACCTTCGATCTTGCCGGAACTTTCATCGGCGGTGCCGGCAGTCCGAACTTCGGATTGAATCTGAGGAATCTTGACTTCGGCTCGGGCGACTTCGTTCGATTTTTGTTCGCCGAGAACAAGGGCGGCGCCGTTGTTGAGATCGACGTCGACGCCGATCGTGTTGGCGGCGAGCGTGCCGTCGACGGAGAAGGTGGCCTTGGCGCCTTCTTCCTTGGCGAGATCATCCACCGCAAACGAGGAGCCAGCGGCAATCGTGCTCACGTGCTCCTGAGCGTCGGCGGACTTCTTGATCGTGACGTCGTTCGCGGTGAAGTCGCCCGTAACGGTCAGCGAATAAGCCTTCACTTCGTCGACGTTGACAATCCCCTTCGAGGCTTCATCCCAACCAAGCTTGAGCGCGGCGGCGTCGAGCGTCGCAACCTTGCCGTCCTTGCCGCCCGCGATGACGTTGCCGCCTTCGGCCGTACCGGTCAGCTGGAGAACACCAACGGTGTCGCCCGCGCCCTTCGAAACCGTGACGGATTCGGTATTTTCATCGACGACAAGCTGACCGACGGCGGCAGTCGTGCCGGCGATTTCAAGCGTCGTCACGCCGTCGGCAGAGGCGCCGGCTTCCATCGTCTGCCCCTTGCCGTTGAGACCGAGCGCGTCGTCAAAGGCAAGCTTTTCGTCCGTGAACGTCACGTCGGAGAAGACGAGGGACGAACCGATGCCGGCCTCCTTCAGCTTGTCGACGGCGGCCGCAACCTGAGCCTGCGTGAGCTTCAGGCCTTCGTCCGTGACTTCGATGACGCCGCCTTGGAAGTCGCCCTTTTCGAGAAGATCGGAGATTTCATAGGAGGGAGCGGCGGGCTTTTCAACGCCCTCCATGACTTCGGTCTTCACTTCGTCGAAGAGGTTCGCGCCCGAAGTGGCGAACGTCCCCTTCTTCACGACGAGCGTGTCTTCATTCTTGCCCGTGAGATATTCGCCTTCGAGCGCAAGCTTGCCGCCGTCGACCGTCGTCTGACCGTAGCGGAGGTCGAGAAGGCCCGTGACCGTGAGTTTGCCGCCTTCGACATTGAGCGTCGAGGCGCCGTCGGTCTTCGTCGAATTGCCGAGACGAACGTTTTCGAAGCGGTAGTCGCCCTTCGTGATCGTCATGTGCGCGGCGTCGTCGTTGCGGCCGATCTTGACCGAATCCACGCCTTCGAGCGCACCGCCCGCGAGCGTGTAACTCGTACCGGCGATGAGAAGCTGATCCTTGGGCACTTCAACAGGTTCGAAGGGTTGTTCTTCCGTGACATCGCCCGCCTGAGCGGCCGGCTTGCGCGGATCGTCAAAAGTCGAGTTGAGAGCCGTGAACGAAAGCTTGCCACCTTCGTTCAAAACCACGCCGCCCGTCATGTCGAAGGCTTCGGACTTCGAAGCGGAAGTGGAGAGGACGCCCCCCTGACCGATCGTGAGCTTGCCCGCGCTTTCGAGCTTGCCCGTGTTCGTGAACGCTGCGTTTTCAAGCGTCATGTCGGCGTTGCCGAGGCCGAAGGTACCGGCATTGTTTACCGCACCGCCCGTGACGGAAACGGTCTTAATGTCTTCAACGGCAAACTTGGCGCCTTCTTCAACACTCATCTTTCCGCCCGTGACGGCGAAATATCCGTCCTTGGCGATCTGAGCGGCTGCGGCGACAGCATCGGTTTCGTTGGTGGCCGTGGAAGCGCGAACCGTAAGTTCAGCGTCCTTCTTGATGGTGAGCGTGCCGGCGGTCAATTCCGTCTTCGCAGCGTCGACGACGTTCTTCGCACCTTCGACCGTCACAGCCGCACCGTCAAAGCCGATGACGTTCGCGGCGAGCACGTCCTTTTCGATCTTGACGGTGTCGTGACCGTCGTCCTCGGCCGCGTAGTATTCGCCGGCCTTCACAAAGCGCTTGTTGCCCGTGATGTAGCCGCCGTCCTTCAGGACGACTTCGCCCCCCTTCAGTTCCATGCGGCCATAGGCCTCGGGATCCTTCGACCAGGTGGAACCGATCCAGGCGCGGCCGCCCTGCGAAAGTTCGAGTTTGCCGTCGGTCATTTCATACGACTTATAGGCGCCGACGGCGGGCGTCGTGCGGCCGTGCTCTTCGTCGGTCCATTCTTCGGTACCCGTCGCGGAAACGTCGCCGGCAATGTGGAGATCGTTCACCTGCAGATTGCCCGTCGATTCGACGGAAACCTTGCCGCCCTTTTCAACGGTGAGAATAGAGGTCTTTTCGCCGTTCACTTCCGTCGGGTCGCGATCGACCGAACCCTGAACGATGAGCGAACCGCCCTGTCCGATCACGGTGCTGTGGATCTTTACGGTTTCACCGGTCTTTACGGTTTCAGACGTGGAAACGGTCTTGTCCGTCCAGAGGGACGTATCTACGACGGGTACCTCTTCCTCGACGGGCGGAACGACCGGTTCGGCTTCCGCAGCCATAGCCGACGTCATCGCGGCCGCAGCAGCAACGGCGACGACCGTCTTCGTACCCTTGGCCTGAACGGAGGATGTGACCTCGTTCACGACCATCAGCGCTCCACGCGCTTTGTTGAAAACAACTTTGAACGTTGCGTTCATCTTTGATCCTTTTGTTATTGCAAAAACAAACTGAACTGGCCACGCTCCGGACACTCCGGTTCTTACGCGAGACCCGCGCACCGTCGAAATCGGTGACGGAAACTTTGTAAAGGATCAAAAAGAACGTTCAAAGCAGGGTGGAGGCGAAAAACGCCCTTGCCACTGAACACCTGCCGCACAGGGAAAGGACTTCGGATTTGCGGGCGGGTTTCCGTTCGGAGGGAACCGGACACGGGGTTCGGGACGACAGGAGAGAGAAAACGCCGAACTGCGCACTTGATTTCCGTAAACACAAACGGGCAAACAAAAGCCCGGACGAGCCGGGCTTTTACCTTGGAAGCAGGTAACTACATTCGCCAAAACGGAGAAAAATCCCGAGGCGGCCGGGACTTCCAATGAAGGAATTGATTCTCCCCTTTGGCGTTCCTTTCAACTCACACCCCCGCTGACGCGGGACGGCGGGTGTTCAAGCCGCCGTACTCCAAAGGCAAAGAAACTATAGCACGGGCACAGACGAATACGCCCTTTTGCAAACGCCCGCTACAGAGATAAGCCCCGACAGAGGGGGAAGGAACAACATGTCCTTCCCCTCCCCTGTTGGGTTGCATCAGTGGTAGTTACAGTAGTTGAGGTCTCTGAAACGAGACTTGCCCGTAACAGCACCTTTTCCCTCATGCGCCGTAAACGTGATGCGCCAGGCGCCGGAGACCGACATCGCGTAGCGCGTCGGCCTCTTGTCGCCTCGGATTCGCAACGAATGGAATCCTTTTACGCGCAAAACGTCTCTGATCGACCCAGCGGACTCCAATGCGGAGAGAATCTCTTCGATTCGTTCTGCATGGCCGGGGTGTATTCCCCGTTTGTCCCCCGTTTCGGCGAAAGCCTTCAGCCCCTTGTGCCGAAAGCTTTCAATCATGAGTCATACCCTCAAAACGCCCGGTCTTGAGCGCCATTCCGAAGCGGACAAAATCGTTCGCCGTGGAGATGACCGCGCAAAGATCGGAATCCGACATGGATACGGCCGGATCGGCCGCCGCGACGTCGAACATGACAAAGCGCTGTAGTGCCCGACCCTGTTTGACCGCGAAGGCTCCGATCTTCTGCGAATCGGACGAGGAGTCTCTTGCTGCGGCCTGCATTTGGCCGAGCAAGGTTCTCTGTTCGATGTCGAGACGACGAAGCGTTTCACGCACCGATTCCGACGATTCGGTTTCGAGGGTGTTTTGGGAAAGGTTGAGATCGTCAACCTGCGGTTGGTTGAATTTCACCGACATTGCGGTTCTCCTTTGACGGATAAGGTTAAAAACCCCGAAAGGGAACCCAATGTCCCCGGCGGGGAAACGGAATTCCCCGACGGATCTTGATGAATGAACAAATTGTCAGACGACCGGACTAACCGAACGGTTCAGAGAGGCCTTCAATCGGTCGAGACGGGCTTTACCCCGCCGCACTGCGATCCGGCGCCGCCGTTCGAGATAGGCCAGGCATTTAGCCCTGAGAACCTCCCGGCGGTTTCGCGGAAACGGACCGCCCTCTTCGTAGCTGCACTTGGGATGCATTGCGAGCGCATCGGCAAGCGCCGCCTCTTCGGACGTAAAGACGAGGCCCCAATGCTCCTTCTTCCAACTCACATACCGCCACGTGACGAGCGAGCCGTTGAGATGCGCCTCGATCGTTTCCGCGCATTCCGCAAGGTAGCGCGCGACGACGTACTTTGAGCAGGGTATGCAGGAGAGTTGCGGCCAGAGACGGTTTCGCGACCAGTTCCAGGCTTCTCGTCTGACGACGATGAAGCCGGCGATCCAGGCGTCCGAAAACCGAGGAGGCTTTCTGCAGACGTTGAAAATGCGGACCGTGTAGCCGCTGTGCTTCCCGAAGAGAAGCCAGAAGACGTGATCCCCCGACGCGTAGGCGTCGAGTAACGCCGCCTTGGACTCGCGCTCGAAGGCCGCCGTTTCTTCGGACGACCAAAGGTTGAGCGGTTCGAGGCCGAAACGGTCACGCAGCTCGGGTTGCTTGAGATACGGGACGCATCCGGCGTCGAGCATGTTGCGGTAGACGTCGATTCCGTCCGTTTGCCGGTGAAGTTCGATCTTCGACGTTCTCAGAAAGTCGTATCGAACGGTGATGAAGGTTTCTTCATACATGGCGAGTTTCCTCTTCGATGAAATGGAAAAGAGGACGCACCATGTCCCCGGAGGGCCGATGAATGCGCCCTCTGCGGGTGGAAAGAAAGTCGTCGAACGGATCGTCCGACAGTTGCGGTTAAGTGAGTGTCGATTACCTGCGGCGAACCGGGAAGGCCTGAATCCCCTTCATTCTCAGAACGTCGTTCCAGTCGATGCCTTTGGCGCCCGACGGAATGGCGTCCGGAATGTTGACGATGATGACGAAACGCCCTTCGTCGGCGAGACGATCTCTGAGCGCTTCGGCGGCAAGAGAACCGACGTCGCTTTTGTCCTTGTCGGCAAAGATCAGCACGGTCTTCACCCCTTCCGGGATTTCAACCGTCTTCAGTCCGTTCGCGGAAATCGCGCACCAACAGGGAATGCCCGTGGCGTACTGGACGGAAAGAGCCGTTTCAATGCCTTCGGCAAGACAAAGCCGTTCGCCCGGCTTTCCCAACTGAATGGAGGCGCCGTTGATCGTCGCCCCTTCGGGGAGAGCCATCAGCTTCTTCACCTCTTCGACCGGCGCCTTGCGCCCGTCCTCCGTCAGGAACGTCCTGTGGAGGGTCACAAGCGTGCCGTCGACCTTGCGGACGGCGGCCACGAGCGCGGGCCAGCGCTCCGTTTCGCCTTCCTTCGAAGACCGGTAGAACGCATTGGGAACGAATCGGAGCGATTCGTCGTCCCACTCCGCGTCCTTGAGACCTCGGTGCTCGAAGTACTTCAGAACGGGAGCGGCATCCCTTCGGTCCTTCCTGATGATCTTGGCGATCGACCACATCTTTTCGATGGAGGCCATGCGGGGCGATTTGTCCGTAGAAGCGGGCTGCGCTGCGGGCGTCTCCGGCTGAAGAGTCTCCGTCTGCGGAATTTCCGCGTGCGGAGTCGTCGGTTGAGGAGTCGTCGGCCGAGGAGCGGCAGGCGAAGGGATCTCCGGCGTCCTTTCGGACGCTTTCGGAAGCGCTTCGCGCGTTTTGTTCTTCAGAAGATCGCAACGCCAGATGTTGACCCGATAAGGGCCTTTCGATCCGACGCGCTCTTCGGTGCGAAGCTTGACGAGCGCAACCTTGTCGCCCCGTTTCGCGCCGGCGGCCTTGACGGCCGTCTGAAGCTCGATCCCCCAACAGGTGATCCTGAGACCGTTGAGCTGCAGGAGATCGACGCCGTAGGCCTTGCGCCCCGTGTCCTTGTACTCCCGCATCCCGGCACGGACGATGGTTCCCGAAAACGTTTGGACGTCGCGCCCGGAATCGGACGCGGCCGCCTTCGTCTTCGGAGCCTCGGACGGTCGATGCGCGTTTTCGGGCTTGAGCCCCAGAAATTTCGCAACTTCCGTCAAGGCTTGAACGAACGTCCATCCGTTCACCCAGCAGAGCATGTCGAACCCGTCGGTTCTCGCACCGCACGTGTTGCAGATTCCGTCGCCCTTCTCTGCGTAATGCTTGAAGAGACGGAATCCGTCCGTGCCGCCGTGAACCGGACAGGGGACGTGTTGCCCGGGCCGTTCCTGAGCCTGAGCGAGCATCGGCGCGAGCGCCGCGAAAATCGCGTCCCAGTGACCCTGAGCCGCAGCCTTGACGGCGTGAATGTCGTAACGAGGCATGGTTGAGTTTCCTTTTGAGTGAAAGTGTATTGAAAGTCCGAGACCTCTCGGGCGGGCCGCAGGCGATTTCACGATCGAAATTTCCTGCAAACCCGCCGACGAGCCTTGTCAGCGTCGTCCCGCGCCGTTGGCTTCGAATGCGACTTGCGCACCGATTTGCAAAAGCGCCGGTTCGAGGTCGTTGATCGAATGAACGGAAGCGCAGACGTCGAAGACGCCGTCCACTTCCGACGGGACGCCGCAGGTGTTGATGGAGAGTCCATAGATGCGGATTCCGCTTGCGCGGAGCGCCCTTGCGACCCGAACGGCCGCCTCCGGATGATTCGGCAGACCGTCCGTCACCACCAAAACCGCCTTCTTCTCCTCCCTTGTCCGGGATAGAGAAATGCCGGCGGCCAAGAGAGCCTTGTGAAGCGGGGTGTCGCTTTCCGCCGACATTCCGCCGATGCGTCCCGCGTGCGCGGCAAATGAGCCGCTTCCGTGAGGAACGATCGGACGGAAGCAGTCGATTCCGTTGAAGGTTGAAAGCGCGGGATTGACGTGCGGAACGCCCATGAGCGCTGCGGTGAGCGTGAGCGCCGCCCGTCTCGCCAAGTGCAGATCGCCCTGCATCGATCCCGAGAGATCTAGCAGTACGTGGAAAGCCGTATCGACGGCCTTTACCTCGCGTCGTTTTTCAAAGACGCGGGGGTTCCACACGGCAAGCCTCGCCGCGAAGGTTGCGGATACCTTTCGACCCTGACGGGCCGTCCAGATTCCTCTGCGGGTCTTCGCTTGGATCAGTCCCCTGAGCGCACGGCGCACGTTCGAAGAGCCTTCCAGAGCCTCGCGAACGTACTCGTCGCCCTGCAACTCAGTGACCGAGCGCTTGGCAAGCGGCTTCGGACGCTTGGGCGCCCTTTTGCCGCATACCCGCTTCAGGATGTCGGTGAGATCGAGGTCTTCGTCCGGGCCGAAAGGCCCGAAATCCGTCTCGTCGCCCCCGGAAAGCTCCTTGCCGTAGGTCTTGGAGATGTCGAGACCGTGATCGAACTCGTCCTCGCACGCGCAAAGCGCACGACGGCAGGCGTTGCGGCCGCTTCGATCCTTCTCCGAAAAGCCGGATCGAGTCGTTCCGGAAGCGTCCGATAAAGACTCCGACGAAGATTCCGAAGAATCCCCGGACTTCCCGGATTTCTTCGGTTCCTTTCCGGATTCGCGGGACGACCGCGGAGACTGCTGCGAAGCGGACTCGGAAGCGCCTTCGTTTCCGGAGGGTTCTCCGGAGCCTTGTTGCGTACTTCCGCCTCCCTGAGGTTGCGGCTCATTTTTCGCGTTGCTTTTGAGCAGATCGAAGATTCGATCGACGATCGCCGCCACGTCGCCCGTGGTCTTCGTTTTCGGAAGATCCGAGAGAACGGCGTCGATCCCATTCCTGATGTCCGCACCGAAGTGCGTTTCCATCAGGACGACAAGCTTCGCGTGGAGCGGCTCGACGTAATCGAGGCCCGTCCAGTGCACGTGACCGTGACAGAGGCAGTAGAGACCGAGCGTTCCCGCCGGATTCGCTTCGAATCGGTCGACGTTTTTGAAGAGTCTTTCGACGCAGGCCTCGCGGCAGCCGTCGAGAATCATCCGGGCGCCTTCGTAGAGCCGCTCGAATTCATTCTCGATGCGGACGTCTTCGAGCGCGTTGACCAGTTCTCCCCAAATCGGAGCGAACGTCGGACCTTTGCCGATGACGCCGAAGTCCGTGAGTCGAATGTGCGCGGCTTCGTGCATCACGTAACCGAGCATCTCGTCCTGCGACACGACGCCCGACATGGCGGGAAGCCGAATGACTTTGCCGTCCGTGCAGGCATGGTTGCCGCCCACGAGAACGCGCACGCCGAGTTCGTTGCCGAGAGACGCGGCCGTAAGGGGAAGACTGCGAAGGAAATGAAGATCGGATTGCATGATTGCTTTCTCCGTTGGTAGGAAATCGCAAGCCGCCCGACGGACGCACTCTTCCCCGCAGGGCGTCGTGCGCCCTGTACGGGAGACTCTTGATGATTGGTGATGGTTGAAAAAGGATGGTCAGAAGAAGAACGACGACCGACGACTCGTCGGCGGGACCTCCAGCTCAAGGGCTGCGGGAATGACCGCCGCGATCGAATCGCTTCGGACATCCTCTTCGGACGTGGAGAACGTCGAGACCGTCGGTTCGGCCGGGATCGGATTAGGTTTCGGTTCCGGTTCCGGTTTCAGTTCGGGCCTGTGGGCCTTGATGAAGCGGATCAGTTCCGAATCCAAATCCAAGGAATCCGAAGCGTTGTCGCTCGGCTGCGATTCGTTGCGAATCGGGGCTTCGACGACATCAGTCTTCGTCGGCCGTACCGTCTGTGTCTCCGTCTCCGGCACCGATATCGGGATTTGCTCTTCGGCGACCAGTTCCAGTTCGTCCGTCGGCCTGGCTTCTTCCGGCACGAAGTTTTCGCGCCAAAGATCCAGCGACAGAGAACCGTCCGCAATCGCCTTCATTCGCTGAACGTCGGCAAGAACGGAGACGACCGCCTGCGTTTCCCAGAAGAGCGGACCGACGATGCGGCCGTCCGCCGGGATTTTTGCAAGCAGCGCGTCGATCATCTCGATGATCGGCTCGACGCCTTCATCAAGAAAGGAGAGTCCCTTCAATTTGGAACTGATCTTTCTGAGCGTGGGCACGGGCCGTATCGCAGAGGATTTGCCGCTCTTGTCGAGCGTGCCGAGGGAGAGTTTTCCGGCAGTCTGCGCGACCGACTTGAGCAGTCTGTCGGCAAGACCGTCGACGTCCTGATTGAAGCGGTCGACCTGACCGTTTTCTTCGATCGGTTGAACACGGATCGCCGTGTAGGCCGCGTAGATCTTCTGATCCACTTCTGCACGGGACTTCTTGGCGGCGCGAAGCTCTTCGGCGAAGTCCGGATTCTGCCGAATCCAGTCGTCAACGAGCGTGTCGTAGCTCATCATGAAGTCCTGTTTGGCGTGTTCGTATTCCTCAACGAAGCCGTCGAGAACGGAAACGACCTCGGAAGCCTTTTCGATCGGTACGGCGTAGCCTCCGAGAAAGCCAACGCCGTTGTCCTGAAGAAATCGTACGGCCCGGGCCTTGATCGTATTGAAGCGATCGAGAAGCTTCGGGTCGAGGATGTTCTTCTGACCCAACTGTGCGATGACGGCCTTGGGCGGAAGCTTTCCGTCGGTGCCAACCTTGATGTCGGTTTCGCGCAGAACCGTCGTGCCGCTCCACTGACGGAAGTCGAGAATGACGACCATCAGCTTGTCGGCCTTGGTGTTGACCCTGCGGTTTTGCTTGTCGGCGTTTTGATTTGTCATGGTGTGCTCCAAAGAAAAGGGGGCACACCGAACGCCCGAGGGCAATCCGTTTGCCCCCGTGTGAGGTTGATGTGAGAGGAAGAATGGTTTGCGAATCAGCGTCTTTGCTTTCTCAGGTCTTCGACCCAGAAGCGCAGGGAATCCGCGAACCGAATGCCGGTGCGCAGATCTTCCGCCTCGCGAAACTCGCTTTTGGTGATGACTTCGTGCGTCTCAACCTGACGGAGGGGCAGTTCAAAATGCCCTTCGTAGTCAAAACAGACTGCGGTCTTGCCGTAGGTTGCGGAAATGCCGTAGCACCCCCACTCCGCACGGCGAAAGCCGATGAAGTCGGGTTTCTTTGTCATGGTGACTCCGTTGATGAAAATCGGGGACGCCATGACCCTGCGGGGAGTGATGAACGTCCCCGTGATTTGGTTTCAGGGTTGCGGTTGCTCAAAGCCTGAAGATCAGGAGCGACCCTCCCGACTTTGCCGCTTTGAAGCCGTTGCGCGAATAGAACTTCGCGGCCGATTCCGAGATCGGCTGAACCGCCACGAAGACGGCTCCGGCAATGTCGGAAATTCGCCGTGAAATGGCAACGGCCACATCGAGCATGGCCGTGCCCAATCCGCATCCTTGGTACTTTCGATCGACGGCAAGTCGACCGATCAGCACTACGGGGATGGGATCCGGTTTGCTCCGTCGGGAAGCGGCGCTCATCAGTTGATGGTGAAGCGCATTGGCGCAGATTGAAAAGAATCCGGCCGGATCGCCCGACTCCGTGAAGACGACATACGTTCGAGACGCCTTTTTCTCTTCGTTCGGAATCGCTTTGGTTTTGAGCCAGTCGTTCAAGACGGGATCGCCGCAGTCGAAGGATTCCAGAAAAGGTTCGTGAGCCTTCTCAAGATGTACGGGAGGTCGGAACTTCATTTCGGAAGCTCCCACATGCGCCCCGCTTCGAGTCTCTTGCGGCCTTCGATTTCTTCCGCAGAGAGAGGTTGATCCAGCATGTCCAGAATCGCGTTGAACTCGTCTTCCGCAACCACGATCGGCCGCTTGTCAACGAAATTCTCTTCGAAAACCGGACGCAATGCCGATCGAACAATCTCCGTTTTGGTCCTGCGTTGAGTCTTTGCCAACGTGTCGAGCAAAGACATTTCAACGTCGGGAATCTTGATGGTCAGAACTGCCATGGCCGCCTCCATACTAACATCGTTAGTATAGGGCGGTGCGATTTGTACCGTCATGGTGAAACTCCGTTGAATCGAACGGAGACGCCATGACCCCACAGGGGAGTGATGAACGTCCCCGTGGATGGGTTGAAAAAAGAAGCTTGTCATTTCAGTCGCCGAGCTGGCGACTCCGCAGGTTTTGTCTGCACGCGGAAGCAGACTTCGCCGAGATTTACATGCCGAACGAAGGTCGCATGTCTCTTCAAAGAAGAGAGGTATGCCGACGCCGTTTTCGGAAACGGCTTTTCGAAGCGCCCGATTTTGCTCCGAAAAGCGGTCTCCCCGCGTCGGCGATCGGTCTTCGAGACTTCCGTGCGGAGCGCGAAAATCCCGAAGAGCGAATCGTTAGAAATAGAAGGATTCCGACGTCTTCTCCCGAAGTTCCTCCGTCCGTTGAGCAAGCTCATCGTCGGCAAAATCCTTCGGAACGTCCTGACCCGTCGCCCTGAAGAGCCAGCGCTCTCCGTCGGGCGATCGACAGGCCGCCAATTCCTCTTCGGTAGGCTTGCGCGAGAGCGCGGTCTCGAAGAGTTTCTCGGCGTTGACGCGTCCCTTGACCACGCTTCTCGTGACCGCTACGCCGCCGTATTCGGCAACGGCGTTGTCGCCCATGATGCGCTTGAACGTCTCCTGAGCGGCCTCTCGGCGCTCCAACAGACGTTTGATTTCCTCCTGATGTCGGCGAATGTCCGCGTCGATCAAGAGAAAATCTCGGGCCGCCTGCATCCAGCATTCGCGATCGTCGTCGTTCTCGGGAACGAACACGTCGCGCTGCGGATCCTTTGGGGGTTCCTTCTTGGTTGCAACAAGATTGTGAAAGGCCCGGCCTTCGGCGACGATGCGGCCGATGACCGCTTCGTCCCGTTCGTACTCGAACTCGATCAGATCGTCGGCAGTCCCGTCGTAAAAGACGAGCCAGCCGCGCTTGGCGCCGGCAACGAGCATTTGATGCTGAAGTTGCACGGCATAGCGCTTGACCGCGTCGCTTTCGCGACCTCGACTTCTGACGTCCTCCAGCGTGGAAGAGGAAGGACACTTGATCTCGACCGGCTCGAAGTCGGGCGTAAGACCGTCGAACGAGGCGCGGAAGATCGGATCCTCCGACCATTCACCGCAGGCGGGCATGGCGCACACCGCATGACGCATCTCGAAGAGTCTTCGCGCGTCTTCTTCGTGCTCCACGCCGTAGCGGACGTTCGGGTTTTTGGAAAGATCGGGAGGGAGAACCTTTCCGCCCTTCTCGGCCCAGAGACGCCAGGGCGTTTTGAAGGGACAGACCCCCAGAATGACCGGGCTGTCTGTAGCCGTGATGCCGGACCGGCGCCAGTTCTTCCATTCCTCGGTTCTCTGTTCCAGTTCAATGAATCGCATGGTTTGTTCCTTCGGCTTTGCAGAGAAAGGTTCCGAGGCCCCGTCGGGGCGCTCGGAGATCCTTTCGTTCAGGGTCAGTACGGCATTTCGTCAAAAGACGGAGCGGGCGGCATCGGAGGATCCTGCGTCACGGGCGCACGGGGCGTCGGTGCGGCAGGCGTTTCCGGTGCGGGAGCCGCTTCGGCTTCTGCGATTTGTTCGCTCTTCTTCCCGGACTCGGCAAGACGGGCGCGGCGGTCTTCCAGATAGGCGAGACCGTATTCGCGCTGCGTGCCTTCCAGAGAGGAATTGACCCACTGCTCGGCAATCGACCAGTTGTTGCGCATGACGGCGCTCTTCACGGCCGATTCCAGCGCGGCATCGATTTCTTCCTTCGATTTGAAGGAAATCGAACGACGCACGGGAGCCGCCTTCGAGAAGGCGCCCGACGATGCGGACGAGACGGAGGATTCCGGTGCGGCATTCGAAACAGGGACGTCGATGACGTCTTCTCCGCCTCCCGCTACGATATTCTCCGCCTCTTCACGGTCGTAAATGCCGCTGATGCTGAAGGCTATTCTCGCGCACTGAATGATGGCCTTGTGGCGCATCATGCGGCGAGGATACTTCCGCCAAACCTCCGTCGGTTGAAAGACTTCCGAGGCGTACTCGGAGATCACGACCGGGCGGGTGAGGCTTTTGCGAAAGATGGACACCTGACAAAACTCGGGGAGTTTGACGCCGCCGATTTCCACGAGATCGTTCGAGAACTCCACCGACAGACCGTCGTAATCGGGCTGTCGGTTGAGGAGAGCGAGCCAGCCGTCTACGGAGACGATCGGCACGACCTTTCCTCGGGAGGAAAAGGCGAAGATCTGCTTGGTGAAGGGGTCCAGCTTGAACCTGTCCGCGACGATGAGGAGGCTCATCATCTCTTCCGGAGTCGGGGTTTTGACCTGATAGCTTCCGTTGCGGTCTTTGCCGCCTTGGGCAAAGATCGAATTCGCGAGCGTCGAGTAAAGCTTGGCTTTGTCGACGCCGTATTCGGCGGCCATGCGGCCTACGAGCGAATTGAGCTGATCGGGCACCGCCGTGCGGCGGATTTGGGTTTGAACATTCGTCGTCATGACGTTCTCCTGTTGGTGGGTTGAAAAAAGAAACAACCCGACGGGAGAAAGACGCCATGACCCCGCAGGGAGATGTGTTCTTCCCTGTCGGGTAGCGTGTGATGTGAAGAAAATCAGGAAGCGGCTTCGTCAGCCTTTTCCGTCTCCGTCGTCGCCGACGTCTTCTTCTTGCGCGGAGTGCGTTGCCACTTGGCGCCGAACACTGCCTTGCCCAAGGCATTGATCGTCTGCTGATCCGCAGGATCCGCACGAAGCAAAAGAGCCTGCTCCAGACTGAACTTCATGACGTTCGGCGCACCCCGAAAGACTTCGGCCAACTTCCCCCAACGAATGAGGGTGCGGGTCGACATCGTTACGGAAAGACGCCTCGTCATGGGATCGTCGTCCCCTTTGTAAAGGGCGCGGATGTCGTTGGCCAGTTTGACCATCAACGGGATCATGGGTTCAATGTTCTTGGAGAGCGCTTTTCGAAGCACCGTCTCCTCTGCGTACGGACTCGCGTAGTCCACTTCGAGAAGGCGATAGCGGTCGAGCGCAGCAAGGTTTTGCTGCTGCACGCCTTGATAGAGGCCGGTGGCGTCGCCGTTTCCGAAGGAATTGGCGGTGGCCACGACTCTGAACATCGGGTGGGGCCGGATGATCTCGCCTCCGTTTTCCGGAATGACGAGAGGACGCCCTTCCAAGACGTCGTTCAGGCCCGCCAACTCGGCCGGATCGGCCAGGTCGATCTCGTTGAGCAGAAGGATCTCGCCGTGCTTCATCGCCTTGGCGAGAGGACCGTACATGAAGGTCATGACGGGCGCTTCGCCGGGCGCGGGAGAGGCAACGACAAATTGCCCCTTCAATTGAGAGAATTCGAATCGGCCGTTGAGCGTGATCTGCTCGACGGGCCAGTTGAGACGCGCGGCCACTTCCGTGACGACGCTCGTCTTTCCCGAACCCGTGGGGCCGGAAATGAAGAGCGCGTCGCCGTTCGGGCGCATCAGAAACGCGATGACGCTTCTGAGCACTTCCTTGCGAAAGATGTAGTCGTCGTTGCGGTTGGGGATTGCGGGATTCGTCTCGTCGGCGTAGCCGGTGAGAAGCATTCCGGGAAGCTCGAGTCTCTTCTCGTCGTCGAAGACGTTGAGAAAGATCTCGTTCGCCGGGAATTGGCGGTAGATGGATTGAGAGGCGGTCATGGGGATCTCCGTTAAAGAAAACGGGGACGCCATGACCCCGCGGGGAGCTATGAACATCCCCGCAGGCGGGCTTGAGAAACAAACCCGTCAAGGTTGAAGAAAGAAGCTTGTCTTTTTCGTCGCTAAGCTGGCGACTCCGCAGGTTTTGTCTGCACGCGGAAGCAGACTTCGCCGTGTTTTACATGCCGAACGAAGATCGCATGTCTCTTCAATGAAGAGATGAATTTGGAGATCCGACTCTGACCGTCAAAATCTTACTCCGATTCTCACGCGATGCAAAGATTCCAAAACCCGACAGGGGGGACGATTTTCGCCTTTCTCTTCGCTTTGCCCTTCCGCTCTCTCCTCTAGTCTCGAAAGGACCCGTTCAACCTTTTCCGAAAAGCAATGCCATGTCTCAGAACGAAGAGAATGAAACCGCAGACCGCCCCGGCGAGGTTCCTGCACAATCCGTCGAAGCGAACCTTGAAGCCGATTCGATTGCCACGCAATCGGAAGAACCTGCGGAAGCACACCATTCCGAGCCCGATCCCGATCCGGAGCTCAAAACCGAATCCGATGCCGACGTCGGCACCGATACCAACGGCGACGGCGACGCCGGCCGCGTTGTCAGCGTCGCCGGCATTACGGACGACGAAGACGAATTTCCGTCCGATTCGCTCCGAATCCGACGCATCGACGAGGAAGCCGCACCGGCTCAAACTCAGACGACCCGATCCGCCCAGACCTCCCGCAACCGCCCGTCCCGCAACGCCGGGCGCGAAACCCGTGCAGAAGAACAGGGGCGCCGCGTGCTCACCGCGGTTCGTTCCCGCACGCCCCGATTCGTCAGCGATCAGGAAGCCTACGTTCCGAACGTCGAACAGGTGACCCGACAACAGACGTCCGACTATTCACGGGCCTTCATCACGAAGCGCGTCACGGTTCGAAGCAACCGATCCCAGATTCTCTTCGAACACGGCTACGACCGAGTGGACTATTCGCTGCAGATCCTGACGGGCGTGATCTCCGAGATCAGTTCGGACAAGTTCGCCGATCAGGTGCAAAACCGCGTCGAGTCCATGTTCGACGAACTCGAAGAAAGCCTCGACAAGACCATCGAATCGACCAAGGCGATGCTCGACAAACGCGGTCTTTCCGACCGGGGCGGTCAGTCCGCCTACGACCACCCCCGCACCTACGAGACCCCCGTTCGTTCTCCCTTCTCGATCCGCTATCTGAACCTCATCGGCAAGCACGACCTGCTCACGTCGCTTGTCGACTGCCTGTGGCTCAATGGCTACATGCCGAGCCGCGTGCAAACGCAGTCCTCCCGTCTTTGGGAATCGCGCTTTCGCCGCTTCGCCCGCGACCTCAATGTTCTGCGAACTGAAACACTGAACGAGATCGGCGAGCGGAACAACCGCCGAGTACGGGGAATGCGGGATCAGATGCGGGATCAGATCCGAAGCGGTTCCGAAGAAACGCAGCGCGAAGCCGCCCGATTGGTGGCGAATCGGAGCGGTTCGGAGGAAATCAAAGCCGAGACAAAGACCGAAACCAAGACCGAGACCGGGACCGGGACCAGGACCGAATAACCGTCGGAAACCAACCATCCGAACCAACTCAGGCCGTTGTGCAAAGCCGCAGCGGCCTTTTCGCTCTTTCGCGCCTAGTCCGATTGTCTCCGAATGGAACGGCCTTTCAAGCATGCTTTCATAATTTAGTAGCGTATATCGTTACGATGTTCTTTACGTCCGAGACTCGAAATCGAAGCCCGGGCTGTAAGCATGCCTGCACATTTTAATATCGTTTTCCGATACAATTTGCGACGTCAACCAACCACAAAACAAACAACATGTCCATCAAATCCCTCACCGCCGCAATGCTTATCGGCGTCGTCACCCTCACCGGCTGCACGTCGATGTCCGATTACCGCGAACGTCTCAAACAGTACGACGACACAAAGTCGTACGCGATGAACGTCACGCGCCAGTTTTGGCAGCCGAAGTTCCAGGATACGCCCGTGCCGAAGGGCGTTTTCGTCAGCAACTCGACGCTCGGGCGCGACGTGACGCTCTCCACCATGTCATGGTTGGCGGGGGGATCCAGTCTGCTTCCCGGCGGCTTCGGCCTTGATCTCGGCATGGCGTTTATTTCCGAAATGGGAAAGACGACGCCGCCCGACATGCTGCCGCACATCTTGGCCTATGTCGACGCATCCAAATTCCCCACGCGCAAGGAAGCCGAACTCGAAGCCGTCAATCAAGTCTATCTCGCCACTCAGAAGGGGCTGAAGGACCTCGGCTTCACTATCTCTAAATTGGTGGAACCCGAGCATATTTCCTTCCTTTGGGTCGATCAAAGCCACGCCGGAGTTCTCTTCGAAAACGAGAAACTCGGCTGCACGCCGCACGCCGAACTCGGAAACAATTCCGATGCGCTGAAGGAAAAGGGGTGTTGGCTCGGAGTGGCCATCGACGAGATGGACGAAGATGATCTTCCCGCAACCAAGGTTCCCGTCTGGATGGCCTCCGGCGGCACCACGGCATGGCCGATGTACGAAAAAGCCCGCATCATGTGGACTCTTTCGAAGGCCGCCAAGGTCGACCTCGACACGCTCTATGCGGCAACCGCAAAGCATCTCCCCGACAACTATTGGCTCTATGTCGAACCCCGAAAGGTCGAAGGAAAGAAAGGACGCACTCCCCCCTATCTGCTCGACAACAAGGGAACGCACTTCTTCGTGATCGAGCAGGAGACCGAGAAGACCGCCAAGCGGTAACCTTCAACACTCCACGTAGCAAAAAGCCCGCCGCCGAACAAATCGGAGCGGGCTTGTGTCTATCAGGCCTTCGGTTTATCGATGAGGTAGCCCCTGTACGCAGTCACCACAAATTCCGTCTCCCGGATCTTTTTTAGCTCGTCATACAGGTAGCGCTTCGTTTCGGGATCGTCGACCCCCATGTAATCCATCAACTCCCGCTGTGGCGAATCCGCCCAATCGTCGAAACTGCATCGGTTCTGGTTCTCCCAGACGTACTTCATAAATTCGAGTTCGTCTTTCGGAAGATTGATCAGTTCTGACCAAGAATTCAAGTTGCAGATTAAGGCCACGAAATGCTGAGCGCGCATGAGCGACGGTTCCCCGTCTCCTAAGTCTCCGTACCCGGCCTCCAAGAAGAATCTATCTACGTCAATGAAGCGTGAGCGGTACTGCCAGAGACCTTCCTCGTCACGGTAACGCGTCTTCCAGTCTTTGAGGAAGTGTTTAGCTTGAAGCTTGAAAAAAGCAACGGTGTCCATTGCAATCTCCTTATAGAAGTAAGAAATCAGAAGTCAATGCCGCATTTTTTTGAGCACCCGAAGAATCAGCGGCAAACCTCAAGAGGTTGCAAGAACATGTGAATGCGAACGGCAGGGCCTTTGCTCGGGTGCGAACTCGCTCTTCGCGAAGCGATGGGGACATTGTACGCGCAACGCGCCGACATAACCACCCGAAAATCCCGTCGAAAACAAAAAGTCGGATCGCAGAGGCCGGTTTCTGCGGAAGACTTTCCGTTGCTAAAATCTCCCCGTTCACAAGAGGAATCTCATGCCGAAGTCAAAAAACAAAAGAAAGCCGCATTCGAATTCTCAGCGACGAGCCGTCCGCAAACCCGCCATCTTGAATCGCCTGGAAGTTTCGGACATGTCTCTGAACAAAGTTGTGGAAATGAACAAGCTCTCCGTCATGCGCTTTCAGCTCGGAACGGCCACGTCGCAGGACACCTGCACGCTCTTCACGCTCCTGTCGGTGTCGCAGTTGCTTACGCAACAGTTTGAAGAAGGCCTGCAGTTGCGCCGCATGTTCGCGGACGCCGTAGTGCACTTGGCCGACTTCAACGAGAACGGAGACCTGCCAGCCGACGATCGCGCGAGCGTCGTCAATGCTTTTGAAGTCGCTATGGAACTGTGGGGAAAGTGCTCCGTCGAGGAAGTTGTTCGCGCTTCCAAAGAGATTCGCGACGGCAAGCACTCGATCAACGACCTCTTCCTCTCCGTACTCCAATCCGAAGAAACGTCGACTCGCGAAGAGACCGAAGCCGCGCAACCGACCACGGCGCCTTGACGGAAGCGGTGATCGTCTCGACAACGCGGTTACACCGCGGGCATGCCGTTAGACACGGACGACGCCGGTCACCCGAACAGGCACAACAAAGGCCGAAATCCCCTGCAATCAACGGAGGGGATTCCGGCCTTGTTCGTTTACTCAGCAAGAACTGACGTCAGAAGGCGAAGCGGTAGGACACCTTCAGATGTTGCGCCACGAATTCGCCGTTGCCGGCGGAAACGCCGTAGTACAGACCGACGTCGTGAGACTTGCCGATTCGTCCGGAAAGACCTACTCGGGCCGAATACACGACGTTGCTCGAAATTCTCGCATCGAAGGCATCTTCTACGGCGCCCGCCTCCAGTCCGACCGTGTTGTTCGCCTTGCGGTCGCCCGCCGTGGGCGCCACTTCGAGATCTAGGAAGGACTTCCACTGCGCTCCGCCCGACGTCGCAAAGGCTTTGGAGAAAGCCACGCCGATCGGGAACGAGAAGAGATCGACCTTTTCACTTTCGTAACGGAAGCCGCCGGCAGTGAAGTCGTCCGCGTCAAGGCGCGTCCAACGGACACCGACGTGAGGCGTCATCGAATAGCCGGCGCCAAGTTCGAAGGGCTTTTCAACGCGGGCCGAAAGGGTGAGCGCCGAAACGTCGGGTTCGCCCGTGAAGCCGCTCTGAGAGATCTCGTTCTTGGTTTGGAGCCATCCGACGGATCCGATCACGTTGACGATGCCCGCGTCCCAGGCACTGTAGACGCTGATACCCCAGTAGTCGAAGTCGTTCTTCGTCCCGGCGGCATTGTCCTGACCGCGCACGGATCCCGTACCGAAACTGAGCGCCGCACCGCCGACCAGACTGTTTCCGAACACATAATCCGCGCCGAACGTACCGCCCGCCAGATCGCTCTTGTAGCCGAAGTTCGCTGAACCGGCAGAAAAGTCGTGCGCCCGACTGAAGGACCCGTTGAGGTCGATCCAAAGATCGGTTTGTCCCGGTACGTGTTCATAGGAAACAAGCTTCGAGCCGTGGCGCATGAGCGATTCGTCGACCATGAGGACGGCGTTCGAAGCGGCAATCTGCGCACCGCCCGCCGCGCCCATGAGCGCGATCTTGTTCAACGCTTTGGCGGAAGCCGTCGGCGTGTGGGCGTCGGAGGTCGCCGCGAAAATGCGGTCAGTCCCCTCGCCCGTCGCGCCCGTCAGGGCCTCTGCCACTACGTTCGGCAGGAGAATCGAGCCACCGAATACGCTCTCGACCGATTTCCTACGAATCTGATTGTTCACGACTTCCGTAAAGAGACTGTCGGTTTCGACCGTGTATCCCTGAGGAACCTCGGTCTCGTCCAAAACGTCAAATACCGTCGTCCCGTCGTCCACACGAGCGGAATTAACGAGACGCAGGACGGACCCCGTTTCGGCGGAAGCGGAATCAACTGTCACTAAGGGCGACTTCCCGTCGTAGCCCGCATTCGCCACGATCACGAGCGTGCCGTCGGAGAGCAGATCGAGGGAACTGCCGGAGACGGTCGAGCCGTCCTTTTGCGCGTCGCTTCCCACCTTGTAGCGGCCGTTGAGCGTCGAACCCGCGTACAGCACCAGTGCGGCAACATCGTCGTCCGTCGTGTATCGGGCGGCCTCTTCTTCGCTCATGCCAAGTCCGGAGAAACCGCGGACCAACATATCTCCTGCGAATTGGTTGTAAGCCCCGTCAAAGCCCGTAGAAACCGTCTTCTCCACGGTGACGGTACCCGAACCGACCAGAGCGCTTGCCGCTTCGACATTCGTGTTGCCCAAAAGCGAAACTTCGGCGTTTGTGCCCGCGTAGATGCCCGCCGCATTGGGCGTGATGTCTTCCGACGTCATGGACACGGTGATGTTGCCTCCGCCGTACGAAATGTCCCCGTCGGCCACATAAATCCCGGCGGCAAGGGAAGAACCCTTCACCGTGATGTCTCCCGCGCCCTTGACGAGTTTTCTCGCCCCCGGCGCCGAGTACAGTCCGTAGGCCTCACCGGCACCCGATTCACTCGAAGCTTCCGCGTAGATCGCACCGTCTCCTGCAATAACCTCGCCTGCATTGCCGGCATAGATCCCGGCAGCTCCGGCCGTGCCTGCATCGGCTGTCGCCGTGGCTTCAACGGACAAGTCGGCAAGATCTACGTAGACGCCCACAGGATCGCCGTTGTCAGCAATGACGCCGTATGCGTATGAAAAAGCCGTGCTGTCCATGGAAGTGTTCTCGGCATGAGCGATGATCTTGAGCGCATCGGTCGAGGTGATGTGGTCGTTGCGCACGTTATGTCCCTGCGTGGAAATCCCAAAGGCCTGCGAGGCATAACCGTCGTTGGTTGCAACAACCTCAATAGTTCCGCCGTTGACGGTAATCTCTCCGCCGTTTTGCGTCAGCAAACCCTGAGCCGTAGCCACATACGCGTTGTCTCCCGTCGAAACCGCTCGGATATTCACCGTTCCCTGAGCCACGGAAGCTCCCCAGGTGTTTGTAACGCCGGAAGTGATTACCCATTGATTTCCGTTCGTTAAAGTTCCTGTTGCCTCGACGTTGATCGAAACGTTGTCGGTTTGGATCTTGTACAGGTCTTCCTCACTGCCGACCCAACCGTAAATTCCATACAGCGTGAAAATGTAGGCGTCATCGGTTCGCGACCCACGGATGGTCACATCCCCGGAGATGGTCAGATTAGTACCCCATTGACCGCCGACAACATAGTTTCGAGTCGTCAGATTTTCGGCGACGATTTCATCGCCGTCTTCAAAATGATAGACATACCCGCTCTCAGCATCTCCAGTCACGATGTCGGCAAACTCTCCGATCGGCGCGTCCGAATCTAGGGGACCCTGATATTGCGCCGAGAGAACGGACATTGACGCACAAGCCGATATAACTAGTGCCGCAAGCGAATTTAGACGGCATGTTTTTTTTCAGAAAGAGATTTGCAGTTCATAACGCCTCCTTTTCCCGAACGTACATACTGTTTTCAGTATGTTCGGGAAAAGTCGTAGGGGCAAGACAGTGGAAATAGCTACCTCGAAAAGAACATTTCGCCAACAAACCTTTCCGATATCTGCCCCAGAAAACCTGTCGAGGCGAGCACACCTCCGTCTTAACGGCATTCGAACGGGCAGGAACAAAGATCTACCTTCCCGCAGAAAAAAGTCCTCACTTTCATCTGACGAAAGAAGAAAGACGTCAAAGTGTCGTTCTTCCTTGACTGAGACTCAATGCTGTGACGTATCGGAAGCTGCGGGGTGTTGACGACCGCCCCATACGACGAGAGCCCCGCCCGATTTCTCGAACGAGGCTCTCTTTCAGCTTATGTCGGGCGTGGGAGCCGCCCGGTCAAACGCCGATTAGAAGTAGTGGATCAGGCCGACGCCGGCTTCGATATCCTGCTCTTCAACCTTGACGTTGTTGTTGCCACCCCAGTTCTGCTTCCATTCGCCTTCGTTGTAGGCGGCAAAACCGTAGACCTTGGTGCGCTTGGAGAGCGGATAGTCGTAGCCGACCGCCACACCCCAACGCTGGATGTCACCATCAATCTTCACATCGGCCAGATGGACATCATCGACATACCAACCGTAGGTCGTAGCATCTTCAACTTCACCGTCCGTGTAATTCACGGCCGTGTAGAGATTGCCGCCGAACAGAGGCGTGACGGCACCGAGCGAAATGGCGTAGCCCGTCAAGCCCTCATTGGCACCCAAACGCTGGCTAAAGCCTTCCGTTTCTTCGTCGCTGTATTCGCTGAAGTCCCAACCGCCGAGCGAATTTTCATTCTTGCCGTACTGAACGAGGATCATGGGCTTCGTAACGCCGAGGTCGTACGAAGCGCCCCACGAAATGCCGAGGGAGTCTTCCGTATTGCCGGAATCATCCTCACGACCGTTCATGATCGTGTCGACGACGAGACCCGTGCTGAAGGCACCGACGTTGTAGGTGGCACCCAAGCCGGCGTAGCGCTTGTTCATGCCGCTGTGTTCGTCTTCAGCACCATCAGCCTGGAGGGAGTACTGAGCGAAGACCTGGAAGCCGGCGAATTCGGGCGAACGATAGGTCAGCGTGTTGTCAAAACGGTCGCGGTCAGCGAGCATGAATTCGCCGTTGTTGCCGGCGTAGTCACCCCAACCCGTACCGAACGGCGTATAGCCGTAAACGACATTGTAGGAACCGAGGCCCGACGAAAGAGCGCCGACGCGGCCCATGGAGAAGTGACCGAAATCACCTTCCAAGTAGACGATGGCTTCACGACCGAAGAGGCGGTCGCCCTGACCAAGCTTGCCGTCATCCGACGTAAAGCCGTTTTCAAGGATGAAACCGGCCTTCATGCCGTTGCCGAGTTCTTCCGCACCCTTGATCGTGACGCGGGAGCCGGAATACTGACCGGCCTTCATCTGGAAGGTGTTGCCGTCATCGGTAACGCCGTTGCGCGAGTCCTTGTACTCGAAATCGTGGAAGTTGAGACCCGTGTCGATACGACCCGAGATCGTGATGTCGGCAGCCATGGCAGAACCGGCAAAGGCCGTGAGGGCAGCGACGGCAATCAGAGACTTCTTGAACATGTTTGTATCCTTGGATAAAGTCTGATTTGTTGTGAATGGGATCCGGCGGGAATGGAAATATTCGCCGGATCCCGCATCCGTAACGGCGTCCGTCTCCCGCTTGCCTTTGGGAGAAGGTTTTCTTCGCCTCGGACGAGGGCATGTTCACACAGAAAGTACCCCCCCCCCCATAGGGGTTTACACTTACTTTGATCTAAAGTCGCTAGTGAGACTAGAACGAATCTACCGACAGCATGTAAATCCGGATTTGTTGCACGAATGCCAATCCACCCTCCAACCGCATTCCCCGCACCTTGAAGCGCTCAATTCGATGTGATCTTCGAGCAGCTCCACCGAAACGCGAAGGGGCCGCCCCCTTTCGAGGACAGCCCCAACGGAAAGCGGTTTCCCGCTAACGATTTATCGCGGAGACGTACGCGATCAAGGCAACGACCAGGAGTATGGCGAACGTCGAATCCCCAAAGTCGAGGGAAATGTTGACGTCCCCCGCCCAATCAAGGTTGATCGGAGGTACAATCTCTAGCGAGATGAAATGGGTCCTAGCCATCATCACCTCTCGTTAAAGAAATGACTCGGCCCGGTGTTCCCGCACCGGGCTTTGTCGTATTCGCTGTCGGCATTTCTGCCGGTCGCGGGCCTGCGGGGCCGAAGCCCCCATCCCGGAACCTTGCGGCTCCGAAATTCTTTAGAAACCGTGAACCGGGTTCCTCAGGGATGGTGCAGGCAGGACGCCGCCCGGCGTTCCTTCTCGCGTTCTCACATTGTATTACTGTGTCAAGGGAAACAGGGAGCCTCCCGCAGGATTCCCCGGAGCCTTTTCGTTCGATTACGGAACGGAAACGTCGCCGCCCTCGTAACCCGTATCCAACTCCATCTTGTCGATCGCTTCGGAACGAACGCCGTCGACGTCGATGCCGTCAAGACGTTCGAGCGTGCGGTCAATCGTGTTCTTGCGGTTGCCGTCCATGTCGAGTTTGCTTCCCTTCCCGGTCAGCTGCTCGATCGAAATCGAGTCGGCGTCCGGCATGTTCCCCGTTGATTCGAGAAGCGCGATCCATTCCGAAAGGTCAACGCGGTCCCAGTCGACCTCGCCCACCTTGTCGAGCGGAATCCCCTCGCACTTCGGGTTCTTGGGTTCGCCCCATCCGTCGAACTTCTCTCCGAGAACGTCGCCCTGGAGTCGAATCTGTTCGTTCATGATGCGGGAGAGCGGAGACTGGAAGCAGCAATAGACTTCGCGCTTTTCGACGCACATGCCGAGCACCTTGGACTTGCAGTAGCTTCCCACCTTGTGGCAGTTCCCAAGCTGCTTTTGCGAGATCATCTCGTACTCTTCCGTCTCGCACGCGTAGACGATCTGAATGATGAGATTCGCCACGACGTATGCTGTATAAATCCAGGAAACGACCGCAAAAACCATCGCAGCGCCTTCCACAATGGCCGTGGCGGCACCAGAGGCAGTAGTAGAGCCGGCTCCTTCGGCTACGGGAAGTCCCATCTCCTTGAAAAGATCAGTCAGAAGCTCCTTGGCGTACGACTTCAACTTCTCTTCAAGCATCGTCATGATCCCATCGCCTGCCGAGTCCCCGAAGATATCCGCAGTAAAACCACCGATATTGTCGAACGCCGATGCGAAATCATCACTGATCCAAGAGAGGCCTTCCTTTACGACTGATGTTGCCTCGCCTTTCAAACTCAACCATTGGCCGGCGAGATCAGCCGCCAGATCCGGTGCCGCCATAGAGGCCAAATCTCCCGCAGCCGAGGCAACGTCGGCAGAGGCACGAATCAGCGTGATGTAATCGGAGAGGCCAATGCCCGGCACCGGTTCACAGCAGTTCTGCATGCCGCCCACCGCCTTCTTGCACTCTCCAGGCTCTCCGCCGAACACCGTGCAGTTGATGCTGTCGAGGTGCATCCCGGTTCCTTCATCCTTCTCCTGTCCGGTGCATTCCATGTCCTGCGTCATGTACTGAAGCGCGTTCATGAGCGCCGTAACCTGCGCAAAGGAATTGGAGACGCTGTGGCTCGTGTCGATGCACTCGTTCCCCATGCACGCAATGTCGCCGGGACATTCGTAAGTCGTCTCCGCCTCAGTGTCCGTAACGAGCACGTCTTCACCGCAGTCGTAGGTCATTTCCGTCACGTAACACGTGCCCGAAGCGCCCTGCGCGCCGTCAACGCACTCGGACTTGATGAACGTGCACTTCGGATCCTTCTCGTACGTTGCGCAGTCGTCGAGATTCCCGCCCACGTTGTCGGGACAGATTTTGTTTCCCTGCGGATCGATCCAACAGTCCATCTGTCCTTGATAGAAGTCGTAGTCGGTCGTCAGCTCCATTTCCTGACAGAGGGGGTTGATGTCCGAATTGGGCGGCGTCACCATGTCTTCGGGACACACGATCACGCCGTCCATCGTCGTACAGCGGCCGTCTACATCGAGATTCGGCATTTTCGTGCAGTGAGACTCGCCTTCGGCCATCCCGTCCGTTACGGCATTGAGCGCCTCGACGCATTCCGGAGGCGACCATTCCTCTTCGTAGATAGTCTTGGTCGGCTCGTAGTAGATGCGCATTCGCGCGAAGGCTTCACCCTCGCCGCCGATCGCGTCGCGCAGGAAGAAGCGAACCAAACCGTCTTTACCTGCCGCCTGAATGTAGGAAGCGATGTCGATCGGCTTCAGATTGTCCTGCGTGTACCGGCATGACGATTCCGTGCATCCGTATCCGGTTCGCGTCGGGTCCCAAATCCAGTGCGTATTCAGTTCGCAGCTCACGCCCGGAACGCGGTTCCCTTGGTTGTCGTACGGGAACGTGTCGCGGGGGCCTTGGTAGACCCTCGTTTCCTTGCCTTGCGGGCCGATCCACACCTGCATTTGGTCGTCATAGGCCGCATAGTCGAGCTGCGCCTTGATGATGGATTCGGGCGAGAGAATGCGAAAGATCAGCTCGTATTCGTAAAGCTTACAGGCGCCGCCCGGAAGATAGTTGTTCCCGACCTTGCCGAGCCAAATGTCGACGCACCCTTGACCGCAGGAGTCGATGTTGTAGGACGTACCGTCCACGTACTCCAGAATCCCCGCCGAGTAGCGATGATGAAGCGTGCAGGTGCCCGAACGGTCGAGAACCTTGTTGCACGAGCGGTAGTCCGTGATGTGCTTCTTGTTCGTGACTTCGTTCAGAACCGTATCGGCGGAGCAGTCCCCCAGCCCCTGCACGATGTCTTCAAGGTTCCCGATGATGTCGTTCGTAGTGTCGAACATCGAATCGTTGCTCATGTCGGGCCGTTCGATCTCGTAGTACATCTTCGTCATGACCTTGTAGACGTTCCCTTCGATCGTTGAGGGATCGTCCGACAGGGAGTCCTGATAGAGATTCTTCTTGGCGGCCGCGCCCTTGTTGTCCATCTCCTGACCGTCGTCGTACGTACCACGCAGGGCCGTGACGTCCGCATTCGAGTAGCCGTATCCGTACCGGGAGTCGCCCGTCGTCTGCGGAGCAAACTCAGACTGATCGATCAAGAGCGTCCCGCCGTCGGGCATGGGAAGCACGACGGAGGAGCCGTTCAACCCCGTCCCTTCCGCAATCGACTCGGTGTTGAGTCCCTCCACGAAGGACTGCGCCTCGCGCCCGATTGCGCTCATGTTGGTTTCGCCGCCCATGGCCCATCCGGGCATCAGCATCATGCTTGCCGAAACGAGCGAGCAGACGCCCTTTCGCAAGATTCGTGTGATTTTCTGCATTTCGCGTAAAGATCAAGTGTTGCAGCAGTCGAGCCAGCGCCAGACGAGATACACGGGGTCCTCGCCGACGGAGGGAATGGTGCGTCCCATGCCCCAGAGCAAGGTGCTCTCCCCGATGACGTGAGAGTCGTCCGTTTCGGGAGTCGGATACATGAGCGTGAATCGGTATTGGTTTTTCGGAAGGAACGGCGCGATCTCGCCGCCGCACATGTTGCGGTCGCCGATGGTGAGCCATTCGAGGCCGCGACGATGAAGCGCCGCCAACGTGCGGGTCGCCATGAGACTTGTCGTGCGCAGAATGCCGTCGCGCCCGAAGACGTTTCCGGTGAAGGGATAGAGCGTCCCCCAGGAACCCGCGCACCAGAAAAGCTCCTTGATCGGTTCGGATACGTTCGAGGCGACGGCGTCGGGGACGCACGCAGTGGCCGCTAGCGGCGTCGCGATGAGCGCCGCCTCGGGATTCGCAAAGAACGCCAGTTCGTCGGCCTTCCACGTCGGATCGACTTCGCTCATGTACATCACGTCGAGATCGTGAAAGGCGCCCGGATTGCAGTGTCCCGGCACGAAGATGTCGAGCATCAGCATCACGGGAAACGCGTAGAAGTGATAGTGGCGATAGGTCTGCAGTTCGCCTTCGCCGGGTCTTTCTTCAGCCTTTTCCTGCGTCCCCTGATTGAGCCGGTTGAAGGGGAAGCGAACGCCGTTCAAAACGGAGGAGCATCCCGAGACCCGCTGAAACTCGACCAGACGGTTCGGCTGCCAGAACTGCGTGGTGACGCCCGGCTTCGGAACGCCCTGATTGTCCCAACACATGCAAAAGGGCTGCGTCGCCGCGCCGTCGGGGACCCGATCCTTGTGCTTGGATCCGGAAACGGGAACGCCCGCCACCTTGATCGGAAAAACGCAGTCCCAACAGACGTCGGTGATGAGTTTCTGCGAGATGATCTTCGCGTCGATGCAGCCGACCTCTTCGGCTTTGGCCGAACGGACGCCGCCGAGACAAAGCGCCGCCGCGAGAATGACGGCAAAGCCCGAAAGCGCCGCGCCCGCGGCCCCCGCCAATGCGACGTGAAAGAACCTCCTCGAACGGGCCGCGTACTGTTTGGATGTAGTTTGGTTTCGATGCATCAGGATTCCTCCCTCTTCTGTTCGGCAGAAGAAGAGACTTCAGGCGCGATCTCGCGCACGACGAAGAGTTTTCTCTCGTTGTCGCCCGTCACGACCGAAGGCGTCGCCCGCAGAAGAAAGCGCTCGCGAACTTCGGGCGTAAGGAGATAGACGTGGCTGTCGAGACGATCCGTAAGACGCACGTAGGCGTTCCACCCCGTCTCGTCCTTCACCATGTCGGTTGCGAGAAGCATCACCTCGGGATGCTCCTTCTTGAGCCGTGGAAGCTCCTCCTCCACCACCTTCAACTCCGACTCGACAAGGGGGTTGAAGACGATGAGCGCGAGCGTGAGCGGTCGGATGTCCATGGGATTCACTCGGTCTCCCGCCCTTCTGACGGCGTTGCCGTTCAGATCGAGAATGTCCTGCTCGACGAGAATCGTCGGATCGATCGTGCGCACGACCGACTTCGAAGCCGTAGGAAGGTTTTCGTAGGGAAGGTTCGCCCAAGCCCGCTTGGCCGCCCTTTCCTTCTTCGCCTCCCAGTCGATCGTCATTACGCGCTCCTTGGCGACTTCGATCAGATCACGCTCCGCAATCCCGCGCACTTCGCCCTGCTGTCCGAAGTCGCCCTTCCGGCCCGCCTCAAGCTGCGACTTGATCCAGACATCCGAGTGAAGTCCCGTCGCCTTGCCGAGCAGTTCCGCCGTGTCGGTGCGCTTCATGCCGGGCTTTCGCACCTGCACAATGCTCTTCTTCTCGCGGACGCGAATGACCGTCGGGACGGCCTTGATCTGAAAATCCCGAAAGAGCGTCGGATCGATCACGACGTTCGGCATCGGATCGAACTGTGCGGCAAGCCCCTGAACGTGCTTCAGCCCGTCTCCGAAGGTCATGCCGTCGGGAATGCCGCGAAGAACGAGCACCGTGTCGTCCTTGCCCGCATTGCGCGCGAACAATTCCTTCAACTCTTCGTCGCCGAGCGAAAACGAGATGAAGACGTAGGTCATGTTGCCGAGCGGATCGGCAAGTGCCTCCTCTTCCTCGGGCGTCAGAATTCCGAGGCGTTCCGCCGCATCGGGCACGTAGTCGAGGACGACGGGATTCTCAACCAATCCCTCGCGCAGAACCGACAGGATCGATCCGGGATGCTCCGGATCCCCGACAAGGGAGACGATCTCGTCCAACTCCTTTCGGGCCTTCCGAGTCGAAGCGTCCCCCTCCCCTTCTTCGAGCGTTCGCATTTCCTCTGGAATCGAGAGCGCCGTGTTGAAGAGCGCAATCTCTTCGGACGTCTGATGCTCGATCCCCGTATTCGCCTCGGGATCGTCGAGACCGTAGAACTCCTTCGAAGCTCTTTGGCTCTTCTTCGTTTCAAGCGCGAAGTCCTCGGCCCACTTTGCGGCCTGCGCACCGTCCAACGAGCACTGTCCGCACGACTGCGCCTCGGCGTCCGCCTCGAAGGCCTTTTTCCGCGCGTCCTGCACGGCGTTGACCTTCGCGCCGACCCTGCGGTGATCGTCCGCAATCGCCTTGGCGATGTCCTCGAAAGCCGTGATTGCCTTGTTCTGTTCGTTAGGATCGAAGATGGGTTCCGAAGTCGGTTCCGACGCGTGCGCCGTGTTGACTCCGAATGCGAAGGAAACGACGGAAACAAAGCGGTCGAACATCGATGACTTCAAGGCGGATTGGTTCCGAATCGGAGCCGTTCGATGCGAATCGGGGAAGGCGTCGCGAATGTCAATGTCGCCGTCGATGTCGACGCCGCTGCCACGGCCGGCCCCGGTCGAACTCTTCTTTCCGGCGTTTCCCGCGCCCGTGTCGGCCGCGTCGGGGAAGAATCCCCGAATCAGGGCCGAACCGTCGTCCGAATTTCTGCCGTTCAAGTCGGAAAGCGTGTTCACGATCGTCTCGGGTGACGGTTCGCTGCGAATGCCGGCGTCCGGCCGTTCGGTTCGCTCCAAATCCTTCACGGTTTGATAGGTCACCTCGACCTCGGACTTCACGTCGGGCCTTCGCTTCGCCTTTTCGTATTCGTCCTTGGAGAGCCAACCTTTCGGAAGCTGCTCCTGCGGAGCGTCCACGACGGGGACGGCCTTGCCGTCGACGAACGTGACGTAGGTCGAGTCGCGGTAGTAAAGCTTCGACTGTTCGGGCGTGGTTCCCGCAATCACGAAGTTCTTCGACGTTTCGCGTCCGTGCTTCTTGCGCCGCGCGAGGATCTCAGCGTTTTGTTCCTCCCAAATCTCGGCCTGGGTCTTCACCTTCGGAGGCGGTACCATCTCGCCCGCGTCGATCTTTCGCTGTCGCTCGGCGAAGTAGCGGTTCGCGATTTCCTGCGATTTCTTCACGATGCGGTCGCGCCGCGCGGAAACGGGGATCCCCGACTCTGTGTAACGCACGACGGGATTCGGAGCGCGGGGACGGATGACGACGGGATCGGTCACGATCGCCGCTTCCGGCCCGAATTTCCCGAGACGCGTGTGAATGCGCACGCGCCCGTCGGGAAGCGCTTCCACCCGGTTTTCCGAAGTGCTGCGGATCTGATTCCCTTGAACCGATGCTTCGGGTTTGTCGGCGACTGAGCGTCCCGATTGGTTGGAAATCGGAGGCGCTTCGCCGAACATCGAGCGCTCGGCACGTACCTTGAACGACCTGCGCTGCGCTTCCACCGCAGCTTCCGCAGGCGATTTGCCCTTGCCGGCGGCCCTTCGCATCAGTTCGGGATCCCGAGTTTTCACCAAACGGGATCGGGCCTGCGCTTCGGCCGCGTCGAAGACCTGATCCAGGGCGTTTTTCCCGGGAGCGCCGCCCTCTCCCCGTCCTGCGGATTGCGGGGATTCTTCGGCGACAGAAAGACCGTAGAAGTTTTCTGCGCGGGCGGTATCGACCGCCGAAGTCCCGAAGACAAGCGCCAGCGCCGCCGCAACGAGCGACGGCTTAGTGTTGAGCACACGGATGATTTCAGTCATGGAACCGGCACCTCAAACTCAGATGATCACGTAGGCGCGTCCAATGATCTGCGACGATCGGATCGGCCCCCAATAGCGGGAATCAAACGAGCGAAAGGACGTCCCGAGCATCCAATACTCGTCGGCCTTCAAAGTGCGTTCGCCGCAGAAGCGACGGCGGATTTCTTCCGTCGGAATGCCGGACAAGTGGGGAAGTCCTCTTGCGCGTTCCTCTCCGTTGACAAGCAGACGAAAGTCCCGCGTGATCTCGATCCTGTCGCCGGGACCCGCTGCGATGAACTTCGCCATCTCGGTACCTTCTTCGTAGACGGGAGCTACGTTCTCCGCGCGGTACGCGAAGACTTCGCCGACGCGCGGGGTTCGGTCCTTCAGGTCGACCAAGAGAAACTCCGCGTCGATGCAGGACATCACCTGCGGATCGAAGCGAATTCGATAACGGTCTTCAAAGGCAATGCCGAGCGCGACCAATGCGCAGACAATCAGAGTCACCTTCCCCGCCCACTTCGCGCGGTCGCGCAGCGGCACGGCCTTTACGTCTGCAAGTACGCCTCGGAACACGGCTTGGCCCTTCTCGAAGCGACGGTTCCATTTGTTGCGAATCCGGGCGATCACTTGACGAGTCCTCCGATGAGACCGGCGATGCCCGAAAGCCCGGAGATACCGGACATGCCGGAAGATCCGGCCGCTTGAGTCCTCATGGCCCGTTGTTCAGCCTCCAGTTCCGCAATGTCCTTCTCGGGATCGGAGCCTTCGAAGAGGTCGACGTTCTTAGGCGATGAGAGCACTCCCCCCGTGTCGGGTGCGTTCGGAATCAGATCGGAGGGACGAAGCATCGCCTCGGGCGGCGCCGAAAGCACATTCTTTGCATCGATTACGACGACGCCTTCATCGCGAAGACGCGCCATCGTCTCGGCACCGATTCTGAAAAGACGCTCGGCCTCGTGAATGTTCCCCTTGCTCATCACCGCGACGGCTTCGGAGATCTGCATCATGTCCGCCGTCATCACGGGCGGAATCGTCAACCCGGTCTTGGGCGGGAAAAAGTGCATGTACGCGACCGTAGCCGCAACGGAAAAGCAGACGGAGACGAAGGCGGTCGTGAGCAAAGAGCCGACGGTAGGCGTCGGTACGGGCGCGTGATCGTCGTGCGCCTCGTCCCCGTCGACGTTTCTTTCGCGTTGTCCGCCTCCAGAACGGACACTTCGCCCTTCGCTCTGTTCGGAGGAAACGGCATCCCGACTCGGTTCGAGGGACGGCTCGATTCGTTCCAAAGGGCGCGAACCTTCGTCATTGCCCGCCTTGTTTTCGTTGTCTTCATGGCCTTTGTAGTCTTTGTGGCCTTCGTAGCCTTCGTCGCTATCTTTATCGTCTTGGATGGAAATCGTCATTCGCCGTTTTCGCCGTTGATGATGTGTGGGATTTGCAGCGGATCGAATGGGCGATACCGGATCGATCTCTTTCTGCGGGATTCTGTGCAAACGTCGGCGGTTCGAAGAGGCTTCCGCATGTGACCGACGACAACGGCGAGTATGGGAGAGGGAGTGATTGGAACGTGCTAGGCGACAGGCGTGTCTTCGCCCCTATCATCGGTGCCATCTTTCGACTCACCGACGCCTCCAATGTGTACGTCGATCTCGAACGCACGAACGGCGGCGAAGTCGTGGAAAATTGGCGGTGGAACGTGGGCTTCCGCACCGAGTTTTAACGGATTGGTATAGAGAACCGTTGAGCCACAGGCAAAGGACTTCGCGCCCGCGAGCGATGGAGTCCTTTGAGAGGGATGTCGCAGAAGTCAGCCTTATTGCCTTCTGCCGCATCCCTTTTTCGTCTCTGCCCCTTCCGCTCTAAGGTCATGCGCAACCTGTTCGAGGGCGAAACCGATCGCCTTCTTTCTGTAAAGAATTTTAGCTTTTCTGCTTTTTCTGCTAAGTGCTTTTTGACAGATTTATCGAAACCGCATCAGAAAGGTGTTCTTTCACCACGTGCCATCAGCGGAAATGGGAATACGAAGGACTCCGCGCCCGGGAGCAACGGAGTCCTCCGAAATGGTTGTCGCAGAGGTTGAATTCGCCGTCAACTGCCGCATCACTCTTTCGTTTTTGTCCTTCCCCTGCAGGGTTATCTGCAACCTGTTTGAGTTCGAAGCCGGTTTCAGCTTTTTCTGTAAATGAAACGAGTTTTTCTGCTAATATCTGCTAAGTCCTTTTTGACAGTTTTACAGGTAGCACATGAAACTGAAGGAACCGGAAGGTCGACAACTCGAATACAAGCAGACATGGAGCGACAGCGTAAAAAAGACAATGATCGCTTTCGCAAATGACGTTGGAGGCACTCTAGTGTTTGGCGTCGCTGATGACGGGGAGGTCGTTGGCTGCAACTTCGATCAGATTGAACGAAGTCTACGAAGCTTTGCCCGCGACGGCGTAGAACCCCCTATGTCAGATCTGCTGCAGGTCTCTAAACGGGAAGTCGACGGCAAGGACTTGGCGTTCGTTAGAATTGCTCCCGGCAGCAAACGTCCTTACGCCTTCCGAGGAAAAGTTTTGACGGAGGGTGGCGTTTATATCCGTCTCGGCGGTCAGACGGTTCCCGCAACACTTGACGAGGTCATCCGAATCATTCAGCAAGGCGATCCGCGTATTTGGGAAAGTCGGCCGTGCAACATGACCGACCTGACATTTACCGATGCCTCGCGGATTTTACAGGCGCAGGGCGTACCGTTTTCCGAAGCCAATTTGTTGGGCTACGGCTTGCAGAACAAAAGCCGCGAATTCACCAACCTCGCACTTTTGCTGTCCGATCAAAATCCTTTCCGAGTAATCATCAACAAGTACGCCCCGTCCGGAAAAATTGAAGGATGCGACAGAATTGCAGGCTCGGTTCTGCAGCAATGGACAACTGTCCACGAACGACTTAAGGAGGTGAATACTCCCGTCGTCGACAAAGAGTCGCCGGATTTCCGTCGGCGGGAAGCTTACCCTTGGCCTCAAATAGCGCTTCGCGAAGCCTTGACGAACACCTTGGCTCATCGTGACTACTCATCCCCGCTTCAAGTCGCAGTCAATATTCATCCGGATCACATCACGTTCCTCACCCCGGGCGGCATTCCACCGGAATTGACCCTTGAGGATGCACTCGCGGAAGGCGCCAGTTTCTGCAGAAACGAAAAACTCGCAGAACTGTTCATGCGGCTTCACTGGATGGAAAAAAACGGACAAGGCTTCGGCGACATTTTCCGCGCTTACGCCGAATATCCGTCAAAGCCGAAATTGATACACATCGCCCGCTCCTTCCAGATTGAATTGCCGAGAGTCGTTGGTGGAGCAAAAGGGCGGGAAGCCGAAGTCCTACGCTTCCTTAAACAATCCAGCGACGGTCGAAGTAGAGCAGAAATCGAGGCCTACCTCGGCGTAAGTCGTCCGACAGTCATGAAACTGCTTGACACACTCAAAGCGCAAGGACTTGTCGTTGTTGTCGGTAAAGGAAGAACAACGCGGTATATGGCTACGTTGACGGATACGACCGAAAGCTCGTGATCTGCACACGCAGCCCTTTCGGAAGGGATGCCGCAGAAGTCAGCCTTGCTGCCGTCTGCGACATCCTTTTTCGTTTTGGTTCTATCCCCTATGAGGTTGTGCGCCACCTGTTCGAACGCGAAGCCGGCTCCCTGTTTTCTGTAAAGAATATTGATTTTTCTGCTTTTTCTGTTAACCTCTTTTTGACAGATTTGCAGAAACCGGAGCAGAAAAATGCTCCTTCGCCCCTCGTCACCCGTGGACATGAAAATACGACGGACTCCGCGCCCGTGAGCAACGGAGTCCGTCGAAAGGGTTGTCGCAGAGGCTAATTTCATTTCCGACCGCAACGTACCTTTTCCGTTTTGAGTCTTCCGCAGTGAGGTCATTCGCTCCTGCGCAAGGGCCAAAGCGAACAACCTCAAACTGACACGGGGAAAAGTCAGAAGCGATAGCGGGCATTGATGCCGAAAGTGATGCCGTCATCCACGGCACCGCCCTTGGCGTACTCAAGCTCACCGCCCACCGCGAAGCCGTCGCGTTCGGCGGAGAACCCGACGCGAAACGCACCAGCCACGTCGTCGGAGACCGTACCGCGCGTGCGGTCGACCGCATTCAGACCGTAGCCGCGCACATCGGCGTCAACGTCCTTGTCGCCGAACACGGAGGTGACCGAGAGATCGGCGAGCCCCCGCAGATTCCAACCGGAATCCGTAGTAAACGACGTCTGCACGGAAGCGCCGATCGGCATCTGGAACTGCAACACGGAGTCGACGTCGTACCGGAACGCCTTCTTGCCGTCGATCTTTGAGGTCGCATCGTCGGACGAAACCGAGACGACGCGCAGACCCGCGTACGGGATCACCGAGAGCGATTCGGTGAGCGGCATACGGAATTCGCCCTTCACGGTCGCTTCGAAGACGTCGTTCGACAGTTCGAGCTTATGCTTGCCCATGCCCACGACGCCGAGCGACTGTTCAAGGTCGCTTTCGACGTTCGTGTAGGCGAGCGTACCGATGACGTTCAGACGGCCGAAGTCCTTCGCGGCATAACCGACGAGCGAGAAGGCGTCGGCTTCATTCTTGGTCGAAACGACGTTGCCGTTCGAATCGAGATTGCCGCGCTGAGCCGCAAAGGCCGCGCCGAAGCGAAGACCGTTCGAAGCGATCAAGTCGCCACCGAAGATGAAGCCGGTGTTCCAACCGTCGTAGTCGGCGGAACCGCCTTCGTAGCCGGCCCCCGACTGTTCGACGTGCTGACCGAGCGCATTCGCCCACAGACGCACGCCGTCCCAAGAACGCAGAGAGCCGTTCTTGAAATGCACGTCTTCGAAGGCCAGATGACGTTCCGTCATGTCCGCGACATTCGTAGCAAACGTGACGTTCTGCGAGGCGACGCCGGCAACGGAAATGAAATTACCGACGGAATTGATGGTTTCAACCATCGCGGCTTCGTCGTCCAGTTCAACGACCTTGTTGAAGAAGCCGATCGCACCGACCATGCGCGGATCGCGCAGATTCGGATTCGAAATCACTTCCTGAACGAGGCCGCTCATAGCGACCGAGGGGAAGTCCACAGAAGGATCGTCGGGATTATCCGGCGTATCGGGATTTTCATCGCGAACCACCGTGAGAATCACGTTCCCGTCGGCGTCCTGCTTCAGCACGACGTCCTTGCCGGAATCGGCGGGATCGAACGTGAGGAAATCCTGCCAGGAACCGTTGGCAAGCTTTTCGTCGGCGAAGTCCTTCGTGACGTAGTAGCTACCCCAACCCACGTTCTTGATGTGAAGCTTCGCGCCGTTCTCAACCGAGAGACTGCCCGAACCCACGAGCGCGGCGATCGTCGTGCCGCCCTCGCCGTTTTCGACGTTCGTCATGCCCGTCTTCGTGTCGATCACGAAGAGCGAGTCGGAGCCGAACCAAGCGTCGCCCGCCTGCATCGTTTCGGCCTTAGCAACGGCGTTTTCACCCACGGCAAGCTTGCCGTTCGCGCCGAGATCGAGCGGAGCGTAATTCGCGGAGAAGACGTGCTTCGCGGAGGGAAGACCGTTGTCGACCTGCGTCTCGGGCGTGTCGACCTGATAGCGACCGAGCGCGAGCGAAGCGTTTTCCACGGCGATCGCGCCGCCGATTTCACTCTTGAGCGCAAGCGTCCCCGTGACCGTTTTCTCGTCGGTTCCCTGATAAGCGATCAAACCGTCCGTGAACTCGACGCCGCCCGCGGCCGAGAAGTCCCCGCCCGTAACGAGCAGTTCGCCGCCTTCGATCTTGAGCGTGTTGCCCGAGAAGTCGCCCGCAGCCTGCGCAAGGGTGGCGCCTTCGGCAATCGTGATGTCGTTTGCGACCGTGCCTTCGTTGCGGTTCGTGAGCACCGAACCTTCACCCGTGATAGAAAGCGAATCGTAGACCTTGAGCGTGCCGAGGTTTTCGTAGGACGCGCCCGAGGCAACCGTGAGATTGTTGAACTCGGCCGTCTTCCCTTCTTCGTTCTTGTACTCGGTTTCGACGTCGCTCAGCGTCGCGTCTTCCGCACGCATCGTGCCGGCATTGTGGAAGTCGGCCCCGGCGGTAAGCGAGAACGTCTGGAAGAGCATCACGCCGTTGTTGGCGATCGTCTGCGAAGCTTCCGAACCGGCAAAGTCGCCGTTCTTGACGGAGAGCGTGCCGAAGTTGCGAACCGTACCCTGAGCGGTGAGCCTGTCCGCCGAAACGGTGCCTCCCGTCTTGTTCCAGAGAAGGCCGCCGGCGCCAACCTTGAGGTTCGTCGCCGAAACCAGAGCGTCGGCCGCATTCTGCAGCTGAGAACCCGCAGCGATTTCCGCTTCGCCAAGCTTCAGCTGACCTTCGTTCATCGCGACGGCGAAGATCGGATCGCCGGACTGACGGACGGTTTCCCCCGCTTCCACGCCGCCGATCGTAAGCTTGCCGCCCGAGAGATCGGCAACGGCCGAAGCCTTGTTGTGGAAGGCGTAGGTCTTCGACGACGAACTCGCCGAGTCGTTGCCCGCGAGAATGTTCGTGTCGCCCTTCACAAGGAGATTGCCTTCGTTCACGAAGCCTTCGTTCACGGCAATGTCGAGCGCACCGACTTCCATGCCGTGATGGCGGCCCTGCGACTTGTTCGTGACCTTGCCCGTGACGGTCAGCTTGTTTTCGAAGACGGTCGCCGCGCCCTTGGACGTTTCCAGGGTACCCGCAACGGTCGCGTCGTTCGTCACCTTGAGCATCCCGTTGTTCACGGACTGCGTGCCCGCGACGTCCTGCCAGTTGGTCGCGTTGATCGTGCCCGCGTTGGCGAGAACACCCGCAGAGCCAAGCTTCAAAGTCGTCGTGTTGAGCGTGCCGCCCGCACCCGTTTCGACCTTGCCGTTCTGCGCGTCGATCTCGACGACCGTGTACGACTGATTCTTACCGTAGAGACGACCGCCCTCGGTGAGCGTGACCTTGGCGACCGTGCCCGTGAGCGCATCGGCGCGGCCGAGCGTGCCGAGCGTGAAGGTGGAACCCGCGCCCGAGACTTCGACGGCGCCGTTCGTGCCGATGAGGGAGCCGCCTTCCCTCGTGCCGATCAGGGCGAACTCGTGGCCGTCCTTAATCTTGATCAGCTCGGTTTCGAGCACGTTGCGAAAACCGATGTCGTCCTTGATTCGCACCGAATCGGCTTCGTCCGAGTCGGCGATAAGAAGGGTCTTGCCGCCCGACGGATTGGCATCGTTGCGAACGTAAAGCGTCGACGTGTCGAAGATCGCGCGGACCTTCGGATCGGCGTTGGCCTCGATCACGCGGTTCGCCACGTCGGCGGTGAAGACCTGTGCGGTCGAACCCGTAAAGTGCAGATCGATCGTACCGCCCTCTTCCGTCGCGGAAGCGATGCGCTTCGAAACGTCGGCCACCAGGTCGACCGTAATCGAGGCGTCTTCAAACACGATGTCGCCCGTCTTGAAGAGCGTGTGCTCGCGGATGCCCGTGTTGAAGTCGCCGACCGACGTGAGACCGATCACGGAGCCCTTGATTTCCACGCGGCCGGTTTCGGCATCAACGGCTTCCATGTCGATCGCGTCGCTCGTGACGTCGGTGAAGATCTGATCGAGCGTCGTCACGAGAGCGCCGCCCTGGAAGTTCAGGAGCTTTTGCGAACCCTCCGCGGTAAAGGAGATGTTCTCAACGTCGAGCACCCCGCCCTCAAGAAGGTTCACCGTGCTTCCCATATCCATGGTGTCTACGGAAACCACCGTGCGCGAATCCTGCCAATCGGGATCCAGCGCTCCGCTGTCGAGATCCCCCGCAGCTTCGTTCTTGATGTTGTAGGTGTTGCCGGAACCGAGACCGTTTTCTCCCCGGACAATGGTTCCGCCGAAGACGTTGATCGTCGAATTGCCGAACCACTTGCCATCCGACATCGTGAGCGATCCGTCTCCTTCCTGCTGATAGGTAACGCCGTCGATCGCAGACGCCTTCGAAATCGTCAAATGCCCGGAATTCTTGAGCATCGATCCCGTTCGCATCGCGAGATTGTCGATCGTACCCGTACCGGTTTCTTCGAGAGTACCGGCAATATCGGTTGTCGCAAGATCAAAGCCGTTGGCCTTGAGCGTTTTGCCGGCTGCAACCGTAGCCTTCCCCTGTGCAGTCACGGAGCTCGTCATAAGAACGTCGCCGCGGACCATAAGATCCGATGCGGAGGAAATCGTGCCCGCGCCCGAGTAGTTCGAATTCTCCGCGAACGTGAGAACCCCCGACGATTCGACGGAGCCGGCAAGCGAACCCGTGCCCTTCAGCGTCGCGGCGGCAAACTTGGCCGACCCGGCGGACTGCGTAAAGTTCGTGATGTCGGCGGCTCCCGTCGAGGTAAGGGACGCACTGTTGTGCATCGCGCTGGTGACCGTCAGATTCTGCGCGGAGAACGTCCCGGTATTGTTGCCCTGCCCCGCAGTAACCGTACCGGAAGCGGTGAAGATTCCGGCGGTTTCGAGCGCCGCGATTGCCTGCAAATCCGTAACGGTCGACTGTCCTGCCGTCTGGCGGAAGTTCTGCGCCGTGATCTTGCCCGTTGCCGTCAGATCCTTCGCGTTTGAGATGTCGCCCGAGGCGGTGAAGGTGCCGAGATTGGCCGTGCCGGCGTTCGAGAGCGAAGCGACGTGCTGCGTGCCGTCGGCAAAGGCGAGCGTCGCGCCGTCGACGTTGGTGATTCGCGACTCGCCCGTAAGCGTCTCCACCGTCAAAACGCCGCCGGTGTTGGAGATCTCGGCGGAATTGGCGAGGTTCGTGATCGTCTGATTGCCCGCGTGGGTGATGTTCCCCGCGATTTCCGCCTCGGCAATCGTGCCCTCCGCGCCCGCATCAAACTGAGCGGTCGAGGTGCCGGTGAGTTTCCCCGAGACGTTGGTTTCGCCCGAAGCGGTGACCGCACCCGTATTGAGGTTCACGAGATCGGCCCTGGCCGCATTGCTGAAGCTCTGCGAGGTGATCGTTCCCGTTCCGGTCAGAGTGCCCTTGGAATTGGCGAGAGCGCCCGTAAAAGTCGTGTCCTTCAAGTTGGCCGTGCCGGAATTCGCGAGACTCGCCGCCGCGCTGGCCGTGCCGCGCGAAAGATCGAGCGTTGCGCCTTCGGCGTTGGAGAGAACCGCCGTACCCGTCAGCGCGTCGATGCGAAGCGTCCCGGCGAGGCTTTCGACATTCCCCGTCGCATCCATGTTCGTAAAGACCATCGAGCCGGAATGCTTCATGCCGGCGTTGACGTCGGCCTTGGCGACCGTACCCGAAGCCGTCGCCGCGAATGTCGCGTTCTTATTGGCGGTGAGCTTGTCGGCGATGTTCATCGTACCGGCTACGTTGAGCGAGCCCTCCGTCGTCACGACGTTCTGCGCAAACGTCGTCCCTGCGGCCGTCTGAAGACTCGCCGAGATCTTCATCGAACCCGTTCCCGAAACCGAACCGCCCGTGAGGTCGAGCGTGCCGATCTCGACGCCACTTGCCGCGGTGTTTTCAAAGGATCCCGTGTCGGCGACGGAGACCGTCGTGCCCGCGAACTTAGCGCCCGAATTGGTGATCTTGCCGGTACCCGCAACCTTCACCGTCGCGCCCGTGAACTGACCCGCATTGGCGAGGGTCTTCCCAGAAGCCACGTCGAGCGTGTTTTCGACGGAGAGCGTACCCGTGCCGGCGTTGGTGAAGGTACCCGCATTGCTCTTGAGGTTCAGATGGTCGACGGACATCGTGCCGGCGTTCGTGCCGTTGCCTGCAATGTTGGCCGTGCCCTGCGTGAAGGAGGCGTTTTCACGAACGTCGAGGTTCGTTGCCACGTCGACGACGCCCGCATCTCCCTGAACCGTACCCTGAACCGTAAGTGTCTTCACGTTCACGCCGGACGTGCCCGTGTTGTCGAAGACGCTGCCCGTATTGACCGTAAGCCCCTGAAGGTCGGTCTTGCCGGTATTGGTGAAGGTGCCGGCAAGCGCGTAGTCGCTGGCGAGTTTGAGCGTTCCGGAATTGCTGAGGTCACCGGAACCGACGAGTTTGAACACGTCGAAAGTTCCGGCGTTCTGAAGAATCGTTCCGCTTCCCTTCGTTGCGGTGACGGTACCGCCGCTGAAGGACGCGCCCGCCTGATTGTCGATCATGCCGCCGATCTGCCAGGGCATGTCCTTGCGGTCATTGGCGATCGTGCCCTTGTTCGTGAGCGTGCCGTCGACAGTGAAGAGCGCGGAGGGGTTCTCAAGATAGCTTCCGTCGCCTTCGTCGATCCCTTTGTTGATCGTGACCGTGACGCCTTGGTTCACGGTGTAGTTGTTGTAGTGCGTGACGGATGCTGACGGGAAGTCGTTGTCCCATTCTTCCGTGTAGTCGGCGAAGGCGCCGAAGGAAGGAGCCGCGCCGAAGCAGCCGGCGACGGCAAGTGCAAGCAGAGCGCTGCGAAACGACGTCTTGCGAACCGCGGACGTGCCGGTCTTGCGGCCCGAGCCGTCCGCCTGAGCGTGACCCGAGCAAACTTCGTTGACCACCACGACCTGACCGCGAACCGCGTTCCAAATCGTTCTGTAGATTTGATTCATGGGTTTTGGGCGCACATGCCCCGCCTTTCGGCCGGACACTGCGCCGCCTCCTTTGCAAATTCAGTGATGGGGGCGGTAAAAACCGCTGCGTTCCGGGCAGCAACGGACTGCCCGTTCGACCCTTGAAGATGCAAAAAGGAGGGTTTCCCAAATGTCCCCTTACGGTCGCATTTCCTTCCCCCCACCGAAATCCGGGTGTCGGAAAAGACGACTTTCTCCACGTCCCGCCATCTCGTCTGACGGCGCAAAACTTGACAGGGACGGATCGGCTTCTGTAGGCTTTCGCTACTCTCTTAAGCTTTTTCATCCGACGAACTGCGCACGCCGCATCGTCGGATTTCTTGTGAATCCCTCAATAGTCTTCCGAACGGTCATGAAAAAACTTTCTCTCCTGTCCGGTGTATTCGCCGCTCTTCTTCTCGCAAACGGCATCGCGGAAGCCCGCGTCTGTCTCGTCCGCGACTTTGACACCAGTGCCTGCCGCAAGGGCGATGATCTGCTTTACATGCCTCGTCAGTGGGGAAACGAGCAAATGCCGATCGAGTTCATCGCCTACAACTGCGACACAATGCGTCAGATTTCCTACACGAAGGGCGCCGTGGCCTGCGTCTACGCAGGACCAAAGGAAGTGTTCGACGTTAACGATGAAAGACAGCGCGCTGCGTATCGAGCCGTCTACGAATCCGTGCAGAAGAATCCCCGAGGTTGGTTTGCCGCCGACGACGGCCGGTTTTGGCGCGTCAAGTCTGGAGATTGGTTGAACGGTGGTTCTCTCAAACACGTCAAAGCGGGCGACATCATCAAAACCTATGTGGCCCACTGCACGCACGACTTTGACGGCACGGAACACCTTGAAGACGCCTTCAAGCTCGACGCTGAATTCGAGGTCACGCCGAAACACGACATTTATCGGGCGGGAGATCTTGTTGACGGATCAATTCTCGAAGTTGTCGGTCCCCTGCAGCATCTCTTCGTCGGCGTGGAACTTGTGAAGAAGAAGGAACAGAAGAAAGGAAGCAACCGCTGAACCGCCAACCCTGCAAGCATGCTTGCATATTTATGTATCGTTTTTCGATGCTTTTGCGGTATGCCTTGAGATCTTACACGGGAGAAAGAAGAGGGAGATACCAACGGGTTCGGCCCAAGAATTTTGCAGCGCCTAATACGGCGAAGGGACGGTCTTTCGACCATCCCCTCTTCACCTCAACCGTTACCGGATGAGGTTACTGACCGCCGAGAACAGCGCGGCAATCGCCTCGATCGAAAAACCGAGACGAATTCGGAAGAGATTCCCCCCGATCCGTGCTAGAATCTCTACGGTGATTGGCGAGACGTTTTTGCGAGACATCGCCGATCCTCCGTTTATGAAAAGCTAAAAGCCCTTCCGTTGCAGCGGTTGGGCTTTTGCTTATGTTGGCGTTGCCAGATGGCAACGTCATTGCGGAACAGTCCGCAAATTCCGTACTGCCGAACCGATGCTCCTTGGAGGATCGACGAGCCGATGCTCACCGACCACCGATTTGACGATTCTACTAGATTTCTCGCAATTTTTCCCTTGCGGTAGAACGAATTCCAAAAAAAAAGATTCAAAAAATCTCCGCCTCATCGCCCTTCCCTTCCGATCGCCTCATTTGCGTCCCGCGAACCGTTCGACAGCAAATGAAAAACGCCCCTTTCGGAGCGTCCTCTCTCTTACCCAATGCGCCGTTGTTGGGGGCCGTCAAAAAAGAAACATTTCGGTCAGGCGAATCTGAAACGCGGAC